>SDBT01001199.1_pt1 | contig 44828 bp, 42 predicted proteins | sample 2277101 | NCBI WGS metagenome assembly SDBT01 (sample SAMN10404973, study PRJNA504765) | marine sediment metagenome | isolation source: marine sediment core GS10_PC15, 103 cmbsf | place: Arctic Ocean: Southern Knipovich Ridge | collected 2010
GCGACATGCAGCTCATCGCCGAGGCCTACGACCTGATGCGCCGCGGCCTGGGCCTGCCCGCCGACGAGCTGGCCGAGGTGTTCGAGGACTGGAACCAGGGCCCGCTGTCGTCGTACCTGGTAGGCATCCCGGCCCCGGCCATGAGCGCCTCTCTGGCCTACTACGACGCCTATCGCTCCGGACTCCTCCCCGCCAACCTGATCCAGGCCCAACGCGACCTCTTCGGTGCCCACACCTACCGCCGCGTCGACCGCGAGGGCGTGTTCCACACGGACTGGTCCACTGACCCATCACGTCCGGCTTTTGGTCGAACTCCTGGCCCGTCTTGCCGACTCCCGCCCGGTGATAGGGACCGATGATCTGGCAAAGTTGGTCAGCAGGACGCCGGAGATCTGCGAGGTTCGCAAGGTCGCCGGCTGGGCCGACGGTTTCTGGCTCCTGACGGCCCGCGCCCCTGGCGAGTGCCATCTGACTATTTATCTGGCCGAGACACGGACGGAACGGCGGTTGATCGTCCGACCGGAACCCGCAGCATCTCGACTCGCCAAGATCCCATTTTTCAGTTGACATTTTCACCAGATAACGCTTATGTTTCAGGAGGGTAGAAAATGCCTATGAGCACCCCGATGCTTGTGTTACACTCAGGCTGCCCATGCGGGTGAGGGATGGTTCAGAAGGAGCTACTACAGGCCATCAAGGAGCGGCTGGCAGAGCTCTATGGCGACCGGCTGAAGGGAGTGATCCTGTTCGGTTCCGAGGCGCGGGGTGAAGCCGACGAGGAGAGCGACGTGGACTTCCTCGTGCTCCTCGACGGCCCGGTGGACATAGGCCGCGAGATCCGCGCCATCCTGAAGACCCTCTACCCACTCCAGCTTGAGCGGAATTTCTACAGGCCGCTGGAAGTGATCCCAGTAGACGTGGAGGAGTACGAGGAGCAGAGCTTCTCCCTCTACCGGCACGCACGGGAAGAGGGCATCCCCCTATGACGGAGAACAAGGAGGTCTCCGCCCTGTGGGCACGCGCCCTCAAGGCTCTGGAAACGGCCGAGTTGCTGGTCGAGTCAGACACGGACACGGCGTGCTCCCGAGCCTTCTACGCAGCCTTCTACGCGGTGTCCGCCCTGTTCCTTGTGGAGGGCAAGAGCTACAAGCGCCACACGGCGGTCGAGGTGGCCGTCCATCGAGACCTCGTCAAGACAGGGCGGTGGGATGAGTCCCTCGGCCACGGCTACTCATCCCTCCGCAACCTACGTGCCGTGGGCGACTACGGCGGCTCGCAGCACCCGTCCACCGAGCAGACCGACAACTCCGTGAAGATGGCCTCCCGAATCCTCACGGCTGTTCATGAGAAGTACCCTGACATCTTCACCGACCCATCCACGGGCTGACGGGACGTGGGTCGTTCATCCAGCCTATGTCCCACTTGAAGCCGAAACCCTGGCCCCCCCAGGTGCACCGACCGGGTCACCCCGGCGAAGGCGGTGGACTCCTCGGCCACGGTGAAGGCGCCGGGGAAGCTGCGTTAGACCTCGGTGTTGAACTCCCGCAGGAAATCGATCGCCTCCAGGTTCTCGTCGCCCCCGTAGCGGTTGGGAACCCACTGGCCGGTCTCCCGGCTAGTCCGCCAGGAGCCAGCTTCCGGCAGACGTCGGCTTCTTTGCCGATCCCGACTACTCCGAGTTCGATTGCATGGATGAGCCGCCCGTGGTCGAGGATAAAGCCCGGGAAGAAAGCAAAGAGGCCCGGCCTTCGCGGGCCATAGCCCGCTACGGCGGGCGACGGCCGGCAACCCTGGAGCCTCCTGGAACTGGTTGAACATTTTTCCGGCAAGACGTTGTGCTGGGCTTCCGACACTGGAGGAGAAGAAGAACGAACCCGAGTGAAGATTCCGGGCCACCTCTACGTGGCAACCCGCTACCCGTCCGCCCGGAACCCGCAGCATCTCGACTCGCCAGGATCCCATTTTTCAGTTGACATTTTCACCAGATAACGCTTATGTTTCAGGAGGGTAGAAAATGCCTATGAGTCCCCCGAGGAAAACCGTAGTCGAGCCCGCTTGTCAATCCCTTTTCTCGGGCGAGGTTGATGTGCAATACTTGATCGACTTGGAAAGCGACACTTCGTTGAGGATCGGTCGCGGTTGACAACCAGGAGGCTTGAGGTCGAGCGATGCCTGACAAGACGTTTTCCAACGTTTCCTATCCTCCTGGGCGTGCTGGGCGCCGGGCTCCCTTGAAGACCTGACATTGCCGCCGAGGACAGAAGTGGCCTCCTTCGAAAAGACACGATTCCGCTCCCGGACAAAGGCAATCCTGAACAAGCTTCTGACTCTGTTCGCGACACTTGTCGTCATTCTGATCGCAGCCGAGTTATTGACGAGGCTCTTCAGTGACATTACCCCCCCTTTGACCGTCAGGGATTCGCAGATCGGCAAGAGATACATTTCCGGCTTCTCCGCTGATGTATACGTTCCCGAGAGTAACCGAAGAGTCCATCTCCGGTTCAACAGGGATGGCTTCAGAGGAGATGACCGGAGCTATGCGAAACCGGGGAATACACGCCGCATTGCCGTCTTGGGAGATTCTCAGATCGCCGCCATCGCAAACAGAGAAAGCGATACGTTTGTCGCTCAGCTCGAGAGATTTCTGAACGAGAATCACCGGCAGATCAACTGGGAGGTCCTGAACTTCGGCGTCTCAGGCGCCAGCACCGCACAGGAGCTGGTGCTCTATCGGAAGGTCGTGGCGAAATACGATCCCGACATTGTGATATGTGCCTACTATGTCGGCAACGACTTTTCCGACAACTGCGACCGAATCAGCACCGAACCAGGGATCTACATGAACCTCGACGACCGCGGCAACCTGTTCCAGGAGAGGATGTCACTAAAACATAACAGAGTTACCGCCTGGCTGAACCGTCACAGCAGGTTTTACGTCTGGCAAAAGAGGATCGTCAACCTGGCGGTCAAGAACGTCAGAGATATGGACGGAATCTACAAAGTACGGGGTGGATATCTGATCTTTCTGACGAACCAATCCGAAGACCTTCCGTACGCCTGGACCTTGAACGAAAGACTCATCCACCGGTTCCACGAGGAGGTCGTCGACGACGACAGGTTCTTCCTGTTTGTAGTGATACCGAGTCCCGCTCAGCTCTACCGCGACATTTGGGATGATTTCTATAGACGCGACAGGGAATCCCAGAAGTATCTCGACGCCCATCACCCCGACCATAAGCTGACCGTGATTCTGGACAAGAGGAACATCGACAGGGTATTCCTCCTCGATGTGCTGAGGGAGTACATCAGCGATCGACCTTCGGGTGATCCAGTAGCCCAGGTCGTTTTTCTCGGAAAGGGACATCTGAACGCGGTCGGGAACGCGTTGGCGGCTCGAAAAGTATTTGACCATTTGCAGGAGAAGAACATGCTCATGCAGGAAGTCGAGAATGCGTCCGGGCATCCCGGCTCGGAACCTGTCCGGCTCGTGACGCCGCTGAACCAAGAGGCAGGACTGTGACTTGGAGACTGAAATGAACCGGGGATACGCTGATTTCCTAGATCAGCCCGTTGCGCTTGCGGTAGCGAACCTCGACCCGCTCGACCTGGGAACGATCCAGACCGATGGAATCGGCGAACTGATACACCTCGGCCTGGGCGGAGGAGTCGAGCTGCCCACCGGTATAGATGTGGTCCATGGCCTGATCGATGACGAAGCTCTGGGCGTGGCCACGGATCTCGGCGGCCCGGCTGTCGGCAATCTGGAGTCCCTGCGCCTGTTCGGCCAGGCGTTGGGCCTCGGCCGGCGCCAGATCCTTGTCGGTGCAGGCCAGAGCCCAGGAAATCATCAACATGGTCTCGCGCGGAGCACCGCGAGAGGTTTCGGCCAGTTCGGCAGCCGAGAGCCGCGGCTGCTTGGCCAGCTCTCCCACCGTGCCGAGGTCGGGCGAGATGAACTCGCCGAGAAATGTCTTCTCCTCCTCGGCCAGCTGACCGTCAGCCATGGCGATCTCCACCAGCATGCGGGCGAGCACCTTGCGGTCGTAGTTCTGGGCGACCGGAGCGGCGTTCATCTGGACAGCGAAGTCGGTGAGGAGGTCGCCGGCCGTCGCCGCTGCCATCCACTGCTTCTTCTTGCCGTCCCAGACGAACTGGGAGCTCACGTTTTCGAAGGCCTGAACCACCGCCGCTTGCTTTTCGGCGTCAGAGAACGTGGACACCTTCTTCTCCAGTGATCCCTCCACCAGGGAACCGGCCACGTCAGCCCCTACTCGGCCAGCGATGCCGTACCCCAGGGCACTGCGGACCAGCCTGGCTACTCCGTAACGGGCCCGCCACAGCATGCTGCGCTTCAAGGATTTCTTGGCTACGTCGGCCACGCCGCGGCCACTCTGGATACCCGCCTGGGCTTCGACCTTGGCCCCGGAGACGGGGCACTTGAAGACGCAGCGCATCACGCTGCCTTCCTGTTTGGCAGACTCGATGAGCGGTTGGATGGATTCATAGCTGACTTCGGCCATTGGCACACCTCCCTATTCGATTCACGAGGTGCCCTAGTCTAGAGGAAAGGGTGGCAATGTCAAGCCTGACCTACTGACGGAAGGCTCAGTTGACATTTTCACCAGATAACGCTTATGTTTCAGGAGGGTAGAAAATGCCTATGAGCACCCCGATGCTTGTGTTACACTCAGGCTGTCCATGCGGGTGAGGGAGGCCGCCAGGCTTTCCAATATTCCCGGTCCGCTGGACGACGAGGCTTTTTTCTCGGTCTATTCACACGAGGATTCCGACGAGGACAGATTGGCGACCATGCTGAGCGACGACCTGCGCCGGGCGCTGATCGATTTTCGTGCGCGCGTCGGGCCGCTCGATGTCTCCCGGCAGGGTATTTTCCTGCGCATTCGTATTGGTGGCTGGCTGAGCAAGGAGGACAGCATGCTTGCCCTGATCGAGCTGGCCAAGCGGGTCTGCAACGGATACATGCAGGCTGGCGGCTACAAATAGTCGGAAATAGTCGGCGCCGGCTCGCCATTCTCCCCGGGTCTTTGTGGGGGATTCCCCGTATCGAATCATGTCCTCCGGGTTCTCCGGTCTCGGCATGTTGTCTCCTCCGGCTGTGGGCCGGGGGTCAGTTGAGGGGTTTCTTGGCGAGGAAGAAATAGAGCGGGGTGAACACTCCGGTGCGGCCACCTTCGGCCAGCCAGTCGGCGGTTCTGTCGAGCAGCCCATGGAGGTCCGAGACGCCTTTGGGGGCCAGGCCCACCCGCTCCATGATCCGCAGGGCCTGGGTGATCAGCATTCGCCCGATCCGGGTGCGGCCCAGGCCGGACAGGTTGAGCTCCTCACCGGTGATGGGCAGGTACCAGGGGGTGTCCGGGTGGCTCTCGGGCGCCAGGTCGCGCGCCTCGATCAGCTCGAACCCGGCCGCAACCAGGGCCTGATCCACCGAGTGGGTGTGCAGGATGTCGGGAAGCGCGTTGCCCTCCTCGATGCCATTCTTGATCGCCCGGTGATGTGGATCGGCCTGGTCGTAGCGATCGGTCAGGCACCACTCGTAGCCGGCGAACAACGATCCGGGCTTCAGACACCTTCGCATCTCGGCGTAGGCCGCGACCCGATCGGGCGCGTGGCAGCTGGCCTCGATGGTGTAGGCCGCGTCGAAGGAGGAGTCGTCGACCGGGATTTGCATGAAGTCGGCCTTGATGAAATCACACACGGACTCGAGGCGCGCCTTGCGACAGTGCGCGTGCCCGTGCTGGATCTGGTAGGCGTTGTTGTTGACACCGGTTACATGCGCCCCGGAGAGCCGGGCGATGTTGCGCATCGGCCCGCCCACCCCGCAGCCCATGTCCAGAACCCGCATGCCCGGGGCGAGGTTGAGGCGCAGGGCGAGGTGGTATTCGTGGCGCACGATGGACTCGCGGAAGCTCTCCTTCCGGTGCCGGGGCGCGAAATGAAACGAGTCTCCCCAGCCGTACTCATAGAAGTCGGTGACCAAGTCGTAGTACTGGTTGACCATCCGGGCGTAGTGGTGCTTGCGCGATTGCAGGTCGCCGCCGGCCGCCTCGTCGTGCAAGGCGCGGTAGGCTCGAACGGTCGCCTCGACCGAGTCCGCGGCCAATCCGGTCCTGGATGCTTCCAACAACGAGGTCATCTCGTCCCTCCCGTTTGAAGGGGACGAATCCCAGAACGGGGCCCGTCGGCCTGAACAAACGCCGAACACCCTAACCGAACCTGCCCGCCTGAGTCAACCATCTGGTTGGTTTTGCAGCTGACTGTACTAGTATATTTTTTTGCGCAAAACATCAACACTTTTGAGGTGCGATATCGCACATTATTTTATCCAGTTGGTCAACTCATTTGTCCAGCCATAGCAGAAGGAAACCGACCGCACAGCGTCCCCATGGTACACGGAATGTGGTAGGATCGCCTGTTGCGGAGCCGGAGTGCGACCATGACCAGAAAGATCTCGTTCCTCGTGATGTCGGCGCTGGTGCTCACCGATCTTTCCGGCTGCGCCACCAGCAGAAACGCCTATCCGGGTTCCACTTCCAGGCGCCCTGAATCGGACCTGAAGCAACTCGTGGTAACCACCATGGCAGGTCGACGCTTCACGGGCAAGATCGTTGGCTTGAAGGGTGACTGTGTTGTCTTCCTGCAACATCCCTACTGGAAAGTAAACGAGGTCTACCTTGATCTCGACCAGATCTGGGAGGTCGAGGAGGCAAGGGAGGCGAGTCCCATCAAGGAGCCATTGGCCTGCTATTTTGGATTGGTCGGTGGTTCCGTGGGATTCATCGCCGCGGGAAAAAATGGTCTGGCCACAAGCGAATACGACGTGGATTACCAGAGAGCGATGAGGAACTCCATCCTGATCGCCCTGGCAGCCGGTGCAGGCTCGGCCGCGCTCGGCTTGCTCGCTGGAATGGGGATAGAATCATTGCCTCACAGGGTGCACGACCTTCGTACGCTGTCAAGAGAAGAAAGGATCCGGAAGCTCGAGGAGATCGCGGGAATCACCGGCGAACCCTGGACCGGACGATGCGGAGATGCCGATCCGGCGCAAGAGACCCTTTCAGGGCTCACGGAGCATTACCGGGCTGCATGCGCAAAAGGCGACATGATGGGCTGCTACAACCTTGGGGTCGGGTACCGGGATGGCGTGGGAATCCCCGAGAACAAGACCACGGCAGCATCACTTTTTCAAAGGGCATGCGAGGCCGGTGTCATGAAGGGTTGCTTGAATCTGGGATTGCAGTACTGCTACGGACAAGGAGTGGAGCGAGACCCGGGAAAGGGGATCTCGATGTTCCGCAAGGCTTGCAAAGGTGGAATTGTTGGAGCCTGCGGCAAGCTGGCTGTCTGGCAGGATCCCGAGGCCCCCGAGGCCCCCGAGGCCCTCGAGGCCCCCGAGGCTCCCGAGGCCCCCGAAGCGACTGCCGGAGAGGAGCCCTCGCCAGCCGACCGGCTTCCCGACCCGCCGGATTGTCCGGCAGGAACCCGGCTGATGGGCTCTCGCCCGCCCGGAGGATACGAGCAATACTGCGCCGGGCAGGCGGCCGGGGGCGAGCTGGTCAAGCACGGGCCCTACACCTCGTATCACGAAGGTGGCAGCAAGGCCGGGTGCGGAAGCTACGCGCAAGGTGCCAGGCACGGGAGCTGGACCTTCTGGTATCCGGATGGGACCGTTCGTCTGAGGGCGGAGTTCCATCGAGGTCGAAGTGTAGGCACATGGATCCACTATTCCCGTTCGGGAGAAGAATCGAGAAGGGTGAAGTACGGCAGGTAGACGACCTTCTGAGCAGGAAGGGGCGACATGGTGACAAGAAATCTCGCAAGGTTGGCGATGGCTTCACTCTGGCTGCTGGCCGGCTGCGCAACCCACAGATACGTGTCTCCCTACGAGGCCGAGAAGATCGAGAGAGCCGACAAGATCATAGTGACGACGGCACCCGACAGCCCGAGCTGCTGCAGGCACGAGTTGAAGGATGCTCGCCTCGAAGGTCAGAACCTGATCGGGCGCACCATGTACGGCGATAAAATGACGATCGCGCTGTCTTCCATAGAATCGGTCATGATCATCAGCCATTCATTTCCCACATGGCACCTCGCCGCGGCCGCAGTCGCGCTTGGCGCGGTGGCCGGCGCGGTCGCCATAGGGGCCGAGCTGAGAGAGGAAGAGCAAAAAGCCCCTCCACCCCCTGGAGGCTCCTGCCCGTACTTCTACTCCTTTGATGGCAAGCGATACGTATTCGATGCCGAGCCGTACGGAGGCGCAATAAGCCAGGGGCTCGAGAGGACCGAGTGGTGCCGGCTGGAGCACATGCGGGAGAAGGGCGGCGTATACAAACTCCGTGTCGTCAACGAGCTGAACGAGACCCAGTACGCCGACGAGATCAAGCTCGTGGTGGTGGACCACCCCTGGGCCGTCGCGGTCGCTCCGAACATTCGTGGCAGGATCCACACCCTCTCGGATCCGATGGCTCCTACAAGGGCGACCGACGAAGCTGGAGCGGACGTCCTTCCCGCCCTTGTCGAGAAGGACGGCGTATTCTGGGAGAGCGCGCCCAGGAAGCGCGATCCGGACAGGGAGCAGGACCTGATGGACGAGCTCGTCCTGGAGTTCCCGAGACCGGAGGGCGCGAAGAAGGTCAAACTCCTGGTCCACGGCAGCACCACGCGCTGGGGCACCCAGGTGGCCTGGGAGTTCTTGAAGATCTACGGTGCGCAACTCCCCGACTGGTACGCCGAGGTCGACCGACGGGGCCCGGCGCTGCGCAAGATCCTGGACTGGTACTTCCGCGAGGAGCTGTACGTGCTGCAGGTCCACGTGCACACGGGCGAGGGCTGGCAGTCGCGAGGTACGATCTTCGGCGGCGGCCCGTACGCCCCGAAGGACAAGGTCTATGTCCTTCGCCTGGGCGACGTGCCCGGCGACACGCTCCGGATCAAGCTCCGCCCCCCGGCTTATTTCTGGAGGTTCGACTACATCGCCGTGGACTACACCGAGGACCTGCCGGTCCGTGTCACGGAGATCGCGCCCTTTCGGGCCGTGGACCACGAGGGAAGAGACGTCCTGAGCCTGGTGTCCGGGAACGACGACAGCTACCTGGTCCTGCCGGAGATCGGAGACTCGGCCGAGCTGGTGTTCGAGGCGCCACCCCGGATACCCGATACGAGCCGCGCGGTCCTCCTGAAGGCGACCGGCTACTACCGGCTCCACCTCGATCCCGAGGGAGAGCCCATGGTAGACCTCATCGAGAGGATCAACGACGAGCCCGGGTTCACCGCGAGGTATGCGCTGGAGCAGTATAACCGGAGGAACCCGTGGCGAGGGCCATGAAGATCCAGGACGTCCAGGCCGGCGTGGACCTCAGGCCCATGAAGCTGTCGGTCCACGAGACGCCCCACTCGACCATCGAACCCACCAGGGAGTGCAACATCGAGTGCCGCTCCTGCTATAACCTCGACAGGGGCCACGAGAAGACTCTCGATCAGGTGAAGGAAGAGATCGATCTGGCCTGCCAGAAAAGGAACCTCCAGGCGATCACCCTGCTCGGCGGAGAGCCGACCCTGCACCCCGACATCGCGGAGATCATCAGGTACGTAAAGGGCAAACGCTTGATCTGCCAGATCCTGACCAACGGGATCGCCCTGCTGGATGACGAGGACGGCGGCTTCCTGGACTCCCTGCTGGCCGCAGGCGTCGACAAGATCCTGTTGCATATGGACACGGGCCAAAGCCACGTGCACCGCGACATCGACCAGGCCCGCCGAGCGCTGTTCGACAAGCTGGAGGCGAACAGAGTCCACTTCTCCCTCTCCGTCACCGTCTACAACGAGTGCGGCTCTAAGATACCCGGCCTCGTCAAGGAGTACTCCAGGTACAGGTACTTCGACGGGATCCTTGCGGTGCTGGCGAGAGACCCGAAGCCCCCGCACCTGCAGAACGCGGAGATGGCCGACGAGTACAGGAGCATCTCGGGCGAGCTCGGAATCGAGCCCACGGCCTACATCCCTTCGAACCTGAGCGACAGCGATGTCAGCTGGCTCATGTATTTCTACTACATCAACGCCGACAACGGCCGGACCTTCGGCCTGTCCCCCCGCCTGGACCGGGCCTTCCGCGGGCTGTACCGGCGGCTGACAGGCCGCCACCTTTTCGTGATCAGGTTCCCGTCTCTCTCTTTTCTCCCGGCGCTGATGCTGGCCGGGCTCCTCGAGGTGGCGGTTAGGCCGCGGAGGCTTTCGGATCTTCTGGGGCTGCTCGGGGGTTCCCGGATGGCGCGGTCGATCCGGTTCCACTACATCGTGATCCAGAATCCGCCGGAGTTCGACGAGGAGCGACAGGAGCTGCAGCTCTGCTACAACTGCCCCGACGCGACCATCCGCAACGGCATGCTCACACCCGTCTGCGTGGCGGACCAGGTCAATCCCCTGGGGAAGAACACGAAAGCGCTGAAGGTCGACGAAGACCTGTACCTGGCGGTCTACGGTCACCTCGGAGAGCTTCGGGAAAGGCGGAATCCCGAGCAACCGCCATGACGAGCCTGCATGTTGGCAACTTGACGGCCGGTCGCAGTACTTGATAGGTACTCTCCAAGATCTTTACTGGCAAGGAGGGCCGCAGATGGCGGCAAATCACGTGCGAGCGATTTCTCGTGCCTCGAGCCTGATGGTGCTCCTGATCGCCGGACTGGCCCAGTTGCCAGCCCGGGCAGAAGGGCCGGTCAAGGTCCGCGGCTGGGTGAACGGTCTAAAGGCCGGTGATACAGCGGTGATAAAGCTGCAAGGCCCGCGGAAATACCAGACTACCTCCCGTCATGGCGGCAAGTGGGAAATACCGGCCGCCGAGCCCGGCAACTACCAGGTCACGGTGCAACATGCCGGCTATACCTTCAAGCCGTCCATCCGTCGGATCCGGCTCAAGCAGGGCACTGTCCAGGCGATCAACTTCCGGGCCGTGCCCAGGGCCCCTGTAAAGGCCGACGCCCCCGGCTCGAAGACATCACGGAAGACTTACTCGATCAGCGGTCGAGTGCTTGGCCTGGCCGGCGGGATCACAGTAATCGTCAAAGCCAAAGGGCCGCGCAATCTGGAGGCCACCACCCGCCCCGGCGGACGATTTCTGATCGCGCAGGTGGTGCCCGGGACCTACCGCTTGACGGTACAGGACGAGCGTTACATCTTCAAGCCCAGCGAGCTCAAGGTGCTGATAAAAAAAGTCGACAGGAAAAACGTTCGATTCCGGGCAAAAAAGAAAAGGTCGGCGCCTGTCCGCTCCAAGGCCTGGTTCGCCGGATCGGTGAAAGGCATCAAGCCCGGCGAATTTGCCCTGGTGAGCGCCAAGGGTTCCAAGAACTACACGGAGAGACTGAACCGCGACGGAAATTTCTCCTTCAAAACAATGGTCCCCGGACGGTACAAGATCTCGATCGAGGTGCCCCACTGCACCAATTGCGGGTACATGCCCGGCGACTTTGAGGCCGACATCAAAGAACCCGGAAAGACCTATGTGGGCTACCGAATCATCCGTGTGGGGGAACGGTGACGGTTTTCTTCCTCGTCATCGTCGGCGAGCACGGCCGCGCCGTTTGGTTCCTCTCTCAAGGTATTGGGGGGTCGGAGGGTAGACCTCAGCGCGCGGGATGATCGATGTTTTCCTACGGGTGGCCCTTCCCGTGGCCGCCGCACGTACAGCCATGCTTGCCCTTGCCCTTACCGTGGTCCTTGCCGTAACCGTGCCCGCGACCTTTTGCAAACCAGTGACGAACCATCTTCTTCTGCTCTGCGTCGAGGATCTTCAGCATGCCCAGGCGGAAGTCCACCTTGGCTTCGTGGATCCTGCGGCGGATTGGTTCCATCTCGGCCTTCTTGGCCAGGATGTCCTTGCGGCTCGGGCTCTCAGCCTGCCAGATCACTTGCAGCTCGGCGTGCTTGATCTCGAGCTCGGCCCGGGCGGGCGCGACCTTCCTCTTCTTGGCAAGCTTCAGCTCGGCCAGCTTCTTCTCCTGGACCGCGCTCAGCTTCAGCGTGGCCAGCTTGCCCGCACACAGGTCCATCCCGTGTCCCTTGTCCCCACGGGCGAGGGCCGCCGGAGCGACCAGCACCACCGCAAGCGCCAGTACCGACGAGAGAATCAACAGTCGTTTCATGATCTTTCTCCTTTGGAGCCTTTCGGCTCGGTTGTCATTTCTGTTGTTCGAACGCTCTCTCCATTTCCTCGAAGGCTTAATATATGATGGGTTTGCGGGAAAGGAAAGGCCTTTTCCACCATGGCGAGGGCGGTGCATGAGAACGGACGAGAGCACCCTGAGAGTCCACCTGGGCATCCCCCCGGTGGCGGGCGGCGAGGTCGTGGTGCCCCTCTCCGGCGCGATCGCCAGTGTGAGGCTGTTGTTCCGGAGGCGTTAGGCGCACTTCATCATGAGGTGGCGCTGGGCACGATAGACCCGCCCGTGACGAAGCCGCGCTATTTGTTGCCCTTACCAAGTCGAGATCCGAGTCGACCTGGCGATTCCAGCGTGCGAATGATCCCGGTGAAAGGAGACCGCCATGGCCGATATCCGGAGATTCCCGTTCATTCGCCACCTGAGGGGCGAATCCTCCTCGCACCTCCTCAAGTACCGCCGGGGCAAGCTCGTGCTGGATGGACGGGGCCTGACCTTCTGGTTCCGCCCCATGACCGCCAGCATCGCCGAGATCCCGGTGGACCAGCGCGAGATCTCTTTTTTGTTCCACGGCCGGTCCAGCGACTTCCAGGACATCAGCGCCCAGGGGGTAATTACCTACCGGATCGTCGACCCGGTCAAGCCGGCGTTCGAGCGCAAGGTGCTGGTCCAGGTGGACGACGGGGAGAGCTACGAGCGCTGCAAGCACGAGATGATCGACGCGGAGATCGGGCCGCTGCTCTCTCATCCCCAAGGAGCGCACGACCCGGCTGGTGGACTACGGCCACCTGCACAACGCCACCATCAATGACATCTTCTTGACGGCCTTAGCATCTCGACTCGCCAAGATCGCATTTTTCAGTTGACATCTTCACCAGATAACGCTTACGTTTCAAGAGGGTAGGAAATGCCTATGAGCCAGTCTCGCTCGTCTGCCTGGCAGCTTTCAGGCGCCGTGGAAGGCGCGGGCGGAGGTAGAGCCAGTCCAGAAGAGGCCTGTGCCACCCGACCGCGAGCGAGACGAACTCCTGTAACTGGGATTGACCGTGCTGCGTCGGACCCTCATAGACGTTCCGGCTCCTGTGCCGCCCTGGCTCGCGCGCAGGCTTTGCCCGGCCGGCCCTCCGCGGCTCGAGGCTTTCGAGGCCGCGGGCGCCATGGTGGTGGCGGTGCCCGGGCGTTACTGCGTCTCCTATCTGATCGTCGGTCCCCGGTCCATGGCCTGCGTGGACGTGGGCTCGGGCGAGGACCTGCCCCTGATCGAGGCGGTCGCCGAGTGGCTGGGAAAACAGGTGTCCCTGGTGGTACCCAGCCACCTTCACTTCGATCACGTCCTGGGCGTCGACCGGGCGTGCGAGCGGCTGGGCGCGCGGCTCGGCCTGAGCCGGGTGGCCCTGCGGCGCTGGGAGCGGGGCGGGGCGCTGCGCCTGCCGCCCCCGCGGAGCTGGCTGGTGTTTCCGAGGACCTGGGTGTGGCAGGGCCTGCCGCTGTTCGCCCGCTGCGACCTTCCCCTGGTGCGGCGCTTCGCGCGGCCGTTGCGCGCGAGCCCTTTCCACGCCCCGCCGGAATTCGACCTGGTCGAAGGCGGCGCGATCGAGGGCTGTCCGGGCTGGAGCGTGCTGTCCACCCCCGGCCACGCGGACGAGGCCGTGTGCCTGTATCACCGGCGGGCAGGGTTCCTGGTGGGCGGGGACACGGTGCGCAACTTCGAGGGCGGCGAGTGGAACCCGCTGCTGACCGACCGCGCCGACTACCGGGCGACGGTGGAGCGGCTGCAGAAGCTGTTCGTCCAGGCGGTCTTCCCGGGGCACGGACCGGTGATAGTGGGCGAGGGAGTGCTGGGCAGACTGCGGTCGTTGTAGGTACCTGGAACCCGTCGATATAGATGACGGGGAGCAGCTTAGCCCAGGCAAGTATGTCTACATCCAGGTTTCCGACACGGGTCATGGCATGAGTGGCCGGCTTTTTACAGAAGCCCTACACCATAAGGCAGCTTTCTGATGAGTTGATAAAGGCGATGCTCAGCGCGCCGGGGCCCTGATCTGCTGTTATCTTACACATAATCAACACGTTAGACAACCTCCGTCCCCCGGTTGACCGATTTTTGTGTACAATTGCCCTGAAATGGTGGACACTATTGCGGTTCGGTCCCGGATATGCTGGGAATCTTACCAGGACCATGCCGGATTTGCCCGGGCATCGGGAGTGGTTCTGATCCTAAACGCCTCGGGCAAGGACTGGCCTAGCATGAAAATCTATGTCGGCAATCTACCATTCAGCATCGACGATGCTGCACTTGCGGAGATGTTTGCAAAACACGGCTCGGTGGATTCGGCCAAGGTCATCACGGACCGCGAATCGGGCCGCTCGCGTGGATTCGGATTCGTCGAAATGGAGGACGATGACGAGGCCAGCAAGGCCATCGAGGCCACCAACGACCTCGAGTTGGAAGGGCGCACGTTGGCGGTAAACAAGGCCAAACCCAAACAGAAGCGCGACGGACCCGGAGGCGGAAGTTACTCACGCGAGGGCGGGGGCAGAGACCGTTGGTAGTCTCCGCCGGGGGAATGGCGGTGTCTGGATGGCTATGCGAAGCAAACAGACACTAGGGAAGCGTCAAAGAGAGAAAGAGAGCCGGCCAAGAAACGGAAACGAGAGGCCGACGCTGATTCAGACGAGCCCGGGGAGAAAAAGACTCTCAAGGTGTACCTGGCCGGGAGCAAGGATGAATAGCAATCACAATTCAAATGCTGCTCCCCTGTTTACGTACTCCATCGATGGCTGCATCATCAAGGGATTCCTGGAAAACCGGCGCGCCCTGTTCAAGAAGCTCAGGACCATGGGTTTCAGCAGGAACGCCATTATCGACCGCGCCAGGGAGCTCGGATTATCCGACCAGTTTCTCAAGAATTGCTCTGTCGGGAATCACGACGTGGCCATGAGGATTTGCCTGGGATGTAATGAACGCTTTCTTTCGATTGGAGTTGGAAACCGGCTTTGTCCCCGTTGTAGGAACCGAAGATAGCAGCGACCATCCTCATATTCCGTCGGAAACGTCGTCGTCGTTGCTTACTTGTGTGACAAGAATTCAACCATCGACATGGAAAACGTCTATGTCCACTCCATGTTTTGCGCCGAACGGGGCTGCATCCGATCCTACAGCACCCCCAGGGTCAAAGACTCCACCACAATCGAGTTGTTCTCGCCATAGGGTATTCGCTGGCGGGATGATCGTGGATCATCCCCGCTCGAAGTAGCGCTTCAGCTCCCAGTCGGTGACCTGGCGGTCGAAGGCGGCCTGCTCGCAGCGGGCCAGGTGGAGGTAGTGGGCGAGGACCTGTTCGCCGAAGGCTTTCTCGGCCAGGTCGCCTTTGGCCAGGGCCTCGATGGCCTCGGACAGGGTTATGGGGACGCGCTCGACGCCTTCGGTCTGGTAGGCGTTGCCGCGCACCGGGTCGGGGAGGTCCATCTCGTTCTCGATGCCGTCCAGGCCGGCGGCCAGGGTGGCGGCGAAGGCGAAGTATGGGTTTGCGTCGGCGCCGGGGATGCGGTTCTCGATGCGCAGGGACTGGCCGTGGCCCACCACGCGGAAGCCGCAGGTGCGATTGTCGTGGTCCCAGGCCACGCTGACCGGGGCGAACGAGGAGGACTGGTAGCGCTTGTAGGAGTTGATAAGCGGGGCGAAGAACCAGGCCAGGTGCCGGGCGTGGTGCATGCAGCCCGCCAGGAAGTAGCGGAAGGTGGACGAGGGTTTTTCGGGTTTTTCGTCCCAGAAGGCGTTGCGTCCGTCGGTGGACACCAGGCTGGTGTGGATGTGGCACGAGGAGCCGGCCATTTCGTGGTTGACCTTGGCCATGAAGGTGGCCGAGACCCCGTGGCGGGCGGCCAGCAGCTTGACGCCTTCTTTGAAGATCACGTGCCGGTCGGCCATGCGCAGCGCGTCCGTGTACTGAAGGTTGACCTCGTGCTGGCCGCGGCCCCACTCGCCCTTGGATGATTCTACAGGGATATCAGCCCTGGGCATGAGCGTGCGCACTTCACGTAAAAAATCCTCGTCCCTGGTCGTGCCCAGGATGTGGTAATCGATCAGGTAGCGGGTGGTGGGGGTGAGCTCCGCGTAGTCCAGCTCGGCGTTCTCATCGTAGGAGCCCTTGTACAGGTAGAACTCCAGCTCCGAGGCCATCATCGGCGCCAGGCCGCGATCGGCGCAGGCGCTGATCTGGCGCTTGAGCACCTGCCGCGGGGCGATGTCCAGGACCCGTCCGTCCTCGCGCTCCAGGTCGCACAGCACCAGGGCGCTGCCGGGCAGCCAGGGGGTCAGCCGCAGAGTGGACAGGTCGGGCCGCAGGGCCATGTCGCCGTAGCCCGTGTCCCAGGAGGCGAACGCGAAGCCGGGCAGGGGCTCCAGCTCCATGTCCGCGGTCATCAGGTAGTCGCAGGCATGCAGCTCGCCTTCGGCGATGAGCTCGTCGAAGTACCCGGCCGGCACCCGCTTGCCCATCAGCCGGCCATAGTGGTCGGGGAATGCCACCACCACGGTGTCGATCTCGCCCGCGTCGATCATTTTTTTGAGATCCAGGCCCATGGCTTCCTCACAGGGTCCAATCCAGGCCCAGCTCGACGAGCTTGGCCCGGGTCGGCCGTCCGGTGTCTATGTCCCAGCCCAGCATGCCGTAGAACTCGCCCAGCATGTCGCCGAAACGCTCGCGGTCCACGCAGGCGCCCTTGCTGGGCCCGTCCGGAAACGGCTCGAACAGCCGCTCGGGCAGCACGTCGTGCTCGCGGTCGTAGCCCCGCTTGACGTTGAGCTGGCGCTGCAGGGCCAGGCGCCGCTCGCCGGCCTTCATCAGCTCCCAGAACGACACCTGCCAGCCGGTGGTGGCGAGCAGGAGGTCCTCCAGGTCGCGGTAGGAGAACAGGTTGCCCGGGCCCCAGCAGAACTGGCACAGAGATAGATTATCCAGCAGGCTGTAGTAGATCTGCGAGTACACGGTCATGCGCACCTTGGGCAGGCCGGTCGAGGCCGCGTCCCCGCTTCCGGTGATGCCCAGGGCCTTGCAGTCCTCGGAGCCCGAGGCCAGCAGCCAGTCGTGCTCCGAGCTCTGGTGATCCGGCCCGATCGGGCAGGCCGCGTACATCAGGGCCAGGCTGGGCTTGACCTGCGGCATGTGCACTGCCAGCCCCTGGTTCTTTACGTGGATCGCGTATTTCTTCGTCTCGGGCCCGTACTTCTCGGCGAAGGCCGAAAACCCCTCGGCCAGCACGTCGCCGATGTCCTTTCGCTGGCCCACCTGGTCGATCAGCCAGAACAGGTCGTCGGTGTTGCCGAAGCGCAAGCGACGGCCGCCCAGGGCCTCGGCCGGCAGCAGGCCGTTTACAGAGCACTCGATGGTCATGGCCGCCAGGGCGCCCATGGTGATGGTGTCGAACCCGTACTCCCCGCACATCTGGCTGGCCCGGGCCACGGCGTGCGCGTCGGTGATGTCCAGGTTGGAGCCCAGCAGCCCCAGGGTCTCGAACTCGGGCCCGCCCAGCTTTTCGGTCAGCGGCCACGGCTTTTCGGCTCTTACCTTCTTGCGACAGCGCACCACGCAGCCGTAGCAGGTGGTCGAGCCCGTGCCGATCACGGGCTCGAAAAAGGATCCGTCGAGCTTGTGGTGCTCGGTGTGAAACCCGCGCGAGTGGTTGAGCGTGGCCAGGTTGCCCGCCGAGGCCTGGTTGCTGAGCACCCCGGGCGTGCCGTACTTGCGCAGGGTGGATGGAAACCCCGCGTCCGGCAGCCGCTTGGCCGCCTTGCGGTTCAACTGCTTGAGCAGCTCCGCATCCGCGAACGGCACCTTGTCCCGCGCCCGGACCACCACGGCCCGCAGGTTCTTGGACCCGAACACCGCCCCCAGCCCGGTGCGGCCGAACACGTCGTTGCAGTCCACCATGACGCAGGCGAACCGCACCAGCCTCTCGCCCGCCGGCCCGCACTGCGCTATGCACACCCCCCTGGAGCCGAACTCCTCGCTCAGGACGTCGTGCACCTCGGTCACCGGCCGCCCGGCCAGGTGCTCGGCGTTACGGATCTCCACCTTGCCCGGCTCCACCAGCAGGTACACCGGCCTGTCCGCCCGCCCGAAGATCACGATCGCGTCCAGCCCGGCCCGCTTGATGGCCGGCCCGATGTTGCCCCCCGACTGGCTGTCGGCCACCATGTCGGTCACCGGGCTCAACGCCGCCATGCAGCACCGGCTGACCCCCGAGACGGCCGCGCCCGTGGTCACCGACGGGGCGATGGTGATCACGTTGTCCGGCGAGAGAGGGTCGGTATCGGACCTGGTGTGCTCGTGCAGGAAGTAGGCCCCGAACGACCCGCCGCCCAGGTACTTGCGGTAGAAGTCCTCGTCGAACTCGCGCACCTCGGTTGTGGATTTTCGCAGATCGACGAACAGGATCTTGCCGTGGAATCCCTTTGGCATGCTCGAAACCTCGCGTTGCGATTGACGGTGAACTTTGTCCGGCATCCAGCAATAGCACGGGCGCGAGTACGGGATCAATCATATGGGGACTGAATCGAGAATATCGGTGAAGTCCACGGCGCTGGGATGTATATTTACGTCCATGGACGGCGCGAACACAACCCCTGAGGAAAACGGACGTCCGCGGCCACTGCAGCGCATGTTCGATGCCGTGCCGCGGCGTTACGACCTGATCAACCGACTGTTCACCTTCCGCCTGGACGAGCGCTGGCGGGCGAGGGCGGCAGGGATCTGTCTGCGGGAAGAGCCCCGGCGGGTGCTGGATCTGGGCTGCGGCACCGGCGACCTGGCGCTGCACCTTGCCCGGCGGGCCGGAGCGGGCACCGAGGTGATCGGAGCGGACTTCTCCGAGCCCGTGCTCGAGGCAGCGCGGGCCAAGGCAACGGCCGCGGGTCTGGACGGAAGGGTGTCTTTCGCGTCGGCCGACGCGAGCGAGCTGCCGTTTACGGAAGCCCACTTCGACGCGGTGGGGATCGCCTTCGCCTTCCGCAACCTGACCTGGCGCAACCCGCTGCGCGAGAGATACCTGTCCGAGGTGCTGCGGGTGCTCACGCCCGGCGGCCGGTTCGTGATCGTCGAGTCCAGCCAGCCGGGCTCGTCCGTCCTGCGCTCGCTGGTCCACTGGTACCTTCGCGTGATAGTCACCCGCCTGGGCGGCGCCATCTCCGGCCGGCGCGGGGCCTATCGCTACCTGGCCGAGTCGGCCCGAAAATTCCATCCGCCCGAGGAGGTGACCTCCATGCTGCTCGGGGCCGGGTTCTCGCGGGTCGATTGGCGGCGGCTCATGGGCGGGGTGGCGGCCATTCACGTGGCGCGTAAGTAGAGGAGCGTACTCGATGATGACAGGATTCTCCCGGCATTCGAGCCGCGGGCTGATATTTTCCTTGATGCTCGGTTTCGTGCTCGTCTTTTGCCGCCCAGCGCCAGGTGCCGAGAAAGCGAAATCACCTGCGGACGAGGAAGAAGAAGAAGAAGAAGTGGTGGACTTCGAGGCCGAGGAGGCCGCCTCGGATAGAGAAGCCGCTAAAATGATGCATGGGGCGGGCGGGCCGGGCGGCGGGTCTCTCGGCCTGGGGTTCAAGATCATCGCGGATTTGCTGCTCGAGTACCCGGTGGGGGCGGAGAAGTTCGAGTTCACGATGCACCACACCCACGTGATCCTGCAGGTCATCCTGAAAGAAGACCTCATGTTCGCCATCGACATCAGCGACGACCCCGTCTTCTACGAGCTTTACTGGAACATCACCCCGCGCTTCGGCATCCGGGCCGGCAAGCTGATGATTCCCTTCGGCACCAACGAGTTCCACCACGTCGTCGGGGGCAGGGTCGACGAGCTGTCGAACTTTTTGCCCGAGACCTGGAGCGATTTCGGCGTGGGGATCCATCACGTCTTCTACGACGGCGAATTCCTGTCCGCCGAGTACGATCTCTTCGCCGTCAACGGTTTTTCGGGCACCGAGCGGCCGATCTTCGGCACGGGCACCTCCTCCGACAACAACGCCAACAAGGGCATCGGGGCCAGGCTCAAGCTGGATTTTTTCGGCTATTACGGGCTCGCAGGAAGCCTGTACTACGACGTCTGGGACCCGGACGATTCGAAGATCCTGGTCTTCTACAGCGTGGGCCTCGAGCTCCGAAAGGGCTTCATCGATCTCCCGGTGCTGGATCGCATCGGGCTTCGGGGCGAGTGGGCTCGGGGCGAGGTCCAGCTCCCCGGGTCCAACTACCAGCAAGGTATGATCGAGCACTCTTTCGCCCGGGCGGGCTTCTACGGCGAACTGCTGGCGCAGATCCTCGAGGAGTTGAATTTCCGCTTCCGCCTGGGCCGGATCAACCCGGACAACACGGTCTCCGACGAGGGGGATGTGTGGGTGTTCGAGCCGGCCTTGATCGTCGGCAGCGGGAAGCTCACCTTCCGCATCGCCTACCAGATGACCATGCAGGCGGGGGAGGGCTACTCGGCCAGGAACCCGCCCGACATGGCCTATGCCAAGTTCTTCCTGCAGTATTGAGAGGTCTGTGGATGCGACGCACGATCCGGACATGCCTGTTCCTGTGCGTGTTGACGTCCGCCTCGGCCGGGGCGGCGCCGGCGCAGCCGCAAAAGAAGAACGTCACCATGCGCCAGCAGAAGCACATGGGCACCTACGTGGCCATCACCGTGGCCGCGCCGGAGTCGCCCGGGGTCCTGGCCGCCATCGAAGCCGCTTTCGCGGAGGTCGAGCGCCTTCAGAACCTGCTTTCCGAGTGGCGGGCCGACAGCGAGATCTCGACGGTGAACCGGCAGGCAGGCGTCCGGCCGGTAAAGGTGGGAAAGGAACTATTCCGCGTCGTCGAGATGGCCCGCGACGTGTCGGTCAAATCCGGCGGGGCGTTCGACATAACCTTCGCGGCGCTGGCCGGCCTGTGGGACTACAAGGCCCAAAAGCCCCGGATCCCCGCGGAGAAGGAAATCAAGGCCCGGGTTCGCCTGGTGGACTTTCGGCAGGTCGTGCTCGACGGCAAGAGCCACAGCGTGATGCTGAGAAAAGAGGGCATGCGCATGGGCCTGGGCGGGATCGCCAAGGGGTACGTGGTGGACAGGGTCAGCTCGGTGCTTACGAAAAAGGGATTTCCCAACCACCTGGTGATCGCCGGGGGGGACCTCTACGCCTCCGGCACCCGGCAGGATCGCAAGTGGCGGATCGGCGTCCGCAATCCCAGGGACCGGGACCTGTACGCCGTGATCGAGGTTCAGAACGAGGGTGTGGCCACCAGTGGAAACTACGAAAAATTCTTCTACATAGACGGCGTGCGCTACCACCACATCCTGGATCCCAAGACCGGCTGGCCGGCCAGGGGAACCAGCTCGGTGACGGTCGTCGCCAGGAGCGCGGCCCTGGCCGACGCCTACGCCACCGCCCTGTTCGTCCTGGGACCTGTCAAGGCGATCGAGCTGGCCGGGAAGGAAGGCCTGGAGGTGTTCATCTTCGACGAGGATTATCGCACGAGCGCGACGGAGGGCATCAAGACGCGGATGCAACCCCTCGATGGCGGCCCTTTGCCTGCCGATGGCCGGTAGTCGAGGGAGGTCTGCAGCCCTTGGGAACCGCTCCTGCGCGATTCTCCTTCGGGCTCGGAAATGTCACTTGCCTTTTTCTTTTTCCAGGAGCTGGCCGGACTCCACGGCTTTCTTGATCAGCGCATCGGCTTTCTCGCGCGCCTCCTGCACCTCCTTGGAGACCTGCACGGACTCGGCGCCGCCGAAGAAGAGGTTGTGCAGCGACACGGCCTTGCGGGTCGCCTGACAGGTCGACTCGGAGGACAGGGTCGCGCCCGTGACCGCGTCGATGTCTGCCTTGATCGTCAGCGGGTCGATGTGGCGCTTTTTCCGGAACTGCTTCAGGAAGCTCCTGCGGTTGACGGGCATGGCCCTGGGGCAAGACAGTTCCACGATCGCGACGTCGATCACCTCGCCGTCGGGCTTCATCCCGACGGCGTACTTGTGGAAACAGGTGCCGAAGATCTCCGGCACGATGACCACGTAGGCCAGCGCTTTTCCGTCGCCGTCCCGGCCCACGTAGAAGACGTACTTGTCCTTCTTGGGAGTCCAGCCATAGTCCCTGACGAGCCGCTGACGCTGTTCGGGGGCGAGCTTCTTGGTGGCCTTCATGATCTTGGCGCCCTTGGGGATGAAGTTCTTCACCGCCTGGCCCAGGGACATGTACTTGACCGCCTGTGCCGGGCCGCCGCAGAGCAGCATGGCGAGGCACGCGAGCAAAGTCATGCCGCACCGAGTCTTCATCATTCGTCCTCCCGGTCCGGATTCCGCCAGCGCACGTTTATCGCCAGCAGCGCGAGGCACAGCAATGGAAAGACGAGTACCCAGGTGTCGTATTCATGCTCGGGAATGAACGTCAGGCGGTCCGAGACTGCCGAGTCGGCCTTCTCGTCGAAGTGTACTTCTTGTTCGCCCTCGAAGACCACCTCCTCGTTGCCTTCGAAATCCACGGGTACTTCCTCGTCCGCGGGCAGTGCCCCTGCCGAGAAGGTCATGCCCAGGAAGAGAATCATGTTGAATGCACACCTCATGGTCCGGACTCCAGTCCACTCACGGACAGGCGCCCGCCGGGCAGTACTGGATCTTGACCGGCGCGGGCCAGCCAGCGGGCGTTGCGAGGTGGCGGACCCGATCGCCCGGAAGGCTGCAGGGCGGATCCGGGGTTTCATATGCCGCTTCGTAGTCGCCGGAGATGGTGAAGTCGATGTGCCCGTCGCACCAGATGTTCAGGTTCGGGCTCGAGCAGGCATCCACGTACTCTACCGTTCCCTTCTCCTGCCAGTAGACGGCCTGCGGCGTCTGGCTGTCGATCACGATCACGCCCTCGGCCCGGTGCATTCCGACGTCGTCGTGGCCGGGATCGTCCCAGCAGGTCTCGTGGTCGGTTGCCTCGGCGTTCGGCCAGTGGATGTTGCCTTCAAGGGCGCGGTCCAGCACGATGCTTACGGAGACCAGGTAGGCGCCCTGGCGGACGGGATTGCCGTCGATGTCGCGAAGGTTCCAGGTGTACTGGCGCTGGTCCGTCCACTCCCCCACGAGCGCCCCGACTCCGTTGGGACCGCTGCCCCTGGTCGCGGGGTACGGATAGGTAAAGCCGTCGTGGCGCGGCGCGACGGTCGCCTCGGTCAACCCGTCTATGGCCGGCGGCTGTGTCATGCGCGGCTGGCAGTTGGCGCCGTTCCAGAAGTGGACGGGCGGGCAGGGGCCGCTGCCGCTCCACCACCACGAGTGTCCCTCGTCGTCCCGCCGGTCCACGTCGGGCGGAATGCGCCGGCCGGCAGGGGTGGCCGGGGTGTTCCAGTGTCCGAGCTCGACCACGGCCGCGAACCAGTTTGGCGCCCAGAAGTTGGGTTCCCACCAGTAACCGTAACACTGGTCGGGCGGATAGATGTCCAGACAGCCCTGGTACACGTGGCGCTTGAGCGTCTTTACGTACCGGGTGTACTTGCGCTGGAAGGCGTTGGCGTCGTAGATACACGGCTCCCAGCTGTCGTCGGTGGGGTCGGCGGTGCCCTGGTCGTCCATCACGGTCAGCGGGCCTTCGATCCATACCTGGACCGCGAAGGCGTCGATGATCGTCCGGTCAGGACTCCCGACCCTGAACTCGTCGCCGATATGCTTCCACGCGCTCTGGACCTCGAGCTCGATCTTGATCTCTCCGTTGGTGTCGACCTGCGGCGGCACCGTGTAGGTGATGGTGATGTTCACCGGGCTGCTCTTGAATCCAGGTTGGTCCCGGGCCTCGATCTTGAAGCCGTTCGCGCCGGGAGCGAGCAAGACCAGCGCGTCCCAGTCCGTCGAGCCGTTGATGGGCACTACCACCGCGTCGTCGATCAGGATGGCCGTGTCCTGCGGCTTGGTTCCGGTGAGCGTCTGGCGATCCACGGTCGTGTCGGCCGCGTAGTTCACGGTGGGCGGATCCACGGCGTTGGGGTCGAGCCGCTCGATGGCGAAGTCGGTCGACGTTTCGCTCTCGTTGCCGGCCGCGTCCTTTGAGGTCAAACTAGAAATATTATCCCCCATGGCCAGGGGGAAGGTGTACTGCCAGGAGTCGAGCGCATCGTTGGGAACGATCAACGTCCCATAGTCCAACACCGAGCTTCCCGCCTCCTTCCAGCCTCCCAGCACGATGCTCTCGTCGTAGGTGCTCGCTTCAGGAGCCGGCTCCACCGTCGGCGGCGGCGGCGGGGTGATGTCCACTCCCTGTCCAGTGGTGAAGCCCCAGGATGCGTCCGCGCCCGTCCAATTCCCGGCCAGATCCGTAACCCCCGCGGAGACCGTCACCGTGTAGGCGGTCGAGCCGGTCAGATCACCCGCTCCCGTCCAGGTGACGGCGCCGCCCGCCGAGTCGCAGTCCACGGACCGGGTGGCCACGTCGGTCGGCCGGAGAGCGATGGTGGAGTCGTCGACGCTGGCGCAGTCGATGGGCTCGTCGAACACGGCCTGTACCGCGGTGTTGACCGGCACGTCGGTGGCGCCGTCGCCGGGGACCCTGGCGACCAGGGTCGGGGTCCGGGTGTCGAGCGTGATGAAGACGGTCACGCCGGCTCCGGCCTGCCCGGCGGGATCGACCGGCTCGAACAGGAAGGTGTTCGCTCCTTCAGATAGATCCAGGCCCACCGTCCAGGTGGTCTGGTCATCGGCGGGCACTCTTTCCACACCATCGACACGTACGCCGTAGGTGTTGGGCTTGGTGCCGGACACGGTCGCCGGAGTGGCGTTGGTCAAATCGGGATAGGAGTCCACCGAGAAGGTGCCGGACGTCCTGGTGACCGTGAAGTCCGTCGACGACGAGCTGAGGTTGCCGGCCTGATCCTCGGACGTCAGGCTGAAGGTGTTTGGGCCCGCCTGGAGCACAAAGGAGTGGTTCCAGGATTCCAGGTCGTCGAGGGGCACTATCTCCGTCCCGTTGGAGATCACCGAGCAGCCCGCCTCCTTCCACCCGCCGACGGTCACCTCGGCGTCGAAGGTGTACTGCGGCGGTGCGGGGTCGTCCGCCGTGGGGGGATCGGGAGGGGTCGTGTCCACGGTGGTCCCGGTGGTGAACATCCAGACCACGTCCCGGGCCAGCAGGTTGCCGGCTGGATCGGCCACGTCCGAGAACAGGGTGACCGTGTATTCGGTCGTCTCGCTCAGGTGGCTGTCCGGCGTCAGTGAAACAGAGGGATCGTCCGGGTTGCACTCCAGGGCGGCGCTCACCCCCTGGATTGCGAAGACAGCGGGGGTGACCGTGTCGCAGTCGATCGGCTCGCTGAAGGTGACCTGCAAGACCACGTTGATGGGTACGTCAGTGGCATCCGGCGAAGGAACCCGGGCGACCACGGTCGGTGCGATGCTGTCCAACTCGATGTCGACCGTCTCGGAGTCCTCCGCGTTCCCGGTCGGATCCACGGACTCGAACAGGAACGAGTTGGCTCCCTCGGCCAGGTCGAGAGCCGCTTGCCAGGTCGTCTCGCTGCCCGCGGCCACCTGCTCGCTGCCGTCCACGTGTACGGCGTGGCCCGCTGGCCTGGTCCCGGAAAAGGTGAACGGCGACGTGTTGACCAGATCCGGGTAGGGGTCAATGCCGAACTCCTCGTCGACGGTGTTGTTCGAGCTGTTGCCACAGCCAGCCAGGAGTACTGCAATGACGAGCAACGCCACAATTCGGGTCAACCGAGCCATCGTCAGTCCTCCGCAGGATAGATATGTTTATGTCTACCATAATCTATTGAAATTGTGCCATTATAGAGAAAAGTCCCACTGTCCCGGGAGGTTCCGATGAAATGGAAGGCCTGATCCTGATCGGCACGGTCCACCTGGACCCCGACGGCCACGCCCTGCTGCTCGCGGCCCTGGGCGATCTGCGGCCCGAGACGGTCACGGTGGAGGTCAGCCGGTACGCCCTGGAGTTCCGGCGCACCCTGGGAAGGGACCTGGCCGGCCGGCTGGAGCCCTTCCGCAGGGCCGACGGCAGCCTGCCGAGGGCCATGCACGCGGTCGAGGCCCAGCTCGGGTTTCCGTTCGAGTACACCGCGGCCGAGGCCTACGCCGAACGCAGCGGCGCCCTTGTGGTACCGGTGGGCGACGGGCAGCTGTCGCGCCAGCTGCTCAACCGGCTGGAGCGCGAGCTGATGGTGACCGACAACCTGGTCCGGCTGGCCACCCGCGCAGAAGCGCCCCTGGCCGAGCAGGTCGAGCGCGAGTGGGTCCGGGCCCGGCGCTCCCACCGGGAGGGCCCCACCCTGGACTCCGAGGCCATGGCGCGGCTGGACACCATCAACCGCCGCATGGCCAGGCAGATCCGCGCGCACGCCATCGATATGCCCCTCGTGCACGTGGGCGGCTGGGAGCACCTCAAGGGGCTGGCCGGGGAACTGTCCGACCTCGGACCGGAGGTGCGGCTGCTCAGGCCCTACCCATGAGCCAGTTCGGGCGGCAGGCAGCCCATGTATCCGCCCCAGGCGGGAAGGTGATGCACTGGCCCCGCTCTTGTGGCACAATGCCGGGCGAGAGGGTCTGAGAAATGGCACGAGTTCTCGTTTCCCTGATTGCCGTGCTGGGGGTATCGCTCCCCTCCACCATGGCCCAGGCCGGCGACCAGCGGCCCATTGTAGAATCTGCTAGAGGGGCGGAGGAAGAGCGAAAAGCTAGAGAAGCAGAAGAAGCGCGAAGGCGGGAAGAAGAAAGAAAAGCGGCCGAGGAGAAGGCAAGGAGGGAAAGGCTTGCGGAGGAAACCAAGGATGTGAAGCAGCCTGGAACAAACTTGTACTGGCTGCGATGTCCTGTCGGGCAGAGATGGACCGGATCGTCTTGCGAGGGGAGTGCGGAAAAAATGGGCTGGCACAAGGCAATGAATACATGCCCTGCGGGCTACCGGCTGCCCACGCGACAGGAGTTCGTGTCTCTGTTCGGAGGCTGTGATGCAAAGGTGATGGTCGGTGAATATGGCAGATGCAACACATGTTCGAATAGCGACAAGTGCTCCTCCATGTTTGGAAAAGACAGTTGGTATTATTGGTCGTCGTCTTCCTCCGCGGCCAACCCGTCCCTCGCATGGTTCGTGAACTTCGGCTTCGGCTACGTGGACGGCTATGTCGTCAAGGACCGCGATTTCAATGTGCGTTGTGTGCGGAGCGGGCCGTGATTGGGTCTTTGGGTATTTGATCCTTTGGTTCAGGCAGGGATCAGATTGTCTTGGCTTTGTCGAAAGAGAGCACCTGCCTCCGGATCAGGTCGATGGCGGTGTGGGCGGCGAGATTGCGGATGAAGGAGCGATCGAGCGGAGGGAAGGTGCGCTTCTTGGTGCGGGTTCCCTCCGGGCCGCAGAAGGCGAAGATGACGGTGCCGACGGGTTTTTCGGTGCTGCCGCCCTCGGGGCCGGCGATGCCGGTGACCGCCACGGAGAGATCCGAGCCGGCCAGGTCGCGGACGCCCTCGGCCATGGCCCGGGCGCACTCCTCGCTCACCGCGCCGTGCTCGGCGAGCAGGGCAGGGTCGACGCTGAGCACGTCCTGCTTGGCCTGGTCGGCGTAGGTGACCGCGGACAGCAGGAACGCGGCCGAGGAGCCGGGTACGTCGGTCAGCAGCTTGCCCACCAGGCCGCCGGTGCAGCTCTCGGCCACGGCCAGGGTGAGTTTTTCGCGGATCAGGAGATCGAGCGTGACACCGGGCAGGCTCTGGTCGCCGATGCCAAATATAATAATACCGAGCCGGTCGCGGACCAGGCGTTCGGCTCGGTCCAGGACTTTTTCGACTTCTTCTCGCGTGGGGCGGCGGGTGTGCAGCTTAATATGGATCTCGGGCATGGCGGCCCGGTATCCCAGTTGTAGGTGCTCGACCTCGGACTCCAGGTCGCCCAGCTTGTCGGCCACCCAGCCCTCGCCTTTCCCGAAGGTATTTACTATGCGCGTCGAGCTGTGCTCCACGTCGCCGCGGCGAGCGCGCTCGGCTTCTAGCCTGGGCAGGACGATCTCCTCGAGCATGGGGCGGTACTCGCCGGGCGGGCCGGGCAGGCAGAACAGGAGCTTGTCGCCCTGCGCGCAGGCTATGCCGGGGGCGGTGCCGCGCCAGTTGTCGATCGCCTCGGCGCCCTCGGGCAGGCGGGCCTGGCGGGCCTGGTTGCCGGTGAAGGGGACGCCGATGTACTCGAACTTGGCCTCGAGTTGCTCGAGGATATTTTTGTCCATGACCAGGGGCCTGCCCAGCACGGCGGCGGCGGCTTCCGCGGAGCGGTCGTCCACGGTGGGCCCCAGGCCGCCGCAGCAGATGACCGCGTCGGCCTCTTCCAGCGCCATCCGGAAGGTTCCGGTCAGGTCGTCGAGGGAGTCGCCGCAGGTGTGGCGGCGAACGATCGAAAAACCGTGGTCGGCCAGCAGGGTCGAGGCGTGGGGCGCGTTGGTGTCGAGCACCTCGCCGCAAAGGATTTCCTCGCCGGTGCTGACCAGGCTGATGCGCATGGGCTCAGTAGGCCTTGGCGAAGATGACCCGCATGTCGGACGGAGCACCGCAGAACGGGCAGGTGCCCTTGTCGGGCCTGGCGTCAAGGGGGATGCAGCGGATGGTGGCCCTGGTCTCGTTCTGGATGCGTTCCTCGCACTCGGTGTTGCCGCAGTGGTGGGCCAGCAGGAAGCCGCCCGGGTCCTCGAGCTTTTCGCGGAAGGTCTTTTCGTCGTCCACCTCGAAGGTGAACTCGTCGCGGAAGGCCCTGGCGCGCTCGAACAGGTTTTTTTGGATGTCCTCGAGCAGTCGATCGACTTTGTCTCGTACCTCGGCGCGCGGCACGGGCTGCTTCTCGCCGGTGTCGCGCCGGACCAGGACCACCTGGTCGTTTTCGAGATCCCTCGGGCCGATCTCGATCCGCACCGGCACCCCGCGCTGCTCCCAGTGGTGGTACTTCCATCCCGGGCTGAGGTTGGCGCGCGAGTCCACCTGGATCGCCCGGCCCAGGCCGGTCTCGTCGGCCACCTGGTTGGCTGCGGCAATGACGGCTTCGGGGTCCGCCTTCTTGCCCAGGATGGGCACCACCACCGCCTTGTCGGCGGCCAGCCTGGGCGGCACCACCAGGCCCTTGTCGTCAGAGTGGGTCATGATCAGGGCGCCGATCAGCCGCGTGCTCACCCCCCAACTGGTGGCCCAGACATGCTGCCGCTCGCCTGAGTCGTCCTGAAAGGTCACGTCAAAGGCGCGGGCGAAGTTCTGGCCCAGGTTGTGCGAGGTGCCGGCCTGCAGGGCCTTGCGGTCCTGCATCATGGCCTCGATCGAGTAGGTGCGCTCGGCGCCGGCGAATCGCTCGCGTTCGGTCTTGAGCCCGGCGATGACCGGGATGGCCAGGGTCTCCTCGGCCAGGCGCCGGTAGACCTCCAGCATCTGGCGGGTCTCGGTCTCGGCCTCCTCCTCGGTGGCGTGGGCGGTGTGGCCCTCCTGCCAGAGGAACTCGGTGGTCCTGAGGAACAGGCGGGTGCGCATCTCCCAGCGCACCACGTTGCACCACTGGTTGATCAGGATGGGGAGATCGCGGTGGGAGGAGATCCACTTGCGGTACATGCTCCAGATGATGGTCTCCGAGGTGGGCCGGATGTAGAGCGGTTCTTCCAGCTTGGACCCGCCGCCGTGGGTGACCACGGCGCACTCCGGGGCGAACCCCTCGACGTGCTGGGCCTCCTTGGCGAAAAAACTCTCCGGGATCAGCAGCGGGAAGTAGGCGTTGACGTGGCCGGTCTCCTTGAACATGTCGTCCAGGGTGCGCTGGAGGTTTTCCCACAGCGCGTACCCGTTGGGGCGGATGACCATGCAGCCCTTGACCGGGCTGTGGTCGGCCAGCTCCGCCGCCTGGATCACGTCCAGGTACCACTGGTTGTAGTCCTGTTCGCGCGGAGTGATCTTGTGTTCTATTGTCTTGGTCATTCTTCCATATCCCGGTGGGGCTCAGTTGAACAACGAAAGCAGAGCGATGACGGCCAGCGCGACCAGGGTCACGGCGACCACCACGCACGCGGCCCGGTCGAGGCGGAAGCTCCTGTCGAACGCGTCCAGGCGTTCTCGATCGATGGGATCCACCTGCGTCCGGGCTCGCTCGATCGTCAGGCGGGCCGAACGAAAATCGCCTTGCCTGGCGTGCGAACTGGCCTGCGCCAGGGCCCGGGACACCGCATCGCTCGCATCCCTCTCGATCTGTCCGTCCTGGCCGTTGCGCTCCATGGTGACTGGCAGGATACGGCCAGACCGGATCCAGATCAACCAAAACCGTGACGCGCCTGCCACGGCCTGTGCAGTTTAGACAGGGTGGAACCGCGGGTCCGGCGCGCAGCGTTCTGGTCGTCCGGGTCCTAAACCCTTGCGACCCGTCGGGAATGAGCTCCCCCAGGTTGCGAACACTGGCGAGCTCCCGAGCCAGGAGGGCAAGATTGGCCCCTGGACACCGAGTGAGGACCAGCCGGACGTGATGGTGCGTGGTCAGGCAAGGAAGCTCGGCGATGATTTGGTCGTGTCGTTGTTCCTGGTCAATGGCCAGGAGGAGCCCAATCGACTCCGTGACCAGAGTTGGCTGTTTCAACCCGAGCTGATCGTCGAGCATCCCGACGGCAAGCCGTTTTTCCTCCACCGAGGCAAGCAAAACACAGCAAGCGGCCTCCCGAAGGACCTCGAAGACTACGCGATGGACATGATTTACCGCGACCAGGTCGAGTTAGCGGTGGGGCACGGTGTCGGCGTACACTGGGAACTGGACCCTGCCGATCCACACCTGGCGCGCCGGCTCGTGACCAAGAGCGTTAGTGGCGCAAGGGAAGATGGGTGCTTGGAGAGAAATTCCTTGAAATGTGTTGTTCGGTCCCTTACGATCTTCCGCGGTGCGTGAAGCAGCACAAAAGGTGGTGAACCATGCTGAGGTCCGTTTCCGTCAAGAACTACAAGGCCATTGGCCCAGGCGAGCTCAACCTTGAGCTAGCCCCGATCACGATCCTTGTTGGCAAGAACGGCACAGGGAAATCGAGCGTCCTGGAGGCCATTGCACTGACGGCCCAGAGTGCGTTGGCGGATCGGAACCAGTTAGAACTCATCCTCTCGGGAACCCTCGTGGACATCCCGCACGAGGAAGATAGCGGAAGGGACCTGATCGGGTCGATTTACTACCGGAAGAACTCTGAGCAACCACTCTCCGTTGGAGTCGAGATCGACGTGCAAGGTGTGTTGTTGCTGGAGGCTGGAGAAAGCTCCCTAACTAAGTGGTTGAACAAGAATGTGAACAAGAAGAAGAACGTGGCCGGGTATAGGTGGACGAGGCTCGGTGAGAATCGCACCTCGTGGGAGCACGCCTACTCGGTTAACAAGAAGCCTTTGATCACCGCTTCCAGCAAGATCGAGAAGGAAACGGTCAGTGGATATAGCTCGGGCGAGTTCTTGAAACTCCACTGGCTATCCGAAGAGGCATTGCGGGGCGCTTTCCGGACTACACTTGAGCGGGTATTGCCCGGTGCGTTGTTCACCAACCTGGACAGATCCTTTTTCAATCGCGAGGACGATAGCCTCGACAAGGAGTTTGAGGCCCTGAAATTCGTAGGAGAGGCGGTGCTCGATGTCCAGTTTCGCGATGCTTTGAGTAAGGTGGGATTTTTATCATCGCTTCGGGGGCGCCAACTCATTCATAGGGAAGTCGGGCCGGAGGTGCGGTTTACGGGCAAGCACGGCGAAATGACCATCCGGCTTCTTGCCAACATCCAGACTCAAGGGGACAAGCGACTCGGCATACTCCGTGAGTGGGCAGAAAATTTTGGGTTGAATGAATTCGTTGCGGCTTGGGCTGGGCAACAACTGTTAAATGCTCAGTTCAGCGACGCATCGAGCGGGACTCGGCTGGTGCTTGACGCCGCAGCCAGCGGATCGGTCAACGGGCTGATGCTTGCGGCTCAGCTACTGTTTTCACCAGAGGGGGCATGTCTCCTAATCGAGGAACCCGAGGTCAGCATGAACCCGGGGTTCGAAAGGAAGCTACCCGGTTTGTTCGTGGAGTCTGTCCGTCAGGGGCATCAAGTGATCGCCGCAACGCATAGCGAGGTTTTGATCGCAGCGATGGGAAACGCTGTGAGGCTCAAGCTTCACGATCTGAAGCCGGACGAGGTGGCGATCTACGAGCTGTCAAGGGATGGGGAAAAAGGCGTAACCGCCGAGAGGCTTAACATCAGCGATCGCGGCTACCTGGATCGGTGGGTAACGAGCTTCTCCGAGGCAGAACAGGGGCTATTCCATGAGTGGGCGGAGTCTTTGCCTGAAGCGAGGGATGAAGCTAGTGTTGGATACGCACCTGCTGGTCGCGTCGATAAGGGCAAGAGAGCACCGCGAAAACCCCGACGTGCCACTAAGAAGCGAAGATGAACTCGCACTAGAATTGGTAGCTCGGATCATCGTGGTATGCCCACAGATTGTCTTTTCGGGTGACCTTGCGGATGAGGCTACGCCACACATCCGGAGAATAGGCATCCGCTTCCCAACGCAGCGGGGAGGGCTTCTCAAAGAGCTTGAGGAACAAGGTAAATTTTCGCCGCTGAAAAGCAGCGCCATCAAGAGACTAAGCGAAGAAGAAAAAAAACTCCTCAGGGGTCGAGGGCATGACGATGTAACCGATGACAGGCCCGTCGTCGAGGCGGCCAGGTCCAAACAGGCCTGCATTATAACGCAGGACCCCCACATACAAGGAAAGCAGGCTCTTTGGAAGAAGAAGCTGGGTATCGAAGTATACGCAATGGACGAGGTCCAGTAGCGATGGGAGAGCAGACTTCCATCTTAAAACCACCGACTCCTGTCGAGATCCGCCAGGAGATTGAAGACCTGGTGCTCGCGGATCTACTCGGGCCTGCGGGTGGGCCAGAAGAAGAAGTGGCCGAGGATCGGGTCAGCGAGCGCTATCTGGTGGGCATGCTGGCCCCGGCCAGATTGCAGATTATCCCCGAAGAACACGAGAGTGTTTCGGTCGAGACCGGACCCGATATCGAGGAAGGGCCGCCGGAGGACAAAGAGACGCCAGGAAAATCCCTCTTTCCCTCCAGTATGGGCTTATCCTTCTGCATCCCGGCCGCGGTGAACCAGCTCAGAGTCACCGCCGCCTGGGGGAAGTACGACCGCACCGATAGTGAATCTCTGACCACCCCCGAGGGCAAGGTCAAGAAAGTCTGGAAGCGAGCACAGGTCACGAACACCGGCGAGCTTCCGATCCAGGAGGGCAAGATTGGCACCTGGGCGCCGAGTGAGGACCAGCCGGACGTGATGGTGCGCGGGCAGGCCAGGAAGCTCGGCGATGATTTGGATCAACCGTTCCCGCTGGCAGCGCCTCGCCACGGGGCCCCCCGCCGACCACGTTCGGCCGGGTCGCTTATTTATGGTATGTGATGGTCCGGGAGGTACCGATGACGTGGCCACAAACAGCGACGCTGCTCGTCGTGGGCTTCTTTCTGTTATCCTGCGCTGATGCCCGTGCGGAATCCGTCTCCAGGCCTTCACCACCCCGCCTCGTACCTGAGATGGACTTCTCCGGAGCCGCGGCCTGGCTCGCGTGCAGGCGTGCTGGGGAAACGGCCGAAGGGTGTGAAGCCGCCAGCGCACGGACGCTGGGCGGACGTGTCGCGCGCGCCGCTCGCCCGAGTTTCGGCGCCGACGCACGGCATGATGGGCAATGTGTGACCCCGGACGGGATCGCCGAACTCGTGCGCTAGATGGAGTCGTGGATGCCATCGTCAGCAACGACCATCGTCCGCTCCCTCTGGACGGCCATGGACCAGCGCGACTGGGACCGCGCCGCCGAGTGCCTTCACCTGGACGTCGTGGTCCGCTGGCCGCACAGCAGAGAGGTGTTCCGGGGCCGTGACAACTTCATCGGGATGAACCTGGCGTATCCGGGCAACTGGCGGATCGAAGTCGAACGGATCGAGGTCATCGGCAAACAGGTCATGTCGATCGTTTCCGTGTCGGAGGGCGACGACGTGTTTCACGCCGTCTCGTTCTTCGATGTCAAGGACGGCCTCATCACCGACGCCACCGAGTACTGGTGCAGCCCGGAGGAACGGCCGGAATGGCGGCTCCGGGGAGGATGGGGGCAGCGGTACTGAAGACGGTCACCGGCAAGATCCTTCCATTGCATTCCTCCGCAATCTCCGGACGATAACCACGACAGGCCTGCCATGGCCTGTGCAGTTTGGACAGGGTGGAACCGCTGGTCCGGCGCGCGGCGTTCTGGTCGTCCGGGTCCTAAACCCTTGCGACCCGTCGGGAATGTTGGCGGCGGGACGATCGGCCGGTATTGGCACCTGGTTTGCAGATCCACGGAGGGTCGCCCTGTCCCGGGAGGAAGATATGCAGGAGCAAAGCGAGGAGCAGAACCGCCGAACGAGCCAGCCCGACAGCAGCAGTTCCGAGGCCGAAAAGGTATTGTGCTTCGTCAGCAAGAAAGAGGTCGAACGGAACTCTGCCAGGCAGATCGAGCACCCCAAGGAAGGTCTGGTCTGGGTCAGCGAGCAGTTCATCAAGTGAGAAGATTTCGAGTGGTTTCTTCGGCCTGTTGAGGTGCTCTGTTTTGACTTGCATTTCAATGGATTACGCCGGACATATAAAGCATTACATGTGATTTTGGCCGTTTCCCTTCTCGATCCTGTCCTTTTTCTGTACAGGGGCTTGTCGGAGCCCCTTGTTTGACTACAGAAAAGCTTGAATAAACAACAAGTTGCCATTCTACGCCCGCGTCGAGGGGGCATTTGCCACAACCGGGTGGGGTGTCCAGGAACTGTATACCAAACCTTGAGGATGTGGACTTTATCTGTACGATATTACAAAAAAAATCTGATATTTTCTTGACTTCAAGGGGGGCGCTGCCGGATTATTCATCGAAGTGGGAAATTGCGGCATTAAGTGTCTCGTCGTGGGAGCGCGATCCACGACGGGTGAACTGGTGGCACTCCGGGGTGCGGAATGTTCGAGGGACGATTCGAGCGCACCATCGACGCCAAGGGTCGGGTGAGTCTCCCGTCGAGGTTCCGGGAGATACTGTCCTCCCGGTACGAGGACGATCGCCTGATCGTGACCTCGATGGTGGACCCCTGCCTGATCGCCTATCCGATCGCCGAGTGGAAAATCCTCGAGGAGCGCGTGCGACAGTTGTCCCGGTTCGATCCCGCGGTCGTGCGGGTCAAGCGGGCGCTCATCTCCGGGGCCACCAGGTGTCCGATCGATCGGAACGGTCGCATCCTGATCCCGCCAGTGCTGCGCAAGTTCGCCGGGCTGGAGCGGGAGGTGGTCTGGGCGGGGATGACCGACACCATCGAAATCTGGTCGAAGGAAAGCTGGGAGCCGGTGTACGAGCAGGCCCGTGGACCGGGTCTCCTGGATGACCTGAAGAAGCTGGGGATCTGAGCGGTATGGATTTTTTCTGTTTGCCGGATGCGCGTCCGGCCTGTTCCCGCACCTGCAGAAGTGGTCGCGGGTCTTGAGGAGGGAGAAGAGGGGTGCCCGACCGACCGCATCAGCCGGTCATGCTGGAGCAGGCGATCGATCTGCTCCAGCCCAGACCCGGAGGGGTCTACGTCGACCTGACGCTCGGGGCAGGCGGGCACGCTCGCTCGATCCTCGAGCGCAGCGCGCCGGACGGCCGTCTGCTGGCCATCGACCGGGATCCGTGGGCCGTGGACCGCGCCCGCGGTGAGCTGGCCGCCTTCAGAGATCGCTTGCACCTCGTCCACTGCCCGTTTTCCGAGTTGACCCACCTGCTGCGCGAAGCCGAGCTTACGCGGGTGGACGGCATGCTGGCCGACCTGGGGGTCTCGTCGGTGCAGCTGGATCTGCCCGAACGGGGATTCAGCTTCCAGCAGGCCGGCCCCCTGGACATGCGTATGGATCCCTCCAGCGGGCAGAGCCTGGCCGAACGCCTTTCCGGGATGGACGTGGACGCCCTGGCCGAACAGCTGCGCCGGCTCGGCGAGGTGACCCGCGCCCGCAGCACGGCCAGGCGGATCCTCGACGCGCTGGCCGAAGGCCGGGTGAGCAACACGGTGGAGCTGGCCCGGGTGATCGGGTCGGGAGATCGCAGGGGCCGCACCCACCCGGCCACCCGGGTGTTCATGGCGCTGCGCATGATGATCAACGACGAGCTCGGACAGCTGGCCGCGGTGTTGCGGCTGCTGCCCGAACCGCTCGAGCCGGGCGGGAGGGTGGTGTTCATCTGCTTCCACAGCCTGGAGGACCGGGCGGTCAAGCGGCGTTTGGTCGAGTTGGAAGGCGGCTGCACCTGTCCGCCGTCCATGCCCGTCTGCCGCTGCGACCGGCGGGCGCTGATGCGGCGCCTGACGCGGCGGGCGCTCAAGCCCTCGCAAGCGGAGGTGGCGGCCAATCCGCGCGCCCGCTCCGCGCGGCTCCGGGCGGCCGAGCGTCTCCCCCCCCCCGACCCCCCCCCTGGGAGGGGGGGGCGATCGGAAGGGTGCCTGACCCCCACTCGAGAGGAGGACTGAGGATGGCGCGAAAGGATAAGGCGAGAAAGGCCGGCGGGCGCGCGCGGGCCGTCCTGCCGCGCCTCTGGTGGGCCTGGGGGCTGGTGCTGGCGGCCTTGTGCGGGGCGGCCGTCGGGCACGTGCGCTCGAGGCTTTCGAAGGTCCAGTTGGGCTACGCGCTGTCGCAAGCCGCCTCCGAGCACCGCGAGCTGCAGGACGAGAAGAGGAAGCTGATGGTCGAGGCGGCCACCCTGCGCAATCCGCGCCGGCTGCGCAGGCTGGCCGTGGAGCAGCTTGATCTGGTGGAGCCCAGCTCCCGGCAGATCATCCGGACCGGCTCGGAGCCCGGGGGCAAGCTGGCCATGGGCCGGTGAGGAGTCGACGTGCCCGATCGCAAGTACACGCGCTGGATGCGGATCAGGTTGTTGAGCGTGGTGGGCCTGCTGGCGGCGCTGGCGCTGGTGGTGCTCTACCGCATCTGGACGTTGCAGGTCTCCCAGTCCGAGTGGCTCAAGGGCCTGGCGCAGGATCAGTACCTGAAGGAGATCGTCCTGGAGCCCATGCGCGGGTCCATCGTGGACCGCAACGGCGTCCCCCTGGCCGTCAGCGTGTTGACCGATTCGGTGTTCGTCATGCCTGACGAGCTCGATAATCCCGGCCGGGCCGCCCGCCGGCTGGCCGGCGCATTGGGGCTTCACGCCGGAAGGCTCGCGCGCAAGCTCGTCGAGCGCAAGCGCTTCACCTGGATCGAGCGCCGGCTGCCGCCGGGTAAATCGGACCGCGTGCGTGAGCTGAAGATACCCGGCGTTCACCTGACCCGCGAGAGCAGGCGCTATTACCCGGCGCGCGAGCTTCTCAGCACCGTGATCGGCTTCGCCGGCGACGGCCGCGGACTGGAAGGTCTCGAGCTGCTGTTCGACGGACGCTTGCGCGGTTCGACGGTGCTGGCGCAGGGCCTGCGGGACGCGCGCGGCAAAGTGTTGTTCTCGGACGGGTTCGGCGGGGGCTACAACGCCGAGGGGACCCGGCTGGTGTTGACCATCGATCTGACCATCCAGGAGATCGTCGAGGGTGAGCTGGAGCGTGCGGTCCGCGAGACCGGCGCCCGCCGGGCTATCGCGGTGGTGATGGATCCGCGGACCGGCGAGATCCTGGCCATGGCCAACACGCCGTCGTTCAACCCGAACACCTACTGGAAATATTCCCAGCAGAGCTACCGCAACCGGGCGCTTACCGACTGCTTCGAGCCCGGCTCGACCATGAAGGTCTTCACCATTGCCGCCGCGCTGCAGAACGGGGCGATCGGACCGGACGAGACCTTCGACTGCGGGTCGGGCCGGCTGCAGGTCGGGCCCCACACCATCCACGACTCCGGTCACCGCAGCAGGGGTCGGGTGCCGCTGCCGGACGTGCTGATCCATTCGAAGAACACCTGCACCGCGATGATCGGCATGCGGCTGGGCCGCCAGAGCCTGTACGACGGTCTGCACGCCTTCGGCTTCGGAAGACGCACCGGGGTGGACCTGCCGGGCGAGTCGCGCTGCCGGCTGCACCGGCCCGATCGCTGGTACGACGTGGACCTGGCCACCATCTCCTTCGGCCAGGGCGTCAGCGTCAACGCCCTGCAGATGACCGCGGCCTTGTGCGCCGTGGCCAACGGGGGCGTCTGGATGCGCCCGTTGATCGTGCGCGAGATCCGCGGTCCCGACTCCCACAGCGTGCAGCGATTCGAGCCGGAGCCGGCCGGGAGGGTTCTCGATCGGCGCTGGGCCGCTCTGCTCAAGGAGATGATGGTGGGTGTGGTGGAACCCGGGGGAACCGGCACGCGGGGCGCGATTCCCGGCTTTCGGGTTGCCGCCAAGACAGGAACTGCCCAGAAGGCCGATCCCATCGCCGGCGGGTACTCCGAGGACAAGCGGGTGGCATCGTTTATGGGGTTCGTCCCGGCCGACGATCCGCGTATCGCCGCCCTGGTGGTGATCGACGAACCCGCCACCAGTCCCTATGGAGGCGTGGTGGCAGCGCCCGTGTTCGCCAGGATCTGCGAGGCCACCCTGGCCTACCTGGGTGTCTTTCCCGACGGCGAGCAGCAGCCGGCTTCGCTGGTTTCCCGGTCCGGACTGGTACGACGGGAGAACACCAGTGGCGCGGATGACGCAGTGGAAGGTGCGACCCTGGAAGGGCGGTCTGCGCCTGCGAAGCGGTCCGGATCGCCGGCCGGAGGACCGCAGCGAATGCCGGACCTTCGCGGACTGTCGGCCCGTGAAGCCCTGAGGCTGCTGGCACCCAGGGGGCTGGAGGTGGTGTTCGAGGGCAGCGGCCGGGTGGTCCGGCAACGCCCGGCGCCTTTGACTCCGGTGTCTTCTCCTGCGCGGATCTGCCTGGTGCTCGATCGCCGCCGGCCGGCTGGAACCGAACTTGCAGGATCGCGAGGGAGGGTCGATGTACCCCCGGCTAGACCCGGAAAGTGTGGCCCGTGAGCGGCGGGATGTGGAAGAGATGACACGGCCGAACAAGACGCTGGCGGAGATTCTCTCGGGGATCGAGGTCCTTTCGCTCGACGGCGATCGGGACGTGGTCGTGACCGGCGTCGAGAGCGACTCGCGCCTGGTCGATTCCGGGTCGGTTTTCGTGGCCTTGCCGGGGCTGACCGTCGACGGCCACCGGTTCGTCGACCAGGCGGCCCAGCGGGGCGCCGTGGCCGTCGTGGTGTCGAGGCCGGTCGACGGGGAGCGGCCGCGGGCCCTGGTGCGGGTCGGAGACACTCGCGAAGCGCTGGCCCTCCTGGCGGCCAACTTCTTCGGCCACCCCTCGCTCGCGATGGGGCTGGTGGGGATCACGGGGACCAACGGAAAAACGACCCAGACCTACCTGCTCGAGAGCATCCTGCGCGCGTCCGGAAACTCACCCGGGGTGATCGGCACGGTGGACGCGCGCTACGCCGGCCTGAGCGAGGAGAACCCTCACACCACGCCGCAGGCGCACCAGCTGCAGGCCTTGCTGGATCGGATGGCGCGCGCCGGTGTCGATAGCGTGGTGATGGAGGTCTCGTCTCACGCGCTCGAGCTGAAACGGGTGCTCGGCTGCCATTTCCGGGTGGCGGTGTTCACCAACCTCAGCCGAGACCACCTGGACTTCCACGGCGACCTGGACAGCTACGCGCGGGCCAAAGCGCTCTTGTTCGCCCGCGAGCTCATCGCGAGCCGGGCGCCGGACAAGGTCGCGGTGGTAAACAGAGACGACCCGCGCGCCGGAATGATGCTGCAGGGCTGGAACGGGGCGGTGCTGCGCTACGGCCTCGGCCGGGCAGGAGACGTGCACCCGGCCGGCGAGGTCGTGTCCGACCTGGACGGCATCCGGGCCCGGGTGGCGCATCCCGGCGGCGTGGTCGAGGTGCGCAGCCGCCTGACCGGCAGGCACAACCTCGAGAACCTGGTATCCGCGGTGGCCGTCGGCCTGGCCTTGGGGATAGATGCCGACTCCATCGCCGCAGGCTTGCGGGACTGCGCCAGCGTGCCCGGTCGGCTCGAGCGCGTGGATGTCGGAGTCCGGGGACCGACGGTGTTCGTCGACTACGCGCACACCGACCACGCGCTGGCCAACGTATTGGGAGCGCTCGAGCCGCTGACAGCCGGCCGTCTGGTGGTCGTGTTCGGCTGCGGAGGCGACCGCGACCAGGGCAAACGACCCCTGATGGGCGCCGCCGTGGCCGGTTCGGCCGACCTTGCCATCGTCACCTCGGACAATCCGCGCGGCGAGGAACCGCTGGCGATCATCGAGCAGATCCTGCCGGGCCTGGACGGCCGGCGCTGGAGGCGATGCTCGCCTGCGGAGGCGCAACGCGGCCTGAAGCGGGGTTACTGCGTGGTTCCGGATCGGCGCGAGGCCATCGGCCTGGCCGTGCACCTGGCGCGCGAGGACGACGTGGTCTTGATCGCCGGCAAGGGACACGAGAGCTACCAGATCGTGGGCGACCAGCGGCGCGACTTCGACGACCGGGAAGAGGCCCGGCGCGCCTTGAAGTCGCGAGAGGCGGAGCCATGAGCACCGGATCTTTGGGCCGAGCGGGCTCGTTCAGCGCCGGGCAGGTGGCCGACGCCACCGGCGGGAAGCTATCGCAGGGCGACGCCGCCGCGAAGGCCTCGTCGGTGGGGACCGACAGTCGCACGGCCGCTGCCGGCTCGCTGTTCGTCGCTCTCAAGGGGGAGAACTTTGACGGATCCGGGTTCTGCGCAGCGGCCGTCGAGCGCGGCGCCGTGATGGTGCTGGTCGAGCGACGGGCCTGGGACGACTGCGCGGCAGGCGTCTTGCCCGACGACTTGGCCGTGGTGACGGTCGCCGACAGCCTCCGGGCCCTCGGCGACCTGGCCGCCTGGCACCGGCGTCGCTTCGACGTCCGGCTGGTCGCCGTCACCGGCGCCAACGGCAAGACCTCGACCAAGGAGATGATCGCGGCGGTGCTGGGCGGAGAACCCGCGGTGCTTTTCAACCGGGGCAACCTCAACAACCTGGTGGGCATGCCGCGATCCCTGCTCAAGCTGGATTCCAGCCATCGCTACGCGGTCATGGAGATGGGCATGAACGCCCCGGGCGAGATCGGGAGACTGGCCGAGGTGGCCGGGCCCCAGGTCGGGGTGATCACCAACGTCCACCCGGTCCACCTCGAAGGGCTGGGCTCGATCCAGGCGGTGGCCGACGCCAAGGGCGAACTGCTCGACCGGCTGCCCGGCGAGGGCGTCGCCGTGCTCAACGCCGACGATCCGTACGTGCTGCAGTTGGCCGGCCGCACCCGCGCCCTGCGGGTGACCTTCGGCCACAGCCCGGCCGCTGAAGTGCGGGTCGATACGGTGCGGCAGACGGCCGACAGCTCGGCGTTCCGCCTGCACCTGGCCGGCAGGACGGTGGAGGTGACCCTCGGGCGGCTCGGGGTCTACAACGCCGTCAACGCCGCGGCCGCGGCCGCGGTGGGAATGGTGGAGGGGCTGGACCCGGAGGAGATCGCCGCCCGGCTGGCCGGCGCCCCGGCGCCGCCCATGCGCATGGAGGTGATTCGACTCGGCGATTCGCGGCTTTTAGCGGACTGCTACAACGCCAACCCGCGTTCGGTGCAGGCCGCCCTGTCCACGCTGTCGCAGCTGCCCGCCCGGGGGCCCCGCCTGGCCTTGCTGGGCGACATGCTCGAGCTGGGCGAGGCCTCGGAGCAGCTCCATCACCAGGTCGGCCGCGGCGCCGCGGAGGCTCGCCTGGACGGGCTCTGCGCGTTCGGCCCCAACGCCCGGGCCATCGCCGAGGGAGCCCGGGAGGCCGGCCTTAGCGATGCGCTGCACACCGAGTCGTTGGACGAGGCGCTCGACTGGGCTCGGCGGATGCTGCAGCCGGGGGCCTGGTTGCTGCTGAAGGGATCGAGGGGGATGCGTCTGGAACGGATCGCCGCAACCCTGGCGCGCGAACACGGCGTCGACTGGGGCGGGGACGAGGAGCAGTAGAACGAGATGCTTTACTACCTGCTGTACCAGCACAGCCAGTTGGTCAACGTCGTCCGCTACCCGTCCTTCCGGGCCATCGCGGCCGGGGCCACGGCCATGATCGCCGGCCTGCTGCTCTACCCCCCCTTCATCCGCTGGCTCAAGGCTGTCCAGGCCGGGGCCTCGAACGTGCGCGAGGACACCCCCGAGACCCACCAGGTCAAGTCGGGCACCCCAACCATGGGCGGCACCCTGCTGGTGGTGGCCATCATGACCAGCTGCCTGCTCTGGGGCGACCTGCGCGACTTGAAGGTGCTGGCGATCATGGCCGTGACCTCCTGCTTCGGATTGATCGGGTTCCTCGACGACTTCCGCAAGCTCAGGTGCAAAGACTCCAAGGGCCTGCCCGGCAAGCTGCGGCTGCTAGCCGAACTCGGCATCGCGGGCTTCGTCATGACTCTGTTGTTGATCCAGCCAGACTTCGATACACGGGTCTCGTTCCCCATAATCAACTTCGAACGGTTCAACCCGGACATCGGCTGGGCATACATGGGCCTGGCGCTGGTGGTGATCGTCGGCACGGCCAACGCGGTCAACATGACCGACGGGCTCGACGGCCTGGCCATCGGACCGGTGATCACCTCGGGCTTCGTGTTCCTGGTGCTTTCGTACGCGGCCGGCGCGGTCCTGCTCAAGACCTTCGTGGTGGCCGACTACCTGCGGATCCCGCACATCGCGGGCGCCGAGGAGTTGACCGTGTTCTGCGCCGCCCTGATGGGGGCCGGGATCAGTTTCCTCTGGTACAACACCTACCCGGCCTCGGTCTTCATGGGCGACGTGGGCTCGCTGTCCATGGGCGCCGGGCTGGGCTGCCTGGCCGTGTTGACCAAGAACGAGATCGTCTCGGCCATCATCCACGGCGTGTTCCTGATGGAGATCCTGTCGGTCATCATCCAGGTCGTCTCGTTCAAGCTGACCGGCAAGCGCGTGTTCCGCATGGCCCCGCTGCACCACCACTACGAGCTCAAGGGCTGGGCCGAGCCGAAGATAATCGTCCGTTTCTGGATCATGTCGATCATGCTGGCCCTGGTAGGACTGGCCAGCCTGAAGCTTCGTTGACGGAGGACCATGGACCGGCTGGGCGACATCCTTCAAAGTCCCGCGGGGCGCCGCATCCTGGTGGTAGGCCTGGCCCGCAGCGGTATTTCGGCTTCCAGGCTGCTTTCCGGCCGTGGCGCGGTGGTCACCGGCACCGACCGCAAGACCGAGATCCAGGGCATGGCCGGGCTCGTAGAAGCCGGGGTGCGACTGGAGCTGGGTGGAGACCGGATCGACCTGGTCCAGCAGGCGGACGCGCTGGTTCTCAGCCCCGGGGTGCCTCTTTCCAGCCCGCTGGCCCGCGAGGCTGCAGCGTGCGGCGTGCCGGTGATCGGCGAGTTGGAGCTCGCGGCGCGGCTCTGCGATGGGCCCATCCTGGCAGTCACCGGCACCAACGGCAAGTCGACCACCACGGCCCTGTGCGCCCACTTGCTCGAACGCAGCGGCGTCAGGGTGTTTCTGGGCGGCAACATCGGCCGCCCGTTGAGCGACATGTTGCTCGAGGATCGGCCGGTGGACCAGTTGGTGGTCGAGGTCTCCAGCTTCCAGCTCGAACACCTGTCCAGCCCGGAGAGATTCGTCCCGCACGTGGCGGTCTGGCTCAACCTGACCCCGGACCACATCGACCGACACGGCAGCCTGGCCGAGTACGCCGACGTAAAGCGACGGATGTTCGAGGGCCAGGGCGGCGGGCAAACCGGAATATTCTTTCTCGACGACGAGGTGGTCCGGCGAAAGACGATCGGCCTGCGATGCGACGCTCGGGGCTTTTCGCGGCACGTGGATCGCCCGGGCCCGCACGACTTGCGCATCGACGGCCGCGTGCTGCACCATGGGCCAGACGTCTTCACACTGGAAAATCCACGGCTGGCCGGCGATCACAACGCGGAGAACGCGGCCGCCGCGGTGCTGGCGGCGATGGCAGCCGGCGCGCAGGCCTCTTGCATCCAGCCTGCCCTGGACGATTTCGCCGGATTGCCTCACCGGCTCGAGCCGGTCCGCGAGTTGGACGGGGTGCGCTGGGTCGACGACTCCAAGGGGACCAATCCGGACGCCACCGCCAAGTCGCTGACCAGCTTCCCGGGCGGGATCGTGCTGATCGCCGGCGGGCGCGGCAAGGGCACCGACTATCGCAAGCTGCGCGGGCCGGTGGATACGCGGGTCGCACACCTCGTCCTGATGGGAGAGGACGCCGAAGAACTGGCCGCCGACCTCGCCGGCTGCGCGCCGGTCCACCGAGTGGACGACATGCGCCGGGCGGTCGAGCTTGCCCGGCGACTGGCCGCGCCGGGCGGGGTGGTGCTGTTGAGCCCGGCCTGCGCCTCGTTCGACATGTTCGACGACTACGCCCACCGCGGCCGGGTGTTCGCCCAGCTGGTACAGGCCCTGGAGGGACGATCGTGAACGAGCGGCCGAGAGTGGACGCGGTCCTGCTGTTCGTCGTCCTGGCCCTGGTGGCCTTCGGGGTGGTGATGGTCTACAGCGCCAGCGCGGTGTACGCCCAGGCCAAGACCGGCGATCCGTTTTTCTTCTTCAAGCGCCAGCTGTTCAACGCGGTCCTGGGAATAGCAGCCCTGGCGACCGTG
>SDBT01001200.1_pt1 | contig 44817 bp, 42 predicted proteins | sample 2277101 | NCBI WGS metagenome assembly SDBT01 (sample SAMN10404973, study PRJNA504765) | marine sediment metagenome | isolation source: marine sediment core GS10_PC15, 103 cmbsf | place: Arctic Ocean: Southern Knipovich Ridge | collected 2010
CACTATTTCCTGGGAAAGCTGTATCTGAAACTGGAAAACGAGGAACTCGCGATCAAGCACTTCAAAGCAGCCTCGGAGCTATCCGATTCTAACGCCGATGCCTATTATCAACTGGGCCTCCTTCAAGAGGAACTTGAGCCAGAGAAGGCGAAGGAGCAATATCAAAAAGCTGCTGAATTGAGCCTATCTGGGGAAGGCGCATCGGAAATGGATGCATCTGCCGAGGCTGACCTGCTCTTCAGGACAGCTCAGAGTTATCTGGAGGAGGGGCTGGAGGCGAAATTCATTGAGACAGCACAGAAAGCGCTGGCTATAAACCCCAAGCGTGCCGACGTTCATATCCAGCTTGCCGGGATATTCACAAAACGGGCGAATATCTATAAGAATAGCGGCAAAAAAGAGCAGGAGGATGGTATGCTTGAGGAGGCAGTCAAGCATTATGAGCAAGCCACCGCTCTGCAACCGGATGCTGAAGGCTGGTATGAACTGGGACTGCTGTATGAAAGGCAGGGAAAGATCAAAGCCGTTCGCGCTTACGATAAGGCTATACAGTTGAAACCGGATTTCGCGCGGGCCTATTATCGGCGCGGGGATTTCAGGCTAAATTTCAAGGTTGGTCGTATCAGTGTGCGTATGTACGAGCCAGAGGTGGCGATTGCGGATTTCAAGAAAGCCATTGAGCTGGACTCTGAGCTTGCCGGTGCATATTTTTCTCTGGGGATAGCGTATCATCAGATGGATCAGCCGGAACTTGCTACAGCGCAATATGCAAAGACGGTGGAGATTGATCCAGATCACCTCAAGGCAAATATCTACGTGGCACAGGATTATGAAGTAGCCGGAGAGAACCAGAAAGCCATCAAGCACTACTCAAAGGCTGCTGAACTGGACGACAGCAACGCGCAAGTGCTGAGATCACTCGGCTCTATGCTGCTCAGATACGGCGGCGATGCAGGAGTAAAGCCGGCTTGGGAAGCTCTGGAAAAAGCGGTCAAGCTGAAGCCAGATGACCCGGAAATATTGATGAATTACGCATATACTTTGTATCTGAATATGATGTTCGAAAGCTCTATTGATTATTACAGGAAAGCTCTGAAGATACAGCCTGAGTATCTGGAGGCTAATTATAATATCGCGCTGGCATATAGTCGCGTTGGGAAAAATAACCTGGCGCGGCAACATTGGGAAATGGTCATAGAACTGTGGCCGGAAAGCAGACTGGCCTCTAAAGCGGCGGAATATGTGGATAATATTAAAAAATCGCAGACGAAATAGTCAAGCTTTTGAAAAAATCTTGAGCAAAAAGGAGATCAATGAGGACAGGAAAATGCGCGGAGGATATCCTTTTACTGTCTGGTATGCATCAATTGGAGGAGAGAGATGCAAAAGCAAACATGGACGTATCAATTTGGCATTTTAATACTGCTGTGCAGCTTATTTGTGGTCGTAAGCGTTCTGGCCGCGTCTGATACTCATGAGGGCTGGCTGCCTCGCGGCGAGATAGCCTTGAATCAAGCTGTAACCGACCTCACGAATGATATGACCATCATGTGCCTGGCGGCACATCCTGATGATGAAGATGGCGCAACGCTAACCTATTATCGGAAAAAGTTCGGCGCTGGAACGGCCATTCTGGTTGCTACGAGAGGCGAGGGCGGACAGAATCAGATCGGCCCGGAGTTGTATGAGGAACTGGGCGTCATCCGCGCTCGTGAAACGCAGGCGGCTTCGGAGATTTACGGATCAGAGGTATATAATCTCAACAAGCGGGATTTTGGCTTTTCCAAAACCGCAGAGGAAACATTCAGATTTTGGGGGCATGAGGACTCTCTGCGTCGGCTGGTGCGCATTATCAGGAAAGTCAGGCCAGATGTCATCATCACTAACCACGGTACGGAGCGCGGTCACGGTAACCATCAGGCTGTTGGGATAATCGCGCTGGAGGCCTTTGACGCCGCCGCTGACCCGGACAAATTTCCCGAACAGATACAGAATGGATTGAGCCAATGGCAGGTAAAACGCCTATTTCTCAGGAGTGGGAAAGAAGAAGCGGATGTCACCGTAAATATAGGCGAGTATGATCAACCGCGCGGATATTCGTATGCTCAGATAGCAGGCGAAGGCCTGAAAATGCACAAGTCTCAGGGGATGGGTGGCAACGCCCAGCGAGGGCCTGCCTACCGATACTATAAGCTGATCAGATTCAGCGCACCAGCGCCCGAAAAAATGAACAGCCTGCTGGATGGATTGACCAGCGACGCGGAACCATCAATTATTCTGCCGGATAGATTTATAAAGGATGCAGTGGAGGCAATCTCTATATCACACAGTCGGGTTACAGAGGATTTGCTAAAATATATAAATTATATAAGGGCGCTGCGCGATCTAAAAACTACTGTGAAGGAAGAGGAATTGAGGGAAAAGGAGAAGGAATTGGAATCCGCCGCTGCAAAGGCGATGGATCTTTACCTGACGGTGGAGCCGGGGGATGCCATAGTTACACGGTCGCAGGAGTTTGCAGTTCGTGTATCATTGACAAATTGCGGTCATGCGATTATTGAGGATATAGAGTTGGGCCTTTTCGCACCACAGTTAGGGGATGTAATGAGAAGTGAGAACCCCGTTTTTGAGCGATTGGGATATAACGAGACGGTAAGGGAAACTTTTGGTGTGAAAGTGTCGGACGATGCTGATTACACTTTGCCACATGCGGATCATTTATATGATGACTCGTTTATGAAGCCGCTAATACAGGGAGTAGCTCGATACAAGGTGGCGCGGGAATCCTCGCCTCCTGTTTCGTTGTCCATCACGTCGGAAGCCACGGTTGACGTTGCTGCGGACGTGGAGCTTCGCATTCTTCCGGAAAACTCAATGATACCATTGTCATCTGAAGATCAGACTGTCAGATATGTGGTAAACGTCATCAATCGCATGTCCGGCAGGATTCCTGAGGGGCGGATAGAATTCTTCCCGCCGTCTGACTGGAGTGTCGAAGGTATAAATCAGGATTTTGATCTTGAAGAAAATCAGCAAGGTTTCGCCGCTTTCAACGTAACCATTCCGTCTGGCGCAACCCCCGGGGATTTCTCGCTGAAGGCTAAGGCTTCTTACAAAACATCTGATGACGTTTCAGGCCTGATGGAGACAACAGGAATCCTGAATATCGTCGATGTGAAGGTGGCGGATGACTTGTATGTGGGATACGTGAGAAGCTACGATAACACATTGGAGCGATCACTGAAGCAGTTGAATGTCAAGAGCCGCTCCCTGGAATCGGACGATCTGCGCTTCGGCGACCTCTCGATTTATGATACCATCATACTGGACATCCGGGCATATCTGGTGCGGGACGATCTGATAGCGAGCAACCAGAGACTGCTGGATTACGTGAACAACGGCGGCAATCTTATTGTGATGTATAATAAAACCTATGAATGGAATGGAAGGCAGTATGCGCCATACAAGCTCATACTTTCCCACAATAGAGTCACAGTGGAAGAAGCGCCCATAACCATCCTGACCCCAGAGCATCCGCTCTTTACGTTCCCAAACAGGATAGCCGATACAGATTGGGATAACTGGATACAGGAACGCGGTCTCTATTTCCCATCGGAATACGCGCCTGAGTATAAGGAACTGCTGTCATGCAACGATCCGGACGAAAATCCGCTCCGAGGTGGATACCTGATGGCGGAATATGGAAAAGGGACTTATATATATACCAGCTATGTATGGTATAGACAACTCCAGAAGCTGAATCCCGGAGCTTTTAGGAATTTTGCCAATATGATAAGCCTGCCAAAACGCTGATGAAGAACTGAATCGTGAATGATTACGAAAGAGGGTGATCTTAGTGATCAAGAAGCTGTCTGTAAAAAACTTCAAATCTATAAAAGAACTGGAAATCGACTGTAGAAAGATAAATCTGTTCATAGGTGAGCCAGGTGCTGGCAAATCTAATATACTTGAGGTATTGGGATTGCTGAGTTGGTGCGCACATGGACGCGAACTCAAAGATTTTGTAAGGCTTGAGTATATGGAGAATCTCTTTTATGATAATTCCACTGATGAACCAGTTAGAGTGACAATACTGAGAAAGCCTGAGTCCTCAGACTTAGCAAAAGCTGATAAAATTAGGCCAGTAGAAGTACAAATAGCGTTAATCGGCGAGACATTCCGCCTTACTTTTTCTATGAATGATGCCGATATTGGCTCAATCGAAATCTCAGACTCAGGAACGCCCACTCCCAAGCCGGGTAATCCTGGTAACGTGTTCAGGTTCACAAAATTCTACAGATTCGAGAAAAAAGAGGACTTACAGGGAGGAGAGTCTGCGTTTCTTATGCCACCAGACGGCTCCAATATGTTCCGGGTGGTTAGTAGAAGTAAGAAACTTAGAGAAAGTGTATCTGCGTTCTTCAAGGATCTTGGTTTCAAGCTCATGCTTCGGACAAGAACAAAGACCTTTGAGTTCTTAAAGGATGTCGATGACGTGATCTTCAATTATCCGTATATTTTGGCTTCGGACACTTTGCAGAGAATGGTATTTTACACCGTTGCCATCGAATCAAATAAGAACTCAACTCTTATCTTTGAGGAGCCTGAATCCCACGCGTTCCCTTACTACACAAAGTTTCTGGGTGAGAAAATTGCGCTTGATGAGTCAAATCAGTATTTCATAGCGACACACAACCCGTACCTCCTTCTCTCGATTCTTGAAAAAGCGCCAGAAGATGATGTGAATGTTTTCATAGCCCAATTCAAGGACTATCAGACAAAGGTCAAGTGTCTCAGCGATGAGGAAGTGTCAGAATTGATGGACTATGACCCATTCTTCAATCTGGATTCCTTTATCGAAGATGAAGATGAGAACGCTGAGGAAGATGAGGAGGAATTGCAGTGATCTTCATCGAGTGCAATCCAGATAAATTCCTGGTGAGACAACTCATCCGTGGAAAGCAGCAGAGGAAGAAAATAAAGCATGGAGGGGGAAAATCGGGAGTTCTGGACCTATTGGAGGCGGGGAAAGGGCGAATAGTTGGGGTTGTTGATGAAGATCCCAATAGGACTAAGAATCCCCCAAAGAAAAGAAAGGAATATATCAGGAAAGACTCTAAAAACTCCATCAAGCTACTAAGGAAGAGGGATGATAGCTCAAAAAGTCTGATAGAGCTTTCGCCAGATCTCGAAGGATGGCTGATAAATAGAGCCAAAGAAAACAGAATCAACTTAGAGGACTATGGACTTCCAGATAATAGGAAGAAAATGCATGATATACCACATATTGAACGAGATCTGAACTTCCAGAAGTTCATAAAAAGACTCATTCGGACATCTGATGATGAAATCAATGCTCTTAGAACATGGATAAGGAAGGCAATCGAATGAAGTGCAGCATCTTTGTGATAACCATTCGGAAGCCACGGTTGACGTTGCTGCGGACATGGAGCTTCGCATTCTTCCGGAAAACTCAATGATACCATTGTCATCTGAAGATCAGACTGCCCGATATGTGGTGAACGTCATCAATCGCATGTCCGGCAGAATCCCTGAGGGGCGGATAGAATTCTTCCCGCTGTCTGACTGGAGTGTCGAAGGTATAAATCAGGATTTTGATCTTGAAGAAAATCAGCAGGGCTTCGCCGCGTTTAACGTAAGCATTCCGTCAAGGTTAGCCCTCTGTTTGTAATGGTTTCCTATTAGGGAATCAACTCTACAGAATAACCCGAATTATAAACATAGATACTTTGTCCAATCTCTCCGCTACAACGCTGGGACTCACTGAATCTGCTCTATGGGAATATTGATGGTAATCGCTGTGCCCTCGCCGACTTTGCTGTCTACCTCGATGCCACCATTATGCTTCTGGATAATATTGTAGACGATGGCCAGCCCCAGACCTTTGCCCACGCCTGCATGCCAGTTTGTGAAGCCGGGGTTGAATATCTTCGGGATCTCTTCCTGTGGAATTCCCTTGCCCGTGTCCAAGATTCTCACATAGACCTGGGAGTCGTCCGCGTATGTTGTGATGGTAATAGTTCCCTGCTGTTCAATGGCCTGGCCCGCGTTTCGCAGTAGATTCATAAAAGCCTGATTTAGCTCGTTAGGATAACATTGGATTTTCGGTATATCACCATACTCTTTGATGACCTCAGCCTTGTTTCGCAACTCATGATACACCAGGGTCAGTGTGGTATCAATATTGTCACGAATATCCACCCGCTGAAACAGCGCCTCATCCAGTGCTGCAAATGACTTGAGGCTCTGCACAATTCTGGAGATTCGGTCGCCGGCCGTTGTGATCATAGCGTTATTGGTCTCCATCATTTCCAGAGTTCGCTGCTGTGGCTGCGTTTTGTCTCTAAGCTTGTGTATACCTCTGCTGGTAACATCTGCCGCGCTGATGATAGCTCCAATAGGGTTGTTAATCTCATGAGCCAGGCCAGCCACCAGGTCTCCCAGTGACGCCATCTTCGCCTGCATGACCATCTGGCTCTGAGCTTTTTCCAGTTCCTGGGTGCGCTCCTCCACTTTCTGTTCCAGCGTAAGGCTGTAGTCCTCCAGTTGACGCTGCGCTTCAGCAAAGCGATGCTCCAGTATATACCCAAGAGAGATGATGAAGATCATCGTTCCCCACGTGGAAAACAGAAACCACATGGGGATCACGCCAAAATCTATAAGTATATCATTTATGACGAACAGCGCCACGATTGCCATTCCTACGCTAAATACCCTGGCCTCGAAGCTGCCTTTATAGGCTGCGTTGACGGAAATGGGAACAATGATAGCGAATTCCACCAACAGCAGAGCGAATAAATAGGGCACGATGTAGGGTATGGGAAACACATTTGTGACATCCAGCAGAAAGCCAATAACTGAAATAAGGACATGCAACTGCCACATCCGCCGAACAACGCGCTTATATCCTGAACCAAGTACCTGTTCACAGAAGAGAAAGAAAGCAATTGTGCCCAAATAAAAAGGACTAAATCTGGCATAATAACGTACAGCAGGAGATTCAACAAAGAGCTGGATGAAAGGGGCTTCCGCCAGTTCTCCCACACCGGACCAGAAGACAAGAGCAGCGAAGGAAAAAGTAATATATTTATCCTGTCTCTTCCTGCTAAAATACAGAAGCACTGCAAACAGGCTGACGCCAATATACAGGAAACCCATGACAGATCCCGCAGGGTCCAGCTTGATGATGGAACTGATCAGGTTCACCTGTGAACCCAACCACACTTCTGTGGTATTAAACCCAAACCCAAGGAATCCAATATTCCTGGAGTTGCCTGAATATATTCTCAGGAAGACTGTCACGTTCTGAATATTGCCTTCCAGCGGAACAAGATGCCATCTAGCAGTGGAGAATCTATCGTCGCCGGAAGGCCTGAAGTCCCCAAACTGGTATATGCGCTGATGATCCTGATACACCTTCATGGCGTGCATCACCGGTGGAATCCAGAGAGCGGGATTTTCCCAATCTCCATCCGGCAGGCTAATCATGAACCATAAGGTGTGACTTCCCTGCTGAGTTGTTTTAAAGTCCGAACCGTTACCGAAGAGCTTCCATTCATCATCTGAAGCATCCATCCAGAGCGGCAGATTCTGATCATTTACCGGGGAGTGTTCCCACCGGTAGTACCATTGCTCCTGTGGTATCTTCTCCACGACGGAAGATTTCTCATCGGTGGATGACTGACCATAGCTGGGTAGCGTAGCCGCCAGGGACATACTGAACATGACAAAAATGAGAACACTCAAGGAAGCAATGCGATTGGTATCCATCTTCAAGTACTCCTGATCTGCTCTGTTGGCAGGATAGCGGTAGCTTTCGTTCCTTTCCCGACTTCACTGTCCACCTGGGTTTTGCCGTTGTGCTTCTGAATGATATTATAGACGATGGATAAGCTAGGGAAAACCATGCAAAATACGCCTATTGGCTGATCCTCACTCACGAAAAATATCCAGTCCCCGGTTTGTAATGGTCTCCTATTCGTCCATGAACAGAGCGGCAACATCCTTTATCAGACAGAAGCGCAACTGCCCGATAGCGTTTTTTTGCTCTCTCACTTTCGCGTCTTTCCACTGACACCAGTAAACGAAGCCCAAGCCGTGAGAGAAATCCACCACAGCGGAGGCTTCATCGCAGTTCCAGTCTGGATCCTGAAGCCCGATCTTTACGTCCTTTGGTGACCATATCTCGCCATCGTAGTATTTCAAGTGCAGGCGCAGATCCGGCCCGCGGTGAACGAGCGCTAATGATGCTGGATTCTCGGAGAGATTCGCGGAGAGGCTTAGATCGTCATCACCTCTATTCGCTCCGGCTTTCTCTGCCACCAGATTGCCCTGTTTATCTAGCGACGGCGACCAGTTTCTTGAGCCATACGGAGGACTCAAGGCACGGTGACGGGCGTCCCCAACAGAGTCAGTATAGACGACGTGAAGTCGCCGACTGCCCGGATCAAAGACAGCGCAAGCGCGTTTGCTCTCGTATCCCTCGCCGATAATGTGAGGCTCGCCCCAGACCTGGGAACCCGGATCATGGAGGTAAACAGCCGTTCTCTTTTCATATTTAGTGAAAAGAACACAGGCTACATGGCCTTCGTTCAGAGCGACTATCTGCGGAGCGTGCGTGCCCGGACCCGCACTTTCAAAGAGAATGGTGTATGGCTCCCAGGCAGAAATATCGTCAGGGCGGGATGTACGCGCCACCCAGGTTGCCAGATGCCCCTTAGCCAATGCCCGCGCGGCCGCCCACAGATAACCATTCGTATCGCGTGTTATAGAGCCGTAATGCGGGCCGGCGTGACCGACGTGCTTGTCTCCCGGAAGCACCTCCACCTCTTTACCAGCGACCAATCGGTCGCCGACAATGTCAAATGGGAAAATCTCGTATGGTGAGTGAAAGTTCGGCTTATCAGGATTAATTCGGTCGCGATGCCAGATAGGCTTCCCATCCACCAATGCCGGGATACCTTCCTTCGACCGCCAGTATCCAAAGCGAGCATGAGACAGGTAGATGCGATCATCGACGATCAAAGCGTCAGCAGAACTGGAGTGGCCGTTGCCAATAACAGCGGATGTAAGTCCGCTGAAAGTTTCTCCATCTCTGGATGAACGCCACGCGATCATCTCCCGCTCAAGGCCGGCGTCGCCAAGCTTATCTATCCAGTGCCCCGTCCCATGAAAGACGAACCATGTTTCGCTGGGAGCGTGATAGATAACCTTTCGGTTGTGCGGCCGGGTGGTGACGTGCGCGCCGCGGCAGTTTTCGCCATCCACAAGCACATCAGTGACGCCGGGAAGTCCCGCGAAAGCTGTGGCGGAACTAATCAGGAGCAGACCGAAGATAATCAAAAGTATTATAGGTTTGAGCATGATTTATATCTCCTGCAAGAATAGCTTTGTAGGGGTGGGTTTTATCATGTTGATAACCGCAATTTGGTGCAATAATCTCAACAAATAGGATAACTTGCGACAACTTGATAACCCCTAACCCATCCTTCCTGAAAACGCACCTTATTAAGCGATTGAATCACTATTCAGAAGGCCAAATGGTACACTTTTACATTATCGCGATGATTCACAGTATGTGTCCATCTTAGTCATATTCAATAGATAAATGGAATCAGCTTCTTCGTAGTCTTCATATACTTCATGTATTCATCCCCGAATTCTTCGATCAACATTCTCTGCTCAATTCTGATTCTACTTAAACAAATCGGAATCTCTAGTAACATAACCAAAAATCCATACAAACTTGAGGTATATATGGACATGCTTATTGCAGCTAAAATGAACCCAAAATATATTGGATTTCGAGCGAATCGATATATTCCATGTGTTCTGAGTTTCTGACCTTTTTTGATAATAAGCATTGAAGAGTAAGACCGCCAGAGTGTAACCTGACCTGTAATCATAATTGAAAATCCAGTAAAAAAAAGAATCAATCCTACAATATTATGCACTGAAAGCATCAGCAGGCTTTGTGGATTCTTGATTATGTTAAGTCCGCTGAACCCAAGTCCTAGAGTAAAGATCGTTATCCAGGGGATAAGAAAATAGATAATGTCTTTTTTTATGTATTGCCTTACAATTACAATTCCATGTTTTGCCAAGAATTTTTTCATATTACCCCATCCAGTAAGTTCCAAGAAAGGTTCTCAAGTTTTTTCTGCGGGCGAAGCCCGCTACTCCCCCTTGAAAAGGGGGCTGGGGGGATTTTAATTCGTCCCAAAAACTCCAGAAACATTACTGACTCAACCCCGAAGAGCCTAGAATTTTCCCTCGTAGCCGGCGACCCGACACCCTTATTCTTTCTTCTTCCTCGTAGTCTAAGTAAGCAGAACCTATACCCAGAATAGGGTTCCCATCCTCCAATAGATTCCATACCTATACTCAAAAACGCCACAATCTTATGCCTCAAAATGCGGCAGATCTTTGGACTGCTGGAACTTGCTTCCGCACTCATAAGCATTTCAAAGGCGCAAATCCAAAATCAAAAATTCTTAGTCCCGAAATGCAGACGTCAACTCGATATGTATAATGACGATTCTTTACCGCAATTTTTATCTGTGAAAATCTGCGTTAATCTGTGGCTAATAGATCTGGCTTTCCGACTTTCTGGCTTTCTGGCTTTCTTTGAGTCTTAGTGACTTCGTGCCTTTGTGTTAGAATACCACAACCGGAGACTGGAGAAGAAAAAAAAATAAAAATCGTTAAACTTTATTAAACTTTTGTTCAACCATCTACGGTAAACGCACGTATCATCAGGGTTTCAAGACTCTCAGAAATGGTAGTTCTTCAGAATCATGTACCAAAATGGGGCATTTTGACCACAAAACTAACACAAAACTAGCAAAAGGCGACCCAAAAGTTGAACAAAATTTAGCAGTTTGATGCGCTATCCCGCTTGGTCACCGTGATAGTCCCATTATCCGCATCCACGCAAACATAATCTCCTGTTTCAATAATCTCGAACGGGTCTCGCTCCAGTTCCGCCACCATTGGAATTCCGTTAACCACGCATCCCAGAACGGCCAGGGCATCAATTTTTACGTTCACAAAAGCCACTGGCGCGTTGCCCTCTCCCTTTGCCAGGCCTATCACCAGCGGGGTAGCGGACGATCCTTTCGTGGACTCGATAACCAACACTTTTCCCCGCAGAGTTTCGCCTTCCAGCGGGTGTCCCGATGCGATGACTCGGCCAGCGATGGGGTCTACCTCGCCCCAGAACGACAACGTAGTGGGCGCTACCAATGCCTCGCCTTCGGCTTTACCTTTCACCAGTCCTCTGCATTTGATCACGATACTATCCGCCATGAGACCACCTCCCCGTCAGTGCAGCGTCAAGACACGCTTTGGTGTGATCAATAATCACTTCGGTTTTTATCATGTTTCTGGCGTAATGAGCCTGTTTGAAGCCGGCGGTGACAATTCTCTTTGCATCCAAACGCATGGAGTTGGTGGGGCAGGTATCGCAGAATAGATAACCCCCGGCGTCGGAGATCATCTTTGCATAGCCCAAACGTTCGGCGTTGGCGCGTGTTGGGTAGGCCATACAAACCCAGAGCTTCACCCCTTCGGCAAGGTGCTTTCCTTTTAGGTATAAAGCTATCTCGGCAACCTCTTGCAGCGACGCGTGAGGGCATCCCAGGATGACCGTGTCGATGGCTTCGTCGGAATGCGTCCGAAGCTGATTATACATCTCGCGCAGTTCACTGTCGCCAAATGTTATTGTACGCTGCGGCGGCTTGCCACCCAACGCCTGCTCCAGTGTTGCCGCTTCGGGAGTGACGCCTGCGATGTGGCACATAGTAATCCCGCCGCCGGTCGCCAGAGCCGCGCACAACTGCTTCGCGTCCTCCTGCAATGGTCGCGTCGCTCCCTGAAATACCGGCACTTCCAATCCGGCCGCTTTACCTGCGAAATAGCCAAGAGCGCCCCAATCAGTTGGTGTGCGTAATTCGGCAGTCACATCAATTTGCAATGTCGCAAGCCGATTTTCGTCCAACAGTACGCCGAATTCGGGAACGAATCCTGTCAGAGCGGCGGCAATCCCGCTTTCTGTGCCGTGACGGGTTGTTCTTGCGCCAAGTATGGAGTTGGCATATACCACAGCGGAAGATTCTGTCCACGCGCAGATTTCCCCTTTCAGTGGGACGTTGCCAATTACATACGGAGCGCACGTGTGGGTCATGAGAAATCCTGCGTCAGTAGCCATCTCCATGACTTCGAGTTGCGCATTTACCTGTTCCTCTGGCATCTCGATCTCGTCGTATTGCTCTTCATGCGCAAATGTGATGTGCGTCGTGCTGTGGCAGCAGACCGGATGCTGACACGCCGGTCGCAGAAGTTCCATCGCGCTGTCTATGGTTTTCTGACCTGCGCCCCACACCAGATTTCCCGGCACAGTGACCAGCGCGTGGGTGTTTGTCACAGGGATCAGACGCTTCGCCCTCATCGCATCGCCCCACTCCACCAGCCAGCGAATACACTTCGCCAGAAATGGCCCTTTGGAGCCATCCATCATTTGCTGTTGTTCATCCGTCAATTTCATAGCATACTTCGGCTCCTTCCCGCCGTTGGGATTCCACTCACCGCTTGATCAGCATTTCTTTGCCATTCTCCTCAAACGCCGAGATATATCCGGTGTAGATGACGTCAACCAGATCGACCGCGATGTCAATATCCATCTTGGGCTGCATCTGTCTGCCTTCTCTCCTGGCAACTATACATTCAGCGAAATTCTGGAATTCCGCGAGCTGCCCTTGAGTATAAGCCTCGTCCGGCGAGAGATAGGATATGCCGGCGTCGGTTTCCATTTTCTCGCGCAATTCCTCCGGATTATACGTTCCGGATATGGGATTATACATCAGCACCATGTTGTTGGGTGTCATGTTTATGGTGAAGTTCTGCTCCGAGGTCTGTATCTGCATGTAGTTCAGAACTCCACCAGTGTTAAACTCATGTGCGTCAGCTCTCGCGATAGGCATGTTCCCGGCTTCGTCAATGAATCTTACAAAGAGGCTGCAATAATCCTCGATGTCAAAGTATTTCCCCTGCTGGATGGACTTGCTTGTGAATTTCACATCCCTGTAGAGCTTGGCTATATTGGCCGCGACTGAATGAGGTCTATATCCCAGCGCGGAAAAAATTCGCATCAAGCCGCCAAGAGAATGACTCCCTTTGCCAACTCCTGAGCCGCCTCCCGACAATGCCCATTTGTAGTATGAATCGGAACCGGAGCCATGATGAGCTTCGATCCCATAGCCATATAATATCTGGCTTCCGGCCTCTTTGATCCTATCCACCACTACATCCACACCGGGCGCGTAGCCCCAATTCTCGGCGTAACCGAACATGACATCATTGGCTTCCACCGCCGTCTTGATGGACATCGCCTCTCGCATGGCTTTTTCGTGCATGGTATACTTTGATAATGTCTCCCCTATGGGTACATCTATAAATTCCTTTCCGGGAGCGTATCCGGCGAATATTTTTTCTACGATGACGTGCTTGCCTGCGTTTGCCGCCTCAATGGCCGAAGGGGCGTGCAAAAAGGTCGGCAGGCAAATGTCCACGACATCCACCTGAGAAGCCAGTTGGGAGTCCAGCAGCTGCTTCAGATCATGAAAATGGTGCTGGACTCCGTATTTTTGCATAAGTTTTTCTGCCTTTGATTTCGTCCGGTTTATGATCGCCACAACCTCTACATCATAGCCCCTGAGCCTCACATTTTGCCAGCCTTTAACGTGAAAATCCCCGGCGAAGCCAGCCCCCCATACTGCAATTCCTATTTTATTTCGCATTCCCTTAATTCCTTCTCTTTTTGGATGATCCCATCAATAATGACTTAATCCTCTAATTCCTGAATTATAGCTCTTTCCATCACTCTTAGCAAGCATTTTCGCAGATCGCGCTTTTCACTTGACGGAACAGGCGATCTAGAGTATATTTTTTATGAATTTGGGTATGGTCAGGATAAGATAACAGCTTTGAGCACATTGCATGATTGCCGACAATGGAAAATCCCCCCAACCCCCTTTTCAAGGGGGAGTTATAGACTCACTCACTGCAATGATTTACAGACTTATCATCCCTTATAGGTCTATAAACTATTGTATGGAGCAGACTGTTGCTCATTCTTACAGAGTGAATATAGAGCAGGCTTCCTGCTCCCCCTTGAAAAGGGGGTTGGGGGGATTTTCAGCGGCATTCAGAAAGTGTTACCTTACCGAGAAATGAATCACTCCCAAATCTGATACCTTATACCATTCTTTTATGGCCAAAACTAATGAGGAGGGCGGTTTTGCTCGGCTGAGGGGGTATTGACTTGATGCCCCGCTCTTCGGGCCTCCGTTGCCAGATTTATATGAAAAAACGACTAATGACTCCAGGGCCTGTCCCTGTACCACCAGATGCTCTATTGGCGATGGCACAGCCCATGATCCACCATCGCACGGAGGAGTTTGGGAAGGTCATAGCCGAAGTGACTGATGGTCTCAAATATGTGTTTCAGACGAAAAACGATGTGATCATGTTCTCCGCTTCCAGTACAGGAGCCATGCAGAGCGCAGTTGTCAACCTATTATCACCGGGCGATCGCGCTCTGGTCGTTCGCAGCGGTAAATTCGGCGAGAGATGGGCGGAAATATGCGAGGCATATAACATCGAATTCGACTCTATTGACGTGGAATGGGGAAAGGCTGTGGAGATCGAGCGCGTCCGGGAAAAGCTGGAATCAAGCGACAACATAAAATGCGTCTATGCAACCCTCTGCGAGACTTCCACCGGTGTTGTCCACAATATTGAGGGATTGGGGAAGATCGTCAAAGAGGCTGAAAGTACACTACTGGTAGTTGACGCTGTCAGTGGACTGGGCGCGGTTGACATCCAGACGGACAACTGGTATATTGATGTTGTGGTGTCCGGTTCGCAAAAGGGCCTGATGTCCCCGCCAGGACTTGCGTTTATAAGTCTTAACGAGTCAGCGTGGGCTGCTGTAGAGGAGGCCAAACTCCCAAAATATTATTTCGACCTCAAAAAAGCAAAAAAAAGCCTGACAGAAAGGCAGACTCCTTTCACGTGCAGCGTCTCGCTCATATTGGCCCTGCGGGAATGTCTGGCTCAGATCAGGCGTGAGGGCATGAAAAATGTTTTGGCAAGACATGCCAGATGGGCTGAGGCAACGCGAGCGGGGGCTAAAGCTCTGGGACTTGAATTATTCGCGGACCCTCCCGCTAACGCTGTAACCGCCATCAAAGTGCCTGATGGAGTGGACGGAAAAGCTCTGGTCAAACTCATCAAGGAAAAATACGGCACTACCTTCGCCGGTGGCCAAGGCAAAGAACTCGGTGGGAAAATAATACGCATCGCCCACATGGGTTGCATTGATGATTTTGATATTATTGCAGCCATATCCGCCCTTGAGATGGCTCTTTCGGACGTGGGATATGATGTGCCGCCGGGAGCCGGAGTCAAAGCTGTTGAACAGGTTTTGAGGTTATAAATCGCTGATCAATTCGGTACGTTATACCTGTTTCAGTTAGAATTGATACCCATTCGCGTTGTAGTGGCGCACCTGTGTGTGCGCCCGGTATCAGGGTTTTGGCGCATACGGACAGACACATAGGTCTGTCACTACAGTCTCATTTCTAACCGAAACAGGTATTAGACATCCTCGCAATTGGAGACCAGCCATTATGAAGGTATTAATAACTGATAGCCTGGCTGAACAGGGCATCGAGATTCTCAGAAAAGAAGAAGATATAGACGTCGAAGTAAACACTGGTCTATCCCATGAGGAACTGGTGGCGTGTATCGGGGAATGCCATGCCCTTATTGTGCGGAGCGGAACGAAAGTTACGCCAGAAGTTATTGAGGCAGCGAATAGGCTGATAGTTATAGGAAGGGCTGGCGTAGGTGTCGACAACGTGGATGTCCGGGCGGCGACGAGGCGCGGCATTCTCGTTGTAAACACGCCGGGCGCAAACACCATTTCAGCAGCAGAACATGCCATGACGCTGATCCTCGCGCTGTCCAGAAACGTAGCTCCTGCGGATATGTCTCTCAAGAGCCGGAAGTGGGAGCGGGAGAAGTTCATCGGCGTCGAGGTGCATAGCAAGATACTGGGAATCATAGGCCTGGGAAGGATCGGCACTGAGGTTGCCAAGCGCGCACTCGCATTCGATATGCAGGTCATAGCGGCAGATCCTTATATTGCGCCAGATCATGCCGCGAGGTTGAATATCCGTCTGGTGGAGGCATCTGAGATCATTGAGAAAGCCGATTATATCAGCTTTCATCTTCCGCTGACGCGTGAAACTTATCATCTGCTGGGAGAGAAAGAGTTCGCCGCAATGAAGGACGGTGTGCGGATCATCAACTGCGCCCGAGGCGGCATCTGTGATGAAAAAGCGCTGTATGATGCTATTGTGAGCGGCAAAGTGGCAGGAGCGGCTCTGGATGTTTACGAGCATGAGCCGCCGCTGGATAGCCCGCTTCTGGATCTTGATTCCGTACTCACAACCCCGCATCTGGCGGCTTCTACGGAAGAAGCTCAGATCAATGTGGCAATCGAGGCTGCAAATCAGGTGATAAACGCCCTGAGAGGGCAGCCTGTCCGTAATGCTGTCAATATGCCGCCTATTACGCCAGCGGACGCTGAAAAGCTCCGTCCGTACATCGAACTGGCTGAAAAACTGGGTAGCTTCCAGAGCCAGATCATTGAGGGGCATGTAACAGAGGTTCATATAGACTACAACGGCGAAGTTATCGATTATAATACGGCAATAGTCAGTGTTGCTATACAGAAAGGGCTGCTGGAGGTATTTCTTGGCGAAACAGTGAGCTATGTGAACGCTCCGCTGATCGCCCAGGAGAGAGGTATTAAGATTGTTGAGACCAAAAGCAGCACAGTGGAAGATTTCACCAGCCTGATCTCTGTCACCGTAAAAACCGATGCAGGTGAGAAACGAGTTGCAGGGACAATTTTCGGCACGAGAGACGCGCGAATTGTCAGATTGGGCAACTACCACGTGGACGCTGTCCCAGAAGGCTGTATGCTGGTCATATCCAACCGGGATAAGCCCGGAGTGATGGGTGCGCTATGCACTCTTCTAGGTCAATACGATATTAACATAGCTGCCATGAGCCTGGGTAGAGATGAACCCGGCGGGGAAGCGGTGGTCATCATCAATGTGGACAGCGTTGTACCCAAAGAGATTATGGAGCAAATAAGATCCCTGAATAATGTCAGAGAAGCGAGACTGGTGGATCTGCGCTGAAGAGTGCGATTCATAATTGTGATCGATCAGCCTTGCTGGATCTACACCTTCTTCGGATCATCCCCATCCTAACCTTCCCCCATCAAGGGTGAAGGGATTTCGGACTTGACAAGAGCATTATTTCTAGTCAATAAGCCAGTGTTCAGGAGAACCGTCAGTTCCTTCCACCTTGATGGGGGAAGGTTAGGATGGGGGTGATCAAGAATACCGTTGTTATGGCTAATTTCCACAATTATGAATCGCACTCTGCGCTGAAATTACGCTTGCGCAAATTGACAACACATAGTATAATTCCTGAATACCCAATTTTTGGTTTGCACCCGGTCAACCGTTGACTGCCGATGACCAATCACTAAACCTTGAGAGGCCGCTATGTTTAAGCTTGGCGTAGTAACAGATGAGATAAGCGAGGATCTGGAAGAAGCTATACGGATAGCAAAATCCTGGGGGCTGGAATACATCGAACTGCATAAAATCTGGGGAAAGAATATTTGTGACCTGGATGAAGCTGCTTTGAGCAAAGTCATAAGGATCGTGCGGGAAAGCGGATTGACTGTAACCAACATAGACTCATTGACTTTGCGGTGTTCTCTGGATGACGACGAGGAATATTCCCGACACATAAAACACCTGCTCAGATCTATTGAGATAGCTCCACTGTTCGACACAAATGTGGTGCGTCTTTTCTCCTTCACAAAGATAGAAAACGTGGAAGGGAAGTGGGATCAGATATTTGAGAAGATGGAACTTCCCATAAGGATCGCTGAACGGGAGGGTGTGATCCTCGGTTTCGAGAATGCCAGTTCTATGAACATCGGCACCAGTCACGATCTGGAGCGGCTGTTCCAGCGCTTTGACTGCCCAAACCTGAAACTGATATGGGACCCGGGTAATGCTTACGCCGCTGGCGAGGAAACGCCTTTCCCGGACGGTTATGAGAGGATTAGGAATAAGATAATACATATCCATGTGAAGGATGCTGTCCTCGACGAAAAAGGCGAGAAGATATGGAAGCCCATCGGTCAGGGAAAAGTGGATTATAGAGGACATCTGGAAGCATTACTCAAGGATAATTATAAAGGCGTCATTGCTCTGGAAACCCACTGCAAGTCGGCAAGTGGATCCAGGATCGAGGGAACAAGAGAATCCCTGGACGGGCTTATGAAGATAATACAGGATCTGGAGGAGTCTCATTTAGTCGTTGACTAGCGAGCACGTTTTGCACGAAATTTCTACTGAACTCCACAAATTGAATATTGTAAATCTTGGGATTGTAGATTACCGGGAAGCGCACCAACTACAGAAGCGTCTTTTGCAGGAGCATATTGAGGGTCGCGGGAGCGATACTCTAGTGCTGCTCCAGCATAATCCCGTCATAACCATAGGGCGCAGTGGCAGCAAAAGCAATATACTGCTCTCAGAATCAGCGCTGGCAGCAGCGGGAATAGAGGTATGTGAGATCGAGCGTGGCGGGGATGTCACCTATCACGGCCCCGGGCAGTTGACTGGCTATCCCATTATAAATCTGCAACATTTCAGGAAGGATGTTCACTGGTATCTGCGTCAGTTGGAGGAAGTTATTATAAGAGTGCTGACGGAATATGGTATCACAGGGGAAAGGATAGAGGGTTATACAGGGGTATGGGTTGGGAATGAGAAGATCGCGGCCATTGGCATTAGCGTCAGACGCTGGATCACGTATCATGGTTTTGCTTTTAATATCAATCCCGATATGTCACATTTCCAGATGATCACGCCATGCGGGATTACCGACAAGGGCGTTACTTCCCTTGAGAGATTGCTGGGCTACAGAGTGGATATAGATGAGGTCGCAGACAGGACGGCTTCTGCTTTTGCCCGTGTGTTAAGTGTTGTTCAGGTGCACAAGTCTGAAATCCAAAACGATTAGCTTCTGGAGGTCACTTTGCTCCTGATCTATTACCTCGGAGGGATGCGGGTTCTGTCTGATCTAAATATGAGGGAGTAGCTATGCTGTGTCACTTCAATGCGATTTATGAAAGAGGGGACAAGTACTATATTGGATACTGTCCTGAAATCCCTGGAGCAAACGGGCAAGGCACAACAATAGCGGAATGTCGTGAGAGTCTGAAAGAGGCTATCAAGCTCATTCTTCAGGACAGGCTAGAAGATGCCTTGCGAGGTGTTCCTGATGACGCTATCCGGGAAACTGTGGTGGTTGAGTGAAACGACGCGAGTTTCTTCGTCACTTGCGATTTTATGGGTGCGTCCTTAAACGAGAAGGAGCGAGGCATTCTCTCTACCAAAATCCTGTTAATGGCGTGGTTGAGGCTGTTCCTCGTCATGTTGAGATTGATAATAGATTGGTGCAGAAGATCTGCAAGCGGCTAGGAGTACCTCAGCCAGGGAGGTGATCGGAAGGTCAGAATGATTACAGCTAAACAGAAAGCGATGCTTTCGGAACATCGGCCGCCATGGTTAAAGAAGCGTCTGGTGATCAGCAATCAGCAGAGCCTGGTACATGAGATACTAAAAGGTCTGAATTTGCACACCGTCTGTCAAAGTGCCCTGTGCCCTAACATAGCGGAATGCTTCGGGAAGGGAACGGCGACATTCATGATTCTGGGAAATATATGCACAAGAGATTGTCGTTTCTGTGCTGTAACCAGTGGAGAGCCGTCGCCTGTAGATAGAGATGAGCCGAAGAGATTGGCTGCTGCCGTCCGGGAGTTGAGTTTGAGATACGTTGTGATTACTTCTGTGACTCGCGATGACCTGCCTGACGGCGGAGCGGGGCATTTTGCCAATACTATAGAGGAATTACACAGGGAAGCTCCACAAGCTACAATTGAGGTACTGACACCTGATTTTCAGGGCGATGAAGCTGCTTTGAGGACTGTCATTATAAGCCGGCCGGACATCTTTAATCATAATCTGGAAACGGTGCCGCGTTTGTATTCGACAGTTCGACCTATGGCGGATTACCACCGCTCATTGGATGTTTTGAGGAAAGCCGGGGAGTTCGATCCCGGAATACATACGAAATCTGGAATCATGCTGGGATTGGGAGAAAAGAGAGCCGAAGTGTCCCAGGTCATGAGGGATCTCAGGGATGCAGGATGTGACATTCTCACTGTAGGGCAATATCTAAGACCATCGGAGGCGCATCTGGAGATCAAGGAATATGTCCGTCCGGAGGTCTTTCTGGAGATAGAAGAAGAGGCGAAAGAACTGGGATTTTTGCATGTCGCTTCCGGCCCGTTTGTTCGTAGTTCGTTCAATGCGGCGGAAGCGTCTGACTTAATTAGAAACGGGAGGCGTCGTGAAGAAAAGTAACGTCAATATAGGCATAATTGGTTGGGGAACAGTGGGATCTGGTGTAGCCAGGATTCTTTTGAACCAGAGCGAGTTTATGAGGAAGTCCGAGAAGATCTCACTCACTCTTCGCAAAATAGCTGATCTGGATATAACTACGCCGCGCGATACGGACGTGGATCCATCGATCCTGACTACCGATGCCGATGATATAATAGGCGATCCCGATATGGATATTGTGGTAGAGACTATAGGCGGCGTGGCAGTGGCTAATAAGCTGATCCGCTCTGCGCTTGAGGCAGGCAAGCATATCGTTACGGCCAATAAGGCGGTTCTGGCACAATATGCCCGGGAATTTTTCCAACTCGCCAGAGCCAGCGGCGTGCGGATAGGATTTGAGGCCAGTGTGGGCGGCTGTATTCCTATCATAAGATCGCTGCAGGAGGGTCTGGTAGCCAACCATATTCAAGCTATATATGGGATCGTGAATGGCACGTCCAATTATATTCTGACCCAGATGACCGAGGAAGGCGTAGATTTTGGCGAAGCGCTGGCGGAAGCTCAAAGGAGAGGCTACGCGGAAGCTGATCCCGCGTCTGATGTAGAGGGCGTTGACGCTGCCAATAAAATCGCCATACTAACTTCCCTGGCGTTTGAGTCCGATGTTAGACTGGATGATGTTTTTGTGGAAGGTATCACGCAGATCACTCAGCAGGATATTCAATATGCTCAGGAGTTGGGATACCGTATAAAGCTTCTGGCCATTGCCAAGTTAGTCGAAAATAATAGACTTCAGGTCAGAGTACATCCGACCATGCTGCCTGAAAAAAGCATGTTGGCAAATGTGAACGGAGTTTTCAACGCTATCTACGTTGTGGGGAACGCAACTGGCTCGACCATGTTCTACGGTCGCGGGGCAGGACAGATGCCTGCCGCGAGCGCTGTGGTCAGCGATATTGTTGATATAGCAGAGACTATCATTGCAGGCGCTGACCCAAAACTTCTCCACGCACCGATCCTTGATAGCACTGAGTATTCCATCAAGCCCATTGATGAATGTGAGGCCAGATACTATATAAGATTCCAGGCTCTGGATATACCTGGGGTACTGGCGAATGTCGCCGGTATACTGGGGAAACGAAATATCAGCATATCATCAGTTATACAGAAAGAGCGGCGCGAGGGCGAAAGTGTACCCCTTATGATAATGACGCATGAGGCGATAGAGAGCGACGTTCAGACTTCACTCAGGGAGATCGATGATCTGCCGGTCATTACGGCGAAAAGCGTGCTAATCAGAGTGGAAACGATGGAGGGGGAAGAGGAAAAGTTGGCCATCGTTTAAACAATAACCTGGTGAATAATTATGAAAACTATGCAAAAGATAACTTATGAGGATTTCCTTACCCAGTATGCGGATACACGAGCAGAATGGGTAGATGGAGAGGTTATTATGTTTCCATCTGAGTCAGCACGACATCAGGACATTAGCGGTTTTCTTTTGTGCCTCTTAACCATCTATGTGCAAACCGAAAATCTTGGAAAAGTGCTAGTAGCGCCTTTTCAGATGAAGCTCGGGCCGGATTTACCCGGCAGGGAGCCGGATCTTCTTTATGTTGCTTCCGCTCATCTTGACCATCTGAAAGGAACCTATCTGCACGGGCCGGCGGACGTGGCTGTCGAGATCGTCTCTAAAGAAAGCATAAATCGGGATAGGGGTGAGAAATTCGTCGAGTATGAAGCCGCTGGAGTTTCAGAATACTGGCTTATTGATCCGATCCGTCAAGAGGCCCAATTCTACCGTCGAGGCGCGGATAACCACTATCATGCGGTTTTGCTTGATAATGAGGGCATTTTTCATTCTGAAGTTATTGCAGGCTTTTGGCTGCGGGTCTCGTGGCTGTGGCAGGAACCGCTGCCGCCTGTTCTGGAGGTCTGGAAGGAGCTAAACCTGCTACCGTAATATTTTTGATAAGGAGATGTACGCATGAGCAGCTCATCAAACAGAATTCCTGTAATTCTTGATACGGACATCGGAAGCGATATTGACGACACGTGGGCATTGGCCATGATGCTCAAGTCACCTGAACTTGACGTCAAGCTTGTCACAACCGATACCGGCAATACTACAGAGCGCGCCAAAATCGTGGCGAAGATGCTGGAAATTGGCAAGCGGACAGACGTGCCCGTCGGTGTGGGAATTAATTTTAGCGATAAAGCTGTTCGCCAAAGCCCCTGGATCGAGGGATATGAACTTTCATCCTATCCCGGCACCGTCCATCAGGATGGAGTTGACGCTCTGATTCAGACCATTATGAATTCTCCCGAACCCATCACGCTTATCTGCATTGGCCCTATCCCAAATATCGGCGCGGCGCTGGATCGCGAACCAGAGATCGCACACAAAGCAAGATTTGTCGGGATGCACGGTAGTATTCGTCGAGGGTATGGTGGAAGCGAGAAAATCTCCGCGGAATGCAATGTGGTCAATCATTCAAAAGAATGCCAGAAGGCTTTTACGGCAGACTGGGATATGACCATTACACCGCTTGATACGTGCGGAATTGTCGGGCTTAAAGGGGATAAGTATCGCGCTGTCTACGAATGCAAAGATCCGCTCGTCCAAGCGATGATAGAGAACTACAGAGTCTGGGCGAAGCACTCACCAGAATCCGAACAGCGAAGCTCCACTCTTTTCGACACAGTGGCAGTTTACCTCGCCTTTTCTGAGGAATTGCTGGTGATGGAGGAACTCAACGTTCGCGTTACGGACGACGGCTATACCGTTATAGATGAGAGCGCAAAGACTATCAATTGCGCGATGGATTGGAAGGATCTGTCAGGTTTTGAGGATTTTCTGGTGAAACGATTGACAGGTTGAGTAGAAACATATCTGGATGGGATTGATGAACATCATGGTGTATACTGATCGGTTTAGGAGAAACGAGAGGATAAGAACTGATGAAATGGGAAGGCGTTATACATAAATATCGTGAATATTTGCCAGTTAGTGATAAAACTCCGATCATCACGCTGCATGAAGGAAATACGCCGCTTGTCAAAGCTGATAATCTGAGCGAAGCCATAGGCGGTGGGATGGAAATATACCTGAAATGCGAAGGCTGTAATCCCACAGGCTCTTTTAAAGATCGCGGGATGACTTTGGCTGTGTCGAAAGCAGTTGAGGATGGCTCGAAGGCTGTCATGTGCGCGTCCACCGGCAATACTTCCGCTTCTGCTGCGGCATATTCTGCCAAATCGAAACTGGATTGCGTGGTGCTGGTGCCGGAAGGTTCCATCGCTCTGGGGAAGCTGTCCCAGGCTTTAATTCATGATGCGAAAGTGGTGGCGATACAGGGCAATTTCGATGACGCTCTGACTTTGGTGAAAAATATCACGGAAAAATACCCTATTACGCTTGTCAATTCCCTGAACCCGTATCGCATCGAAGGTCAGAAAACCGGGGCTTTTGAAATCTGCGACGTTCTTGGTAGAGTGCCTGATTATCATGCGATTCCCGTGGGCAATGCCGGGAATATTACCGCGTATTGGAGAGGTTACAAAGAGTATAAGTCAGCAGGAGTAATAGAATCATTGCCCCGGATGATAGGATTCCAGGCAGCGGGCGCGGCTCCCATTGTTGAGGGGCGCGTTATCAAAGATCCGCAGACCATTGCTACTGCCATAAAGATAGGCAATCCGGCAAGCTGGAAGTTCGCGGAAGCTGCGCGAGATGAATCTGGTGGAATAATTGAGACTGTTACCGATGACGAAATTCTTGAAGCATATAAAATGCTTGCCGGGATGGAGGGAATATTCGTAGAACCGGCGTCGGCGGCTTCGGTAGCCGGCGTTATTAAGAAGAATAAAGAAGGCTATTTCCACAAAGGCGATTGTATCGTGTGCATACTTACAGGTCATGGATTGAAAGACCCGGATAGGGCTATTGCTACTGCGGAGAAACCTACATCCGTTCCCGCGACCGAGAATGCAGTGGTTGAATTACTGGGATATTAGAAGGAATAATCATGAAGTACATAATACTCCTTGGCGACGGGATGGCTGATTATCCCATCCCGGAACTTGGTGACAGAACTCCTCTACAGGCGGCGGATACAGCCAACATGGATACGGTGGCGGAGAAAGGTATCTGTGGAATGGTGAAAACTATTCCGGATAACATGCCGCCGGGCAGCGATGTGGCCAATTTATCAGTGCTGGGATATGATCCGGAGATATACTTCACCGGTCGCGGGCCTCTGGAAGCTGGAAGCATGGGCGTCGAATTGGCAAGTGATGATGTTGCTTACAGATGCAACATTGTGGCTGTGGAAACAGGAGTGATGGTGGACTACAGTTCAGGGCATATCTCATCCGGCGAGTCTGCGGAACTTATAGCTCTGGTAGAAAAGGAACTTGGCTCGAATGAGATAAAATTTCATGCTGGTGTGAGCTATCGGCATCTGCTGGTACACAGCGATGGCTCCGAGTCTCTCAGGTGTACTCCGCCGCACGACATAACAGGCGAGAAGTATGAGGAATACCTCCCGAAGGGCGAGGGACAGGAAGTCATCCGGGAATTGATGGAGCGATCGAGAGCTATCCTTGCTGATCATCCCGTAAACAAAAAGCGGATCGCCGCCGGCAAAAACCCGGGCAATATGATATGGCCCTGGGGACAGGGACGAGCGCCGGAAATGCCTACGCTTCTTGAGAAGTACGGTTTTACCGGGTCAGTTATATCTGCCGTTGATCTCATCAGAGGTATTGGCTATTACGCTGGACTTGACATTATCCTGGTGCCCGGCGCTACCGGGTATCTGGACACCAACTATCTGGGGAAAGCGGAATATGCACTGGAATCGCTTCGGGAGCAAGATTTCATCTGGGTACACGTGGAGGCTCCAGATGAGGCTGGTCATGCTGCGGATATTGAGGCCAAAGTCAAGGCAATTGAGGAATTCGATAGCAAAGTGGTGGGTACTATTCTGCGTGGAATGGAGAGCAGTGGAGAGGAATATATGCTTCTGGTACTGCCAGATCACCTCACTCCCATTTCCGTGAGAACCCACGTTCATGGATTGGTGCCGTTTGCAGCGTGCGGGGCGGGGATTGAAAAAGATACTGTGGATAGCTTCTCCGAACCTGCTGCCGATTCTGGTTCCACGAAATTTGAGGATGGGCATACGCTCATGTCGTATCTGGTGGAGTTGACACGAAGGTAGTTAATGATACGAGTTTTTCATTTACGTGTGGGATTTGAGTAGAACGAGGCTGCCAGCCCGTTGCTGTAGAATAGGCTGGCAGTGTTCTCTACGGAAACGGGCTGGCAGCCTCGTTCTACTCATAACTGAAGAACTCGTATTAATGATATACTTCAATGTTAGGGAGGAGGAATTGAGATTTTGGGATTGATCGTGCAAAAATACGGCGGTTCGTCGGTCGCTGATGCAGAAAAAGTTAAAAACGTAGCGCGACGTGTAATCGAAACTAAGGAAAAAGGCAATGACGTGGTGGTGGTTGTTTCGGCGCCGGGAAATATGACCAATGAACTAATTGAATTGGCTCATCAGGTAACAGATTCGCCTAATCCTAGAGAAATGGATATGCTCCTCACCACCGGCGAACAGACTTCCATTGCACGCCTGGCAATGGCTCTCTGGGCCGAGGGACACAGCGCCATCTCGTTTACAGGGCCACAAGCTGGTGTCATGACCAGCAATATACATGACAGGAAGGCAAAGATTATAGGTGTAAAGGCCGAACGAGTTAAGCAGGCGCTATCAAAAGGTAAGATTGTGGTTGTAGCCGGATTTCAGGGCATTACAGAGGATGGCTCTGTAGCGACATTGGCTCGCGGCGGCTCTGATACATCTGCCGTAGCCCTAGCTGCTGAACTAAGGGCTGACATTTGTGAGATTTATACTGATGTAAAAGGTGTATATACGGCTGATCCCAGGATAGTTCCTGAAGCCAGGAAAATTGATTCGATTTCCTACGAAGAAATGCTGGAAATGGCAAGCCTGGGGGCAAAAGTTCTGCATTCTATGGCTGTGGAATATGCGAATAAATTTAACGTGCCGTTACACGTACGATCCAGTTTCTGCAAAGATCCGGGCACAATGGTTATTAAAGAGGTGGAGGACATGGAAGAAGTTGTAGTTAGAGGAGTAACTCACGACAAGGATCAGGCGAAAATCTCTATATATGGTGTACCCGATAGACCGGGTATAGCATATAAGGTATTTCAGGCCATAGCAGAGGCAGAGATTAATGTTGATATGATCGTTCAAGGTGTTGGTAAGGATGAAAAAGCGACCATATCCTTTACTGTCACCAAAGCTGATCTGCGAAATGCTCTGGAGATCGTAAAACGAGTAGGAAAGGAGATCGGATCGACGGATATAGCTACCGATGAGGACATCTCGATGGTATCGGTAGTGGGCATCGGGATGAAGAGCCATGCCGGTGTGGCAGCGGATATGTTTGGTGTTCTTTCAGAAAAAGGTATTAACATCCAGATGATCAGCACTTCAGAGATCAAAATATCATGCGTAATAGAGGAAAAGGACACAGAACGGGCAGTCTGTGCTATCCATAGTAAGTTCCTACCATCGGGATAGTTTTTTCGCTAGACAAAAACTCTTAAGAATGCTATACTTTATCAAGATTTTTCCTGTAGTGTTCTGCGCTGGATCACTTGCTATATTATCCAATTGAGGGTGAGAGCTTTGAGGATTGCACTCAAAAACATTCGAGATGGTCTTAGTACTCTCGACATAACATGCAGGGTTGAGGAAACTGGTTTGGAATCAGAAGGTGTATGTTTCACCGATCCTGTTACTGCCAGTCTGAAGCTCTTCAGACAAGACGACAAAATCTTTGTGAAAGCTGAGTTGTCGGTTGTTATGGAGTTGGAGTGTGCCAGATGCTTGAGTCCTGTTCACAGGCAGTTGACGGGAACCTTCGAGAACCAGTATCAGTACCAGTCGTTGTTGAATACGCCACAGCGTTTAATGGATGATATAGGGATCAGGTATTACTCAGAAGATTACATCGACCTCTCAGATGATATCAAGGAGGGTTTTATTCTGGAAATCCCTGCTAGAATTCTATGCTCGGATAACTGCAAAGGCTTATGTCCACGCTGTGGACAGAATCTAAACCAGGGGGAATGTGACTGTCGTTTGGAGTCTGAGGAAGAAGCCCAGACTTCGAAACTTGCAGAATACATCAAAACGCTAAATATAAAAAACAAGTTGGGGGTATGATTTTGGCCCTTCCGAAAAGAAAGAAATCCAAATCGCGGCGCAATATGCGTCGAAGTCATCATAGATTGCGTGTTCGTCCAATAGGTATTTGTCCGCGATGTTCCGAAGTGAAAATGCCGCATAGAGCTTGTCCCAGTTGCGGCTATTATAGGGGACGTCAGGCAATTGTAATTAAATCGGAAGAATAGAGCAGTATATAAACTTGAATTCTTCCATCGTCTGTCCTTCGTTTTGTGCGAAGGTATACTTTCGGTTTCAGGATCGCAGATCCAAAATCCAAGAGTTCAGAGCTTATGCGGATTGCTGTTGACGCTATGGGTGGCGATAATGCACCGGATGCAGTAGTCGAAGGTGCTGTTCTAGCTGCTCTCGAGTATCAGGTAGAAGTCCTATTGGTCGGGCAGCAGGAGGTAGTGCGAGAAAGTCTGAGTAAACACGATCTGGAAGATGCGAAAATAGAAATTATTCCGGCATCTCAGATCGTTCTGATGGATGAATCGCCCACCGAAGCCATTCGAGGAAAAAAAGACTCTTCTATCGCTGTAGCAGCTCGGCTTCTAAAGACCGGTGATGCTGATGCTATGATAAGCGCAGGCAATACCGGTGCGGCCATGGCTACTACGCGAGCCTTCCTGGGTAAACTCAAGGGATTATCGCGTCCTGCCATAGCTATAATTGTTCCCAACGAGGTGGATTTTACCATTCTTCTGGATGCAGGAGCAAACGCTGGTGGATGCAGACCAGAACATCTTCGGCAATTTGCCATAATGGGCGAAATATATGCAAAAGATGTTATGGGCAAAGAAAATCCGCGCGTTGGATTGTTAAGCGTTGGGGAAGAGGAATCGAAGGGGAGTGCTGTCACTTTGAGCGCTTTTCCGCTTTTAGCGCAGTCTCCTATAAACTTCGTGGGCAATGTAGAGGGCGGGGATATCGTCAACGGAACAATGGACGTTGTGGTATGCGATGGTTTCGTGGGCAATGTTATCCTGAAGCTTACTGAAGGCATAGGCGAAATGCTCTTCAAATTGATGGCGGAGGAACTGGGAAAAAGCAAACTGGCGAAACTGGGAGTGCTAATGGCTGCCCCCATGTTGCGGAAGTTCAGACATCGAATTGATTACGCTGAGTATGGTGGAGCGCCGCTATTGGGAATCAAAGGAGTTTGTATAATCGGTCACGGTAAATCAAATGCTTATGCAATAAAAAACGCCATACGCGTAGCATCAGAATTCGTCTCCCATAAAGTAAATGAACATATCGAGCAAAAACTACAGATGATCAAAGAATAAGGCGTATAGATGAACGAGCCAAAAAAAATCTGCGATAATCGGAACAGGATCCTATGCACCTGAAAAGTCTATGGTGGAAGCCGGATTTAAGGCTTTAGAAGCTGGAAATCTCACTGTAGATGATGCGGACTTGTGCATCCCTCATCAGGCGAACAAACGCATAATTGATGCTGTGGGTGAGCGCATGGGATTGCCCGCGGAAAAGGTATTTACAAACATTGGATAAGTATGGTAACATATCGTCTGCGACTATGGCTGTGGCACTGGATGAACCCATTAAGGGAAATATCGTTGGGCCGGGAGATATAGTTCTGATTGTAGCTTTCGGTAGTGGGTTGACGTGGGCAGGCGTAACCATCAAATTGTAGAGCTTGGATGAGTAAAGTAGCCTTCTTATTTTCGGGTCAGGGCGCTCAATATGCAGGTATGGGATCCAATCTGCAACGCTACCCAACTGGCAAGGAGACATTCCGGGAGGCTAACGAAATCCTGGGGATGAATATAGCAGACATCTGCTGCAATGCTGATGATACTGAACTGGCTGGCACAGAAATCACGCAGCCGGCCATTTTAACCTGTGACATAGCTGCCTTCAGGATTTTGATCAATGATCTACAGGTCTCCATATCCATCACACCGTCAGCGACGGCGGGGCTTAGTGTTGGTGAGTATTCGGCACTGGTGGCCAGTGAAGTGCTCACTTTTGCTGATGCCCTCAGGCTCGTAAGGGAGCGTGGCCGATTGATGGCTGAAGCGGCTGTTGTGAACCCGGGAACGATGGTGGCAGTATTGGGACTGGATGGCGCTGTCGTTAAATCACTTTGTCAGGAAGCCAGCTCTTATGGAGTTGTGCAACCTGCGAATTACAACTGTCCGGGCCAGGTTGTCATATCTGGTGAGGAGGAAGCAGTTCAGCAGGCTGTGGAACTGGCAAAAAAATCTGGCGCTAAGAGATGTCTGGCTCTTAAAGTGAGTGGCGCGTTCCATTCGCCCCTTATGAAGCCGGCAGAACTAGGGTTACGTAAGGCTTTGAGCAATATAAAATTTTCGGAGCCGAAGATACCGTTCATCGCAAATGTTACTGCTGATTATGTAGATGAGCCTGAAGAGATTAAGGAGATGTTAGCTCTTCAACTATCCAATCATATTCGATGGGAGGCTTCCATACGCAGAATGATAGATGATGGCATAACTACTTTTGTAGAGATTGGGCCGGGGAAGGTGCTCTCAGGCCTGATGCGCAGGATCTATCGAGAGGCAGAGATTTCCAATACCGACAGTTTGATAGAATTGGGTCTATAAGTCTATAGGTCCGTGAGTCTATGAGTTTAATAGCTTTTATGAAGTTTGAAAGAATAAACGGGTGAACATCCTTCAGCGCAAATTGATATTACCCGATCAATTCTTCAATATCTATTAGCCCCATAGACTCATAGCCCCATAGACTCATTGACCCATTGACCCATTGACCCAGAGGAGATTACCATCATGGGGTTGGAGAATAAAGTTGCTATAGTGACAGGAGCGGCGAGAGGAATAGGCAAGGCTATTGCTCGAAAGCTGTCTCAGGATGGGGCAGCAGTTGTAATCTGTGATCTCTTAGAGGAAGTGTCTGCCACTGCGGAGGAGTTACGCTCAGAGGGGGCGAAAGTGTTGCCGCTTCAGGTTAATATTACTGATCTGGAAGCTGTGAACTCGATGGTACAGACGACCATTAACGAACTGGGCAGTGTGGATATACTTTGTAATAACGCGGGTATAGTCCGTGATGCTCTTCTTGTGCGGATGAAGGAATCAGATTGGGATGCGGTGATCGCTGTGAATTTGAAAGGAGCCTTCAACTGTACGAAGGCGGTAGTACGGCACATGATGAAACAGCGTTGGGGGAAAATAGTTAATACATCATCGGTGATGGGAATTGTGGGAAATGCTGGTCAGGCTAATTACTCTGCATCGAAAGCAGGACTTATAGGACTGACAAAATCATTAGCCAAGGAGTTGGGACGTCGCGGGATAAATGTGAATGCCGTTGCTCCTGGATATATTGTATCCAAGATGACCGAATCTCTACCGGAGAGTGAAAAGAATAAGATACTGGATTTTGTGCCGCTGGGTACACTTGGTTACCCGGAGGACGTAGCCAATCTGGTAGCTTTTCTGGTGTCCGATTCGGCCAGATACATCACAGGCCAGGTAATTCCAGTTGACGGTGGCCTTGTAATGTAACCAATGTAACCAATGTAACTAGTGATGAATGGCAAATCCAACAATCATTTATCGCCAGTTATCACAACTAACTCTGGAGGTATTTTGTAGCATGGTATCAGAAGATAGAATTAAAGAGATAATCGTAGAACAGCTTGGAGTGGAAGAAAGTGAGATAACGTCTGATGCATCGTTCATAGATGATCTAGGCGCTGACTCGCTGGATACAGTGGAATTAGTCATGGCGTTTGAGGAGGAATTCGATATCGAAATCCCCGATGAAGCGGCTGAAAAAATCAGAACGATTCGGGATGTTATCAACTATCTAAACAAACATCTGAAATAATGATTCAGGCTTACTATATAGTTTCATAGGCTTATCAGATACTTGATTGGGGAAGACAAATCAGATGCGACGAGTGGTCATAACGGGTTTGGGCGCAGTTACGCCCATCGGAAACGATAAAGACTCTTTTTGGCAGGGCCTTTGCGCCAGCAGGAACGGGGTAGGCAAAGTATCGCATTTTGATACAACCGGCTTCGCTACTCAGTTTGGGGCAGAAGTCAAAGATTTTGATCCTACGCCATTTTTGACCAGAAAAGACATCATAAAGATGAAGACGGCAAAATTCATCCAGTTCGCTATAGTATGTGCTCTGATGGCGAAAGAGGATGCCAAGCTAGACCTTAGCAATGACGATCCATATCGTGTGGGTTCGGTAGTTGGCTCTGGTATTGGTGGCATTGCCGTCATTGAGGAGCAACTCAAGCACCTTTGGGATAAAGGTCCCAGACGCGTTAGTCCACACTTTGTGACTAACGAGATTCCTAATATGGCTCCGGGACAGATCGCTATCTATTTGGGGGCTAGAGGCCCCAATGCATGTTTAGTCACTGCGTGCGCGACAGGCAATCATTGCATTGGAAACGCGTTTAGAATTATCCAGTATGGCGATGCTGATGTAATGTTTGCAGGTGGAGCAGAATCGGCTATTTCACCGTTGTGTTTTGCCGGATTTTGCTCAATGAAGGCTATGTCTACCCGAAATGACGATCCTGAACATGCCAGCAGACCTTTTGATAAGGAAAGGGATGGGTTTGTCATGGGGGAGGGCGCCGGGATAGTGGTGTTGGAATCTCTGGAACACGCTCTCAATCGTGGAGCGCCCATATACGCTGAGTTGGCCGGATATGGAATGAGTTGTGATGCATACCATCCTGCTGCTCCGTTATCTTCAGGCGCAGCAGCGGCAAGAGCCATATCAAACACCCTCGCAGATGCCAAACTGCAACCAGAGGATATAGGCTATGTAAATGCCCACAGCCCATCCACCCCACGTGGCGACAAGGCCGAAGTAGCAGCGCTCAAACTCGTCTTCAAAGAGAGAATCCAGTCTGTTCCTATTAGTTCGACAAAATCCATGACCGGTCATCTTTTGGGAGCGGCGGGAGCGATAGAATTCATAGCTTCTACGTTGGTAGTATCCGAAGGGATCATTCCGCCAACTATCAACTATGAAAATCCAGATCCGGATTGTGATATTGACTGTGTCCCGAACAAGTCGCGTAAGGCCGAGGTCAACGTTGCCATCACCAATGCTTTTGGTTTTGGTGGACACAATGCGACCCTGTTAATCAAGAAGTATAACGACGATGTGTAGAAAACAGCAGGATAATGCAGTGACACAGCAGCAGGAAGACGCGGCAGCATCCCAGGCCGAGGATACTCCATGTCCTGTATCTCCCGAGCCGTGCTCAGACCGGGATAAGTCATGCGGGAGCGACGACGATCGACTCGACAAAATGCACGAACTGGAGCGCAGGATAGGCTATACTTTTAACGATATTCATTTTCTGGATTTATCGCTTACCCACAAATCTTTTATAGGGGGCGAGGGATCCCACTTCGAATGCAATGAAAGAATGGAATTCCTGGGTGATTCGGTACTGGAATTAGTGATTAATTCGTTTTTATATGACAATTTCCCCCGATATACGGAAGGACAGTTATCGAAACTAAAGGCAGTTGCTGTCAGCCGAGCCACCCTCGCTTTATGCGCCAGGGAAATGGAGTTAGGAAGCTTCATAAGATTTGGTCCAGGAGAAATGGCCACAGGCGGAAGTGAGAAATCCTCTAATCTGGCGAACGCGCTGGAGGCCCTTATAGCTTCTATATATCTCGATGGTGGGCTTGAAGCGGCTGATAGCTTTGTCCTCAATATTCTCGCAGATGAAGTTTACGAATTGGATAACGATGAATTGAAGCGAGATTATAAAACAGCCCTTCAGGAATTCTGGCAGGCGGGTTCTCGGAAGCCTCCTATGTATAAGGTAGTTGCTGAAACAGGGCCGGATCATGATAAACGCTTTGAGGTAGAGGTGAAGCTGGCACGCGAACCCTATGGAAGAGGGATAGGAAAAAATAAAAAAGAGGCGGAGCAAAGGGCCGCAGAGGAAGCTCTGGAAACAATCTTTAATAGGAGGCGGGAAGATAGTTCTGAATACTAGATACTGGATACTAGATGCTGGATGCTGGACATATATGAGCGGCTAGTTCGGGCATCGAGTATCAAGTATTGAGTATCGAGTATCCAGAATCAAGAATCCAGCAAAAATATGAATTTTGATTTAACAGAAGATCAAGAAGCGATATTAGAGGCAGTGAGAGAGATATGTGCCGAGGAGCTTGCGCCCAAGGCTGACGAGATAGACAAAAGTGGTATATTCCCCTGGGAGAATGTTGAGCTTTTGGCTCAATACGATCTAAGCGGTATCCCTATTCCCGAAGAGTATGGTGGCCTTGACGCCGGCTTTCTCACATGGGCTATGGTAGGGGTAGAAATAGCCAAAGCTTGTAGCACAACGGGGGCAATATACGGAGCAAACATTCTCTGCATCTATCCTATATATATGTTCGGAACGGAAGAGCAAAAGCGCAAGTACCTCGTTCCGCTTGCAAAGGGTGAGACCATCGGCGCTTTTGGCCTAACCGAACCCAACGCGGGATCTGACGCAGCGAGTGGAATTGCATCTGCTGTGAAAGATGGAGATGAATATATACTCAACGGCACAAAAATTTTCATCAGTAATGCCGGCGAAGCCCAGACTTATGTTGTTACTATGAAAACCCGACCCGGTCGTGGCGCGCGTGGCATGAGCGCATTCATTGTGGAGAAAGATACACCCGGCTTCACTTTCGGCAAGCAGGAAGATAAGCTGTGCTTCCACGCACTGGCTAATCGCGAACTCGTGTTTCAGGATTGCAGGATCCCGGCGGAGAACTTGCTTGGGAAGGAAAACAGGGGGTTCCGGGTAGCCATGGAGACGCTGGACCTGGGAAGGATCGGAATGACAGTCGGAGCTGTGGGACTTGCCAAAGCAGCTTTTGAGAGAGCAGTTAATTACTCCAAGGAAAGAGTGCAATTTGGTCAGCGTATAGCCAATTTCCAGGCGATTCAGCATAAACTGGCGGATATGGCCACGGAGATCGAAACTGCTGAACTCTTGATGCATAAGGCAGCGTGGCTGCGGGATAATAATAGACCATTCGGGCAGATAGCAGCCATGGCTAAGCTGTATAGTTCGGAAATGTGTAACAGGGTCACTAACATGGCTGTGCAGATTCACGGTGGATACGGATTGATGCGTGAGTATACTGTGGAACGCTTGCTGCGTGAGTCAAAGCTATTTGAGATAGTGGAAGGAACGTCCGAAATACAGCGCAACGTCATAGCAGGACACATACTAAAGTAGGAGTGCTGAATCTGGATACTTGATTCTCGATACTTGATTCCCGATACTTGATACTTGATACCTTGTTCTCGATACTCGATGCCCAATCTCGGACATCTGTGATGATGCCTTAACTGGCCGCACTTATATGTCCAGCATCCAGTATCCAGTATCCAGCATCCAGTATCCAACATCCAGTATCCAGCATCCAGTATCCAGCATCCAGTATCGAGAAATGCGAATAATTGTTTGTATTAAGCAGGTAACAGATACTGCCGAAGTGAAGTTCGATAAAGAAACACATGCCATGATCCGTGAGGGAGTGCCATCCATCATCAACCCGTTTGATGAGAATGCCATAGAGGCAGGCCTCTTGCTCAAGGAAGAACACGGCGGCGAAGTGATAATTCTTTGCATGGGCGCTCCACATGCCGAGGAGCAGTTGCGTCAATCCATCGCGATGGGAGCAGATCAGGCGATATTGCTTACTGACAGGCGCTTTGCCGTTGCTGATACCCTTGCCACAGCTTACACCCTCTCTACAGCGATAAAGAAGATCGGCGATTACGATCTCCTCCTGTTCGGAAAGCAGGCCATTGATGGGGATACTGCGCAAGTAGGTCCTGGTGTGGCTGAGATGCTGGGGCTTCCGCAGATCACCTATGTAAGAAAGATTAAGGTGGAGAATGGTAAAGTAACGGCAGAGCGAGTGCTTGAGGACAGCTACGTGGTCATTGAGGCTGATCTTCCGGCCGTTCTGACAGTAGTGAAGGAACTCAACGAACCGAGACATTCTTCTTTACGAGGTGTTCTGAAGGCGAAAAAGACTGAAATCCCGTTCTGGTCACCGGAGGACATAGATGCTGATTTGACGAGGATCGGAAAAGTTGGTTCTCCTACAGACGTCATCAAAACATATAATCCAGAGCCTCGAGGTGACAATGAGCTGCTGTCAGGAGAGCCAGCGGAGATCGCCGAAGCTCTCTTTGCCAGATTGAGACAGCAGAACATCATTTGATCAATTTATTAACTTCAGAATCGTTAAGCAAAAATAGGTGGACGGACTGTGATATACGTTATAGAAGATAAATGTATCGGATGTGCATTGTGCGTCAAGGCGTGCATGTTCAACGCTGTAAAGATCGTCGATAAGAAAGCGATCATAGACGAGGATACCTGCACACTTTGCGGCGCCTGCGTTCCTGCATGTAAGAAGCAAGACGCTATAGTTATAGAGAAGGAGCTTAGAGAGGAAGCGGATGTCAGCGCCTATAAGGGTGTATGGACTTTTGCTGAACAGCGCGATGGCGAACTTATGAACGTCGCGCTTGAACTGTTAGGCGCAGGGCGAGAAATGGCTGATATTCTGGATGTTTCGCTTTCGGCGGTGCTGTTGGGAAGCGAAGTCGGTGACATGTCACAGCACCTTATACATTGTGGCGCTGATCAAGTATACTTCATTGATCACCCGCTTCTCAAGCAATATCAGACTGACATATACAAAAAGGCTATGGTGTCACTGATTGACAGATATCTACCTGAAATAGTCATCTATGGCGCAACGACCATAGGCAGGGATTTGGCCCCCAGGGTCGCCGCATGTTTGCTAACCGGCCTGACAGCAGACTGCACCGAGCTTACAATAGATACTGAAAAACGGCTTCTGCAGCAGACAAGACCTGCATTTGGTGGCAATCTCATGGCCACTATAATAATCCCCAATCACCGCCCACAGATGGCAACTGTCCGTCCAAATGTCATGAAACGTCTGGAGCCTCAGCCTTCTCGTACAGGGAAGATTGTTGAAATAAAGGACGCTTCCCTCCAGGCGGAGGATATATGTACGAAAATTCTGGAGATGGTACATGACGCGGACACCACTGTCAACCTTCAGGAAGCCGAGATAATAGTTTCCGGCGGACGCGGGTTGGGAAAAGCGGAGAATTTCAGCATCATAAGGGAACTCGCCGGTGTCATGGGTGCGGCAGTAGGCGCGTCGCGCGCCACTGTGGACGCGGGTTGGATTCCGTCGTATCATCAGGTGGGACAGACGGGGAAAACGGTACATCCCAAACTGTATGTGGCCTGCGGCATCTCAGGGGCGATACAGCATCTCATTGGTATGCAGACTTCCGACATCATTGTTGCCATCAACAAAGACCCGGACGCTCCCATCTTCGGCGTGGCCTCTTATGGCATAGTCGCTGACCTATTCGACATAGTGCCTGCCCTCACGAAAGCATTTCGAGAGAAATTAGGATAAAAGCAGAGCCGCCATGCTGGATCAGTGACAGTCCCACCGGATCTGTCCTTTTTCCTATCTGCATAACCTCTATGAATATCCGCCTGCCTTTTCGCAGATCATTTCGATGATCCCATTCTTTATACGAGTTTTTCAGTTAGCATAGTCAAACAGATATGGGAAGACATCATGAACGCTGTTTACTCCATTTTTGCGAGGATAGTCTTCGGATATGTCCGAACTCACGTCTGAATGTCAGTATAATCTATTGCCATGCGAGAGAAGGTATGCTAAAATTCTGGTTGTGGCGCCAAATTATATATGCCACTTGTCTGATCTATATATCAACATTTGCCGCGATGCCTGAGTTTATCTGGAGGAACCGGGCGTTCAAAATATTTCTGAGGAGGTACATATAGTGGGGAAAAAACTCTCTTCTCGCGAAAGGATGATGGCGGCCATTGAGTGCCGTGAGCCGGATTATGTGCCCTTGTGTTTCATGATCTTCAGCGCATTGAAGAATAGATGCAAGGGACAGTATGAATTTATAGAGAAGCAGTTAGAATTGGGATTAGATGTATTGGTCGATCTACTCGAGGAGCCACCTGATGCGCAGGAGGAGCACACTGATCTACACGGACTGTCGCTGCGCTTTGACCCGCGAGTGCAGGTGCGGGAATGGCGAGAGGACAGGGCAGGCGAAGAGCATCCTCTGCTATACAAAGAATATGTGACGCCGTCTGGTACTCTCAAAACCATTATCAGTAAGGCGGAAGACTGGCCATACGATGATCACGTGCCGTTTTTCGACGACTATTTGATCCCGCGGTCGAAAAAGTTTCTCATCACTAATTCGGACGATCTAAGGCATCTGGAATATCTGCTTGTGCCACCTTCGGAAGAGGAAATCAGCCGGTTCAGAGAGACCTCTAAGCGGACGAAGAAATTCGCCGCCGACCGGGGATTATTGGTGACTGCGGGTTGGGGAGTAGGTATGGACGCCGCATGTTGGATATGCGGAATTGAGGATCTTATCCTCGCCTCCATATACGATCCGGGGTTCGTCGATGAAATAGGGGAACTGATCGCCCGGTGGAATCAGGCGCGAATGGAGGTTATCCTCGATGTAGGCGTGGATCTGTATGTGCGGAGAGGATGGTACGAGAGCACCGACTTCTGGCCTCCGGATCTATACCGCCGATTCGTACTGCCATCGCTTAAGAAAGAAGTCCAGATGGCTCACGAAGCCGGCGCAAAATTTGGATATATTATGACAACCAGTACGATGCCGCTTCTGGACATCCTGTTGGAATCGGGGATCGATGTGCTCATCGGGGTCGATCCTGTTCAAGGCATGGGAACTGACCTATTAGAAATGAAGCGAAGGCTGAAGGGGAAAATCTGCATGTGGGGCGGCGTAAACGGGTTTGTGACGGTGGAGATGGGAAGCAAAGAAGAGATAGAGAGCGCCGTCGAATCAGCTATCAGCATATTGGCCCCCAGCGGCGGATTCATCCTGTCTCCGGTGGATAACATCCGTGACACCTCGGAGAACACATGGAAAAACGTGGAATTCATGATCGAGGCGTGGAAAAAGCTGAGGGCATAGGAAACATGACTATGGCTCCCTGATATATATGCCGGAGCGACTACCCTGGGCGGGGAGTATTATAATTTTGGCTCTTCCGACTTGAGTGTGGTAACAGATGATTAGTTTTCAGTTATCAGCTATCAGCTATCAGCTATCAGCTTATTACCTCACAAATTGCATCTGCTGATTGCTGAGTGCTGCTAAATTGGGTAACTTTTGGGTACTTTTGGCCAACTTTTTGGTGATTTTGGGGTGCTTTTGTGGCCATGGTGTCGCATTTTGCGACATAATTGCCATTTCTGAAAATCCCTAAACACTGATGATACGTGCGTTCAGCCGAGGGGGTTGGCCAAAAGTTGTCCACTTTTTACTTTTTTTCCAAAGAATCTCCGAAATCTGAGACGGAATCCCAGCATACGGAAGCAATGATGTATCATTATTATTATCGAGTTATTAACCATATTATGTGAACATATTTCCACACTTAATCCTGAAGAGCCATAATTTTTAACATCATCGGGAAACCTGCCCATTGAGTGCAGAAGCGGCGGCTGCGCTGGGCACAGGACATGCTAGAGGCTCTCAAGACCAAGACGGTTATGCGCAGCGTATTCGGTGAGGTTCAGGTTATACAATTGATCAAGAGAGGAGGAAATCAATGAAAAACGTGATTCGCATCAAGCCGCATCATTTTGTTGACATTATAACTTCCTTCAGCGCCGAGAACATAACATTTGAGCCAAGTCCGTATGGACATGCCGTTCATACCGTTTCTGAACGTATCTGGGAGAATCGTGACGTCCTTCTGGAAATGGAACTGGGCGCCGATGACATTTGTGAACCGTGCAAGCATAGTATCAACGGTCTTTGCGACGATACCATTGATACGTCCTTTAGACCCGAAGCCCCATCCTCGAAGCGCGAATGGAATCTGATAATTGACAAGCGTTGGTGTGAACGTCTGAAGCTCCAACAGGGTGCCAAGCTGATTGCGCGGGAATTCTGTCAGCGATTGCAGGATAACACTGACGACATTACGGACATATATCGGGAGATCCCCGTTGAGCGCACGGCTGAGAGAGCGCGCAAATTGAAAGCGGGAATCAGCAAATTCCTGGGATGATAATGCAATCTGAAAAGGGGAGGAGAGATGAAAGGAATATCTGTGGGAATAGCAACAGTGGTCATAGTCTGTGCTATGGCCTTTTCTGATCAGCAACAGACCGAACAGAAAATGGTGTCCGAAGGCTTCGGAATCTCAGCGAAATATCCAGGCGACGTGGGAATCGAGAAGGATGAGGACGTGGTCTTCGTCGAGAGCTTCGAGACCGGCGGGATCGGTGACTTCAAGAGCCGTTGGGATAACGTCTCAAACGATGGCGGAAAGGTGATGTCCTTCTCAGAGGATATCCCTGAAGCGAGTTCTGGCAAACGCGCGCTTTCTATGACTGCCACTCGAGGAGAGAACTCTGGCGGACATCTCTTCAGAGTATTCAAGCCGGGCAATGATCGCCTCTACGCGCGCTTTTACGTCAGGTTTGCCCTTGATTACGGTTTCAACCACCATTTTGTCAAATTGCAGGGAGCTATAGACCCGCCGTCCTATCCGACGGGTGGAGCAGGAAACAGGCCAACTGACTCCTGGACGACGGGCATCGAGCCAGCCGGCGCTTCCCATCACAAGTACCCCGCAAAGGCTTTCCCGCCGCCGGGGATATGGCACTTCTACACCTACTGGATTGAGATGAGGAGCTGGCAAGGTCCCGACGGCACAAGCTTCTACGGCAACAACTTCGAGCCGAAGGATCCCATCATCATTCCCCGGGACAGGTGGATTTGCGTTGAGTTCTCGGTGAAGATGAATTCCTCGCCAGAAGAGAGCGATGGCGAGCAGACATTCTGGATTGACGGGAAGCCTGTCGGGCATTTCGCCCCGGGCAGCGTCATCGGCTACTGGATGCGAGATAAGTTCCGCCTCGATGAGACGGATGAGAGGGCAAAGGCCTTCGAGGGATTTCGCTGGCGGAAGGACATGCGGCTTAATGTCAACAAGTTCTGGCTGCTGCACTACGTCAGCGAAAATGCTTTCAAGAAGAACGATGAATATGCCGCAGAGCACCCGAACTTTCTCATCAACACCGATACGGCGACTGTCTGGTTCGATGACATCGTGATAGCCAAAAAGTATGTGGGACCTATCAAGAATTGAGGGTGGAATGATGGAGATGACGACAAGAGTTGAGCAGGTATTGGCTTCCCCCTATTGAGGAGAACGGAGATGTTTATTGACATTCACGCCCATGCGTATCGTAAACCACCGCCCTTTGTGTGCCGGTTTTGCACTGCGGAGCAACTGATTGAGCGGTATGACGAAGCCGGGATCGAGAAGGGGGTGCTGCTGCCCATCGTCAGCCCTGAGATCTACTTCCCCCAGGCCAACGAGGATATTCTGGAGATGGCGGAGCAGTATCCCGACCGGTTCATTCCGTTCTGCAACATTGACCCGCGCGCCCTGACCAATTCGGCCGACGCACCCCTTGACCGCGTGCTCCGATACTACCGGGATCGCGGATGCAAGGGGTTGGGCGAGGTGATGCCAAATATGCCGGTGATGGACCCCATGATCCAGAACCTATTCAAACACGCGGAGGACGTGGGACTTCCAGTGATCTTCGATGGCTCTGATCAGATTGGCGGGGATTTTGGGTTATACGACGAACCTGGTTTGCCGCAACTGGAGCAAACGCTACAGCGATTTCCGAAACTCATCATCCTGGGACACGGCCCGGTGTTCTGGTCAGAGATCGGACGGCTGGAGGCGCCCGCTGAGAATGCCGTGTTTCGTCCCCGTGCTGGCCAGCTCAAACGGCCTCGTCCGAGCGGTCCTATCAAGGAGGAGGGAGCCGTGCCCAAACTCCTGCGCAGGTATCCCAACCTGTATGGCGACCTGTCCGACTGGAATCCTTGGAATGCGTTGTCCCGAGATCCCGAATACGGACCAGAATTCGTCACGGAGTTCCAGGACCGCCTCCTCTTTGGCACGGACATCTGCTCCTTCGAGATGCCCTTCTCCATGTTGGACCTTCTCCTTGAATGGCGCGATACGAAGACAATCAGCGAGTTGATATTCAGCAAAGTTGCCAGAGAGAATGCCGTGAAGCTTCTCGGTTTGGAATAAAGGAGTTTTTTATGACTGCTACTATTGGACTTTTATTATTAACCATGTTGATAGGTAAAGCGGAGGATATTGAGCTTTATGTTGCGACCAATGGCAATGATTCGTGGTCGGGAAAAATTGAATCGCCAAAAACTGATAACACAGATGGTCCCTTTGCGACATTGGAGCGCGCACGTGATGAGATTCGCAAGCTGAAGTCTGACGGGCTTGATGCTCCTGTAACGGTATTTGTGCGTGATGGAATCTATGAGCTTTCGGAGGCATTAAAGCTTGATAAACAGGATTCGGGAAGCGAGGAAGCGCCGATCAAGTATTGTGCATATCAGGGGGAAAAGCCTGTTATAATTGGCGGCAAGAAGATTAACGGGTTCTCGTCATATAAAGACGGAATTTTAAGAGCAGATGTCAGCTCTCAGGGATTTGAGGGCATATATTTCAGACAGTTATTCTGCAATGGCAGGCGAATGCACCTTGCCCGCTATCCCAATTATGATGCGGATAATCCCTACGGCGGGGGATGGGCTTATGCCGATGGCGAACCTGTACCGATGTATGCGAAAGTTCCCAATGAAAATAGGCATACATTTCAGTATAAAGAGCAGGATACGCGCCAATGGTCGCGACCGGAGGAAGGGGAAGTCTTTGTTTTTCCGCGATATAACTGGTGGAACAATATCGTCAAAATAAAGTCTATTGATAGGGAAACAAGGGTTGTAACGCTTGAGAAGAATTGCTCGTATCCGATCCGACCAACTGACAGATATTATTTCCGCAACCTGTTTGAGGAGCTTGATGCGCCGGGAGAATGGTATCTGGATAGGGAAACATGGACGCTGTATTTCTATCCGCCTGATGATGTTGATCCAGAGAATATGATGGTCTATGCGCCTACAATGCGAACCATTCTTGAGCTTGGTGATGGGGTGTCAAATATTACGTTTCAGGGATTCGTGTTTGAGTGTTGCGATGGAACGGCGATCACGCTTAATAATACGAAAAACTGCCTGATAGCTGGAAATGTCATCCGAAATGTCGGGGATTATACTGGATCGGGCGTCGCTGTCAATGGCGGGGCTGATAATGGCGTTGTGGGCAACGACATATATGAGATCGGCTGTCATGGCGTTTCGTTGAGCGGCGGGGACAGGATCACGCTTACCCCTGCCAATAACTACGCTGATAACAATTATATCCATCACGTCGGTGTTTTTTATAAACAGGGCGTTGGAATAGCCATGAGAGGATGCGGGATTATCGCTTCGCATAACATGATACACGATGGTCCCCGAATGGGGATCATGTTTAGCGGGAATAATCTCCTGATTGAATATAATCACATAAGACACATGAACCTTGAGACTGCTGACACAGGCGCAATATATACGGGTGGAAGGGATTGGATCTCGTCGAGGGGAACGATCATCAGATATAACTATTTCCATCATATATTGGGCTATGGTCAGGAGAACGGGAAATGGGTTTCGCCACATTATGCCTGGGGGATATATCTTGATGATAATGCGGGTGGAATGGACGTTATCGGGAACATTGTTACTAACTGCATGCGCGGGCTGATTCATCTGCATAATGGGCGGGATAACCTGATTGAGAATAATATCCTCATTGACGGTAAACTTCAGCAGATCGAGTATAACGGCTGGACAGATAAGCATCCATACTGGCAGAGTCACCTTGATACTATGGTTAAGGGCTACGAATCTGTTAAGGATCAACCAGCCTGGAAGGACATGCGAAACATGGATATTCATCCCAAAGATGCTGTTTCTCCTGAGGGCATGATTATGTCTGGCAACGTGGTCCGCAAAAATATTGTATATTACAGCGATCCTGATGCGAAACTGCTAAAACTGCGAACTGTGCCATTTGATCGTAACAAATTTGACGAAAACCTATACTGGCATAAGGGCATGTCTTTGCGCATTCCTTTGAAAGATGTGCCTGAAGATAAAGAATGGGAAGAATGGCGAAAGATGGGACAGGATCAGAAATCCATTGTGGCTGACCCATTGTTTGTTGATGCTGAAAACGGGGATTATCGGCTTAAATCTGAGTCGCCTGCATTCAGGCTTGGATTTGAGAAGATACCTGTTGATGAGATAGGGCCATATAAGGATGAACTCAGGGTTTCGTGGCCCATTGTTGAGGCTGAGGGAGCAAGGGAAAAGCCTTTGGCTAGTGAATAATCGGTCGGTTACGTCTGAATAGGCATTTCGTAATGGGGATTATCATGCGATCCAAAAAAGCCTTTGTTATCTGCTGTTTATGCAGTTTCTTGTTGGCAGTGTTTAATTGTGTATGTATCGGAAAGGAGGAAAATATGGGTGATCCGGGTGTAAAGATATATCCTCAGATCGGGAACGAAGATCCATCTGAAGATTATTCCGTCAGTGTTAACGGAAAACCTATGTCTATAAGAGATCATGTCAGTAAAGTCAGATTTATTGATACTACGGGCAAGTGATCGGCATGAGGATTTATGATTACAAGTTTAGTCATGATCTCATGAATATTCTGAACTATAGAATTTTGGTTTTAGATCCGAGGTACTGGATTTGACTCTATCTTTTGGAACTCAGGAAAATGGCACACGGATTAACACAGATGCCCACCGATTTTCACTGATTCAATCAGTGTTAATCCGTCTCAATCCGTGAGAATCCGTGTGCTATTCAAAACCTCAACTCTTTTGCGAAAAGT
>SDBT01001201.1_pt1 | contig 44758 bp, 27 predicted proteins | sample 2277101 | NCBI WGS metagenome assembly SDBT01 (sample SAMN10404973, study PRJNA504765) | marine sediment metagenome | isolation source: marine sediment core GS10_PC15, 103 cmbsf | place: Arctic Ocean: Southern Knipovich Ridge | collected 2010
TGGTTACCCTCATAGGAGTCATTCGCGGCGGAGAGGTCGGGTGAAACAGGCGGGTAGACCGGGCTGTTCGACACTCCTCCGCTGGAACAGGAAACCAGGATAAGAACTGCAAATACGAGAACAGAGGCGGGGAAAAATTGTCGCGCTTTCATGATACTATCTCCTTAGGTTATACCTTTTACAATGAAATTAAAATAAATTTCTTAGTCCTGTACATCCTTTGGCAGGGCTAATCAATCGAACTTTTTCATCGTGTTTCAAAATAGTGTTATACAATTGTGAGTGATCGTCAAGTTTTTTCACATCAGATACATTCCGGACCTTGTATGCAGTGTCAGCATCGCAGGGATGAAAAAGCTGGAGAAGTGCAGTTCTCTGCCACATTTTTGCCCTTTGAATACTGGGCTAATGCAAAACACTCCCCGGACGATCATCCGGGGAGTTTGGGTTGGGCAAAAATGGTAGGCCGTACAGGGGTATACAGAATACTGCACGGTCGAAAAGGCAAGCACAAACCATCGCTGAAGCCCTTGTACAGTGGGCCAAAGAGAACGACACTACCGAACTTGAAGCAAGGCTGATAGCACTGGGTATCCCCCGTCCAAGGTTCACGAAATAGGTGGTTAGAACTTATCCAGATACAGGATATATTTGTGTGCTAGTTATCTATTTGACGTGTTAACTCCATCAGATTTAATATCATGATCCAACTTATCGTGGAGGAAGATTGCTATGAAGAAAGAGACACAACGCAAGAAGTACAATGAACGAATCAAGTTTATCTATGTAATCGGTGATGAAGAGTTTGAGGAGATTGAATCAGAGGAAGCAAAGAAGCGACTTGCGAAGGCGCTGGCGAAACAATATATGGAGCAGTACATGGAAAAGCTCCGAGAAAGGAACAGGATTTATGGCATCGAAGGCGAAGACTGACAACACCAAGCCGCGGCAGAAACGTTCACGAGATGACCGCTTCACGTTCAAGGCGGTATACTCCGATGTGCCGATGTCGGAAGCCGATAAGGAAGTGCTCTGGGGCATCCTGATCGAAGCATTGGTCAACAGGTATGAAGCTGAGTTTCCGGAGAAGTTTAAGTAACCAAAGCTGCTTGACTCTGCCAAACTATTAAAATGGATGAGTGACTAACATTTCCTGTAAAAGATCCTCGGAACGACGTAGTAATGTGTCTCTGATCCCTCGTTGTATTCCCGTTTATCAACCTCAGTATCAGTCTGGATGACCTGAGCAACTTCTACATTCAAGATGCGATCCCAATCTCCATTTACCTCTTGCTTCAAGACCTGAATTGCATCTTGCTTAAGCATTCCTATACATCGGTTATTCCGTTTGAGTTCCAACTTTAGTTTCCTAGATTTAGTTTTTCCGACTTCCCATTGAATCTGCTGATTCTTTCTGAGAGACAGGATCTCCTTCTGATCACCAACAAAGAATATATTCATGCCGGTGCCCAGTCTCTGTCGGTAGGCATCGAAATACTTGAAACTTCCAGCTAGATCCCGGTCGTCATCCGATGGTTTTCCTGTTCCTGGGATTGGATTTCGTCGAGTCAGCCAATCACCGGCAAGGTCTTCCATCTCATCCCAGAGGATAGACTCACATTCTGGCCAATCGATGAGATAAGCCTTCACCTTCGCTCTGGACAGGCCTACAAAGTACAGACGACGTAATTCCTCAATGTCCTTGCCAAACCGGTGAGGGAAGAGGAAAACGGTGTGGAACTCAAGGCCTTTAGTTCCATGGAGAGTCAAGCAGGCAACCTTATCAGGTGGGACTGCATTACCAGATCTACCAATGAGGTGCTCATCAATCCGCCACATTATCTTCCTGACTGGCATTTCAGTATCAGGCGAGATGTCCAGGAGGTTCGTATCAAGGAAGGTTCCCCAAGATTGCATCCATGAATCATGAATCTTCAACTCAGAGAATTTGCTCCTTATGAGAGAGGTCAATCGATTATAGCTGATATTTGACTTATCCTGATCGAGTTGTTCAAGCTCTTGGATCGTTTCCACTACTCCGATTTGGTACCTTGGAGCAAACTGGTGTTCCCCGAGAACTTGTGAGACAACGCCTATCCTATCAAACAACTTATTGGTCAGGTGTGCTTCAGAATTCGTGTGATGCGCGACGCAGATCTGACCGAGCTTAATGTCTGGGAAGGAACTCCGTATCCTATCGATTTCAGAAGCAATAGCGTATCGTGCGTCTGCAGGATCTTTTACATTTAATCTGATGACCTTACCTTGATCTGGATCAAGGTTTGAAAGTTGTTGTCTGGCATCCTTTAAACTTTCTGGAATCTGCTGTATCCATGCTTTCGTTTTTAGCCTTTTCTCATTGCTACTGATAAATCGGGATGCTGTTTCAATAACTCCCTGGACCGACCGGAAGTTATCTGGCAAGGTGATTGGCTCACCTGTATCGAAGTCTATCTCGAACTGCTGTATCCACTTAACACTACTGCCTCTGAAAGCATACAGATTCTGATCGTCATCACCAACCGCCATTACATGTACAGCACCCTCTCGGCTCGTGGATTCACGACGGCTTAGCAATTTTACTATCCTATACTCACCTTCGCTGATATCCTGGAATTCATCTACCAGCAGATACTCAACACCACTTAGTTTATCGATCCACCTGAGTTGCTCGTGTTCTGTCTCTCCAGAATAGGACTCAAGAGTTTCAGCCAGTTCAGTTAGTATTTGCAGGAATACATCAGATTTCTCATTCTTATCTTTTGCATCAACCTGGAGTTCGTGAAGGCGATCTCGTCCTATCAGGCGTAGGGCAAGACCGTGAAATGTGTGAACTCCGATCTCGTACCAGTCGTACGGTAAAAGCTTCTTCAGACGTCTTCTTAGTTCAATCGCTGCATGACGATTGTAAGCCAGGACAGCAATACTACGAGCCGGCACGTTTCGAACCTTAATCAGATAAAAAACCCTCAAGACAAGCACGTGTGTCTTGCCACTCCCTGGTCCGGCAAGTATAAGATGGTTCTTATTCGTCGGCGCTTGTACTGCTTCCAGTTGTTCTTTTGTTAGTGACCCAAAGACTTGCTCAAAGTGTTCGGTCCTGATGGGAATATGAAGATTCTTGCGCTCAGATGCTGGGAAATGATTCAAAGTAAAGGAGTTCCATTCCAGGCTGAAGTAATCCTCAACGTATTTCTCAACCAGAATTGGGTCTGAAGAAAGTAGGTGTGCAAACCTGCCCATTGCTTTGACCTGGGCGATTGTAGATTTCGCGTAAGCCTCGTATCGCGTGAAAGATGGTCTATAGCGTTCAAACAGCCTGTCAGGTGATGGGATCAGTTTCATTCGAGCTCGAAGAACTCCGAATCCATCAATTACATTGACTACTTTTCTTAGGTCCATATACAAGAGTGCTTCCTCACATTCGACCTCCTCGGGGCACTCCTTGTTGAATAAGCCTGGTTGAGATGAATGCCATCTCTTAAATTGCTCATAATTAAACTTGTTTGTTACAATACCCCTTCGATCCTGATGCTCATCAAAATAGCTGAGTATCATGTGCGAGACCTGAATCAGTCTGGCTAACCGTTCTTTTACTATCTCCAGATCACCCGACCAATTAACCCACATCTTTCCACGCTGACGACGATCGACCGTAAAAAGCCCCCAATCAGATAATAGCCCTAAATCCTGTCCTACCTGCCGATTATCGTAGTACTCTCCATTCATTTCCTTAGAGGAACCAGAGCGAATATTATTAAGGTTGATCTCCTCGGACTCGGTTCCAGTTGAATATGTGATTTCAGGATTTTCATCTATTTCTCTGACTAAGAACCTTAGTAGACCCAAGTGGTAATCAAGTCGTCGTTTTGAACTACTTTCAATTTGCCGATCCCATCGTATGACGTACTCTCTGCCCCAATTACAGACACCTAAACCACGCAGTTTATCAATGTGTTCCTTCACTGCACGTCTTTCCATTCCAAGCTGATCAGCAAGTATTTCCAGATCAACTGCCCCTTTCTCATCTCTCGCAGTTGTTCTATCAAACAGGTAAACAGCAAGAGATCTCAGGACTGCTTTTAGTGAATCAGCTATTGGGGCATTATTAATCAACTCCTCAATCCGATCCCATGCCTTCACCCGGAAAGGGACAGAAACGAATTGAAACACGTTTTCATGACGACTCAGGTGCCTGCTCTCTTCGAGAATTCCAAGTGCTGTAGTAACTTTTTGATTGATTGACTCATCTTCTTCGTCATAATGTTCCCTCATGCCCTCCTTTCCCTCTGCAGAATCTTCATCATCCTGTCCCATTAACTCCCTCAGATCAATCTTAGTGGTCAGTAAATCCAGTGCAGATATCAGGATTTCAGGGAATTCTTCTCCCTGTTTTATTGCTTGCTTATACCTTAAACGAATCGTAAGGACTATTCGTTTAAGCTCGTTAAGTCTGAGTTGATTCCGTCTGCGAAGATCAAGCTGGGTATCGAGATCACCTGGGTCGTAAAAAAGTACACACCGCGATTGCAGTCCGTCCCTTCCAGCACGACCGGCTTCCTGTATGTAATTCTCAAGACTGCCTGGAACATCATAGTGCACTATCAATCGGATGTCTTTTTTGTCCACTCCCATACCAAAAGCATTTGTGGCAACTATCAGACGAATATCACCATTGATAAACTCTCCTTGGACTCTGTCTCGATGCTCTCGATCGCACTTGCCATGATAGAATGCAACCTCTGTAAAACCTTCATTCCGGAGTTTGGTGCTCAAATTCTCAGTTTGTTTCCTGGTGCTGCAGAATATAAGGGATGCCTCATCAGCTTCGTAAATCGGAGTAAGCATCTCAATCAGCAAAGCGTACTTTTCATTGTCAGAACCTTCGTCAAAGGCAATACTGCTGAATTCCAGGTTATCACGAGCGTGACCATGATCCTGAATCTCAATATCTATCTCCATCCCCTCACGGAACCTGTCGGAGATTTCCGTTAGTACTTCTTTTCTTGCCGTTGCCGTCAAGCAGAGAACAGGTGGTTTTGGGAGGTGGTATTCATTGCATAAACGAGCAATGAGATCGGGAATGAAACGATACTCAACTCTGAAGTCCTTCCCCCACTTTGCCATGCAATGAGCTTCATCAATAACTAGCAACCCAATTCCTCTCGAAGCCAGTGCGCGAATGACGCTGATCGATCGAAGCTGTTCCGGTGCCATGTATACGATATGAGCTGGTACTGCACTTACTTCATCAGTCTTTTCAGCTCTGACAGACCTCAAGTATTTCTGTTTTTCGATTGAGTTCAGTTTTCCGCTTATCTGGCAAACATCATCGCGTCCGTGCTGATCCTTAAGCTGGTTTACCTGGTCATCCATGAGTGACCGGAGAGGGCTTAATACAACTGTAAGTGCACCTGTATTATTCGCGTTAATCAGAGCCGGGAGTTGGAATGTGAGTGATTTGCCACCAGAGGTGGGCAGTACACCGAGCACACTTTTTCCAGCCATGATGGATTCAGTGATGTTTCGTTGACCTTCGTTAAGCCATTGCGCATTACGGTCAAATTCAAAGAGTTTGTCGATCTGCTTCAGAAGATCGAACCTATGTTTACAATATTCACATTTACCGCAGTTAGTGCCTCTCAGTACCTTAATAAGCTCTACGACTTCTGGATGTGAATGTCGAACCCAGGGACGTGGAGTGCTAGGTCGTTTATCAGGATCTGCTGGAATAAGGGAAAGAATATAAGCCAGACTACGGGCTCGACTTTCGCTTTCCGGTTCTCCTTTGATCTTTTCAAATGCAGTGGAACAGAAGTTCCCACCTAAAGCCTGTTCAAATGCTGTGAACGACCCGATTTCTTTGCCATCTCCCAGAAGTTTACGGTTGCCTGCACCAAACACACCATCAAGTCCCAGGAGAACCCGATAAGCATCGACTAGGTTAGGATCAGGTATCTCATTGAAGACCTTGATGATACTTTCCAGGAGCAGCATCGTACCCCTGCAATCGAGTGCAGGATGGTTCTTCCTTTTCTTTCCGATAAGTGGATCATCAACCGGATTCCGATATACCTTCTCCTTATATTTCTTGTCCAGAGCAAAGGACCTGACTGATGGGTATGCGATAGGGAAAAGCTCAAGCGTGTCGACACAGTACTTCGGTGGGATGAATTCTGAGTCAATCCTGGTTAACCAGGGCAGATCATGACGTCTTAGATTGTGGCCTATCAACACTGCATCCTGTCTAAGTAGGCTGTCCAGCAGATCGAACAGCGTACCGGATTCCTTACCCTTGAACGTCTGACTAACTGGCTCATTCCCTTGAGTCAGATAAATTACTCCTGCTGACACGAGACTCTTAGCTTCAGGATTGATTTCCAGGTCGACACAGACCCATGGGGTAAGTCGTGAAAGGCTTTGGTATTGCTCCCTGCTTTTCATAGTGAAATGCCATTATACCCCTTGGAATACCCCAAAACACACTGATTATTATATAGAAAGGGGTAAGTTATATTTCGACCTCCCCAAATTCACCCAGCTTGAATAGCTAAAGAGGTATATATGAAGATAAATATATGCAATGCCGTATCGGCACAGAACAAGAAATACTGTCCCAAATGTGGACAGAACAAGAACAAGACGGAATTCTGTAAAGACAAATGTAGAAAAGACGGGCACGATCACTACTGTAAAAAATGCAGGGCTAAGATGGAGCGCGACAGGTATAGGAATGACCCTGACCATGCCATAAAGAAGGCAGAAGTTAAGAAAGCAAGACGTGTGCGAGTCATGGATATAGTACGGTCATGTGCTTTGCTTGAAGGGTGTGTGATCACTGGGGGCAATGAGGATCTTATCTTTCATCACACCGACCCAACCACGAAGTCATTCGGAATGAACAAGGCTTTTGAGCACTCTTGGAACACTATTCTGGAGGAGATGGATAAGTGCGTTGTAGTTACTAGATCAACCCATGGAAAGATTCACAGTGCGCTGAAAGGTAAGAAGGTCAAGGAGCTAACACCTGAACTTATCGAGTTCTTAAAAAAGCATTACGGTCTTGATATCAAACCAGATGACGAGGAACCGGAACTTGAAGTCATTGAAGGTGGACAGGATGATGAGCTAAAGAAGATTGCCTGAATGACAGGTCATTAATTATATGGCTGTTTCCGGTGATTTCTCACTGTTTCGCTGGAAACAGCCTATTATTCCTCTATCCCCTATTTATTGGTTGTTTCTCAGTTTTGATGGATGCTGCTTCATTCGTCGTAAAACAAGCCGGTATATATAAATACTGAGCTCTTTTGTGCACCATGATAACCGCCAGAGTTTCCAGACGTATTCAGTTCAAGGATAAAAAGATAGGGGGTGCGGTGCAATATGCTTAAAAAGGAGTTTCTGGGAACCTAGGGGACTCATACACGCTTTTCTCTGTATGTAAGATCAAACATTCTCTCCTGAAGCCACTTCTTAAATGATGGATTGTCGCTGAACTGTTTATAGAGCTCGGTGTGGTCTGAAAGGAGCGAAACCATCACTCTCCCTAAGGCCTTATCGTGCTCGATTCTGGCATTCTGCTTATCAGAGTGCTCTATTGCGTTCTGATATGCCTTATCAGACGACACTTTTTCAGGTATGTCCTCAATAAGTACTTTATGAATGCGATCCCTGTCCTTCCACCCGATATTCCCCCACTGGTCATTGAATGCTTGAATTATGATACTCAGAAGATCAAGCTCTGGTTCCGCTTTACCTCCACCTCCGGTTGTAGGAACCGGATCAATCTCAGCGTCCTCATCTGGCAGAGAGATTTCAAGCGTTGCTTTAACCTCCACTCGGTAGCTGTCCATATCAATCGATTCCAGAATCCCCCTCGACAAGTCCTCCTCGACCGGGGCAGGTAATTTTGGCACAAGGAAATTCAGGAATATCGACAGCTTCTCCCAGTCTGCAAGTGAGTAAGGTAGAATCGACGCCAGAAAACCATATGTCCTGGTAAACGCCTTCGCCTTGCCCTTGAAATCGACCTGTCCGTTTTCATCCAATTCAGCATTGTACATCGCGACACATGCATCGAGAATCGGATCCAGTTGATCCCTGTCAGCACCCTGAATGTAGCGTTCTACAAGCTCAACAACCTGCGCCCATGAGTAAACCTGGTACGAATCAAGATCGGATTTCAGGTCATGAAGCTTGTTAGGATCGGTTTCCTCGCTAAGTATCGTAGTACGGTAGTAATCCGAGAACGCCATCTCGATTAAATCCACATCATTCTGGAAATCCAGCACGAATGTGTCATGCTTTTGAGGATGCGACCTGTTTAAGCGCGACAGAGTCTGCACAGCCCGTATCCCCGAGAGAGGTTTGTCCACATACATCGTGTGAAGTAAAGGCTCATCGTAACCTGTCTGGAACTTGTCAGCCACGACAAGGAACCTGTATGGTTCTTCCTTAATCATTTCCCGGATCTTGTTGCTCGGGAAACCGTTCATTGAAGCTTCAGTAACCTTCGTACCCTCGAATTCCGGCTCACCGGAGAAGGCGACAATTGCTTCGTACGGACTCTTGCGCTCTTTCAGGTACGCCGAAATCGCGTGATAATACTGAATTGCTCTCTGGATTCCGCTCGTGATAACCATCGCACGGGCTTTCCCGCCAATCCTCCTGTGTACATGGTCTTGGAAATGATCAACCATGATCTCGGCTTTCTCATGAATTGCATGAGAGTGACCCTCAACATACTTCCTGAGTTTCTTTTGAGCCTTCTTAATATCAAAAAGTGGATCGTCCTCGATCGCTTTTGTCAGACGGTAATAGCTTTCCACCGGGGTATAGTGTTTCACTACATCCAGAATGAAACCTTCCTGGATCGCCTGCTTCATCGTGTATGAATGAAACGGTCGATGCTTGACCTTATCGCCTTCCTGATACGCTTCCCCGAAAGTCTCTAGGGTCTTATTCTTTGGCGTGGCTGTGAAAGCGAAATAACTTGCGTTACTGAGCATCTTTTTGGATTCCATCAGCCAGTTGATGTAGTCCTCGGTGCTGATCTCTCCGGTCTCGGGATTTGCCTCGATATCCGTTTCCGAAAGCGCTATGTTCATCTTCGCAGCAGTCTTCCCGCTCTGGCTGGAGTGAGCTTCATCGATGATAATCGCGAATTTGTTGGATCGATGATCGTTACCGATCGCGTCCAGGATAAACGGGAACTTTTGCACTGTGGTAATGATGATCTTCTTGCCTTTCTCAAGGAATTCCCGAAGATCTGACGAACGCTCAGCATGCCCGACAGTCGCCGAGACCTGCGCAAACTGCTTGATTGTCTCCTGTATCTGCCTGTCGAGGATGATCCTGTCTGTAACGACAATGATTGAATCGAAAACCTGTTCATCTTCCCTGGACTTAAGCCCGACGAGCTGATGTGCAAACCACGCTATCGAATTACTCTTGCCACTTCCCGCCGAATGCTGAATGAGGTAACGCTTTCCACAACCGTTGATCATCGTGTCGCGCAGTAGTTCACTGACAACAGCAAGCTGGTGGAAGCGGGGGAATATTTGTTTCTTCTTTTTCTTCCCTTTGTCGTCTTTCTCCTTAACCACCTGGGCGTAGTTCTCAAGAATTCCCGTCAGCGTGTCTTTCTGCAGGATGTATTTCCAGAGATAGTCTGTGGCAAGCCCGTCCGGATTCGGAGGATTTCCGGCTCCGTCCTGATAGCCTCTGTCAAACGGAAGGAACCATGAGTACTTGCCCTTCAGGTGCGTGCACATTTTTACCTTGTGGTCATCCACAGCGAAATGCACAACGCACCGTCCAAACTGGAAGAGAAGTTCTTTCGGATCACGGTCCCTTTTGTACTGCTGGACTGCGTCGTCAACTGTCTGCTTGGTCAGTTTGTTTTTCAGTTCGAATGTGGCGATTGGAAGCCCGTTAATGAATATGCAAAGATCGAGTGACAGTGCTGTTTCGCTACGGCTGTAGTGTAGCTGGCGGGTCACACTGAAGATATTCGCTTTGTACTGCTCGATTGCTTTCAGGTTCTCTTTTGATGGTGATCCGAAGAAGAGGCTGACCGAGTAAGGACCATCCTTTATTCCGTTTCTGAGTACATCAATAACGCCACGCTTTGCGATTTCTCCCTGCAGGCGGTGGAGGAATTTTGTTCTTGATGTTCCTTCTGTGTTTAAACCGAGCTTTTCCACGACATCCGACTGAGTGGCAATCAGAAATGAGATGAGTTTTTCGAGATCGACAGCGTGCTCACGATCGAAATCCTCGCTTGTGCCCTGCACATAACCTGCTTCGTTGACTAGCGATTCAACTATGAGAGTCTCAAGGCCTTTTTCGGATGTGTCAGTCAGCATACGACCATTCTCCATCTTTCAGTGGCTCCAGTTCTTTAATTCTTAATTCGTCAGGCAAGAGTTCATTGTATCCATCTATCGTAACAGATATTGCGCGTTCCATTGGTTCAACTGAGTATTCTGGATATACCCCACTAAGATATTCTGCTTTGTTGTGAAATAAGCCCGAAACATTGGACAATTCTTCCAGTTCTCCAGGAAGCGAAGTTATAAACCTACCTAATTCTCTATTTGACACAGCAATAACATGTTCGAGGAGTAGCGAGTATCGTATCTTGAAGGATTCTTGTTCACACTCAACTAGTTGTTTAAAGATCGTGTTGTCCCAGTTTTTACGGATTATAGACAATTTATATTGAGGCTTCATCCTCGGATCAATGATCTGCTCAAGCTTATGTTTCAACTCACCGCACCAAACAGCTCTTAACTCCATCAATTCACCCTGTAGTTGCCACAACTTATTGTAGGCATCATCATTTAGTTGCCCTGAAAGCAGCTGTTTTGCCTGATTATAGATTCTATGCAATTTCGCCATTTGATCAATCTGTCGAAATGCAATTAAAGCATCTAACTTCGCTTCGATTCTGTTAAGCCTCTTAGCAATATCAGCTCCTGCTACAAGATGTGCTGCACCGACAGTAAGTATAGCAATACTGGCTACCTGCCCCATTAGTCTGTTTAATGGAACTTCTCTTAGTTGTCCAACAAATTTCCCACTGACTGCATCATGGATACCAGCTAAATTTCTACCGGATTCCTGGTGCTGAGCAAGGACAGCAGTTCCATCTCTTAGCATTAGTTGTTGTTGTGGTGTTGCAGCGAACACGTAATATTTCCCCGATCGTAAAATATCAGCAGCGTTCGATAAAACTACAGAACTGTCCCCGAGGCTGCTTTTCAAACGCTCAGTCAACATATCCTCTGTAGACTCTTTACTGGCATCTGAAAACTTTGCCAGATCAAGAGATTGTCTGAAAGTCAGCCTCGTGATCACATTATCGATTGGAGCAGTATTATCGTAGAATGGGATGATCTGTTTGCTGTCTGAAGAAATGATCTTATGATTAAGTTTCCGGAATATGAAATGATTAGCGACTAGAATTAAGGCACAACACCCCACAATAATAAGCAAATAATGCCAAGGGAATGTGCTTACAGTCTCATCCATAGTCTGCCTCGCCTGCAGCATCGTCTTCTTCGAGCATTTCATCGAGTTCTTCGACGAACTCCTGGTCGTCCGGTTCTTCGAAGTCTTCTATATCTTCAACCGGAACATCGCGGACATCTACTTTGCCGGTAACTACATCGGAGATGAGTCGGGTACGGTATTCACGCATGAGATCGATTTCTAGAAGAGCCTTTCCTAGAGTTGAATTAAGAAGTGATGTTCTATTCTCAATGTAATCCAGATTCGCCTTTTGTTCATTCTCAGGAGGAAGGCAAATTTGTAATCTTCCGTAACGGGTAGCATTCAGATTCGCCTGATGAAGGCTTGGTATCGCGTGCCTTCTGGCAAAAGAAAGGAAGTTAGGGCTATTGAGAATGAAGTTTAAGTACTGTGGGAGGACCTTCTCGTTCGTTTTCATTCTGACCAAATATGATGCGAAGGTCACATTCTCTTCTCGAGTGCCTGTAAATAATCCAACTTTAGCTACTAAATCAAGGCTGTTGGTCCTGTTGAAAAGCAAGTCGTTATGATCCAGGATTAATGTGTAGGGAACAGCTTCGATTCGACCACAGTTTTCAACTTTTACCACTCCGTCTTTGACGTGACCCATTGTTAATACGCGAAAGGAGCCTGAATCGGTCGCACTTTCAGATGTGCCATAATCCATGGTTGATAAAGCTCTTTTAATCGGCATTACTTCCCAATGCTCTGGGATATCTCCGAGCCAGTCGACACCCGACGGTTTGAGGCGTACGTTCGGTTCGATTCCTCGTGTCACAGCTTGGTTGATAATCGCCTGCTTCTGCTCCTTGAGCAGCTCAATCAACCGCCGCTTGTTCCGTATGAATTGGGAGATTTGAAAGGTTTTAGCTTTTATAAATCGGAGAATCGCATCGTGTTCTTCGGCAGGTGGTAAAGGGGTTTTTGTCGACAGAAACGTATTTTTGGTGATAACTTTTCTAAGACCAGAATATAATGGTTTCAAACTTTTATGCATGTCCATCGACAGGTAATAGAAGTAGATAAACTCCGAAAACTCAGGTTTGATTGTTTCGAAGCAGGTATACGCACCGGTAATCATCCCGTCAAGATTCGACAAACCGACAGTTCGGGGTGTTTCATCAATATCGAACAAGCAATAAATCAAGTCCCCTGGACGCACTCGTTGGTAGGTATCGAAGCTTGCTGGGAATTTCCCTTCCGGATTTTCAAGGTCTCTTTTAATTATTCCCCTTTTAGTAAGTGACAACAAGGTGAAGTTGCTGGATTCAGCTCCCACAATCTCTTTCCTGATCCGGAGTAGGCTCTTATTAGGCGCAAGATCCCAGTGTTGTGGCACCTTGCCAACCCAGGGCAATCCCGAATCTTTGTATTCGGGATATGGTTTCATTTCATGAATCACGTTGCACCTCCAATCCCGGTCTGGACGCAGTCATCGAGCTTACGGTGCAACAGCGAAATCAGCGAGAGATAGTCGGCAGCATCATCTTCACCTTCCCACAGGATCTTCGGTTCGTGAGCCAGAGGATTTCGGACCGCACCAAAGCATCCCTTGAGCAAAGTAGCAAATCCCTTGTGCTCCGACTTCTCTGTCTCGGTCTGCAAAGTGTTGAACGCAAGAAGAGGGCGGTTAATGGAAAAGACTTCAACCACAAGTTCAGCCCCATCAGCCTGTACCCCGGAAACATTGCGGATTCTCTGAAACAGGCCTTTTACGGCCTCAAACACAGCATGGAAATAGTTGTCCTGGAGAAGTTCGGTTCGGCAGTACTTCTCCACCTCCGGATGAATTCGACGACCTCGAAACTTGGCTTGGATTGTCCTTAATCGGCTCTCGGCTTCAGTGAGTGTTTTTGCGACACCGCGTTGCCGGAACTCTCCATCCTGTCCGAATTCGAGGCCGGAGAATGCAAGTATCGCGTTGAGTTCATCGCGGTGACTTTCAAACTCTTCGCTACGTCCTACGAAACGTGCCGGAGATAGAAACGATTTGACAAAGTCGAGGATATGATTTGCACATCTATACTGGTGCTGGGAATTCAGGAATATCGAATAAAGACGTCGCCACTTTGTCGACTCGCCGGATTCGTCTTTCAGACCGCGATCATTGAGGACTCGGCTGATATCTGATCCAGTACCGCACTCCCCCAGTAACACCGCCAGGGACTCAATGTGTGCTTCCGGGAATGAGGGCACGGTGCTCATCGTGAACCTCCGATAACGATCCGGTCGAGCCAGCCATCAGCCTCGGCCAGAAGGGCTTTAAAGTCGACTTTTATCACATCCGGGGTGTGCAGCGGACACGATTCGGGGCGAGTCGTTTGCATGAACAAGCACTTGGCGCGTTCGAACTCCCAATGAGCTGGAATTTGACTAAGCCAGTCAAAGTCCGTGGTTTGAGGATCAGGATACTGCCCTATATGTTTACACATCTTTAGCCTCTTGCGCGATAACCTTTACGATATTAGCTCTTGATTTTGCTCTTTTTGCCACGAGTTGATCTTCTTTTGTCTGATTCAACCACTCAAAGAAACGCTGGACCCCATGTCTGGTGGTAGTTTCATCTCGGCAATTTGTAATAAATGCAAATTGTACTTTCTGAACATCGTCTGCTACGAAAACACCAAAAGGGGGAGTCACAACAGTTGCGTCCGGGAAACCAAGCATATTTACGGCTTGAGTTTCAGTTGCATTTTTCTGACAAGCTATTACATGCAAAGGACCCACACGATCATTCTTCAGATACTCAGCATGCAAATGGTCTTCGAGAAATGGTTGACCTACTAATTCTCGAGCAGGCGCGACGCTCAATGATGCCGGAATAGCGTGGGGAATAACAAGCACTCTCAGTCCGCCAAACTTAACGAAGATGTGTTCTTTATATACGGTTCCATCCTTCCTCGATGTTAGATTATCTGTCAAGACTTCTACCATTGCGGCTGCACGGGTTTTAAAGTCTAAGCGAGACCAGTCGAGAGCATCACCACTGTGGAACTTGCCCATACTTAAATCTCGGACACCAGATCGGGCGAGTTTCAAAAGAGCATTATGTAGAGCTTGAGAAACTCGGTTATCTAATTCTTCAGTATCCGTTACCATTTCGCCTCGAAATAACCCTTGTTGTTTAACGTATTCCTGAAACCGTTTGTTACGCTCTCCGTTTGCATCTCTCGTAATCTTAATTAGATCAAGTTGTACGAGGCGTACTTTTCCGGGAGATCTTCTTAATCCCTCCATTAACTCAGCATGACAGATTCCAATGTCACCCTTTTCTACTGCCCAACCAGCATTGCCGTTACACAGGACAAGTAGGATATCGCATTCGTTCACTGCATTGAGACATACTTCCTCGCTATCCCAAGTCCCTCCTTCAGGATCAGCCTCCTCGTTTATCCAGACTTTGAAAATGCCTTTTCCGAACAACCGGATCGCCTCAATGTCAGTTTTGAAGCGACGCCTAATATCAGAAAGAGGCTCTCCATCGGTTTCGGGAAAATGATCTCTACATCGACTTGAGATCATAACTCGCAATTTTGATGTAAATGTCATGGTCTACGTCCTCCTATAGAGTCTGGATCTTTCTGGTGCTTGGAGTTTCATTCTGTACTATCCCCATTACCCATCTGTTTCTCGAACGCCTGTCGGACAAGACTTACGACATAAGATAGTTCCTTAGTGGACTCCATTACATATTTCACTTCGGCATTTACCCAGATCCTTCGCTCTGAAACATCTGTACAAAGACCCTTGGGATCCTTAACATCGTGAAATGGCAGTGCAAGATAAAGTCTGATCTCATTTGCTTTCGGTGCGGCATATACAAAGCTCTCTTCGGCCCTGAAAACAACATATCTTTTAAGGTATTCCACTGAAACACAGGGATCAAATGCTTTGATTGCATTTCGAAATGCTTCGAACACTGGGCGCATGGGTCTGTCTACTGCGAGGTATCTCAGATCGTCCATCGAATATTCTGTTAGCGGTTCAGATTCTGGTTTGTACTCATCAAGTCTATCCGGAGGTAGTGACGGTGCAGCCCAGACGTTGGCGGCTTTCGTAGCCAGCGTATCAGCGCGCGCCTGAATTGTTTCCTCATTCCAAGTATCAAGATCACCAAGACCTCTGTTCAACCTGAGAGTACTTTCCCTGAAACCTCCTTCCATATCACGTTTGTCAGGAAATGGATGATCACTGTATTCAGAGTTGTAACCGGTTAACGTCAGATTACCAAGCGTATGGAGCCACGTTTCGTGTATGCTTTTCCAGTCATTCCCCAGAGCTTTCCTCCACTTTGCCGAAAGGTCCTTGTTCTGAGGCATTATATGTTCGATCGTATAATCCGATACTGAGATCGGTTCTTTCCTTCCATGGTTTTCCAGCTTACGAAGGTAGTAGCTGGTTCGTTTGTTGTACAGATCGCGGGATTTGATTTCTCGTTTAAACTCTTCGTCGTTTGGAAAACGCCTGTAAGATGGCAACAGAAGAAAATGCGCTTTAATACTCTCGAGGTAACGATCCTTTTCCAAAGCTTTGGTGAAAGTCGAGAAAGTTTTATTAAGAGAGTTTGTTGGGATAGTAGAAACAGCCCTACGGAATACGTAAGCATCGATCAACTGTACAGCTTCTAGTAGATCATCTTTGGATAAAATGCCTGTGGCATAGTCTTGATAAAGTTCCAGCAAGAATGGATAGGAAGTGTCGACTTTTAGTTCCCGGATATCGTTAAATGCATCTCGGAGCTTTTTATCCGGCTCTTTACCCAGTGCGAAATTGCAATAGTATCCTGCAAACTTATGAACGTCTGAAACCAGCTCCTCAATATCTGTGTCTCCAGCCCTTGGCGACCGTGAGTAGTCCTTAAAAGCTTCGTATACCTTGTTTTTGTTCGGGATGTCTCCAGTGTTGAAAGTAAGATAGTGGCGCATGAAGCCATCGAAGTGCTGTCCATAGGCTTCCTGGCCGAACAGGACTTCCATGCGTCGCCAATGATCAGTGTACAGTTGTGCTTGTAGGTCCTGGTCAAGGCCCATCAGAATGAAGTTTCTGATCAGGTCAGCCTGACTGAGTTCCTTACCAGTGGAGTTCATGCTTTCGAAGATGAGCTGAGGGTTGTCCTGATCATGGTTCAGTGAGATATCGACAATTACAAGCTTAGCCAGACCTTTACAGAGAGATGTATAGTCACCTTTAAGAGCTGTGATCTTCTTTTCAAAAAACTCGAAGTTCTCTTTGACACGAATTGAGTGTCCTTCTTGCAAGTCTTTCTGTTGGACGAGATCTATCAGTGTGTCTTTATCTGTCTGGGTCAGGATCAGCTTGTAACCTTTCTCGCCTTTTTCAAGCTGGTTGAGCAGGTAATACAGACGAATCTTCAGAGCCGAGAATCCTTCAACAGGTTCTGATTCATCCAGTTTCCGCGCAAGAGCTTCGAGAAGAATGCTGACGGTGGTCAATCGCTGTTGACCGTCAATGACGAGTAGTTGCGACTGACTTGAAACCTGATACAGTCCTTTTTCAATATAGACAATGGAGCCGACAAAGTGAGCGGCTATGTCTTTATTACTACCGGTACGAATGATATCGTCCCACAACTGACCGCATTCAGTTTCGGTCCAGCTGTAAGTTCGCTGATAAATTGGAATGATGAACTGCTGTGATTCCTTAAGAAATTTCAGTAATGGTGCTTCGGTTGCTTTCATTATTCACTACCTCCAATAATCTGCTCCAACAATCCTTCGGTCTCGTTTTCAAGTGCAAGAATATCTGCCTTGATTTCTTCCAGTGTCCTTAATGGTACCGGTTTGTAGAAATAGCGTGTAAACGACACTTCGTAGCCGATCTTTGTCTTGCTTTCATCGACCCATGCGTCCGGCACGTACGGAAGCACCTCACGCTCGATAAAGGCATCGATTCCACCTTCTTCAAGCAGTGGAATCTGCTCAGTGTCGCGGAGTTCGGTGTCGGGTTCGTATTCGATACCGTGCTTCGTCTTCTTTTTAATCACCGGAGGAGCTTCGGGATCAGTACCGCGTTCAGCCTTCAGGACTTTTATCTCCTTCGCAGAATAATCCCTGTCAGGATCGATACCAGGAATCCGCAATGGACGCTCAACTGTGACTTTCCAGTAGCCGAATGCCTCGTTAGGGAAGATCTTTGACTCCTCTGTCTCCTCGAAAGCGAGGAAAACATCGGTGATGCGTTTCATGTCTTCCTTTGAGAATTCGCAGTTCTTCTTTCCGAGGTTTTTACGAAGCGGTACGTACCATTTTGTGGCATCGATGAGCTGGACCTTGCCCTTGCGGTGATCGGTCTTGCGGTTTGACAGGACCCAGATGTAAGTGGCGATGCCGGTGTTGTAGAACATGTTCTCCGGGAGAGCGATTATCGCTTCGAGCCAGTCATTTTCGATTATCCAGCGTCGGATATTGCTTTCGCCCTGGCCTGCGTCGCCTGTGAAGAGCGATGAACCGTTATGGACTTCTGCTATACGGCTTCCCAGCTTTGTCCCGTGCTTCATTTTAGAGAGTTTGTTGACCAGGAACAGAAGCTGACCATCGCTTGAGCGTGTAATCAGGCTTAATTCAGGATTATCTCTGTGCTGAACGATAAATCGGGAGTCCCGGATGTCTTTTTTACCACCCATTCGTTCGAGGTCGGTCTTCCAGCTTTTGCCGTAAGGTGGATTTGAGAGCATGAAGTCGAACTCATGGGACGGAAACGCGTCTGCTGAGAGTGTGGAGCCGTATATCATGTTGTCAGCTTCGTCACCCTCGCCTTTGAGCAGGAGGTCGGCTTTGGTTATCGCGTAGGTCTCGGGGTTAATTTCCTGACCGTAGAGATGGATTGAGACTTCCTTGCCGTGTTCTTTGGCTAGTTCCTGCAGACGCCGATCGGCAACGGTTAGCATTCCGCCGGTACCGCACGCACCGTCGTATACCAGGTAGGTTCCTGATTCTATTTCATCTGCGATCGGTAGGAATATCAGCTCAGCCATAAGCTGGATGACGTCTCGTGGTGTGAAGTGCTCTCCGGCTTCCTCATTGTTTTCCTCGTTGAATCGACGGATGAGCTCTTCAAATATGGTTCCCATCGCATGGTTGTCAAGGGCATGGAGCTTGATATTGCCGTCGGAGTCGTAGACTGGATTCGGGCTGAGGTTCATGGAGGGATCGAGGAACTTTTCGATGAGGGATCCGAGGATATCCGCTTCAACGATTGTGTCAATCTGATTTCGGAATTTGAATTTGTCGAGGATCTCCTGCACGTTGGGTGAGAATCCATCCAGGTATGCCTCGAAATCGGCTCTGAGCTGAGCCTGTTTTGAACGGGCTTTGAGGTCGCGGAGGGTGAAGGGGGATGTATTGTAAAAAGCCTGACCAGCTGCGCCGCGAAGTGCACCGTCCTGCTCCATGATTTTGGCATCATCGAGCTGTTGTTTCATCTTCAGGACAGCTTCCTTTGTGGGCTCGAGAATGCCGTCCAGACGGCGTATCACGACCATGGGTAGGATTACGTCCCGGTATTTACCTCGGACGTAGACATCGCGAAGGACATCGTCTGCGATCCCCCAGATAAAGCTGGCGATGGCATTGTGAAGCTGATGGTTCATTGCTCCTCCTATCCAAGCTAGAAAACGGATCAACCAGTCCAATTTTTACAACTATAATAGTGTTATTGAGTGTGGTCAAGGTGAAAAGGTGTTTAAACGATGTCATTTCTTCCCCCGTATTCCCTTGGACTTACTGGTATTCATCTTGGAATCGACCCATGCGTCGATATCGGATTTCCTGAATCGCCAGATACTACCGAGCTTACTTGCAGATATCGATCCTTCCTGCACCCATTTATACAGGATGCGCTCGTTCAACTGGAGGTACTCAGCGATCCTTTGAGTGTCATGAATTCCTTGGTGGCGGTCATCAGAGCTGAAGGGCAGTAACCCTTCTGAACCTCCCATCAGCTAGTAGTGCAGAAGTTGTATATGATACCAGCAATCAGGTTTATTTTGAAGTAATAAATGTCAATCGGTTCTAATGTGGGTCAAGCATCTCGGACAGTGAATTAACCGTCTACGGTGACAGGGAAAGGGCTAGCCTGGAGTTTGAGGACGGCAATGAGTCCCCTGACTTCATTTAATCAATTGAAACGGGTACGCTGTGGTCTGATACTGCAAGAATAGTGCGGCTGCCTTTCCTATATTGCTGGACGAACCGATATTGTACCGGGATCATTGAGCTTATATTGATAATTTGCTATAATTCATTGTCCTGATTCAAATGATAGGAGGTCATTATGCAGATTCTCAGGACGTTGTTCATACTCTCGATTCTCACTTGGTTGTTAACTTCATGCGCAGGTTCATCCAATGATCCGGTCCTGCCGGATAGTCTGCCTGATTCTTCTTCAGACGTGGAGCTGACCAGTAATCATCACCCACAGGGGACGACTAATAACACCTCGCTGTGGGGATTGTGGGATATCTCGTACGATCCCGACACTGGCGGTCTGGATGCTGTGCCAATGCGTACAGCCATGTTCACCGTTAATGTGAACCAGTTTGTAGATGGATACCCGATCAACCTGTTTTTTGAAATCCACAACATAGATAATCAGACTGAGTTTACCGATATCTCAGTCGACGTGGGACTGCAACATCCTTTCCCAGGCATGGATCAGTACACCGGATTTGATGTACTCGGCGTTTTCATGGGGAACGGTTCAGGTCTCTATCCCGGATCGTATGGACTAACGGTAGCAGGACCTGACGATCAGCAGTTGATGAATGCTGACGGGTACACTCGCTGGTTCAACAGACCGGAGTTCAATAACCCGTCTATGGAGCTACTCGGGTACGATCCCGGGAAGGCAGGAACTTTCGGATACAATCCGACTGCCGAGTTGAACACATACAGGTACTTCTGCGATGGTCTTGATAAGCAGGCCAGTGCGTTTGATTACTTATCGGACCATCCGGAGGATCGTGGATCATTCGCTGCAGGCAGTCTGAATTGGCGAAGATACGAGATTCATTTCCCGAATCCGTTAGGTATTAAGTTTCAGTATGCTGTGATAGCTCACTGGGAAGTGAATCTCAGCCACCCCAATCCGCCTCCTGATCTTGATGACTTCACACCGGAAGCCAACGTGGATGAAGCAGTACTCGTGGATATTGTCGACAATAGCAACCTCTATTACATCGACTCCAATACGTATGGCGGGAAGGTAAAACTGGATATCACCCCATGGGACTGGTCTGCATCGGTAATTTCGACTGGCATGGATGAGTATGAAATCAGATGTTATTCGAATGCATGGGCTGGTCCGTATATGGTTGATATGAACCCGGTCACGGAAAGTGATTACGCATACACATTCCAGGCTGAGATATCAGTGGGTGAGTTGTTCTCAAACAATGATGTCACTGTCTGGATCGAAGTGATTTACCCCGAACTTGACTATTCGAATGTATACGGAGTAGAGAATGATGCTGAGGGTTACCTGATCGGATATCAGGGGATCGAAGTCGAAGTTTCTTCAACAATTCCGGAATCAGAGATGATTACTCTTCTTACACCCAATGGTGACGAAGAAATATGGTGGGGAGATGATTACGAGATTACATGGTCGACTCAGGGGATGACAGGGAATGTCAACATCGAATATTCGAAAGACGATTTCGTATCTGACATCAACGTAATTGCCTCGAATGAAGTCGATGATGATAGCTTCATGTGGAACAACATCCCTTATGATTTCTCAGATACTGTGAAAGTCAGGATCACGTCGACCAGTTACCCAAGCGTATACGATATCTCTGACGGGTATTTCGAGATTCTAACACCGACGATTACAGTCGCGATCCCGAATGGTGGAGAACAATGGGCTCCTGGAGATAACAATAACATCTCATGGACTTCACAGTATCTTACAGGCACAGTTTCGATAGAATACTCAAAGGATAACTTTGTATCGGATATAAATTCTATTGCTTCAAATGACCCAAATGATGGTAACTTCTTGTGGACCAACATACCCTTCGATCCATCTACGACGGTCCGTGTTCGGATTACTTCGGATTCATTTCCATCGATATCAGACACATCAGATTCTGTCTTCACCATTTTACTTCCAACAATCACGGTAACCAGCCCGAATGGTGACGAAGAATGGGAAGCTGGAACAGACGAAGAAATCACCTGGACATCACAATATCTTGCTGGCAATGTTGATATTGAATACTCAAAAGATAACTTCAGCTCCGATGTTCATACAATTTCATTGAATGAAGCGAATGATGGCAGTTGCATGTGGGTGAGTATTCCAGATGATGTATCGAGTACTGTGAAAGTGAGGGTTAGGTCTGTGAATTACACATCAGTCTTTGATATCTCGGATGCAAATTTCAGTATTATTCCAGAGCAAACAGGCTGGGCGAGGACTTGGGGGGGCACAGGTCTTGATCAGGGTAGCGGAGTAGCTACCGATTCGAATGGCTATATATATGTTGTTGGTCAATTTGAAGATACTGTAAATTTTGATCCTATTGGCAATGATTCCTACAGTTCACAAGGAAACACAGATGGCTATATCTGTAAGTATGACTCGTCTGGTAACTATATTTGGGTACATGTTTGGGGAAATAATGATTATTTTGAGTGTGAAGCGATCATTATAGATGATCAAAACAACATTTATATCACCGGATGGTTCTCAGGTACAGTGGACTTTAATCCTAGTGGAGGTGACTCAATTTCCGCTCTTTGTAATGATGGTTTTGTAACCAAATTTGATCAATCGTTCAACTATGAATGGACTCAGACTTGGGGAAATACTGCTACGGAATATAACAATTCGCATAGCATTAGTGTTAATAGTCTAGGAAATATCTATGTTACTGGAGAATGGAAAGTGGATAGCTCCGAAGACTGGGATGCATATTTGAGGAAATTTGATTCTATAGGGAATTTTGAATGGCATCATACATGGGGAGCTGATTTATCAAATGAGTGGGCAAATGCAGTTACTTGTGATAACTCAGGAAATGCTTACGTCATTGGATCCTATAAAGGAACTGTATATTTAGATCCGACTGGATCTACTGGTCCACAAACTTCGAATGGGCTATATGATGTTTATCTAAGTAAGTTTGACTCCACGGGTAATTATCACTGGACACTAACATGGGGAGGAGCTGGTCAGGATCATGGTAATGGTATTGCATATGACGATTCGGTGAGCATATATGTAACTGGGTCATATGTTGGTCTTTGCGATTTTAATCCCGATGGTGGTGATCTACATACTTCGAAAGGTACTGATGTATTCCTAAGCAAGTTTGATACAATAGGAAACTTCCAATGGGCACAGACATGGGGTGGGTTAAGTAAAGAGTATGGTAATGCTGTTTCTGTTGACGGCTATGGGAATATTTTGATCGCAGGACAATTTGGAGGTACTTGCGATTTTGATCCCGATGGAGGGGATCCGCATACATCGAATGGTTTTTATGATATCTTTCTTAGCAAGTTCGACTCCGCTGGTAACTATGCGTGGGCGCGAACTTGGGGCGGGTCTGAATTAGATATACATAGAGAGAATGGATTAGGGATCGCATCAGATGAACTTGGTAATATTTATGTGACAGGCACCTATGCAAGCGTAGTCGAATTCGCGCAGATTGGTCCATCCTGCAACGATAACTCGGACGTTCATACATGGGAATGGAGCGACGATATTTTCCTTGTCAAGTATATGCCTGATGGTTGCTGGTAAATTAAGAAAAACAGGACACGACCCGGAGGCCGCGTCCCGTATGGTTTGGTCTGATTAAATCATTGCGCCACGTTTCTCTGTCTCCCGCATGACATCTGCCAGGGATCGAGCCTGCCAGTACAGATCGCGCTCGATGGGAAGGCCGAGTGGTCCTCGTATGGATTTCAGCTCCGAAAGCCAGAAGTATCCGAGTTCAGCAGCGAAACCATCGACGTAACCAAAGAACTGCACGTCACCGGATTTCTTGCTCTGAGATGCTGACACCGCGTACCAGGTCCAGAATGAGTCCGGTGTGAAGAACTTGACGATGATCATCAGTTCCTCGGTAGGAAGTTCTCGTCCGGGTCTTGATGGATGATACGGATCCTGTGCATGGAGTTTCTTCAGGTCTTCCTGGGTGAGTAATTTCACTTTGACACCTCCATTGATTTCGATTTGCCGTTTATCCCGAGGATTCTCGTGATCGACTCGGGTGTGAAACGGTCGTCAGCCAGCCACGCGTTCTCGCTGCGGCTGTAGTACATTCCGGCGGCTCTCATCCGGTTCCTGATCCACTGACCAGGCGGTGACACAAACCGGACATAGAGGTAGCCGAATCTGCTGCTGATGGTGTAATCAGGCAGAGCGTTCATACCGATTCTCCTTTTGATGTGGTGGATTAATTGGATCGCTTGTGACTGCCGATCCGTGGATTGCGCCAGATGACGCGAAACCCGGGTTCGATAATCCTGCGTGGAGTGAGTGCAGCCCGGAACATCCTGGTTGCGATCTCCCAACCGAAGGCGAATGCGTATCCTGTAAGCAGGAATACGAGAAGTAGCAGCATTGCTAACTGCATGAGGGGACCTCCCTGATTGTGATAGTGGGGATTGCCTTTCCCTGCACGCTCCGGGGAATCAGATCAGCATGTTGGTGACGAGGGGCGACTCAACTTTCTTTCCGCACGAGCAAGTCGTGGATCCATCGGACTCAAGGGCATACACTTCCCCACAAGCGCATTCACACTCGAAAACTGATTCAAGCAATGCGGACATACCGTACTCGTCGATGAGTTCGTTGATGGTCGCTCCGTACCAGACGTAAACGTCCATTGGCGGACCTCCTTTCATGTTGTTGATTGTTGGATTAGCTGTAATACAGAATGGTATAAGACGCTATATAGCATCTAATAGTGATCGCTCAGTCTTCGGGCAGGCGAACGGGCATCAGGATGCATGAACGTGTGCCGTCGCAACATGACCGGATCATTACCGGATCGAGATCACCCTCGAATTTGAGGTGGATCGCCTTACCCTTGTGAAGTTTCAGGACGTCCTGAAGGTAGCTGTAATTGAGCGCGACTAGCATATCGGGACCGCTGATATGATCGCACTCGATTGTTGATTCGCCCGAACCCTTGCTTTCAGCCCGTGCGCTCACAGTCAAGACTTTGTTGCCGGCAAGGGTCACCATATCGCGACCATCATCAGCTTTTGCGATCGGGGACAGGCGATCAATACACCTGGAGAGCACATCAGCCTGCACTTCCAGAAGTCCGGTATTATCTGTTGGAATCACTCTCTTCCAGTCAGGAAAAGGTGTATCCATCAACGAACAGAAGCCCTCGATACAATCAACGGACCATGCGAAATAGTCGACCTCGTCCAGGTGGCGGATACCGAACTCGAGCCTGGATGATGGGTCTGCCTTCAGTCTGGCAATCCTGAGGGCGATCTCAGCGGGGATCAGAGCTTTCCATTCGCTCTCCTGCAACGATCCTTCTAAATCCGCATAGTGGAGTCTGCGTCCGTCAGTGCCGACCATGTCCATGTCACACTCCTGGACATCGATCAGGATTCCCGACGTGAAAGAATTCGCCGTGTTCGGTGCTGTCGCGACATAGACGTGTTTGGTCGCGCGGGTGAATTCACTGAACGTGGTTGCTGCACTTTCCGGGTAACCGTCACCGGAGAAGTGCTTGTACCAGGCTGCCGGGACATCGGGGAATTCATCCGCTGGTTTTGCCTTGAGGGTGAAGGTTGTGTGGTCATACTGGACGGTCAAAGTAGAGATGTTGTCAAGCTCCAGGGTGACCTCACCTTCGGACTTCGCGGTCAGGTCGAGGAGGTCCCTGAACCTGACGATACAGCCGCCCTCGCGAGACTGGAAAGCGGGGAATGGGAACCGGACAGCGTTACCGAATGTCTCGATGTCGTAGGTCGTGATGTATGCCCCGAGATCATCAGTGGTGATAAGGATGTACTCGGTGATCTGGTGATGCGGTTTCACAGGGACCCACGGCATGACTGCCTTCAGGGTGTCCCTGAGTTCTTTGGCGTCGATGATAAGTTTCATCGCGTCCTCCATAATTTGATGTTTGATGGAATTGCCTTTCCCTGCAAAGTCTCCTAATTGCTATCGGAATCCAGAAGATGAAAGCCGATCGTGCGCGGCTCCATATCTTTCTCGTCGATGCATTTACTGCCGCTCCCGACCCACTTATGCCACTTGTCGCAGTCGAGTTGTCCGGGACAATGACCAGTGGCTGAGGAGAGACAGTTGTCACAGATCATTTCTCCTCTTGATTCCGAGGGATCGAAATCGAAATCATCATCCTCTGCATCAGGCTCGAAGATGTCACAATCTCTCTGTGATTTTTCGTAGTGCTGAGACATGAATTGCTCCTTTCTTTGGGATTGCCTTTCCCTGCATTCCTGTGGGGATTACCTTGTGGATGAGTGCCTGAATACGAGCCTGTAGTAGATCGCCTGTCCGTTCTCGGTTAGTGCTGATTCAGGACAGTCATGCTGTACGAGTGACAGTCCAGGTGAAAACTCCATGTTGTGTAAACGGGTTATGGTCTCGTACTCACCATATAATCTGGCATACAGGTAATGTGCTTCACAGATATCGAAGCGATCGAAATACGGTTCAGTTGGAAGATAGTCTGACCAGATGACCGGCCATAGTTCCCGACAACAGCCTGCGCCTTCAGCAATGGATTGCCTTACGTAACTCGCTCCCTCTGAAGTCAGCGAGTGAATGAGCGGGATGCCACAGACTGAACAATGGCATGGAGAATCGGTCTCCTCGTTGTCCATCGGGGATGTGGTTTCCTCGGGAGCATCGTCAGGAAGACATTCTGTGCAGAAGTAATCGACATACTTCTCGGTCTCGACGTAACCTTGGACCGGTTCGGTGTCAGCTGTCATATTCTGCGCCTGATGACAGTCACATAACTTCTGACAGTCCTGACAATGTGCTGGTGACGCTTCGTCTGAACTGAACTGCGCATGCGAAAACGCATCACTGTTCTTGGCAGTGATTTTCATAATCAGTCTCCTTTGTAGTAGGGGATTGCCTTAGCCTGTGTGTATGGGGGATGAGCCAGGCTATTTTCTGACTCGTCAGTCAGGCCAATGCTCAATGATTGCCCTGACTTTATGCTCCACAAGGATCTCTGGTTTTATCCAGGCTTGATCCCTGCGCGAATATCTGAAGCCATGCTCTTGCATTCGACCGCGAACCTCGACGGGCGGACAGAACTGAAATCTGACTACGGTTTCACTCGATCCAGGGAGTTCTCGATGGCTGATGTGGAAATCAGGCATTCTCATGATGGACCTCCTTTCTTGATGGGATGGAGGTGTTCCTGCAACTACCACCAGTACTGGTGCTGCCGAATTCAGCCCTGCACGAACTGCACGACACAAGTACCACAGAACGCGTAGAGCTCATCGGTCGCGGCGCGGATTATCTGACCGCATTCCGGGCAGACATATTTCCTCATTCTGGTTGTCTGCTTCTTCCGACATGGTGCGAGGTCGCCGTATCCAGGAGGCATGTGTGGAAGCCGATCCTCGAGGTAACTGTCGAGTTTCTCCTTCAGGACAGGGCCTGCAACAGTAGCGGTCATCTTGCCGGTGAGTCCGACACGCCTGGCGAGTGTGCGGAACATTCCCCTGTGACCTGCTTCGGGGCATACCGCGTGGATCATCTCGTGCAGGAGCACATCAAGGACTCGTGACGGATCATTGAAGATGGTCGGATGCAGGCTGATGAAACCGCTGTTGACAGGGAAGTCGGGATATCCCTGAAGGAACTGATGGGCATATTCGCCCAGACGTTGATTCTTCGACTTCCGTGCTCCTGTGGACGGGAAACCGAATGTGATCGAGATGCGTTCCGGCGCTTCGGGAAGCAATTCCTTTCGAAGCAGACGATACGCCTGTTCGAGCCATTCGATGCGTCCCGAGTTGGTTACCTCAGGCACGGTCTGTTCGGATGGCATGGTCTCGACAGCTTCCACGAGCACCAGTTCCTGGATATCCGGTGCAGGAAAAGCTTCAGGTTGTTTGTTTCTGTCAGTCATTTCGCTGACTCCTTTCTGTTTGATGTGCCGCAATGGGCATAAAAAAAGCCCTTCTGGTTGGGAAGGGCTGACGGGGGGGAATGGGGGAGTTAGTATCCTCGAGCTGCGTAGTAAAGCCCAGGAGGCGTTTCAGGCTCGATGTAGTGGAATGTGCCGTCCTTGGACACATCGATGGCTGGTCGGTTCCAGTGTGTTGTTTCCGACAGTACAGCTTCAGGCCACTTCTTAAGGATGTTAGTTCTTACAACATCGAGAATCTCATCCTCAGACAGGCCGTCGAACTGTTTCATCCGGGACCATTCGTCGGCATCCTCTTCGATCACAACCCGGCAGATGTAGGGCGTGTAAACTCTCCATGTTTTCATGGGGCAATCTCCTCTGACCGCGCAGGCCTTGCCTTGCGTCTTATGTCAAAAAAGAGGCCCCTTCTGAAGGGTATGAGGCATAAATGTGTGTGAAATCGACCCGGTGGGCAGTTCCAAAAGTTCTGAAATGGATACGAGAATGGTATATCCGCTCCGGTCGCAAAGGGATTTTGGAGTCTATATAGAGGATTTCCCAGGGAACCGGTGATAAAAACCAGGTTTTTTCTTGAAAAGTGGGTTTAAGGGGTTGCGGATTTGGAATTTATGGCATATAATTAAATATAGCAAAATCATGATATAGTGATAATATAGCTAAAGGCAGTGGAAAGGCTAGATTTATGTCGGCTTTGGCCACTTTAACGGTATTTACAAGGGTTCCATCTTAAAGAACTCAGTTGAAATACCTGAATCGCATTGGATGAGTAATAACTCATCCTTCCCACCCTTTATATAACAGTTCACGACGGTTACTGCTATCTATTGACAGGATATTCCTGAGTAGAGGCAAATCACCGATGAACCAACGGCCATATCTAGCTTAGCTGGTTTAATGGTCGAATTTAAACACAATGCAAGGAACAAGCCTTAAAACCACCCAATTTAACAGTACAGATGTACTTGAAGAAAACGTAGAACGCAGTCTTACAGTCGATCAGGAGATAAATGCCATATCCAACGTAGTTGTTGCGATGGCTACAAAATATAATGACTAAAATAACTAAAAAAACCACCCAATTTAACAGTACACCTGTACTGGACGAAAACAACGAAAAACCAACAGATGAGGTAAAGAATGAATCAACTCCGGTTGATGAGGTCTCCTTAGAGAATGAAGATAGCAAGAACGGTCAGCAAACCGATTTCCTGAAATACATTATGGATACTGGCATAGAGCTATTTAAGGACCAGATGGGTCAGGCTCATGCGCGAGTGAAACTTGATGAGGGAAACAGAATCCTTGAGGTGGAATCTGATAATTTCACCGGCTGGCTGGAGAAACAGCTCTACAAGCATCTGAAACATGCACCTCCTAAGAACCAGGTGGAGGCTTTACAACGCGACCTGGCGTTCAAGGCAAGATTTGAGAGACCTGAATATCCACTGGCAGTACGTGTTGCCCGATATAAGGATTCTATATGGGTAGACATCAATGGGAGTCAGGCGGTCAAGGTTAACCCAGGCTCGTGGGAAATAGTCGATGATCCACCCATTCTTTTCAGGTCATTTCCTCATCAGAAACCTCTCCCCGTCCCCGTCAAGGGTGGTGACCCATGTGACATTCTTAGGTTTGTAAATCTAAAAAATGAGGATCAGAAGCGGTTGTACATGTGTTTCCTGGTGACGGCGCTCATCCCGGATATCCCGATTGCCATTCTTGTGCTCAACGGTTCCCCGGGATCCGCTAAGAGTACGTTGCTGAAATTCACCAAGTTGCTACTCGATCCCAGCAAGCCTGTTTTTCAAGGCAAACTCAGAAACATGAAAGACTTCGCCCAGATTGCTTCCCAGCATAGGATGCTGGCATTCGATAACTTGAGCAAGTTAGGCGATGAGCAGTCGGATATTCTGTGTGGTGCCATCACTGGTGATGGTGATTGTAAACGGAAAGCATACACTGATCACGCCACTACGAGTTTCGAGTACCGGAATATTGTCGGTCTGACAGGAGTACATCTGCTTCCAGAACGTTCCGACCTTCTGGACCGTTCACTCATCCTCACCCTGGATCGCATTGATGAAACTGACGTCAAGTATGAGGAAGAGTTAACACAAGAGTTCGAGAAAGCACTCCCATCCATCTTTGGAGGGATACTGGATACACTTGCTGAGGTGTTAGTCATCAAGGAGACTATTTCAATCGATGAGAAGCCACGGTTAGCTGACTTCGCAAAATATGGGGCATCGGCAGCTGAAGCACTCGGGTGGGGTAAAGATGCATTTCTTGACGTTTTCAAGAGCAATATTGCCCTGCAGAATGATTCCATCATCGAAGCTGATCCTTTTACCCAGACTGTCATCAAGTTCATGGAAGAGCATGATGAATGGGATTCTACAGCAACTGATCTTTTAGTGAAACTTAACAAGATTGCTAGCGCCCTTGAGCTTGATACTAAGGCTTCAAACTGGCCAAAGAGTAGTAACAAGATTGCTACAGCACTAAGGTACAGCGAGCAAGCGCTGTTATCGGAAGGGATATCATGGCACAAAGGCAAGGGTGCAGATCGTAAGAAGTATTTCCTTGAGAAGGCAGATATCTCATCGGTAGTTGGACCAGATCCAGCAAATGCACATGGCGAACAAATGAGTATCGACACTCCAGAACCATCATCAATAGTAGGTTCTGTCGATAGTGACGATGATGACGATACTCTCTCTTTAAATAATGGAAAAGAGATAGTAAAGAAGATAAAAGCCTCTCAGAACGAAAGTTGGGCTGAAATATGCCTGGAATATTGGCTTGAGAAAGAGTGCATGGTCAATCCATCGACATGATCGACTCGAATGCTGAGCTAACTCAGTAGAACACAGTGCGGAACGCCTCAGTACACTTGTTGGGGCGTTCCGTTTGCTTTAACCACTATCTCCATCCAGAACAGAGAATGTGTGCTGACGATCCTGACGATACCATCACTAGTATCGTCACGCTGAAACTCCCATCAACAGCGGGATGTGACGATAGTGACGATAATGACGATACTCTTCTTCTTATATTATTGAAGAGATAATGAGAGTAAGATTAATACTCCTCAGAACCTAAAGACTGAGAAAGACAATAGGCTGATCTATCGTCATGATCGACATGATCGTCATATGTCAGTATTTATAAGGGTTACAGGATTACGATACCTTTTGCATATATGACGATAGGCTTAGGTATCGTCATCCGCTCTTTGATAGGAGCAACAGCACCAGGAGGGTGCGAGATAAACGCTAAGCGTAAACGATCACCCATAAAATGTCTTCACACCAGTCCAAGGCTACGCTTTGCTACGCCTTGGTTGTTGGGAGTGATAGGCTAGGGGACTACTCGACCGACCTGGATGGGTCCAGAACTTCTACCAGGCTATGACGAGTGGTGAAGGTTCGGGCGTGTAAGATGGAGGATCTTGAGCACCCACAGGAAGGATACCACCTGAGACACATCCCCCAACAAACCAGGCGGACGGGTGACTTGGTATATGTGCTGGAAAGCTGCAGATACGGTAAAAGAATGGGAGGATGCTCGCAAGGCTACCGCGTAGCATGCAAAAGAGCTTAAGAAGAGTGGGGTAGCTGAGGCTTTGGGTAAGGCACTTAACGAGACAGTAGAGGAGTACATGGAAGGAAAAACGGATATGGTTCTCGCGGGGATCGAGGGGCAGTATGATGGGACAGATTGGGATACTGGAGACTGACTTAAGGGCATATGCTGGTTAAAATACCTCCCCAACAGCAATAGAATATTGAGACAACAAGAGGTGACGACTTATCTACGTTGCACATGCAGATGATCTAGGTTGTACCTGGTTGTATTCTCAGATTGAAGATGAATACCATGATATATTGGATAAGTACGTGATCCAGCCTGAGTCAGGGGAATTCAGGAGCACTTGAATTGCCGGTAATACTGGGAGCATCACCAGACATGTCCCAGAGGCCACCAGAGCCCGTCTGAGCGACGATACAACCTTAGCCAATAGGTTACTTCTGAGATAGTTTTTATCATTCTTATTCGCATTATGGTCTTAGAGCTAGATAGGATGGTCGTTTCTTACCTTCACTGAAATATAACGCCTTGAAGCGATCCATTTGCTTTATTTTATCGATTAAACCACGTTCTTGATCTGAACTTGCGACGTTCCTCACTAGAGCTTTTGCATCGGTATCGGTAAGTCTTAAGACTAGGTAATTAGCAATCGCAGAGAATAATGATATATCGAAGTCTCTAGCTTCCTGAGATGCTAGAATTAAGGAAATCCCATATTTCCTGCACTCTTTAGCCATTGTTGGGATCAATTTTAAACCAGAAGCTCTGTGGGTCTCATCAAATATAACCGCGTGCGTCAAGTTCATGCTTATACCTCTTCTGAACATATCTTTATACATGCTATAAAATACAAGTGATGCAAAAGCACGCTGAAGGTTATCATTTTGGGACGTATGGATTCTAATAATAGTGGGGATATCAGATTCCCACAAGCTAGCTCTTGTTTCTCGAACGTCAAAGAAGCCATAGTCTGCTAATTCTTCCAGCCGATTTATCAAAGTCTTCAAACCTCTATCCGGCTTTGGATTATCTTTAAGTATTTCAAAGAACCTCATGAACTCAGGTTCTTCCAGTTTCTCAGATGATAGATCAGACGTTCCCCATCCCTTTTCCATGAAGCTATCTTTAATGGACTTCCTGATGTGCTCAGCTTGAATATCACCTAGCTCAGGGAAAATAGCGGTGAATATATCTCTCAAAGCTCCAGCTACGTCTAAGTAGCCAAACTTGGAGGTTCTATCCAACACATGTAATGGATTGAAACCGAGACCGTCAAAATCTATGAACCTTACATCACCTACATCAGATACCAGCCTTTCATCGATGTCCTGATGGTATGAGAAGATAATAGGACTAATTCTTTGTTCTAATAATTGTTTGCATAGATTTAAAAGGCAGGTAGTTTTACCCATTCCTGGCAAACCAACAATCATAAGGTGGGGATTCCCCTTTACAGTAATTCGCCACTCTACTTCTGATCCGGATAGTAAATCAGTACCAAATATCACTGATGGCTCCATATTATGTGATTTAACGACAACATTAGTTGTTTGAGCTACTTCATTTACTTTTGATGGGACCTCATTTCTGCTCTCTGCGTGCTCTTGTGTTTCAATTTCCCCAAGATCAACCTTGGTATCACCGAGATCTGCAGGAATATAAACTTCGTCACGAATCTGTGAGACTGGCATTAGATCTGGTCCAAACAGAAATATCTTGGCATTCCATGCATCTGGTGAGATTTTTAAAGGTGTAGAACCTGAGTAGTCAGGACAAAATACATAACCACGATCCCCTGACTTAGGTTGTGCAAATGAGTATGATGCTCCATTGCTTATCATTTTGTCTATCTCTGCAACCAAGCGCGAATATGCTTCTTTACCCAAGTAGTGACGGCAAGCTTTTTCTGCGTAGAATCGTAACACTCGTGCAAGTTTTGCCCTGCGAAGGGCACGGATTGATGCTACATGGTCATTACTAAACCAATCATCCCAGCGTTCCTTAAATGGTGTAATCTGCTTTTCAATACGTTTAAGCTCGGATGGATTTCTTGCTTCTCTTAGATGACGTCGGTATTTTACTTCAACGAAACTAAATTGCAGTGTCTTCCTATTATTTATGGAAACATGGATAAGGTCTGGCCTTGTATTTTGCTCCTCCTCATCTCTATCATCTTTTCCTACAATTGGAAGAATATCCTGAATATCATCCACAGGAATAAAAAAGCCGTCATTAAGTGATAACCAAGCTTCAGAACGACCGCTGAAGTTCCTGCAATTGGCGTAGCTGAGGGAGAGGGCTATGAGCTCTGAGGCTGGAGATCTTTGCCCAGTTAATCTTATTGCTAACCGTCCGCTTAACGCCTTCAGATTCTCTAGTAAGAACTCAGCGTTTCGTCGACTCCTGCTTAATCCCATTTGATCTAGTGCTTTATCCAGGATTATCCTCACTTCATCAAGATTGCTCGTTGAGGTTATCAGTTGTAAACAACCTAAATCTTCACGTTCCGGAACACAATCAATTACATAAGCATCGTAGATGTCTTTGTTACATTTTGGCGAATCGAAGTACTCAATCCCAGCATTACGATCAACGGTAATTACCCAATCACATAACTTGTGGATCGATTTAAGGCTATCTGCCTTTTCAGGTGTTATCTCGGTTTTCAGAATTGGAATAGCGGCATCATTGTTTCCTAATTTATTAAGAACACTGGAAAATATCCCATTTTGTATTCTTAGGAGTCTTTCAGAATGATGTCGATCAGAGGGATGCTTTTCTCCTTCTTCAGATGAAGGAACGAAACTTTCCCAGATGGGAGAAGGCTCACCATGATACGACCTTTCAAAGAATGAAAGGAGTCCAAATCCATACAACGGACGTTTAACATCAATATTGTCATTAAAGCTAGAAGGGACTACCTTTGATTCAAAAGTATCAAATGCAACTGCAAGATGTGCTGGATGGTTTGGAATATCATCGTCTACTTTTCTCGCCCATCTCAATTTTGGAAGATTCGTTCCACCCGGCAATGGAATAGAATCTAGCATCCATGTATCATCGGAAGATAGTGTTCCAGCACCACTTCTACGACGTTCCCTAACATTCGCAATGAATTTACCAGTGATGCCTTTCTGGGACTCTGATGGGTATAACTCCAGTACAAATCCAGGTGAATTAATCAGTTGGTCTTCGTCATCCAAGTCTTCCTGAGATAGCATATTGCTAAAGTACTTGTTCACTTGACCCAATGATCTCGCTACCGTAAATCCATCCCCAGGTCTCAATGCATGTATGTGAAGAAGTCTGGAAATATTATGACACTGTAAATACTTTATAATTTCATCACCTAGTATTTGAGCACTTTGACGACCAACTGTTGGCGCGGATTCAGCGGAATCTGGATCCCCTAAAGCTCTCGCAAGAATTGCGATTGCGGCTTTTGGTTCTTTATCTGAATCTAATACCATCCCTACTGTGTGAAATCCTAGATTATCTGCGAAAACAAAAGTAGTATTTTTCTCAAGTCCAGGCAGGTATGCTGGAAACATTGCGCCATCAAGGAATTTGAGAGTATCGATAACTTCCTTAACTTTAAGCTCCTGGTTGAACCTAGAATGCAGAACTAGATTATCATATGCAACATGCCAAGCGATTCGCAGTGGATGGGATGGTAAAACTATAAGTCCATATGTGCGACCTGACAACGACTGAACCTCTATGGTATTAGCGAGAGGTAAAGTTGGATTTCCACTCTCTAATGCAGCTGCCCAAGCCAGGATATACTCTTTCACATAGTTATCAAAAGTCTTTGATTTCTCATCGTAGATTTGGCCTGTACCACCACCAAGTGCAGTGAATTTTGAGGCAAGCCTTCTGCTTTCATTTTCCAGACGGCTCCAAATACCTTCATCAAACGAATCTGGTTTGTCAAAATGGATAAATTCAGGTATTCCAGCTCTAGCTCCTGAAGTGCGCACTTTAATTACCCATCTTCCAATGAGTCCCTCTGATTCGCACCATAGCTTTTCAATTTCCTTAATTAATGGTGGTCGATAAACCTTGAAACTCTTATGTTTAGAAGGTGTACGGAGGACAATATATCCCTTGGAGTCTTCTGGGATGGCTTCATTTAAATCAGCGATTGTTGTTACAGCTTCACGATCATTCAGCTCAATCAATCCTTCTGAAAATGTTCGAACCTTTTTGCCAATCCCACCTTTACTTGATTCCTCAGGGACTCCATAACGGATAATGAATTCCTCCGTTTCTTGTTTTTCGATTGTATCATCTCCGATTACGGAGATTACGATCTTGGCTGGAATCAACGCATCTTCAGTATCCAATGCAAAATCGTCGTTAGTAAATCTGTATTTCTCATCTTTCTTCGCTGAGTGTACACATTCTCCTGAGGCTATTTCCTCATCCATATCCGTAACAATTTCTATCCGATACTCCGCACAACCCTTTTCGAGCTCAGTAGGTACAGCCTTCCAGTGGACTTCTAGTTTAGAGTAGTTGCTATTGTTTTCTGCATCAGGATCAATTATGAGAACTGGTGGATCATCTTGATCGCCTTCATTTATAAGCCCAGACCACTTTGCCACCTTGCCACTTTTAACTCGCCATGGAACCATTTCGATTCCACTAATGAATTGTGTTGGCCCTTGTAGCTTTAAAACATTAACCCATAATTCTTCCTCATCTTTAAGATCCTCAAGGGATGTCTGAATCGGTTTATGTGCAGCCCGCCTAAGAAAAGTCTCTAGCTTTTTGATCTGATGCTCTGAAGGATCAAGCAGCCTTAGATTTTCTATTCTTGCATTGGGAGTCTGGCCTGCAACAGCAGGGCTAAGAAGCCTGTCAACAAACTGTTGAGAAATATCTAAAGCTTCAGCTGGATCAACATCGATGGACTCTTTCATCGGCCATAGTCCCAAAATGTATAAAAACAGTCTTGGATGCTTAGAATGCAAAGCAATATTAATATAATAATCAAACACCAGCCATGGCGATACACTTTGTTTTCGACCACGACGTCTTGATTTTCTAACCGCCTTCTCAGCGAATTTTCGCTCTTCCCCAGATAAACTTTTGGTAATTTCAGCAGCGGCTAATTTTAATGCCTCCTTGAAGAGTTCTGATTCTTTGACTTCACGTCCCGCTCCATAAATGCCATCCATCCCAGCGCCCGCTTTATCGATATCAACCAATAGTAATGTAGGTTTCTCTTTTGTTTCCCTTATCTCAACCGCTTTATCCGCCGGGATTATTCGATCTGAGACATCCTCATAATCTGAAACAAGCCTAATATCCCAATCATTGATAGTGAATTTCTCGTTCTGTATTAGTGGATACAATATCTCATTAGATAGGCACCTAATAAACACAATAGTTCCGTTCGCACCTTCACCTAGTATGTTTGCCAGTGCAGTCTTCAAAACTAGAACATGTAATTCACTGAGTGGCATATTCTGCCTCCCTTGCAACTGCAAATCGTGGATTCAGCAATTTCATCATTTCGGCATCATTAAACCCGGATAATAATCCTAAATCACGTAATCTTTTCTCAAGAGTTGTCCTGTTCTCCAGTAATAATTCATTAGAAATAGTAAGTCCTGGAGGAGCTTTATCAATGCAAAATCCATAGCGTGAATATAGAATATCCAGAAACTGTTTCACGGAGACAGAATTAATGCTCGAGCTATTATTACTTGGGAGCAAATGGAGATGGACAAGATATTCAATAACAGAATCTGTAAAAACTATGCTGCGAACATCCCTTGTTTTTTGTGCTGATTGAGATTGCGAGAGTCTAACTTTCCTCTTTTTTGCCAATCCGTTCGGACGATCTATCAATAAAGCAGAATCAATACATCCAAATAACTTGCGATGTGTATTAGAGCGCCCTCTTAGTATTGTGAGTGCTTCAGCTAGAGCCCATAGGCGATTGTCATAGGTTCTTAGGATTTCCTTGACATTGGGATATTCTTCTTCTGCCAATTTATCCTCAAGAAGATTGCACTGCTGATCAAAAGTGTGGAATATTACAGCAGATTCTTCATGATTTCGATTCATGATATCGCCAAGCATATTAATCCATTCTGTAGCGAAAGGTTTAGTGGCAATCTTCTGGCTTTTGATTTTACGATTGTACCAAGCAGACCAATCTAATAATCGTAAAGCCATTAATACAAATGGAAACCTCTCAATTTTAAGAACAAAATCATCAAATGACTGCTCAGCGAGGCTCCTTAATTTCCTGTTAACACCATTTGAAGCGTCAACAAACAGGTAAGTCGGGTTCTGATCAATCTTATTCGATATTTTACCTGTTTCAGACCATTCAGCAAGCAAAGACACTGTACTAGTTAATACAGTTGTTAAGCCAACCGACATACATGATTCAAGTGTAGAAATAAGTGTATACCTAGGCATCTCAGATGCATAACTTCTAAGGTATCGCCTAATATCCTCTGAAAAATACCACGCCATACGTTCTGCGATTGGGTGTTGATTTGAAATTCGGTCGCCTTCACCACCTCTAAGCTTAACAGGTGCAGAACCCATTGATTCGGCTAGCCTAATCATTATTAATTCATCAATTCCTACAGCATTTTTCTCATCAAATTGATCTGATGTATGATCAGCTAATTTGCCTTGAATTGTAATACCCTTACTGAATGCGTCGAGAAGGACATTATCCTGTAATCCTTTACCTACTGAGAACCAGGATCGTGAATCTGCTAATGTTTGAGTAACATAATCACCATCTTGATTAGTCAGCAAAGCAACAATCATTTCTGGAATCAATCTAAGATGGACAACAGCCTCAGGTAGATCAATCCACGAAGACATATAGTGTGCAGGTGCAACTCGTTGGATTTGTTCATTCCTCCCTAATGATCTCTTGCGATTTTCAAGACAAAAACAAAGCAGCAAATCTCCGAGAATTGCTTGCTCGACATCTTTGTCAAATCCATCAAATTGATTCTTGGATGCCAAGTTTCCACTAACACGATCAATTGTAACAGATTCCCTTATTTGTTTTGGTGTTCCTTCCTGAGACCCGTATGTTTCTAAGAACTTGCCTTTAACTCTTCGGTAACCGTACCTGAACATATAGAATATTGCTGGTAAAACTGCTGCAAGGTCAAAGTCCTGTATTGTTATAGGAAGCGCTCTACTATAATTACCTGACCAAACTTCTCTTGTCATATCACGACCTAGGACATCTTCAACGATTTTCCTGCTAGTTGCAGCCGGAGTCATAAAGCACCTCCAATTGTCGGTTCTGTAATTACTAGATGCTGAGATTCAGGATGTCTTAACGTAGCGATTTCGAAAATAGCTTCATCCTGCATTGGGTTCCATGCTAGCAATCTGTTCTCGTCTTCCCGTACAAGTCTTTGAACAAATATCGAAAGTTGGGCAAAAGTATCGTCAGTTGATACATCTCCTATCTGGTAACCTTCACTTAGGTCGAGTAGGAGATGAAATAGTTCTGATCCTAGTAGAAGCTTTTCAACACCGCCATTTCGATACTCATAGATAAGATAAGCGTGTCTATGTAATCGCTCGAGACCTTTGATCAAAGGTGGCAGGTCAGCTTTAAGTCTAAATTTGGATAATGGTTTTTCAACCCAGAAAGCTGATTCTGTAGGTGTTCTGGGTGTTATTCGAAGCGGCACAACGTTATCCCTCTCGAGAGCTGAGGGTGGTAAGTCCTCCAATCTTGAAATACCTCTACATAGGGCCTTGCATACCTCGTTTAAACTCTTTTCGCTGCTAATTTCACAGGACAGCGGTAAATTCCTAAATAACCGCAGATACTGGCCTTTTGCTAGACCAAATGAATGAACATTGTCAGTGACTTCCAGGATTTGATCTTCAGTCCACTCAAAATATGCACGTCTTCTGGCTGAATCAATAGGTTGCCCATATCGGGGAGCAGAATTTTCACTGTCAATGACTGAATCGCTCAATAAATATCGGTCTATTTGTGGGTGCGCTTCTAAGGCAGGATCAAACTTTGCTAACTCGCTGAGCACCTCACCTTGTCTTCCTGGAGATAATGGATCAAAAGCTCTATTCCAGTAAGCAAATGGTGGTATTTCTATATCCTGATGATAATCTGTACAATAATGCACACCAAAAAGGATGTAGACTAATGCTGCTCTCAATTCACGAGTGGTGATATGGACTTCACCACGTAGGTGGACCGCTTGTAGGGCTTCAATAAGTCGATCTTTTGCTCTTTGAGTACAATCATTACTAGATTCATTCGCCATACTGTTGTGTGGAGCAAATACTTTTTGTGTTTGAGAAACGGAACAAGTAGTTTGAGCTGTACAGTCATTACATGGTGCCCATATTTCTTTAGCAGTCTCGCCACCATAGAGCTTATGGAGTAAATCAGAAACGAAACCAGTTTCTATATTAGTCCTTTCTTCATTGACTCCTCCGACTAAAGATCTGTCATTTAAATTAATGAATTGAATATGTTCAGCTGATTCTGCTTCTCGTTTTTGGAGTAATTCCTCTAATGATTCTGTCAAATGAGTCCCCCCATTATTTTGGAATTCGGACTCAATAATCCACTCAAGTAGTCTCCCATCATTTACTGCCAGCAAATGGGCGATATCTTCTGATGGATTGCCATGCTGAAATGGTTCCATGAATTCATTCATGATTTCATCGGCTGATTTTTCATTCCATGATGCAGAACCATCTAAATTGATCCGTATTATCAAGCCATCAGCTAGTTCTTTTTCGATTAATCTCTCCGATGACTTAATTGATCCAACTCCAAGTTTCAAAGCCAGTTGCTGAAGTAGAGCAGTTTTGCCATCTCCCGCATTTCCACAAAGGACTACTAACCTAGTCTTTCGATCTTTAATGTTTTGAATCAGTACATCTTCTAATTGTGGAGGAACATAAGTTTGGACGGCAAAATCAGAATCCAAACCCCTTGTTTCCTGATTACCGTATCTTGAGCCAGGATATGACTGTAAAAGGCTCCTGAGCCATTCTATATGTTGAGGTGAAGGTTGCTCATGAACAATGAGATCGCTGTCATATTTATCTTTTCCAGCTTCTTCAAATTCCTCAGGATAAGATGTTTCATCTCTGATGACCTGGTCGAGTAGTTTGAGAGCCTCGTCTATTGATGAAATTCTCTTGCTAGAATCAGAATCCGTGGCGGCATCTATGAATGTAGCTAGTGATTTATAATTCTCTTTTTCTATACCACCCCAATTAATCCCTGCCTCTTTTTTTCTATTTGAACCATACATGAAAGGATCTTTATCAAAAACGATATCAAAGAAGGTTGCTGCGAGTGCGTAAATATCATCAGATGGATTGGCAGGTTTTTTATCGGTAAATGATGGTGAACAATACTTGACAGTTCCAGGATTGTGGATAACCTCACCGACTTTGGTAACAAAATCATAATCGGTTAGAACTAACTCGCCATTCGAAAGAATGATGTTCCTTGGACTAATATCACCGTGGGTCAAGCCATTGCAGTGAAGAATATTTAATGCCCCACAGATATCACGGAGCCATTTGAGTACAAGCTCCATATGCGATTCAACAGGATACTCTTCGACTAATAGTTCAGTTACACCACTGAAGTCACCAAGGGGGCTGCCTTCAATCCAGGTCATTAGGGCGATGAATTCATTATCTCGCCATTCTGTAGCCACCTCATGAATTGCTGAGAGCCCAGAATGCCGTAATATTGGTTTTGCAATTCTGTAGGATTTTAAGACCTTATTACCAGTCTCTTGGTTATGTGCAACTTTACCGATATAGGTGCCTAAATCTTCTCCGGTGGTGTTATCTATAAGCTCCACTTTGAACGTGATTCCAACGCCACCGGAACCCACCCTGTTAACAATCCTGTACTTACTATCTCTAAAGGGGATAATTTGATCCTGAGTCCAATACTTCGAGGGTGGTGGTGGAGGCTCAGGAAGCTCCTCCCCAAGTAATAGCGTCAAGGATTGCTCGACTTCTTCAAGAGTACTCCTTTCTTCAGGATTCTCTTGAAGAGCGTTTAGTAAAGCATCCACGGCATTATCAGCATCTAGTTCCTGAAATATCATGCTAAGAGAGGCGTATAAAGAGTAAGCGTCTGATCGTTGATCTGCTGCACTAAGACCCGACGTTCTAACCTCAGGAGCCACAAAATCTTGATGTTCTGTTTCTGGTAGCGTTGCGGATGCAACACTCATGTCTGACGGGATTTTGGATAGGTTGAAACCTGTAAAGATTGGCGTATTGTCGTGCTTTACAAGAAGGGTTGTAGGAGACAGATTCCTGTGAACCGCTGGGATTTTCTCTGATCCGGTACTATGATACTCGATTAGTGATCGCAAGCAGTTCCTTGCGTAAACTAGACGATCAGTAATACTCCAGCTTTCATCTTTTTGCCTCGATTCAATCGATGGTGCTGCGGGATCAATAGTAGTGAAATAGTACATCTCGCCATCATAACCTGGTAAAGCTTGAAAGGAATCGAGGATTCTAGGAGCCCAACTAAAGTGCTGCAGCCTATGCAAAGCATCGAATTCACGCCTAGCTTTAGTTTCAGCCTTCTTGTCATCACTGGCTGAAAAATCATACAAGTGGAATAAAACCTTATCCTGACGTGCTGAATGACTTGCCTTAAAGATCCTGTGGAAGCGATCTTCCGGATTACTCACAAGATTTAGGTTAACGTAACCTGCCAGCCTCCTAACATGACCTTCTAAAATAACCTTTGATCTAGGCTCCAGCAAACTGCTTAAGTACTGAATATCATGATGAGAGAGTTCATCCCTTGTTATTTCATCTCTGAATCCCAGAGCTTCACGCCACTGCCGAAGAGAATATAGATGAATCCCCAAAACAGGTGAAATATTCTTCTTTTGGCCAGCGGATTGTTCTCTTGTTAGTAAAAAAGCTGCATCTACAAACGGAAGATTTGGAAATTCCCTCTTCAGAGTCGTCGCTACTTTTTTAGCTTTCAAACTTAATCGGTCAGCTTCCTGTTCGACAATTTGTTCATTTATTGCTACCCAATCTGTTGACCAGTGCTTGATTTCAATTACCTTAACTCCTGAAGGACCGATAGAAACAATATCAATCTCTGAAGCATGCTGTTGATGTGTCACTGAAAACGTCAAGTTTGTCAGCAGCACCCAATTTTGATTGCCCGGTGTACTTCGAAGTTTGGATTCCAAATGAGCAATAGCTTTGGACTCGCTATCATTTGCTACCGGTCCGCATGAGAAGATTTTCACATTCATAGGATTACCCTAACCAGGATGTTTAAGGATTTACAGACCGAATTTGGGAGATCTATTAAATTGAAAAGTTACCCATATGAATCATGCAAGACCTCCCATAGTCTCAAAGTGAATGCGTTTGAAATGATAGCACTGTTTTACTGCTTTTAAAAGGGGTTTTGAGGGTATTGATGTGAGTACGGGGAATGTGTTCAGATTCAGATTTAATCTGTCGGTTAATGCTTTTTTTCAATGCGTGCGATTAACTTAGATGGAGAAACTTCCAGGGATTCACAGATCCTGAACAACACGTTGAGCGTAGGGGACTTCTTGTCCCTCTCCAACAAACTGATATATGTTCGATGGACACCAGCCTGTACAGCCAGCTCTTCCTGAGACAGTCCAGCTTTCAGCCTTGCTTTACGTAGTTCTTCTCCAATCACGAGTACAAATCTAGCGTTAAACCCGTTGATTCTCTACAGACTATAGTCTACAATGACGAACATTAAGGATATTCAAGCTGTCATTACAACAGGGCACGGTCATGAAATTCACAGAGGATTTACTAAGAGAGACTCAGAAGACAATAAAAAAGGATTACGGGGTAGAAGTAACGCTTGATGAAGCTGACGAAATCCTGGATAACCTGACAAAGTATTTCAAGGAGCTGATGGAGATCGACCATAGGCAGAAAAGCGACCGGGGAAATGATGTACAATAACCATGTTGAAGAATTACAGGGGATCAAACAAAAGTGAAGGAGAGAGGCACTATGACCGACGTCGTTATCTACGCAAGGGTATCATCAAAAGAACAATCTGAAGGGTATTCCATCGACGCTCAGCTTCGTTTGTTGCGGGAGTACGCTGACCGTGAGAGCTTCACTATTCTGAAGGAGTATGTTGAGGTTGAGACTGCTAAGCAGGCTGGTCGTCCTGTGTTTCAGGAGATGCTGGGATTTATAAAGGGCACGCCTGACTGTGCAGTCCTGGTCGAGAAGACGGACAGGTTGTACCGCAATATCAAGGACTGGGTGACGGTAGATGAGTTGGGAGTGGATATACACTTCGTGAAAGAGGGAGTGGTCGTCGGGCCAAACGCAAAGTCGTCAGACAAGTTCTTCCACGGGATCAGGGTTCTGATGGCGAAGAACTACATCGACAACCTGAGCGAGGAAGTACGCAAAGGCATGAAGGAGAAGGTGCTCAATGGAGGCTGGCCACATCGTCCCCCATACGGTTACCGGACCTGCAAGAATGCAACCTCGGTAGAACCTGACCCCGATACAGCGGATATTCTCAGATGGATGTTCACGCGATTTGCTGAAGGCAATATATCAGTGCATCGGCTGTATCAGGAGTTTAAGCAGAAAAGCCCAAAACGGTTATCCCCATCCAACTTTGAAGCCAGGTTACGCGACCCCTTCTACAAAGGTGTCATGCGCTGGAAGGGCGATTTGTATACAGGTGCGTATGAGTCGCTGGTCGATACCGATCTGTGGGATAAGGTTCAGTTACTGCTGGACTGCACCAGTGCTTTACAAAAACGGACACCGACGACTGGCATAACCTACAGAGGTTTAATCAAGTGTGCTCACTGCGGTTGTGCGATAGTGGGGGAAATGAAAAAGGGGAAATATACCTACTATCACTGTAGTCAGAAACGTGGATCATGCAAGGAAAACGGATGGATCAGGCATGAAGTGCTTGATAAAGCTTTCGCTGACTTATTTGAAGCACTCAGGATACCGTCGGACCTTCAACCGGACGTTGTACAGGCTCTCAGGGACGCACACACGGTTGAGAGAACCGAGACAGAGCAGCAACTTGCCATCCTGAACGACAAGGCCAGCGAATTGCGACGGAAACTCAGTGCAGCCTATCAGGATAAGCTGAACAGTGATATTTCACCTCAGTTCTGGCAAGAGCAGCACAGGAAATTGGAGGGTGATCTCAAAGCCACGTACGCACACATCGATGGGTACCGGTCCGCGAATCTGCGAAGTTATGAGATCGGAGCCCAGGTGCTGGACTTCAATTATAGAGCCGAAAGTGTGTTTTTAGAGGGTGATATCGAGGTACGAAGGGACATCGTAAATCTGGTTGGTTCGAACTGCATTTTACGCTCCGGGAAACTGTTCGCAACCCTCTGTAAGCCCTTTGACAGCCTGGCTGATATAAAAACACTCCCCGGACGATCATCCGGGGAG
>SDBT01001202.1_pt1 | contig 44717 bp, 71 predicted proteins | sample 2277101 | NCBI WGS metagenome assembly SDBT01 (sample SAMN10404973, study PRJNA504765) | marine sediment metagenome | isolation source: marine sediment core GS10_PC15, 103 cmbsf | place: Arctic Ocean: Southern Knipovich Ridge | collected 2010
AGTTAAACTAATTAGGAGTTTATTCTCTGTTGAATCGGGTAGCAGAGAAGTGGGGATGGAAAGCAAGAACTCTGATTATGATATTAGGTTTGTTTATATAAGGGACATTAAAGATTACCTTAGAATAGGGAAGTTGCCAGATGTCATAGAACACATGAAAGGAGAGATGGATTTTGTTGGTTTTGATATTTTTAAGTTCACTAAATTGTTATTAAACAGTAACCCTAATATCATAAACTGGTTGAAATGTAAGCTTATCTATTCTACTGATGGTACAACAAAAGAGTTATTCCGAAAGTTTATAGAACAGAAGTTCAATCCTATAGCTTTGTATCATCATTACAGGAGTATGTGTAAGCAGAATTATCTTAAGTATCTAAAGACCTCAGCCCTAATGACGCATAAGAAATATCTGTATTGTATGAGGGGGTTGGTTAATGCTAAGTATGTTGAACAAAACCATGAACTTCCACCAATCGATTTTAAGGAAGCATTATCCAACACAAAGATAGATGATTCTGTAAGAAAGAAGTTGATTGAGGTAATAGAATTGAAGAAAGAGGGGTTTGAGGAGATTAAAGTTTCTAAAATCCACCTATTTGAAAGTTATATAGAACAGTTCTTGGAAGAAGAAACAAAGATAGAATCCAGAAGGCTTGTCGGTTATACAAAGATTCAGAATTATCTCTGGAAACTATTATTATGAGGGAGGTAACAAAATGTATAAAACCTATGAAATGCAAGCATTAGCACAAAGAGTATTAGCTACAACACTATTCAGCTATAAACCAGAGAAGTATAGGGGGTAATAAAATGGGAGAACCACTAAATGATAAATCAAGGATTATGAGTGATGATTTTATGAAAGGAGCATATACATTTCAATCGTTTTTAGCAACGGATGTTAAATCTGCTGTTGAGTGGTTGAAACAAGAAGTAAACAAATTAAAGGTTGAAAATGCCTTAGTAAAGGCTGATGTGTATGAATTGATAGATGAAGCTTTTGAAGATGTCATAAAATGATTAACTCTAAGTGGTGGCTAAAATGGTAAAATGCGATAAGTGTTTAGATGGAGAATGCGAACCTGAACATCTTTATCATGCAGGTAACTTTTTGTCAGACAAAGAATTTGAAGAATTGAAAAAGAAACACCACCTACCAAAATGATTAACTTTAAAGCATGGCGTATCAACTCCATCCAGAAGCGAGTTTGGAAGTATGAAGCATACATCACTAAAGTCAAGAGATGGCTTAAAGAGGATAAGAAGCTATTAAAGGGATTGAAGGGGGAGTAAGGCATAACAGCTAATTGTCGGACATTAAAACGTAAAACCCCCTACGCTAAGAGGTGAAAAATGGAACAAAAAACATTAAAAGATGTGGACTGGTTTAATTTAATTACCACAGAGCTATGTGAGAAAGATATTAATTTTTCATTTCCAGATGAAGAAAGTCAAGAAGTTACAGTAATTAACTCCGTTATAAATGAGAGATTAAAACAAGCAGAAGAATGGTTAAACTTTAAGTTAAGAGATGTTGGAGTTTATCAAGGACAAGAATTTCAAAGAGTATCTGACTTGATAAGAGAAGCGTTTGGAAATAAGGAGGATGATTGAGACGCTACGGGGGTTTTATTCCTAGCGGAATCCGACAATTAACAGTATATCCCACTTCATAAAATCTGCGGATTTTATTCCGCAGGACATACTTTAACATTATGAGAAATTTTGGAGAGTGCTACGATGAAAATAATGAGAATATCTGCATTATGCAATAAGTGTAAAAAGTCAGTTCATATTCCCTCAGAATGTGATGGTACATTTGGAAAGATAGATGTGGTTGCTGTTGATGATGTAAAGAAGATGTTTGTGAATTTCATAAGGAATTACACACGACCAGCCCATGCAGATTTTAAGTTAGAATATAATCGAATTATTGACGCACTCTCCAAAACTCAAGTAGATTCTGAAAAAGAATCCATCTCATAATTCACGTTATATCCCACTCACAAAATCTGCGGATTTTATTCGCAGGACATAACAACTAATTGAGCAAAATAAACCCAAAATACGAAAGGTTAGTGGGTTCTAGGAATCCATCAATACCTTTGGTATTTTTAATGCAGCTAATCTCGTAAGATTTTGGGTTTACTATCGCTCAATTAACAGTATATCCCACCTACAAGAAAATGAGTTACAGAAAATCGAAAGCAAACCCAAGTGGTCTTTGCCTTATCTGTAAGGAAAAGATTGTTAATAGGTGTAAAAGTTCATGGTATTGTTTAGTATGTGAAAGACCTAGTAGAAAGATTAAAGTCAGAGTTTATAGTTTGATTTGGAGATTAAGGAAGAAGCATCCTGATTTCGACATAAAACATAAATTAACTATAAAGAGAAAGATAGGCAATGTTCCCACAGAAACCTTGGATAAAGGGTTGTCTAATGACAGAGACTTACACTCTCAGGATTAACATTATCCCTTATTTAAGCCAAAGATACTAAGAATCCACTTAATAGGCTCACGGGAGAGTGATGGTGTGTGTTTCAATTTAACAATATCCTCCCTGTTCTTGCTAGTTCTTTGGAAAAATATCGTATGTTGAGTGTTATTTTCATCCAACTTATCTTCAATGTTCTTCAACGATTCTAGTACCTTTCCTTGAAATTTACCCAAGCTAAAGTTATTGTTCTTACTCATCTAATCTTTGCTACTATCTTTGAAATAAAACTCTATCACAGAATACACCAGCTCAGTTCCAGTAGCAATTATCCCAGTGTAGATGGGGTTATGTGTAGTTAAATAACCAGCTATACCACCAATAATGGTTATCAATAATTTCTTCCTGCCCTTTAAAAATTCAATAGGGTTCCAGTTCATCATTGTTTTACTTTTTGTATATGTCATGTCTTTTCACCTCGTTATATTCCTATTCTCACTTTCACCATGCATTGCCAGAGTTTAGTTCTATATTACTCACAATCGGTTGCTTCACCAAACTAAACAATTTAAAGCGAATTCTCACATCAACTGTATTGCTATTATTAAAGGCAGCAACATTAATGCTTCTATTAAACCGCCGATTATTAATCACCTTACTACCTACTAACCCTTCCTGTAACACAACACCATCACTATCCAATATATCAACTCTCACATAAGCATCCGTCTCTATACTAGTGTTCTCCTCAAACCATCTTAATATTCCCCAGATATTATCCCCAGAACTAGGGAACGATTGTCTGCTAATATCACATACCTCACTAACCCAGAACCCTGATACCCACGCTTCTACAGGAATGTCAAGTCTTGGCATAGTTAAACCACCACCGTAGCATTGTATTCAAGGAATATCCTTTGACCGAACTGTGGCTTATCATAATTAATCCAAATCCATATCCCTTGAGAACCATTAATCGATACATTGAACAGTTCCTTATAAGCTGTATGGGTAAGAATCGTTGAATTGTCAGGGTCATCAAGAGTATTAACCCGCATATTCATCCTAGTGATAGCGGTTGAACTATTGCTTAACAGATTGTCAACGTATGCAGTGCCATTATCAACCCCAGTATTGTTGATATACAGTCTTATCTCTTTAAAGGAAGCATTAAAATCGTCATAACTTACAACCATCCTTTTCCATTCAATACTGTCCATAACAATCCCTGACCCGTTAATCTCTGTATCGTTCACATAGACAACGCTTAACCAATAGATATTATTGGTTATGTTTAAAGGCAAAATGTCAAGAGATAATGTATCGGTATCTGATAGGTTGATATAGTTATGTAGTGAAGTTGTGTTACTGAAGTTCAACACCATATAGTTGTGGGTTATGTTGCAGTCAAAGAACGTGGTATTGATTAATGTATCGTTGCTTACGTTGTTAGAGTACTGTAACTCTTTAATGAACCCAAAATCATACTTAATCCTTCCAACAACCGATTCATTGGTGACATTGATTAATAATGGCTGGAAGTCCAAACAACGCATTGTATGGTTGAATTGTGTCCTGTTTGAATGATTATTACTGTCCTGTATGAAATAGTCCCACCCGAACATCCTTGAGAAACTTTCAATGAAGATTTGACGGTAATCAAGCAATTCAAACGCTGTTTTAAGGCTGAATGTGAAGTTGTTAAATCCTGTATTGGTAACGTTAAGTGTACAACTGTCAACGTCCTGTGTAGCTGGTGTGACGTTCTTAGAAGAGTAATTAGTAGGTATTATGGTCATTGTAGCTCCAGTGCATAACCCGAATGTGAAGTTAATGTTAGGGATGAATGTCCAAAACCCAACGTCTGTTGTGGTGTATGTGTCAGAACTTTGTGAGGTTATGTAATCACCATTGAATGTTACTGTATAGTTGCCGTCATCCCCTCTTGCTAGTTCTGTAAGGTTCTTTACTGTTAAGTTCCCTACCCCAGTTATGTTAAGTTTAAGGCTGTACGATTGAGGGTCATAGATGTATTGGATGTTGGTTATGGAAGAGTTTATTGCCTTGAATTGCGGTTGTGTGGCTGTTATGTACGAGAATACCAAGGTTCTGTTGTTTGCAGGGATATTTCCTGTATAAGTGTCAAAGTTGCTAGCTGTTGATAGTTCTGTTGTTCCATTAAAGAGTTGGTTGATTTGTGTTGGCATATCGTTTATGGTAGTGGTTGTGTTCTCTACCCTAAAGTCTTTTCTGCCATTATAGGAGAATCTTATTGTGCCATTGTTTGAAAGATTAATTAGATGGTAATTAGTTGAGGTTTCATTTACTGTGAAATTTACAGGATTTAAATTAACTTTAATATAAGAAGTACCGCTTGGGTAATTATTTTTGGAGATAGATAAGTTAATCACATCTGAAATAAGGTAATCTATATCGTATCCAAACAACGTACAGTTTTGTATGATGGTATTATTATATGATGAAATGTTTATTGCTATACTGTTAGTTGTTGAGTTTCCAGTTAAACTTGCACCATTACAATCTAAAGCCACATTAGCTCCTATTTTTATAATCCCATTTAAGTTAGTGTCATTTAAAAGATATATGCCGGGACAGAGTGTTGTATCTGAGATAACGGACATATCTTCAAAAGGAATAACACAATCATCTTTCTGTTGAGTATAAATGTCAAGAATAACCTTTTTAGATAAACTTTCATTATATATCAATACTTCATCTATAACCCCATTAAAATCCCATAAGTTGAAGGCAGAAATTCCAATCTTTAATTCGTCTGTTGATTGTGCCAAATCAGGAGCAGAAGTAGTTGTGACATTTACGCCATCAAAATATCCAATGATTATATCATCTTTATAAGTCATTCCAACAAAATGCCATTCATTTAGGAGGGAACTAACTGTAAAGGTCGTACCTAAAGTTGCAGTCCCATTACCAATCTCATAAACAACATCATCATTATTTAGTGTTAATCTATATCCTGTATCTCCGAAAAAACTATCGCTAATAACTGAATTTCTAATAGCCAATATACTTACATTAACCCAAGCAAATATGCTCCAATTAGTCAATGGATGGTCAGGATAATTATTAATTATTACTCTATCATTAATACCATCAAACTGCATAGCACCATCTCCTAATACTTTATTAGTTAAGTTATATCTTGCACCTATAATAGTACCGTTTTCTTCACCACCACTCCAATCATATACATGAGTATCATTCTCTCCAACAGCACTCTCATTATCGAACCGATAGAAAGCAACAAGACCATCTTCATAAACAGCAGAGTTCCAGTTGTCATAGATACTAGGTTTGCCAGCAATAGAAGTAGGAGTAGGGTCAAACAGCCTTACATTAAAGCACTGATTATCACTAGTTATCCTATACCTAACTTGTATCTTGTCAGGTCTTACCTTATTATTGACCACCTTCGCTAAATGGTATCCATCCTGAAATGTTACTTTCATGTTCTTGCCAAACTTAAACGGGCTTGTTATCTTTCTGGTTTCTCCAGTATACTCAATATTAGTGATAAGATACTCAAATATCTTACCCTTAGCATTACCGAAACAAACCTTATGAAAAACAGGAACATCCTCAACGTTTGTTGCTAGATTATCAAACTCCAAGAAATCTTCCGCTACAATACCTTCCTTGAACAAAGCATACCTATACCATTCAGTTGTATCACCGATAATGTTATACCTGATAAACCTGCTCTTAGCACGCATAAGCGTTGTTCCATCAAATATCCTTGTATACTCAACAGCCTGCAAATCATCAAACTTACCAGTAAAAGGATTATATAATTTGTAGGAAGTTCTTGTCTTAGCGAAATCAATCCTAATCTTATCAGAAAATACCATATAAAAAGAGCCTGAAAGTATCACTAACACCATCAAAAAGCTTAACAATATTTTATTCGCCATTTAATCATTTAAAGCCCAAGTTTCTTAGCAATAAACTCAATCCTTTCACTATCCTTATTAATATCACCATAATCAGGTTTTGATATTGTATGTTTTGTTATCAATCCGTATACCAAATCGTCAAGTTCTTTAGGTATTCCTTTACCGGAATGGTCAATAAGTATCTTCTTATTGTTCTCGAAAGTGATAGGTTTGTCGGGATATTTAGCCTTGAACTCTGCCTCAAAAGCTATAGTATCCAATTCTTCCCTTATCATTATTGTCCACATTGTTAAATCACCCTTAGCCTATAAACTCTCCAGCGGTAATAACCAGTACCATCCGTTGCACTTTGACCACGAAGGCTTATGGTAAGTTCCGCTGTTAACCAGTCAGCAATCATTGTTGCGTCATCATTAAATTCATCAGCAGTATCATTATATGTGAATCTAGTCTCTGCTGTTATTAGATTTGTAGCCTTTGGACTGGTAGCAATTTTAACGGTAATGTGTCCAGGTAAAGAATTTGCACCAGTATTTACCGCTGTGGTATCGAACGTGTTAGTGCCATCATTAATCCTTATTATCATTTGGATATTCTCTCCACCACCGCCATCATCTGTCCCTTCCATCTCAACCATGATACTCTCACCAACATTAAATGTTCCGGCAGGAAGAGTTGTAGATTCCAGTTCAGTTACAGACCTGTCAGTGGTAGTGCCCAAATCTGTGAATAGGAATTTAAGCCCGAAAAACATCTCTTTACTGTCAGTGCCGTCATGGTCATGCCCTGAAGTTGTGTCCTGTAACCTATCAATGATTTCGTCATTGGTATCGTTAACGTCAGCACTCGCTATAGGTCTTTCACCTGTCTGGAAGTTTGTATTTGCTGAAATCTTTGTGTTTCTTATTGTAATCCTAATCACCCCTCATGTCATATTCAACATTATCTATGTTTTCTTTAATAATGAATTTACACTTAACACAATAGTTAACAACACAACAATCACCCTCATAAACCTCTATATAACCTATAATCTTCATCAGTCCTTTACATTTAGTGCATTTCATCTTATTTTGTTCTTAAGTTCAAAATGAACCTTACGATGTATGCCTCTAGGCAATAATAAAAGATTCTCAGGTCTATTGTCAGTTCTAATCATATTTCTATGATGGATAACACAACCCTTAGGGACTACACTTCTTAAACTCTTTTTCTTGATTAGATATTCTTCTTCTAACTTTTCTTTTGTTATTTTGTATTTCATTTTTTCCTACAAATAATTCAAAGGGTAAGTTCTATTCTTCCGTTCTCTACAGTAATGTTCTCTGAATGTGAAGGGAAATCATCATCCAACGATACCTCGATAGTGTCACCAATCGAATACTCACTTTCATAATTGGCAGCATCAATAACCCATTGACCGAACTCGTCTGTAAGGATTGTCTGGGTCTCACCCAAATCAACATCTTTAACGTACACTAACCTGTCAACCACTGGTCTTGTTATGCTTGTTATCTTCCCAAACAAAAGTGCTGGAAATCTTGGGTCAACCATTGTTACCTCACCTCAAGGTCAAGGTTAATCTCGGTAATTCCTTCCTGCAACACACCAGTGGCTATCGGTCTTGACTTTAACCTGTCATAATTCTTCCAGTTCCATTGCCTCTTAACCACTTCTTCTTGTATAGTTAATCCAGCATCAAACCCGTAAAGGTCATTATCGAACCCACCGTAGATGTTACTATCGAACACTGCACCTGTAGGTATGCCTCTTGTAATTACTTCATTGACTACCCTAACCCTGACTTTCTCTTTAACTACTCCTGCAAGGATTAGTTCTTTGGTTTGGTCTCTATGACCGATACTATCTCTCGCTTGGGAATCTCCGATATTTAATCACCTCACAAATCCTGTTCTAATAGTGTAAGCCTACCGTTCTTTCCTGCCCTTACGCAAGCTTCTTTAACCAAAGCACCTACTTTTATGTCTAAACTGTCAAAGAACTTACTACTAACCTTATATTTTGTCCCTTCTAACATATCTATAAGTTCTTTAACTCCCGTCTTTCTTATCAGTTCTCTCATTTTGATTCACCTCACAATCCCCTAACATTAACTTAGGTCTATCTTTAAATAAGATAGTTACCTTAGATTCTATGTTCTTAAACTCATCTTCATACTTACCTATATCCCCTATTTCTCCTTTCAACTTCATTCTGTGTTTCACCCCTAATCTTGTGTAATCTCAACAGTGACAATCCTAGTGAACTCTTCAGTAGCAATCTTAGCCATTGGAGCAGTAACTGTCCTATTGAACGAATCAGCATTACCATTAACCCTTAACTCCCATTCCTGTAGGTTGTTACCGTTGCCCTGTGTAACAGAGATTACATGGGTTATAGTAAGTGTTGCAGGATTACTGCTCTTGATACTGGTAGTGGACAGTAATGTTGCTGATACTTCAGCGAATAACCCACTATCGTTCTGGCTTGGGACAGTACCATCAGTTCCTGACTGTGCGTGTGTAATCGAACTATCAAGCAGATTTCTAACTTCTTTAAGCCCATTGTTCAAGACCACCACCTTAATCACCACATTTCATCTTAGCTATCACATTCTTGTCCCAATTAAGCAGTTCTTTGACTTCTTCAATATTTTCAGGCTTGACAAACCCCTTATCATCAAGCAGAGACTTGAACTTAATTATCTGTTCACTGTCAAGCTTAATCTCTTTATACATTCTTCTTAACTCTCCCTCTTCTTCTCATCCTCTTCAAGGGTTAACGTAACCCGATTACTTGCCTTAGACAGGTTATACTGAACCCTTTTAGTTCTCATGTGCTTGTTCCTAACACCTGATAATGGTGAATTAATCAATGGCAAATCACCAGCAGTATACCTTCTGAACTGTAGATTGATTGTACCACGCCATCTAGGGCTACCAGTACCCTTTGTAAGGTTTCCTGCTAAACCCTTACCAAGAGCTATACAACCGTCCCTGAACGATGTATTAAAGGTGCTATCAGTGGTTATGGTGGCATCACCGGGATTCCAGTTAGGTAATGCCTTACCTGACCCGTAATCGTCATAATCAGCAGGGAAAGCGTATTCATCAGCATCTGTATGGGTGATTGTGGTTTCTGGTGGTGATTGTTCACTCGCAAGGTTAACTTCCCTTTTCTTAAAATCTCTAGCTATATGTGTCCAAGCCTTATAAACCATCTTTAAATCTGGACTAGCAGACGTTTCATCATAGAATAGCCCTAATATCCCGCTACCATTCATATCGTCACCAGCATTGAATATGACAGCATTAACAACATCAAACGTTGCATACTTCAGGTTAGAACCTAACCATTTGTTGCCTGTGGTGTTGTCTGACTGTATAATAACTAAACTGCTGTATGCAGTGGCACCAATAGCGTGTGCTTCAGTAACGGTGTTATCCACAGTCCTTACAACCCCTGTGAGCTGATTAGTTGATATGCCTGTATAATCGAACAGTTCAGCCCCTACCTGTAATCTACCGCTGCTAGAGAACCCTGAACTTGAAGTAAGGTCAATAGTGGTAACATCACCTGTTGAGGCTATTGTAGTGGTTAAAGTGGTGGTAGCTCCATCTTTTGGGTAGAACCAATGGAACCTGTTAAGTTCATCAACATAATACAACATCTTCCTGTCCTGAGGTGGTGCTGACTGGCTCTCACCACCGTCAAAGTCATTGGTGAACTCTAGTGTGCTTAATTCGTCTAACCATTCATATACAGGCTTGAACACCCTTCCAAGACCCTTATTAGGGAATGCTGTGCCTGTAGCGTCATTCCTTGTAGTTTCAATGAACCCACCTTCAATATCAAGTCTTGCATCAACCGCATACTTGCCCGGGAACACAACTTTTCCATCATCATCGAACCCTTCCTTGTCCTGTCCTTTAAGGGCTGATACTGCCCGTATAACGTTCTGGATGATGGTTGGTGCTGTTGCAGTAGCATCAATCCCGTTGCTTCCTTCAACTGGGTCAGCTTTCTGGTAAGTCTTTGACCATAAAGCATTGAATATCTTGTAAGACTTATCAACACAACTTAACTTAAGCTTAGTACTTTTCTCTCCTGTAACAAAATTAATCTCCTTAACTTCAGCACTCATAATCAAATCGTTAGAGAAGTTGCTAGTGTCAATAGCCCTATTATCTTCCAATCTTGCAGCATAAATCTTGATTGAATCGCTTTCATTGAACTTAGGAAGACCTGTATCGGTATTTACATATTTAGTGTATAAATTGCCATCACTACCGCTACGCTTAATTATTGGATTGGTGAGGAACATGTCAGCACTGTTAATCCTTGAACCTTGATTCTTTGTGATATTGATACGTTCAACATCAGACAATCCATCAGGGAACTGTTGAACCCCATTGTTATCAAACCATTGAACCAATAACTTTACCTTGCTCATTTTAAAGGCTCACCTCACAGGTAAGTGTATACTTAAGTTTCTGGGAACGTGCATTCTGCGGTATGGTAATGCTCTTGACGTATATGTGTAAGTGTGGGAATGGGTCTCCACTATTGTATAACACCCCACCTAAAGCTGTATGGGTATCAACTATTGTTTCAGTAGGTACAATGTCTGATTTATTGTTACCATCAAGGTTATCCCTACCCATCCTACTGATAACATTATCCCAACCATCAGTAGCAGCACCGCCAGACATATCAGCATCAGTGCTGTTGTAATACAATAACTTTATTCCTTTGCTTCTTCTGAGAGTATCGAAAAAGATTACCTTTGCCATATCATTAGCAGTGGCTCTGTCAAGTGAACCAGTAATCTTAATGATTGGGTTAGTGACAGATACTGGGTTTAATACTGCATTATCTTCAGTTCCTACCTCTGGTTCATTATCTATTGTCTGACCAGCAGTGAATGATAGATTAACACCTTTAAGTGTTATAGCAGCACCCCTATTAGCTATTAAACTCTCTTGTGTCCCACCTTCGTCCTTGCTCACGAACCCAGAATCGATTAGGCTAAGGCTGGCGGTTTTAATCACCTCCATATCTATTTATCCCATTCATTTTTTCATAATGCCAATGTGCTTTAACATGTATATCGGATGGAATACAAGATAACCTTCTTAATGTTTGAGATATTTTATTTTTTCTTAATTTGTTTGCTTCTTTAGACATCCAACTATTCATTGGTTTTCCTTTATTAGATGGGGATTGACCTTCCTTAAACCATCCTTTCTCCCCCCCTTTGCAAAACTTATGTCCTTTTTGATAACCAGCAGGTCTCATCTTAACATTATTCTTAACTAAGAATTTATGAATTGATGTAGGATTTGAGTTTGTTTTTTTGCTTATCTGTCTACAAGAAAGACCTGATTCATACAATTCAATAACCCCTTCATAATTTATCTTTGCCATTTTAACTGAAATCCCCCGCAGGTGTCCTATTTATCTCATCAGCAGGAATGAACCCTGCCGCCCTTAATTCATCAAGCAAATCAGCAGATTTAGAAGTGTTATTGGCTATCTCTGCAAGGAGTTCAGATAATTGGGCGGTCTCATCTTTAGGAAGTTTATCTTTGGCTGCTTTAACTATATCAACAGCTTCTCTGAACTTACCAAACTCCTCAGCAGCCCTAGACACAATCCCTGTCCCACCGATTATATTCTTTACCCTTTCTATGTCTCTCTGTATTGCTCCACTCCTTATGGCTACGATAGTCATAACTATTGTGGCACTAGCGAAAGCACCTAATGGTCCACCTAACACAAACCCACCAGCAGTAGCTAACCCAATAATCTCGAACAGTTCTAGTGCAGAATACACCTCACCAGCAGGTTTACCGAACAGTTTAAAACCAGCACCAATGATAAGCCCTCCACCTATCAAACCCCTCATAAGACCTAACCCTCCTGCGAACTTACCAACAACAGATTTAGGAGCAGCAGCAGTCCCCATAATAGTCTCAGTCCCTTTTATCAGCATCCCTAACCCTTTAACACCAGTATAGAATGTAACGAACTGTCCTACCACAGCCATTAATGCACCACCAACAGCAAATATAGCGAAAGTTCCCACTATCGCAAGAGCAGCTTCTTTGTTTGCAGCAATCCATTCGCCAACCCCATTAACAAGGTTAATGATGAAGTTAATAGCGTTAAGAAATAATGGAGATTGGCTTAATGCTGATATAATACTAAACTTGACAAACTCCCAACTAGCAGTTAATTGTTCGGTTTTCTTGCTGAATACTGTTGTCTCAGCACCAGCAATCTTGCTAGTATTAACTAAAGCCCTTAACCCGCCTACACCGAACCTCTGCATTGCCATTCCAGCAAACATAACAGATAGACCGAACCCTAACATCACACCCCTATTCATCCTAGCAGCTCTTAGAACCTTATCTTTCATAACCGTTGCTGTATTTGCTAAGATTATGTTATTTCTCCTACGCAACAGATTCTGTTTAGCAATTACTTGATTAAGTATCCTTTGTGCATCACCAATCCTCTGAACTGCTGGAACCACTTTCTTAGTAGCATTCTCTATTTTTCTACTATTTACGAGAGACTTAATGAAAGAATTATTGATTAATGACCTTTGCCTAAGTTGAGAGATAGCAGACTGATTAATTCCTTCGGATACGCTCCTTGCAGTTGTACCCATTCTCTTCATAGTTTGTTCAGTAGTCTTTAAAGCATCATTATTCTTCTTTAATGTTGCGGTAGCTCCTGCATCTCTTACCCTCAATATCATCTCTAAAGTTCTACTTACTACCATTTTGTGTTAATCATCCAAAAGTTATCTTATTACCGCTCCCAGAGGTGTTAGTTGCTTTTTCCCTTGCCTTATTTAACTCAATGATATATTCCACCTGATTCCAAAACTTCATTAAAGGGTAATTGTCATCAATCGTAACCCCAAACTCACGTTCTACACCAGCAACTAATCCAGCATCAGCTTCATCTATCCTTTGGTATTTAATCCTTGCTGACGTTGCATCATAGGTTTCTTTCTTCGAGCCTTTCTTTCTTCTCTTCGAATTTGGAGTTCTTCTTTTTTTGTTTTCTCAATCTCCGCATAAGTAGTCCATCTGAACCTTACTTGAGTTTCGAGGATAAGGTTTTGAAGGTTATACTCAACATATTCGTCAAGTTCACCCTCTTCTTGCTTATTGTTTGGCGGGTAATCCCTCTTGATAATGTCTTTAATGAATACTCCGAAGTTATCGAAAAGCCAGTCTGTTCCGAACTCTTCACTCTCATTCATCAATTTATTGAACCTTCTTGCGTCACCTTTGACTGGTGTAAGCTCCTTATTGAACCCACCAATCTTCAATTCCCACTTTCCTACACTTTCGCCATATCGATTTGACATTTCTATCTCACCTCATTAGTTCTGTGTTTCTTCATTTCTTCACATCCCCGAAAGTCTTTACTTCCATTGTTCCGTCTTTCTGTTCGTCTTTTGGCTTGTTGACCATGTTCTTCAATACTTCAACCTCTTTCTTTAAGTCCAATATCAAAGCGAACATAGCCTCTTCCTTACGCTGCCTAAGAACAATCTCATGGTCGTGCATCGCCTTAGCCCATCTAATGTTCCCGAACTCCTGCACACAACTCCTTTCCCATTCTTTCCATTTGGGATAGTTCCAATGACTAAAGATAGGAAAGGCTCTTCCGATACGCTTCCATTCCTCATCACCCATATTAACCTTCTTAAAGGCAGGTTTCTTTTTCTGTGGTTCTGACATATTCTATCACCTCATAACTTTAACTTCCACCATCAGCATCAAACTCTTTCCAACAGTCCTCAGCAGCAGCACTTATCCTAACGTCTTGTGTTGCGTGACCGTCAGCATCACACTTGACACCGCCCAATGTCTCAACAGTGGCATTATTTAATAACCAATTAGCTATCACACCACCACTCCCATTATTCTCCTGAATGACAACAGCAACACCAGCAGTAGGCACAGCACTAGCATAATTGTACCTTGTGTACCCTGAAGGCTTTGTAGCACTTGCAGTTAACTTGAACTGTTCAAGGTCGAAGCCATTATCATCTTCTGGATTAATTAATAATGTTCCAGTATACTCTCCTTTGGTCGGTGCTTGAGGATCAAGTTCAGAATTCTGGACACCGTTTGTCGCACCCATCAACTTAACCTCTTCAGTGGTTCTTTCAGGTTCTTTGAACTCAAACTCCTTAGTAACAGGAGCGAACTGTATCTCATTGCTTCCTACAGCATCCAACGCCGTCTTAAAATCCGTTGTTGTGTTTGGACTTGCTATTGCGTTCCCAATAGTGAACGTAAACTTAGTTGGTTGTATTAATACCATTTATAACTCACCTCGTTGTTTTTTGGCTTCAAGTATCTCGTCAATCAACTCCTTCTTAGAAGTGTCTTTTGCACCATACTCATTCCCAATCTCTCTCAGTTCAGCCATCTTGAGAGCTTCATAACTTGTCCTTAGTTCAATCTCAGTATCACTAGTATTCTGTGGTTCTGTGGTATTGCCTTCGTCATCCACCTTAACAAAATCCTTTTTGCTTGGGGCATATTCTGTCTCAACTATCTGGTCAGGATAGTACCATTGACCCTTAATGTTCTTCCTCTCACCTAAATACTTCCATTTCGTCATTGTCTTCTCACCTCTTATTATCTCTTTAACTCAATCTCTAAATTGTTAACAAACACATCATCAGCTTTGCCAACAACATGAATGAACGCCTTATCAAAGTATCCTGCCTGTCCTGTCCACCTAACAGTATTACCACCGCTAGTCTTTACACCACCTTGACCATACATGAACGGTGGTTGAGTAGTATTGAAGTATCTTGGGTTGTCCCTCACCTTTGGGTCAAGTAATAGGTGGGTAGGCTCTCTATTAACCCATAGATTGTAAGTGAACCCGCTATCACCAACAGCTACACTGATTATCCTTGCTTCCTGTTTACTGCTGATATTAGTGACACTGATACCTTGCCTTAACCGTCCAGTGCTTACAGGAGCTATCATCTGAGCAAAGTTCTTACCAATCTGTCCTAACTGGTTAACTGACCTTGTACCTACCCTTCTGATACTCTCAGGAAGGTTACCCATGAACCTCTGCACATCCTTGATGTTTGATTCAATAATTACTGTTACCATCTTCTTTCACGGTCTCCACTTGAACTTTACTATCTGAGTACCCAAATTATACTTCTGACCACTAAATATTATGTCACCAACTGTACTGTCATCAACCCATTCAGGTCTATCGAACACTAACCCTGCATAAACCAAAGTATCCTCATTATCAATAATAACGTTCTCCATGAAGTCTCTACCAATATCAACCCTTTCCTTGCCATGCCGTGCCCTGCTATAGAACATTGTGGTGACGTTAATAGGCGAATTAAGCCCTGTACCAGCATTATCGAAGGTTGTCGATTCTAAACTAAGCCTTACAGGTTCAATGACAATACAAGGGAATGTGGGGTCTTTCTCAGGGAATGCTGCCACCAACGCCCAACTAACAGTACCTGTGCCTTTAGTATCAGTGAAGTTGGCTGGTAAGTTATCAGTATATATCCCTTCAATGGTCTTGAATATATGTTCCCTTACACCTAACAACGTCAAATCAAGTTCTTTCATGCCTTTGTCAATGTCTGCTTGGGTTATAGTGAATGTCTCTATTTTAATCTTCCTGCCAGAGCTAATCCTTGCCTTTACACTGATTGAATCATTCAACACTGCACCAGAGGTCATATCAGCCAAATCCCTTACGTAATCACCACTAGCGTTGGTTGTGACACTAACAGCACCAGTATTGGTATTGTTCTTGAATATTACTTTAGTGTTAGCCATTACAGTAGTACCATCAACGTCCGATATTCGTCCATGCATCAAAAATGGGATTCCAGTCATTTTATTATTGTATTTTACTGAGTATTATTGCCTGAGCAACATCTACACCGTTAAAATGTATAGGTTCAATACTCCTTATCTTATACTCTTGACTTTCAAACGTGACCTTATCATCAGTATCGATTGTCTGGTCATCACGTATCAAGAACCTTATCTCGCCTTCCTGAAGGTCTCCAATAGGTTGTAACCCAATCCTAGTCTTAACATACCTTGAAGGGATTGCATTGACACTAACTTCAGTACCTTCTGCCTCTGTAGGCTGTCCATACCCGCTATCTTCTCCTGTGGTGCGTGTTATAGGGGTTAGAGTGAATGTACTCCTCAAGTTAGTATTATCAATAGTTCTCCTAACCCTTGTCCTTACAGATGTTCCCCTTGTCATATTCTTAAACTAGCCCCATACTAATGTTATGTTCGCCTAACAAAGCATACAACTCATCAATCCTTTCCTTCTGATACCGTAAATAAGTCGAACCCTGAACAATACCTGACTGCAACGATATACTCTCCAAACTTAAAGGGTCAAGCCCTGAGAAGTGTGAAGTATTACTCTTAGACATAAGTATCTGCCTTACAGCCAGTAATACGCATAATTCTCTTGCTAACGCCATCTTCCTGACAGTCTCGTTATCTGTAGCTGTTCTGTCAAGACCCCACGTATAACTTACCTTAAAAGCCCTTGTCCTACCAAAATACGGCTTATTGTTAAGGAATGTGAGGGTTGTCCTGTTCTTATCCAATATGAAATCACCACCGCTTCCTGATTGTTCTGTCAATACTTCGAAAGTGTCAGCTTTATTATCAGAAGCAGTATTCCTTGAGAATGATGTTACAGCGATTATAGGGCTATTCCTAAGCCTTACAACGTCCAAGTTCCAACCGAACCCCCTATCAGCTCTTGAACCAGAAGTGTTAACGTTAAGCCCTAACCCACGTTGAGGGCTTGTCCACATATTCTCGTTGCTTGTGTCATAGAACTCGTCAGTAATGGTATTACTCTTAAAACTAGACTTAGTGCGTAAATCAATCTCTGCCTCACCACGTAAGATACTGTTCTCAACCCTTAAATCGGATATGTCATCAGTTGATACACCGTCTAACTGGTCTCGGACTTCCTGTATAGTGCAATACCTCGCTTCACTGAAAGAAGCAGTGGTTATGTTGACTGTCTTGCTCTGTTCACCACTCGCTATTGTAAATGATGAAGTTCCACGTTCTGTGGTAGGAGTGGCAACGATAGTGATTGAATCACCTACAGCATAATCAGTAGCCATATTAGCGAGGTCTAGGATGTAGAACCCGTTACCATCAGTATTGATTGTAGTGGTTTCACCGTTGTTGGTATTGTTTGTGGCTGTAACTAACGCTCCTGAAGGGTTAGAACCTGCACTGTCCGTTATTGTTCCTGATATTTGGTAGGGTATTTGAACTATTTTAATCACCTCTTTGAATGTTAATTTTGCTTGTCATTATATAAAACTTCGCTATGTCTTGTAAATGGTATTTAGTGAACTCTCTCCTTGCTTCAAGTACATAATATTTGTTAGTTGTTGGGTTAATTCCTGTATCGTATAATGGTTCTTCATGTTCTCTCCAATATATTCTCATATCTGCAACAACCTTCACCAATCCATTTAACTTGTTGCTGTACATCCTACTTTGTCGCACACGAACCTGCTTCCACCACCTAAACTGATTAGTTGTGATGGTATGGGTTCAGGTATAAGTTCCCAACCTTCACTACACTTCTTGCTATTTCTTCTTGTTCCTAATACTGGATAACAGTACTGTGCTGTGGTTCTTGCACAATACATTCTGATTCCAATAGATTCACAGTAATGGGTAAGTTCTAATGGTTCTCCAGTGGTTGGGTCATAGACAGCATTAATGGTGAATCCTGCTATCATTAGCAAGATTATGCCTACATTAAATGCCTTTTGTTTATCCATTTTATTACCATGGGATGTTTGAATATTTCTTAATAACTACTGAAACACTATTAGGATGGTCACCGAAAGAGCCATGAGTTGACATTTCAATATCTGCATCATCTGCTATGAACTGAAATATTAGTTCATCTCCTTTTTCAAGTTCCACCAAGAAATTGTGGCTCAGTTCAGTCTCTACTTGTATTCTTATTATATCGGTCTCAAATACTGAGCCATTGATTTCTGTTCCGCCCCTATAAATTGCCCTTCCAGCAACATCAATTTCTGAATTAGCTAGGGAAGTATCAATTACATCAAAGTTATAGCTAATATCATAGATTCCGTCTGTATTGATTGTAAAAGTTTGGTTAGTTCCATCATCAAAGGTATGTACTATCCCTTGTTTTATCTGAGCAGGTTCTTGGTCGAAAGAGAGATTAGTCCAGACATTAGCACCATTCACCGGAATAGTGACGTTTGTATGGGGGAATATGAATTGTGGTAGAAATACGTTCTCTGCTGTTATGTTGCCTGACACATTCGCATTCCCACCTTGCACGTCTAATTTGACTGAAGGAGAGGTTGTGCCGATTCCTACATCGCCAGGAATGTGAACGTCACCGCTGAACTTGGTACTGTTGGCTATCGCATTATCAACTTGATACCCGATTGCACCTGATTGAGCTGCACTTGCGGTGGATTGATACCCTAACACGAAAGCAAAATTGCCAGTTGCTGTTGCACCACTCCCAACAGAAGTAACCCTGAAACCTGTTGCGTCTGCTAGATTTCCGATAGCTGTTGATTGACTTGATGCATCTGCTGAGAATCCTATAGCGACACCCCCAGCACCAGTAACAGCAGCAGCCCTTCCGATAGAAACTGCATCTGCACCAGTTGTCTGAGCATCAGGAGCGATAGCAACAGAACGGCTTGCGGTTGCGTCTGTGCCACTACCAAGGGCTACTGCTCCGAACCCTGTTGCGTGAGCATCATTACCCATAGCTATAGACTTCTCGCCTTCCGCTGAAGTATAGAACTGTGTTCCTACAATATCGTGCCCACCAATGGCTATCGCTTGAGTTGCTTTTGCTTGAGCATAAGACCCTATTGCTATAGAATCTGTGCCGTTAGCTTTTGCACCTTGACCGATTGTTACATTAGATAGCATAATCAGTGCACCAGTAATGTTTACGCTTCCAATCAATACCATCTCCTGAATGGGGTTGAGCATCCCAATCCCTACTTTCCCATCAATAACATTTAGTGTATTGTTAAGGTAAGTATTACCAGTGATATTAGCGAAACTTGCATTGAACCTATTAATAGAAATATCCGTCCCATTAACATTATCAACATCAACAATACAAGTCCTAGTACTTCCATTACTATCTATCTGAAAAGTTTGTTTTCCACTAACAGGACAAGGAGCAGGAGGGTTTCTTATGATTAAATCATTAGTATCAACTACGTCAGTTATTATGGTTCCAGTAACATTCAAATCGTTCCTTAACCACATATTGCCAATAAAATCAACATACCATTGCTTTGCATTAGAACTGTTCCTTACAAAGAATTGCGGTCTCTTTTCTGGTAATATAATCCGTATCGTGGTAAAGTTAAAAGTATCATTGACACCTTCATTACCTACCACATCCCAAACGCTTAAATTGACTGAATAGTGAGAGAATGGTTCTAATCCTGAGATGTTTTGGTCATGGACTAATAGAGGTGTATTGTTTGAAACAAAGACAACTCGATTATCCGATTTCATATCGCTACTGTTGTATATGCCTATAGTGAAGTTGCAGGCTTCCGAACAAGTCCAAAGAAGGTGTGTACTTTCACTTAATGTACTTTCGTTCCTTAAGAGTGTTATACTAGGTGGTGTTGTATCTATATCAGTATAAACAACAGTTAATCTTGGTGTGGTTCCAGTTGAGTGTTGGAATGAAGCGAACTGTTTTCTTGAACCTGCCGTGGTTTCATCTCCTATCAATATCAATCCATAGTCCCAACTCCAACTATTGTTAATCCAACTTTGACAAGCCCTAGTCACATCCCAAGTATAATCTCCTAATGCGTTGCTAATTGTAATATTATCTTCTGGTGTGGCATATCTATCAATAGTTTGTGAATCCTCAACTCCTGAATCATCCCCTGCGTTAGCCATTGGAGTAGCCCATGCACCAGCATTAGCACCACATGGAGTACCACAATTATGCCTATAACTGTTCCAAGTAGTTTCATTGGTTAGTGCAATAACATTATTGCCATTACCTTCAACAACGTCCTGCAAATTCCTGTATGCAGCTAAATAATAAGAATTAACATCATCACTAATCACTAATTCTAAAGTTAGGTTACAAGCGGAAACTGTTGCAGTAGGAGAGATTGAGGATGTATTAAACCAAACAAGACTTCTGTATAGCTCTCCATTAGACCTCTTATGCGTCCTTAAATCAATCCTTGCCCCAAAATTATTATCACTACCATCCTTTCCTGCAACGTCACCACCACCAGTTGAATTTGAGGTATTGAATACTGAGGTTATAGCAGAGACAGAACTAACACAAAACAGTAACATTATAACATAGATTATTATTGGTTTCATTGTTTTAAGGGTCTAACGTGATACCTACCGAACCATCATCGAAAAAGGAAATGTAAGACTTGTTTACGTAAGGAGAAGTGACATTGTAAGTCACTATATCAATAGTTGTGATGTTCTGGCTTTCGAACTTGCTTATATTACCTGAACCAAGAACAACCAAATTGTTCTCTATAGTAACATTATCGAAAATCATGCTAACACCTGATTGATTAGTGCTTCTTACAACATCACCAACACCAGTGATAGCGTTAAGAACCATCTCAAAAGGGATAGCATTAACTATTACAATACCTATCAACATCATCATCATTATTATTATTACTCTATTCTTTCCCATTGAGACCTCTTAGTAACCCTTCTTTGAGCATCATAAGTAAACGTTCTCTTGTAAGAAACACCCCTAACAGTTACTGTCTGAGTGTTAGGACTGAAATTGTTGCCTGAATAAGTCCATACAATCTCTGGGTTATTGACCAAATCAATGATGTCGGCACTGTTAATAATCATCACAGGCAAAGGATTATCACTTGATACTGGTTTACCGCCAATGTTCTGAAGCTTCAGGTCAGTATTACCGCCACTCCTTACTTGGTCTTTACGAACCTCTAAACTGAAATTCAACTCTTTTGTGCCACCTTCTATAATGAATGTCTCGGACTTTACCTCATTAAAGAACTTGTCACTGACATTAACACTAATCTCGTCCCCTTGAGTATAACCCTGATTGGCAAGGTCATAATTATAGTTACCGTTACTATCAGCTATGACAGCACGGGTCTTTACATCAGAATCTGTTAGGTTAGAAACCATCAATACTGCTAACCCAGAAACAATACCGTTAGAATTAGTTACAGTTCCATGTACTAAAAATGGTAATAATTCTGGTATTCTAATCACCTCTTAGTTCCTGTGTCGTCTGCTTCTACGAAGCTTAGTCAAGGTTACTTACCTTGAATGACCTTTAAGATAAATAATCATTAAAGGTACAATGTCGCTGAAGGATGTTAAAGTGCTACGCTTTAACTCTCCTGTCTATAAACGTGAAACCTGTAATGTGAAGTTGTCGCCCATCTCTAAAGGCTTTAATAACTGTTTTGCTTGATGATTTGTCTTGAGGTCATCAATCATATCATCTAACTTTATCGTTTTACCCTTAAACAAAACCATAGATACTTCACTTATACTATCTGGAAGTATGGTATGTCCAATCGTAATCTTAGTCGCATATATCTTGGACATTACCTGCTTATACAGAGTAATACCCTCACCGAACACATAATACTCCATTGGGAAAACAGCTATTGCTTCCAAATTGATTGTGTCAAGTTTAGCTACTGTCTCAATGAACGATTGAGGGCTTATCCAACTGATGTAAGGCATTGTTTAACCCTGTTCTTTGAACCCAGTATCAACATAAACCCATGTATCAGTATCGTCCTTTTCGTATTTAGGAGTCATCTCTCCCCTAGGATGCTTCTCATGCTTCTCTCTATGGGAAGTCATTGGGTCGTGATATCCCCTCAAACCGTGATGCTTGTGGTCAATAGCTATTGTACCGTCCCTTTTCTCATAAGTCTTTAAACCGCCACCGTGCCATTCAGATTCGGCTTTCTTGATATACTTACCGCCAATGCCTAACCCGCCTAACCCTACAAGAATGTAAGAGAGTATGCCCCAGAACCCTAATCCTTTGCCATCTACAGGAACTTCTGGACAGTCCTCATCAACAGTAGGGTCGCAAGGTTCACATACCTCACAAGTAGTTATAGGGGGTTCATCTGAGCATGGAAGAGGAAGAAATACTCCTTCATCATTATCAATCACTATTACATCGTCATCAGTTGTTGTATCTGTAGGTTCATCATCAGTTACTGTGTCTTCATCATCGTCATCATCTGTAACATGGGGTGCTACATAATCCTTGTCACTCAATGTTATTGTCACTTCTGGTCTGTCCTCAGGAACATCTACCCTGAACCCTCTACCATCCTGAACAGCACCTTCAACATCATTAAACTCAAGACCGAACCAGTCAAGGTATCTATCATCCTTGTTAGCGTAAGAAACACCATTATAATAAATATCACTCATGTCTGATACGATATACAGATATTTAAGCAATGCTGAACCTTTCTCAAGGTATATTTCACTATCACCAATCCTTACCCTGTCAACATCAATCAATACGTCATCATCGTCATAAATCCCAGTGTCAGTGATGTAAATGTCATCATAAGTTGAAGTTCCTTTAACGAACGTTGAATCGTCACCACCCTTAACCTCTAACCTATTATCCCTTACCCTGAACGTCAAGTCTTTGATTGTAGGGGTGGTAATGCCTTCAAAAGCAAGAGAAAGGTAGTCATTTGGGAGGGTTATCCTGTCTCCTACCTTTAAAGGCTTATGACCGTCAGAATCGTCAACATAAACATAATCGTGCTGGTTAATCACACCAATGTACTGTGCAGAACCTTCAGCCATACTAATGTCCCACACGAAATCATCATTATCTTTGGAGTATTCATCACCGCTGTCAATGGTTCTCTTAATATCCTTCCCTACAGTGATTGAGACTGAATCAACACCGTCCTCATCAACTAGTATATCAGTAACATAGAACTCTCTATCACTTATCTGTTCGATCTCGTCCTCATTGATAACAATTGTTTCACCATCATAAGTTATCCTTACACCACCATCAGAGACAGTATCAATAGTGAACACTTCACCAGTATCAAGGGTTACTTCTTCACCTTCATCATAAGACTTCTTGCCACTGACAATCATTGTTATTGAATCGTGGTCAGCACTGATTATCTCGTAATCAACCCCTAACACAGTAATCTCTAATGTCTCGCCTTCATCAATATCTGTAAGGTCAACCTGTTCCTTGAACACATACTTATAAACAAAGTTGCCTTCATAGAGCACAAGCATAGGTTCTGTGTAATCTGTATCGTCAATGGAAGTCTTTACAACAGTATCACCGCACAAATATACTTCTTCCTTAACATCAATATCCTCACCATTGAACTCAATAGTCTCATCAATCAGTTTAGGGATCCGGTTATGACCAGCCTCTACACAAATCTCTTGACCGTAATAAGCTATTATCTTGCCATCAATAATCCTTGTCTCAACTTCCTGAGTTAAATCTATGGTGGCAGGAACGTCGTAATCTGGTTCTGGGTCAGGGTCTGGAACAATAGGACAGTCAGCAGGGTCTGACACTACTGAATCATCCCAACAAGTGTATTCGGGGTCAGGAACAGGAATCTCTGGACAATCGTTAGGGTCGGATACTATTGAACCGTCCCAACATACGTATTCCTGCGGAGGTGGAGTATAACCGTCAATAGTAAAATCGTTCTTCTGGGGGGTAGTGGAAGCAGTAACCGTAACTGAACAATCTGGATTAATCTCGACAGGACAAGCAGTAATAACTATTGTATGACCGCTCTCAATCGGTCTGCCAATATCATCATAGAAGTTGTTAAGTGTTACCTGATAAATACCGTTACTATTGGTCTTGATAACCCAAGAAGCACCCAAATCGGTGTCAGTGATGGTCACGGCATGGTTAGTATAGACCACGCCACCGAAAGTTACTTTACCATAAACCATCATTGGTAACATAGCATTAACTCCCTGCAACATCAAACTTAATAAAACAAAAAGTACCATTAATCTGCTAAAGATTATTGTTTTTTTCATTGTTAGTCACCCACCTATCTAACTAATAGCACTCCAATTAAATGTTAAATTCTTCACTGAAATGTCGCCCAGGAACATCCAGATTGTGTCACCGAACTCGACAGCGGTGTCGTTGCTGAACGATACATTGGCTATATAACCTGTATACTTGTTGCCAACATCAGCAGAATTGTTATACTTACTGAACCCTGTAACGTTTAAACTCAAGATAACAGCACCGTCACCGTTAAGGGTGAAATCTATCTCTTGGAACGTGGTGCTAAGACCCCGTTTAAGGGCAATTACAATGTTCCAATCAGTGTTACTCTCGTTCCTAAGAGTGGTAATAATCTCTAAATCTGATGAAGTGCCATTGATAGCCTGTCTTTGTGTGGCAGAGAAATTATGGACACTGTCTGACCATGAATCTGCACTACCCATAAACATGAACACTGCTTCACCACTAGGAACGATTCTATCACCATTATTACCGCCATCAACGTAAGACACGAACTCGTTGGTATGGTTGAAGTATGATGCGACTGTAGCACCAGTCTCGTTAAGGAACTGGGACAGTACCCTGTCATTACCCAAATTACCGCAGATGTTCCAGCCACTGTTAAGGTCTCTGCAAAGGCTAGTAGTATTATACTGGAAATCTCCGCCAGTGACATTACTGGAAGATGTGGCAGTGATACTGTTGCCTGCAAGGTCGTAAGCAGTAATATCTATAAAGTAAGCAGTATCGGCTGATAAGACGCTCATATTGGTGCGGTTAGTGGTTCTGCCAGTAACACTCTTCTGGACACCGATAATCTCTTTAGTCAGGTTAGTGAAGAACGTAATGTTATAATGGCTGAAATTGGCTTCAATAGACAAATCCCATTGAAGTTCGGGCGTATAATCGCTTACAACTGACCTGTTGATTATACGATGATAACCAGGAGTTGTCCATACAGCAGTGAAATTGAACAGACCAGGATTGATAGTATCAAAAAAGATAGTCATATTATTGGAACGTGCCACATTCCCAGCAGAATCGTTGCACCAATAACTCCATATATAACTGCCAGTGCCATTATCTTCAAAAGTAGCGTTAAGACCAGTAAAATTACGGCTAAGGTTAAACTCACCGAAACCAGAGAAATTGAAGGCTGTACCACTGATATAATCGAAGAACGATTCTCTACCGTACCCTCTCGGATTAGTTTTAATGCTGACATTCCCAGAAGCGTTAAGTGTCGTGTCTAATATGCAAACATCAGAATTGTTGTCAATTACCAATAACCCAATACTTGTGGTGTTAACTCTTAACCAGCTATAATTAGAAGGTGTATCCGGGTTTATGGTGACGTCAGGATTGATAGTATCAACAGTTAACGTATAATTGCTTGAAACGTTCCATAACACAGTATTTGTCTCACCAGTACAGTTAACCCACCAATTAAATTCCCTGTCAGGAAGGTTTTTCCGGGTCTTAACAATACCTGAAGAACCATTGTTGACGTTGGTGTTTAATATGTTTCTCCAAGTACCGTTCTCACTATTCCAATAATCACAACCGTAAGATAAGTCTGACCCAACAACTGTCCAATTGAATATCACAGTATCGGAATTGGTAAATGTATCGTTAGTGGGAAGGTTAAGAGTGACAACAGGGGCAAGAACGCTTAATGTATAATTGTGCCACCCGCTAACAACACTATCAATAGAAGAATCTAACGGGTTATAACAAGCGACTTTCCAGATAACGTCACCATTATCTGTCTGGATACCAGGACTTGAAGTAGTAGGGGTAGCATTGTTGACTTCAGTAATGGTCTTAACAGAATTAAAAGTACCCTCCGCCCCGTCAAAACTGGTGTTAATCTCGCAAGTATAAGTGTCCAGACTGCCGTTAACAATCCATGTATAAATCCTTGCAGTTGTATCGGTAGCAGTTGAAAGGTTGGCAGGAGATATAAGATTAATCTCGGGAGCTGTTACTGCCAACGAATAATTGAAAACGCCACTAACACCATGTTCCCAATCAGAATTTGAACTACTAACACAATCCAACATCCAGTAATGTGACCCGTCAGCGGTAAGAATACCAGTAGTAGTAGTGGAACTAAAGTTAGAAATACCAGTTAAACTCTTCTCAGTAACGTAAGCAAATGGTTCATAGGTGGTGCTTATGTTGAGGTTGCAATCCCAATTAGTAGCGTTGCCAGTAACGTTGAATGTATAACTTACAGTGCTTGAATCGGTTACTTGAGAATCGTTAACAGGTAGTGTAAGGTTAATTACCGGAGCAGCAGCAGAAACTAAACCTATAAGTAACACGAATAAAGCCAATAATAATAAAGGTAGTTTTTTCATTTTTACACCTCACATATAATGTTTACTTAACTTATATGTAAGACAAATTATGTAACTTTGTCTTCATATCGATAACACAGCAGTACTAACAGCGGTGGCAGTGATGCTTACTGATTGCCTTTCAGTGGCAGCGGTTAACGTCACATTAGCAGTGCCAGCATAAAGCCCTCCAATCGAAATAGTTAATATGTCGCCCTCTGTCCAGCCCTTCTCGAAATTGTCAACATTGATAAGCACCTGTTTAGTGCTTAAATGTGAACTTAACCTCATCAATTTACCGGATACCCTGTCCTTTGTCATAAACTCATCAGTGGTATTGTTCTTAACAGTTACAGGGTCATTAGTAGTACCTGTAGTGACCTTAACTTCAACTTGTTTTGGTGTTGCTGGACTCATTTGATTGTGACCTCTAACACGGTTGAAGCACTTGATACTATCTTGAATACAGTAGTTTCAACCTCTATCTTGTTAGAACCAGGATTGATGGTTCTAGGAGATTTTAACACAGTACCGTTAAATTCTGTAAGTGAACAGGCAACAGTAGCACTGATAGTAACAGTTATAGCGGGTCGGTTAAAGTTAAAATTGATTGTGTAAGGAGAACTCCCGGAATCAGCACCAGAACCTAATATATCATAAGTAATCTCTTCAGCAGCACCTAACACTATCTTATGGTTATCGAGCTTGCCTGAAACGTACTGAATGTTTTTCCTGTCCTTATCACCCATTCTTTACCCTCACTTACCTTTCTTTTTAGTTGCTCTTTTATCTGCTTCTTTGGCTTCTTCCTCAGTGATATCATTTGGAACTCCGGGTAAGTCTTTAGAACCTTGTGTTTCTTCGACCTTAGGAGGCTTATCCTTGCCTAACCGCTTATAATCGGCTTTCTTCTTTAAGTTAACATCAGATTCTGCGAACTTGTTGGACTGTCTTGTGCAAGCTTTAGCGAACTCCAAAGCCTTCTCCTCCTGTTCAGAAGAAAGTTTCTTTAATGTATAAACCACCTTACCATCTTTATCAAAACTCATCCAATGAGTAAATATCTTCTCACCAGTCTCAGGGTTCCAGTAGAACCTATTAGTAGCTTCACGCCTGTCTTCTTTAGTACCTGTTGCCATTATATATCATCACCTCATAGTCTAAATCAGTATCCTATAGCTGTCCAGTCGAAAGTGCCATCAGCAGTCTCAACAAAAACAGTAGGGTCAATATCCTTAGTAGGGAACGTTTCATCAACAGAATGACCTTTTTGAGTACCACCCCTTACATCAACACTGAAACGTTGAATATGCTTCAACCCAGTGACAACATCACCGCTGCTTGCACCGCCAGAAAGAACAGAAGTACCAATTACCATAGCCTTATTGCCAAGACTTATCCTTGCTATTTTAGTAGTTGTTATCGTTATTTTAAATCACCTCATAGTTTGCATTAAAATAAAATAAATAAAAAAGGTTTATGGTGTTAGTAAGTTCCAAATCATGCCCTGACTATCGAACCGCTTAACAACAATCATGCCATAGGTCTTGTAATAACCGCCCCTGACATCACTCCTGCTGAACGAGTTGTTAGTGTCACCATTCCCCATTATCGGGATGTGTGCCTTGTCAACACCGCCAACAGTCTTAAACACTATGTTGTCCATGTCAAGGTAAAATATAACTGCATCAGTGCTTGCATCATTACTCGCACTACCAGTATTAGTAACACCGACAAAACTCATACGCTTGCTCCTTACCAAAGGAACAGTCCTATAAGTCGGAACCCTGAACCCGGCAGGCTGTTCAATACCGCCACTGAACCTCTGCTGTGGCTGTAACAACTGCTGAACTTCGTCCATACGTTCAAAACTCATCAAGAAAACTCTTCTTCCACCCAACTTCCTCTTATCGCATTTAGTGATTATAGCGTCCATGTCAGCCAAATCTAATACGCCCCTCGCAGTCCCTGACGTTCCACCGTCAACTGCCTGAACATCCAACTCATCATCAGTGCCCCTTGTAAGACCGTAAATGGCTGAAGTGTCACCGTGAGCGGTGTTCTGTAACAATAACTGGTGCAACCCAAGATAACTGCCAGTGACACCGTCACTTGCGTCAGTGCCATTGACGAATGCCTGTTCTTCAACAAGGTTCATCTGGGTCAAAGCGTCACGACCTTCAGCAGCTAATACATCGAAGAACCCGCCAGCAATCAATAGACCAGATACTTCATAATCTGACCTTAAAGATTTAGCAACAACAATACAATTTTTCCTTAAACTTGGGTTAGGAATGTGTTTACCGCCTTCATTATAGAAGATGGATTTCGTAAGTCCTGCATCACCCTGAAGATTCCAACTATGAGTTATAGTGCCGGGCTGCATACGTTCCCTTGTAACTATCTTATTGAACTCTGTATCACGACTAAAAGCGTCAATAATCATCCTATCAATTATAACCTGTGTTTCTACTCCACCGAATGCACCAGAACTTCTGTCTGGTAAACCAGTGATATTTGCGTCAGTGATTGTTCCGTTGTCTATCGCTCCAAGAGCGTTCCTTACTTGCATAAATGCTTCGCTTGCCATTGTTGTTTTCACCTCTGAGTTGAAATTAGTTCCCTTATTGTTAAGGTTGTTTATAAACTTTACTCTTTGAACCTGCTAATGACCATACTATCCGTAGTGTCACGTCCTAAAAGACTTTTACGGTAATTGTATTGGTCATCTGTTTCGCCGAATTTACGCTCAAATTGTGACTGAGCCATCGCCTGCAACGCTACTATCTCGCCCCAACCACCGAAGAAACTTCCAGTGGCAAGGTTAGGATTAACACCGTTCTTAAGGTCTTCCATGTGCTTATCATGCTGTCTGACAATCTCTTTAAGGTGAGCATCCAACTGTTCCTTAGTAGGAAGAACTGTCACAGGAGCGTTAGGGTCAGTTTGTGCAGGAGTAGGAGGGGTTATTGGATTCCCGAACTTGTCCTTCTGCTGGACAATGCTCTGACCAGTATTACCTGGAATAGGAGGGACATTGCTGGGCTTACCACGCAACTCTTCCATATTCTTCTTTAAGTCAGCTATTGTCTGTGCCTGTTCAACACGGTCAGATTCAATCTTCTTAGCCTTCTCAATCTCAGCTAACCGTTTCTGAACCTCAATCTCTATTGGGTCAGTTGAAGCAGGTGCAGGGGGGTGAGGAGGAGGAATAGGGTCTGTTGGAGGTGGTATTGGAGGCTGTTTAGATGAAGAAGGACTATTACTAACAGGGGGGGTAATCTTGCCACCATCCTTATCGTTCAAATTAACATTATCTCCACCACTTCCCGTATCTGGATTATTTATAACTTTACTGTTCCGTGTTTCCATATTATTCACCTTTGTTCTTTTGTTCATTGTTTCTCGCATACTCCTGATAGCAACCTCAGTAAAGAGATTAGTCTCAAGAGAGAGATTGTCAGTATAACTTATGCCATACAAATTAACTTTCTGGAACTGTGTCCATTCATTGCCTTTATCATCAGTTGTAGTGGTAGAATCTACAGGGTCGAAATTAATGCTATAACCCTTGATATAACCGTCCTCAATACTGCCAATGGTAGAATCGTAATACCTTGAATGTTCTTCATCAACTTCAGCGAACCACGGATTAGTCTCACTAGCGAACAAGAAACCGTCATCGTCAACCTCGAACTCCACAGCTTTAGCGAAAGGTAACTTCTTATGCTTTAACATTATCTTCGCTTCCGCAATAGCTTCAGGGTCTGCACCGTTATCCTCCAACAACTTAAGAATGCCAACGTCAGTGGCTATTGTGTGCTGTGCGTCAATGAAGATGCTCTTGGACATCGCTTGCCTACGCATATCCTCAATACATTCGTCAGTGAACAAACTCCTGAAACTCTTATAAGTACCGTCAGAGTTCTTCATCCATTTATATGTATCATACAACCCTTTAGTGCTTGCGTAACCCTTACAATACAACTTCTTCCTACCCTTAGAAGTCTTACTAGACCTTACCTGAATGAACCTTGACTGAGCAATTACCATCGTCTATATTAAATATGAAGGGTAGCTCCAATAAGCCTTCGACCGATTCCCTCATAGTTTGTAGAGTCTAGTTATGATATGAGTCCACGAATTACCCTTAATAGCACTAATTATATAACTACTATTTATTATTTTCTCTTTTTACCTGACTTTCTAGCCTGCTCTAAACTTATAGCAACATTCTGCTTATGGCTACGCTTCTTGCCAGCCTTAGTCTTACTCCTTGACAGTTCACTAATATTAGCTGAGATTGTTTTCTTTCCTTTACCTTTTAATAATGGACTCAAAGTTCACCCCTTCCTGGGTTTTTCCCATTCTCCTTAAAATAGCCTTCTTAGTACGGTCAATACCGTCCTGTTTAGCTAACTCATCAACTTCTCTCCAAAACGCATCACTCTCAAAGTTAGGGTTTAACATCCTTAACTTATACTCAACTGCCTCAAAACGTAGGTGCATAGCAGCCATATCCTTCCCATAACCGTTAATAAAAGTTTTAAATAATTCCCTTAATCTCCCTATTTCTTCTCTTTCATTCATTCTGTAGTTCACCTCTGCTTTTTGTTCTTCTCAGCAGTCTTTGCCTTACCAGCAACACTACTGCCACCCTTGCCTAAACTGGACTTCATACTGTCAGTACGAGGATTCATCCCTCTCCTGCTAGGACTTAACTTGTTACTAGCAGTCTGATTACCACTACCAGCACTCGCCATACCACCGCCCATACCCATTCCTGGCATAGGTAAAGGGGGTTCTTCGAAATCGTCAGGGAGAATGTCAGTGATACCGTTACGCTTCAAGTATTTAACGATAGCCTCCGGCTTAATGTTCATTGAATGGAACACAGCAGCATTCTCAACAACTTCTTTCTCGTTCCTGCTGCTGGAAGGGTTGAAGTTGAACTCAATATTCTCGAACCCCAAAGCTTTCATCAATGACCTATTATTCCTAAACTGAACCTTCTGCTTGATACTCTCAACCTTTACCTCGAAACTGAACAACATACTTTCACTATCTCCCCTATTACTACCACCATCACCTTTCAACCCTAACCATGTAGGAGGACACCTCGTAATCAATAATACTTCTTGTGTAAGGTAATTCAATACTTTTAATATACCCTCACTAGGGGCGAACTCCGAAGTCTTAATCTCTAACCCACTATCACCAGCACCGTAACTTATAGGAATCAAGCCTGCTCTCTGTTTCCGTCTCTGCAATAATGAAGCGAAATCGTCCCTTTGAACCTTGTTAGCACCCTTCAGATGAATGAACATCTCAGGAGGAAGGTTCTGGAATGCCTGCAACAGATAAGTGTTAGCCCTTAGTTTAGTGCTCCACTGCCTAGCAATAGATTCAATCGGTGTCTGACTATAAACACCACTACCAACCTTCTTCATTGTGTAATGGATAATGTCTTCAGGTCTGAACCAGACACCTAAAGCAATCTCTTTCTGTTTAAGGGCTTCAGTAGTCAGACCTACAGTGTTGAACGGACGCTGGACATACCATAACACCTTGCCATGCTCGTCATAAACAATCCGCATCTCAGTAGTCTCAAGAACGTTCAACTCAGTAATCTCTCCCTTGTTACCTGAAGTGTCCTGCACTATAGATTGAGTGGGTTTAGGTTCTGGGGTTGTATCTTCGGTAGAGTTACTTACTCTACCTTCAGCAGGTAAGGAAACCTTACCAATGCCCTCTTTAGTGGCTCTCCTTAACTCTAAGAAACAGTCACCATAATACAACATACTATAAACAATGTTGTTCAACACTTCAGGATACTCAAGGTCATTGAACAGTTTAATGGCACGGTCTATCTCCTTACTTGCACTATCAGTACCCTTTAAAGGGGCGAAGTCATAACCGTTCCTACTGACCATCTCGACAGTGGCATCAAAAGCAGCACTAAGAATCTCATCATTTCTGACCATACTATCTAATATCCGGTAATCGTTGATTGGTTCAGCTACGTTACCACCCTTCAATAACGGAACAGATAACTGGAACCCTCGAACAATACCCCTAGAACTTCTTGTCTCTATGAATGAACTTACGATTCTTGCTTCCATTTTTTAAGTAATGCTTATGAGCTTAGTCTGCTCTTTCATCAACCGGTTAGCTTCCCCTGTAAACCCAATAGATAGAAATCTTTCTTCCATTTTGTCTGTAGCTAGGGGGTTCTTCTTTCTGAAGCTATCTCTGGCTTTGATCATCCTATCTCTTAAATTATCTACATTTCTATCGTTGTATAACCACAACAGTTCTTCATTCATCTTAAAACAGCCACCAATACCTTTTGACTATTCTGCTTTATCCCTGAACTCTTTAGGTAATTCACTTCCTAACTGCTCTAAACATTTACCAACCCACATCTTTGCTTCCTGTAACTTTATTCTTGCTATATTCAATTCTCTACCATAAATAGGATGTCCACCGTGAACATCAATTCTTGGTATCTTTTGGATACAACCATCAATCTTCTTCCTAAAATCATGTAATTCTTCTTTATTCATCTTTATCCCTCCATCGATTTTATACATAATTAAATCCAATCTATTTAATCTTTTCGGTTAAATTGGCAATATCCTTCTTCAAAACCTTGATACGCTTCTTTAACACAGGAATATCCTCCCTGCAACGTTTCAACTGGTCAACGAGAACAGTAATCGGATTCTCCAACTTGATAGACAACAAAGCCTTATCGTGAGATAACTTGTCAAGGTGATACTTCATCATCTTAATTAAGTGGTCAGACCATGCAGTGCCCTCCTTATACTTTAACGGGTTAGCCATGATAATCCTTGCTTCTTCACACTCCAAAGCGTTCTCACGAAATGCTAAGTCACGGTTACGTTCCAACACTGGCAAGGTCTTAACACCAGCCTCAACTATATCCTCACGGTTAACTAACTGACCTTCCTTATCCTTTAACTCTAACCTACAATCCTCTAACTCATTATTATCCTTCTGTTCCTGTGTGAGTTCTCCGGGTTTCTTTGTTTCTTCTTCTGGTTTATCCATTCTGTATCAACCTCCGTTGTTTAGACAAATAATTATTGGTCATATATGCCTATAAATGAAGCGATTAGGGAAAAGAGTATTAATGGGATATACATTATCTTATGACCTAAACTCGTAGCTCCAAATAGGAATAATAAAAGGAAGAATAAACATCCTCCAACAAACATAAATGATACCAAAATTCTTAACATTTTCTTTTAAGTTTATTTTTATTATATTCTTCAATATCCTTGATACCCTGCAACCGTAAAGCTTCCCATTTACTGTCAACCAAACGGTTGTTCTTGTCCCTCTGCTCAGGATTGACAATAGGTTCCAAAGCACTCACAGTAAAGGTACTATCATCATCATCAAAGAAAGGGATAGAAGCGAACACGTCACTGTCAATAGCGTCATCAGTGCCACTGCTAGGCTTCCCAATACTGATATACTTCTTTAACAACTCTTCCTGTAAACCCTGCATCTCACTCCTTAATAACTCTAAAGGATAACTTACCATAACGCCAGTCTTTAATAAAGCACGATGCTTATAATAAGCACGGTTCTTGTCACCTACAGCCTGAAAACTATAAGGTTCAACAGGGAAACCTTCACGTGACATCCATCTATTAAGCTGGTCACCGCTAGGACAATCATCAGGAACTATCCATGCAAGGTCGTACCTACGCATGAAACCCTGTATACTGTCATCATTACCAGCATTCATCAACTCGTTAATATCATACCCCACAGGATAGACTCTTTGGTACAATGTAATCACTTTACCCCTATACTTAGTCTTAATGGTGGCAACGCAAGGACACTTGCTTACACCATAATCCAACCCGAGACTGCAAGGGCTTTTCTTCCACTCGTAATGACTAGACTGCTTTACATCGAAATAACCAGTCACGTCCTCTAACTCATAAAAACTGTTCTGGGTAACAGTGAAGTCGCCCATGAACTCCTGAAGGAAATAATTGTAACGACACAACTTCAACAATCTCTGCTTCTCAGACATAACATAAGAATGATACTTAGGGTTATCCTTATTAACCTTCCAATTGAACCAAATACCAATATACTCACTATCATACTTCTGGTCAGGGTCAAACAACTCGTAGAATAAACCGAACTGACCGTGAGGGGTGCTGCTGATACAGATACTGCCATCAGTATCGGCAACAGTGGGTTTCATGGTAACAGTATAAAATGTCTCAGCGTCAGGGTCGTCCTTAGGCTCAATATAAGCTAACTCATCAGGGAACAACCGACTGAAACCGTAACCCTTAACCTTCTTAGTGGGAGGTAAACTAACAACCTTACTATTATTGTTCCATGTCAACTGTTCAGTATTGTTAGGCTCAATCAGATGCCGAGAAAAGTAATCCTTTACACCGCCCAACTTCTTATACATATGCATATCACCGGCATTAATCAGGTGACGGGTGCTAGCCAACAACTTCTTACTAGCCCTGTCCTCCTTACTAACCAACCCAATCTCAGTGAAATTCTCAACAGAATTCTTGGGTTCCTTATCGAAGTAACTTAACCAGAAAGATAATAAACAAAAAACGAAAGTCTTACCCAAACGCCTAGCCCAATCCAAAGCTACACGGGGATTGGCAAGAATAATGTCAATAGCGAAACATTGATAGGCACGGACAGTAATGCCTAACATGAAATAAGCAAACGTTACAGGATGTTCCCTTGCATAAACCAACTTGAAAGTGTTACCCTGCTGGTTATGCTTCTTACGTAACACTCCTAAATCGAAGTATCCATCGTAAGTCTCCAAATAACCATCAGGAACCTTATGATAGATAATACCCAAATTACTTCACCACGTCCTCAAAAGGTTTTTCTTCCTCCAAAGGAATGGAACACATATGAATCTTTCCTTCTTTCTTTAACTTTCCAATCCTTCTTTCTATTATCTTATAGGCTTTTCCAATATCTTCTTCACCTATGAAATCGACTTCATCAATTGTTCCTTTCATCTTCATCACCCTTAGGTTCTTCTTTATTCTCATCTTCAAGTACTAAACCGAGATTGGTCTTAGGCTCATCCACAGAATCTTTCTTCTTAGCTACAACAAGGTTGGGTTCTTCTACTGGTGGTGACTGTTCTTCTTCCTTCTCTATAGAAACAGGTTCAGGGAGGGATTCTTCTTTGAACCTGATAGGATTACTTATCCTGTCAGGCTGAAGGGAAGATGAATCTTTATCGGTAGAGTTGCTTACTCTACCTTCAGCAGGTAAGGGAACCTTACCAATAGTATCTTCCCGAAACTCGGCATCAATGAAAGCGTCACCACCGCCAGCCTTGCTATCACCACTGACAATACGCATACCACCCCTACCCTTGCCACTACTCCGCTCTAAAGCACGCTCAGCCTTCAAACGAATATCAACAGCCTTTAAACCTAACTCAACAGCCTTCATAGTCAAAGGATTCAAGACACTTACATGACCAGCCTTATCAACATTAGGAACAGCCTTGTCCAATATCTCCTGCTTCATTACCTGAACACTCAATTTCCCAGCCTCTTTACCCAAATAACGCAACGGATTGTGAATTACATCAACAATAGTCTCGCGGTATAAACTAAACAACGGACACTTAACCTTGTCACTACCATCACCATTCAACACTACACCACACTTACCCCTAACTTCACAACTAACACAGTCAACTAACCTATCCAAACTCTTTAACTTACCACTATCACCAATAACATCACCAACAACCAAATTAGGATGGTAACGGTTCAAGACCTTAGTAACCCTACGCCTAGTTAAACAAGCAGACTCACGCTGAGATTGAGTCAAAACACTACTCTTGTAAGGACGTTTCTTGGGTTTGAGTTCCATAGAATAAATAAGTTCTTAACGAAATATAAAAAGGTTTCGATTAAAGTCTGAGAAAAAAAGAAAAATAATAAAAAGATTGAAGAAAGGAAAGAAGACTCATGAAGGGAGAAGTAACCTTATGAGTGTAGAAGTATCCTAGATATGGCAATCCCTCCCCACCCAATGCCACTGCGTTCTTGAATTTGATAGGATCTTATACATTTAAGATAAGTAATCATTAAATGCTTATAGATCTTGTAGATCAATAGATCTTATGGATCTTTAATTAAGATCTTGCTATATGGATCAGAATGAATAGATCCATATAATGTTTACTTAACTTATATGTTTGACATTTACATTAGATCTTATATGCTTATGGATCTATCTGGTATTCTTTTGGTGTTAGACAAACTATAGTTTATAGTTTGGATATACAAGTTAAGTAAACTTGTCTAATTTGTTAGAAATAAGTAGGGGTAATCCGTAGAATAGACAAGTCGTCTACCTTTTAAATAAGTAATTATAAAAGGATAGAGTGCTCAAACAACCTCTGAACTACTACTGTTCTATATAACCCCTTTTCCTTCGGAAAACCCGTTAACCCCACCCACTATCGTCGCTATCGCTCCTCTTATCAATCCTTTTTAAACTATACTACCCTGTTGTCGTTACCACTGAGGTAGTCATCCTTGAGGGATGCCTAGTTACCTTCGGGTGTTTGTCACCCCCTCAGATTATTGTTCTTGTTGTTTTATAGCAACTCTGTTTATTGTTTCGTTTAGGTAATTTGTTAGAAATCGATTGTTGTTTAGTTCTTTGTACAACCCTTTGGGATTTGAGGGTATATAAATGTTATGTCCTAATACGTAACCTATAATCTGTAATATGATTATAGTTTCCTATCGGTGTCCCTTTTCCCCTATTTGGATTCATGGCTTAGAAGGTCTGTACTCCCCTTATTATAATGTAAAATCTCATTATAGGTTACGTATTATGCCTAATCGGTAACCTCTAATTGTTCTTTGAACTCCCACCCTCCTAAGAAATATCCTCCTTTCCTACAATATTGACACTTTCTTACTTTAATATCATTTTCTCCCTTACAATACCCACAATACTTTACTTTAGCCCTTATTGTCTCTTTATAGAACTCATCAAATCCTCTAAATACTGCTAATCCTATCAATCTATCTTTATATTCAACTGGTATAGGTATATAGTATTGATTCCCTCTCCTTTTCGCTTTTGTTGTTATGTTCCATTCAATCAGGAAAGGATTTGCTAGTTGTTGCGTCATACATCCCTCTTCTTGTATCTCCTGCACCACCCAGTAGCGTTATATGTGCTTTTATTTCCTTTAGTGCAATATGTTGTAAAGAACTTACAATGTATGCATAACTCCTCTTTTCTTCTTGTCTTTCTATCTGTTTTGTTTTTTGGTTTTGCTAAATAGAACTTATCTATACATTCCTTTGAACAGAACACATTATTATTAAATCTCTCTATTTTTCCTTCAATCTGATGATTACAGTTAAGACAGAAATAGGTCATTTTCCCCCTTTTACTCTTCTGTTGTTTCTTCGCTTACCTTCCCTTTTATTTCTTTTATTGCTTCCCTAAACAGCCTTGTAGGGCTTATCTTATGTTCTTTTAGGTAATCAATGTCTTCTTTCATCACTGATATTGCTATGTTCTTCGATTCTTTAATCTTAATCTTTACTTCATCCAATTCCATATTATCCACCATAATATAAGAATACTCTTTCATTTATAAATATGTTGGTGATAGAGTTGTTATTATTATGCATAAGTTTATATAGTGGCTATACTTCTCAATAGTATCAAATGGTGGTTTAACAAATGACACATGAAGATCTTTACGAGGAATTTAAGAATAGTTATGAAGCTGAATACGATCAGTTTATTGGAGATCTAATTAATTGGAGTGGATCTCAACAGAACAAACAGATCCATATTGCTTTAAGATCTTATTTTGGGGATAGTTTAATTGATAGGGATCTTAACGAGATCAAGACTTTTATCTTTAATGATATAAAAACAGTTGTTGAGATTGAGGAATATACTAATAGTGGGGTGTTGATAGGATGAAAAAGTTAAGATTAGGGTTAACTGAATTACGTAACATTATTAATGAAGTAGAAGAGATCAACACTCACCCTAAAACTGATGGATCGATGACTTATGGGTATGCTAATGGTATAGTTTTGGAGGTAACTATTTAATTATAGGGTAGATCAATAAAAAAAGATCTTTGGGGGTTAATGAAATGAAATGTTGTTTATGTGGTGAAGAGATTGAGAAGAAATACACCCCAAAAGGTAAGATGTATTGGGATACTGGTAGTAATGCAGAACCCTTAAAAGAAGGTCGTTGTTGTGAGGTATGCAATAACACTAAAGTCATTCCAGAGCGGATTAAGCGATTGTCTGCAAGTGGGGGATTGGCTTAAGATGTATACTGGTGTCAAGAATCCTTATGTCTTTTGGGTTATATTGTTAGGTTTGTTATATTTGTTTAGTTATGTTGCATTAAGATAAAATGACAAAATTCAAATTTAAAGTAAATGATATAATAATTGTAATAAGTGGAAGATATAAAGGGTTGATTGGTATAATCCGAAATAGAAATAAACTTATGTTGCCTGGCGGCTTAAGAAATGATTATTTTGTTAGGAATTTAAAGAGTAGAGCAACATCAACTTACGAATATTGGATGTGTGAATCCATAATTCAAAAACTTAAATTTGAGTTGGTTTAATAATAAAAACAAAGATGGGGGAATTAATAAAATGGAACATGAACTAGAGGCAATCAATGATAGTAGGGCTAGTTTTTACGGTAAAGCGGTTGTAAGAACTGAAGGGGATAAGACTATCTTAAGGTCTTATTCAACTGATGTAGCCTATATTGAGAATGGGAAAGCTGTTGTCAATGGTAGTTATAGCCAGACAACATTAAGGCATATAAATGAGTTTCTTAAACAGAACGGTTTTACTGCTGATAGTTGGAAACAAATAGAGAAAGACTACTCATTAACAGCAGAAGAACAAGATAAAGCCAGTGGTTCTATGTTTAAGTCTGTTGCTATGGTTGCAGCTATTGGCAATGTTCTCTGTGATAATAAGAAGGATAAGAACGATTGGAAATTGAGGATGTTAAAGGCTGGTCTTGAGAATAAGGGTTTAAGTGTTCCTGAGGATTGGGACACATTAACAGAATCCGAGAAAGAGAAGCGTTTAGATGGTGTTATTAGTATAGCCACAACGGAGGCGGTTTAAATGGGTGTATCTAACTTTAAAGAGTTAAGTAAACATATAGGTCATAAGATAGTTTGTGTAGATTATGGGAAAAGGGGTAAAATAGAGAATGTAGCTATTGAATGTATGGGTTTAAACTAAAAATGCAATATGAATTAAAGGCGAATAAGGGGGGTTACGGAATAGCTAGTCTGATATGTTCTAGTGTAGGGTTATTACTCTTCTTAGCTCCTTATTTTGGGCTACCATTGAGCATATTAGGGCTTGTATTCAACAATAAGCAGCGTAAGACTAATACTACTGGTATGGGTATTGCTGGGTCGATTGTCGGTATTATCGGTATTGTTCTTAATGCTTGTGCTTTACTGTTTATTGGTGCTATGTTGCTTTTTATGGGTGGTTTAAGTCGTATGGGGTTGGTTTAAGAATGCCATTCTTAAACCTATCTTATGTTATAATGTCTATTCTTGTAATTCTATTAATATTTAATTGTTATATGTTTGTCAGGAATATGAGTGTTTCTGGTGCAAGAGGGAGGGTTATTGAGGCGGTTTATAAACACAATATAAATCTTATTGGGAAAGAAGGGAAGAAGGCAAGCTATAATCTTCTTCCTTCTTATGACGCAATGCTTTGGAAGTTTTGGATTCCAGTAAGTAAGCTTGAACAAGAGTCAAGGGTTAATTCAGGGATAGAATAAACAAGTTGGGAGGCTTGATACAGATGAAACAATGTAATAAATGTGGATTTAAGGGGGAAGAGTTTAAATATTGTCCTGATTGTGGGACAGAAGTAATAGTGACTATAGAAGACCGGGTCGGTGTATTGGAAGCTAAAGTTAATAGGTTAGAGATTGGAGGAAAGCCTGAAAGACCATTAAAACCATTACCTCCTAGTGTTAAACCGGAGGCAAAAGATTATCCTACAACCTTGCCTCTCAAGAGACATAAACAACCATCCATTGAACAGAAGTATGATTTATTGGTTCAGTTCATACGCAACAATCCAGGTAAAGAGTTTTACTTGACCACCGCTCTTAAGGAATCTAGTGGTTCGCTAGGAGCAATGTCCCCTATAATGCGTGGTCTGCTTGATAATAAACCTCATCATGGTATTGAAGTCATTTGTAAGGGCAAGAATCGCAATCACGTAATCTTGAGGACTATTAGAGGTAATTACTCTAAGAAAAGAATTATCCGTTATAGGTCACCTGAGCAAAAGGATAAACAGTTTAAGATGTTAAGGTGGTTAACAACTAAATCCAATGAATTAAAGGTTCAACACCCTACATGGTCAATGAAAGAAATACGTGGTGAAGCTGGAAGGTTATGGAAAGTTGAGAAAGATAAGGAGAAAGGTTTAGAAGAGAAAGGGATCTATATGCATCAGAAACACCCTAAGCCTGTCCTTGATGGTGTTGGTAATGTCCCATTACCTGCTGAAGGTAGGATAAGTAATCCTACCGATATTGCTCAAAGGGAAGCATTAGCAAGGGAATCTATTGACAGTATTCCTGCATACTTTCCAGTGTTTAGCAGTGTATCTAAGGAACATGAGGCAGTGTTACAGGGCTTGATTAAGGATGTGGTGTTTGGTGGCAGGGAACTGAATTATCCTGCCTATAGCCATTGTTTTGGGGTAGACAAGGGTATTGAGGGATATATATCATTCCTTAAGGAGTTCATAGGTAAGAGTAAGGCTGTGGGTGAGTATTTTGGGATTAAGGACAAGTTTGTTATACGGAACAACTGTTTAAGTTATAAACGCAGCGTTGAGGTGAATAATGATGGAAAGTAAGTTTAAGGTTGGTGATAAGGTTAGGGTTGTGAAGGATTATGGGAGTGGTTATGACCCTACTGATATTGTTGGTAGGGTCGGTGTATTAGAAGAATGGACAGATATTGGTATTGATAAAGTAGATCACCCCTTCCAGGTAATATTAGATGGTAATGCAGAAGCAGATTATGTCAATAAGGTTGAGCTTGTAGAATCTTTAGAGTTAATAAATCCATTGGAGGTGGATGAAGCAGAAATATTATATGGGGGAACAGTTAAAATGAAAAAACCAGAAACTGAATTAGAAAAGAATGCATTAGCACTAGCAAAGAAAGAGGCTATTGAAGAAGAGATTAAGGTGAAAGCAGTAGGATATAAGGATACTATGCGTAACTTCATTACTGAATCACATACAGCAAAGAGACATCAAGCAAAGGCAGATGAGTATGCTGATGTGTTAGGCATAACCGATGAAGAGAAGAAAGAGCTGCTTTAAGATGGGTGGGAAGTAATTCCCTCCTTATTGGTGTTCTTCAAGCCGAAAAAGGGGTTTAACAATGAAGATACGTAAAGAATCTATGGGATATAAGCTGACAAAGACAGATGGCAACTTCGGTAGTGTATGTGTCAGTAGGGGTTTAGAGGTTGAATTAGAGGGCATTGCAGGCGAATTAAAGGACTTTAACAAGCTCAAGGAGATAATGATTAAGGAAGTTGATGCAGAGGTAGAGGAAAGATTGAATCCAAAACCTAAAAATCTATTAAATCCTTTAAAGGATGATGAAGCAGAAATATTATATGGGGGAACAACGCAGAAAGAAGAATGAGCCATGTGCTGTTGCTTTCTGTCATTAATTGATTAAACAATGAGGTGAAAAGGAATGAATGGAACAAAAGAAGAAATCTTATACATTAACGGACAGTATACAGGCATAACATTAGGGAAGTCAGGAACTAGACAGAATGGAACACAGTATCAAGCCTACAGGTTCAAGGTAACTGTTGGGGAAGGTGCTGCTGCTGTAAGCCATTGGGTAAGCGATTTTGAACAGCATAAAGACATTGAACTTGGTGATGCTGTTACTGTTGGGTATGTTACTCAACCTAACCCTAAAGCCCCTGATAGACCATTCCTTAATATGAGGTCTATTGAAGTAATGACTCAGCAGAGCATAGATGGTAGTAAGCCTGGTGTGAATCTATTGACAACACCACCCCTTAAGCCATTGGGGACACAAGCAACCATAACACCTACCCAGCCTGAACAGACAATGATGGAGAGGTTGAAGGCATTAGATGTAGCAATAACCGAAGTTGATTTTTGTTACACACTTCAGTTACCTAATAAAGATGCAGGGTTTAATGGTGTGACAGAGGAAAGAGCTAAACAGTTATATGGGGTGTTTAAAAAATGAGTAAAATAATTGATGTTGGGGTGGTGAAAGAAGAAATATATAGTCTAAGAAACTATTTTGTTAAGAGAGAACTAACCCTAAATGAAATACAATTGGTTTGTAGGGGTATGATTGAAGTTATGGTGGCAGAGATAACTATTAAAACACACAGAATCGATGAGATGATTTTAGGAAAACTAAAAAAGAAAGATGCCAAAGAATCTACTGTTGGAAAGTAAAGAAACTGGGAAAGAAGAGGTAGTAGTCTCTGAAAAGATATGTCACAGGGGTAGTCTCCACCTTTTTGTTGAGAATGGAGGTGTCTTACCTCTTGGCTTATTCGGGTTAAAGATTGTTAGGGTTAATGAGACTTATTCATGCGTTCAAATCATTACTAGAGGATTATCAGATAGGCTGAAATACTCTGTTTATAGGGGTGTTACTAAGCTTAAGAAGGATAAAGATAAGGGTAAAGGGATTAAGGATACTAAGCCTGAAGAGATAAAACAAGAAAAGTTGTTTTAATCCAAAATGCGAAAAGGCAACCAAAAGTGTAAAATTCGTATGAATGTACGATTCCCAACCTGAAATGGTGTTATTTGGTTTCAGTCAATGTTATTGTCTTCGCAAGATTTTGGGTTTAATGGGGTGATTATAAGTTGAATAAAGAGGTAATCCTTTATTTAGATGAACTCTACAACGATAAGGGGAAGTTTTCTGTGCAGTTTAACTTCCTTAATGAGGATGGTAGTCTAGGTTGGTCGAAGCGTGCTGATTGGTTAAAGGCAAGGGAACTACCCAAATACAGGAAGTATTCCACTCATAGGACAATACTGGATGTGGAAGTAGTGCTTGACCTTGACAGTAAGTTCCCTTTATTGGTTAAGTTATGGTTTAGGCTGTTGGTTTGGAGGTTGGAACATGATGACAGGATATGGCAGTATAAAGCTTATAGTACTGGTTCAAGAGGGTATCATATTCATATGATATTCCATGAGTTAAGGGATATTAAGAGTGATTCTCTCCGTAGCAAAGTCAAACAATACATCATCGGTTGTTATGGTGGTGAGTTGTTGAAAGGTGGTACTAATGTTAATATTGCGTTGGAAAACGTCCCTCACTTTAAGACGGGGAGAGCTAAGAGGTTAGTTAAACAGAAAAATAAAGGCTGTAACCAATTAGCACCATTCATTAAAGGAATGTTGGGGGGTGATTAATGATGAATGAAAAAGAGTTTTTGAAGAGATTTCCTAGTTTGAAGAATAATTACTTTATAGAGAGACACATGGCTGATGGAACCTTTACCATTATTATGAATGAAGAGTCCTTAAGATTAAAGTGTTTAGATAAGCAGAAGGTTAAGGACTTTATTGATAAAAGGCTCTTAGAAATCGAAGAGGAAAGAAAAGAAACAGTAGAACTATGTGGGCATTATGGAGAAGAAGCAATAGTCGAGAGGGGAGCAACTGAACTAAAAGAGTTAAAGAATT
>SDBT01001203.1_pt1 | contig 44690 bp, 44 predicted proteins | sample 2277101 | NCBI WGS metagenome assembly SDBT01 (sample SAMN10404973, study PRJNA504765) | marine sediment metagenome | isolation source: marine sediment core GS10_PC15, 103 cmbsf | place: Arctic Ocean: Southern Knipovich Ridge | collected 2010
AGGACAGGTTGGGCCGACACGGAGCTCGGCCCCTACATTGCGGGTCTCGAAAGCCCCGCCTATCCAATCCATGAAAATCCCAAAATGGAAAATTTTTTCGTGTAATTCGTGAAATTCGTGGTTCAAATCTTCGTGTAATTCGTGTAATTCGTGGTTCAAATCCCCCTCACCCTGGTCTGCTTCGTCCCGATGTCCATCGGGACTACGAAGGCCGAGGGCCTTTCCCCCAGCAGGGAGGCCGGATTTGGCTAATCGGCTTTAAATGGGATTGAAAAAGGAAAGAATTGCAGACTGCTCTAAAGGGTTGAGTAAAGACAAAAAGCCTTCAGAAAGCAAAAAATTGTGGCAATTGCGGTTAGCTGCCGAACGAATGGGAAAGAATTGGAAAGATCTATTCGGTGCTAAATAGGCGGTAATTCGCCAAGAGCAAAAGGACAATCCCGATACCTATACCTAAAACCGTAGAGAGCAATTCTCCGAGGATAAGCCTGAATCCAACTCCCCCAATAACCTGGTATATAGTAATCCCAAAATATACGAGGGAAAGGACTAAGAAAAGAAACCCGATCAATTTTATTCCTCGATTGGTTCCGGCCGGACTATCTTTCCCAAAAACCTTGTGGTTTGCCAGTAGGGAGAGGACAATCCCCATCAAGATCCCACAGAGAGTAATAACCAGTGGTTTGAGGATGACCCCCAGGTGGATGCCCCCAGCAATCTTTCCGGCATAGATGCCAAAACTTACCAGGGAGCCCAGAAGAAATAATACTCCAAGCACATTGATTGCTTTATTCATATTTTCACTCTCCTTTCTTTTAACTTAAATAGTTAACCGAACAGCAGGTCTTCTGAAAATTTATCTCCAACCCGTAATCCCGGGCCCGCTTGATTGCCCTCTCGGACTGAATGGCAATCCGATTCACCCCAATATCAACTGCATACTCTTCGAGCTTCCAACCGTCCTTACCCCGGGAACGCTCACATCCGAGGGAAAGCTCGGTCTCGGGCATTATCAATCGTGCCGCGAGCAGAACCTCGGCAATCTCTTCCGGGCGAGGAGGGGTTACCTTCGACATCGGAGTTCCGTTGAAATTCGTGAGAGTAACAATAACCACGGCCTCCGGCTGGTATTCCCTGATGATCTCCAGAGCCTTAAATTCACCCCGGATCTCCCCATAATGCAGACCCACGACGATATGAGGAACAGTGGGGATCCCTGCCTTGGAGAGAGCCCGCAGGGAATTCCGAATAGCCCTGGTCCCCCCTTTCAGGTGACAGACTTTCTTCACCGTCTCATCACTTCCAATTACATCAATCAAGGCCTGATCAACCCCTGCCCTTTTAAGCCTCCGGGCAGTCCTCTGGTTAGTGATCCCGGTGTGAATTGATATCCTGAGATTGGTTTTTTGCTTGATCTCCGCAATAACATCGACAAAATCATCCCAGGGAACCATTCCATTCCCATTACTGCCCCCACTTAGCAGACACCCGATAAATCCCTGCTCATCAAGCCTCAGGCACTTCTCCCGAAGCAACTCAGGCGTCCGGCAGGGGATCATCGGCTCCAGCACCTTTCCCTGACAGTGATTGCAATCAAGCTCACACTCATCCCCGGTTACCGATATCGCTGGATACCTTCCCTGCTCAGCCCCGTACCGGATCATTCCCGGAAGATAGAAGGTGATCCTTTTCCCGAAATTCTTCCAGGAAAGCTCCCGGGCCTGCTCAATAATCTGGTTCTTCGTCTCCAACTTTACCATGCTCCTTTCCTGTTAATGTCAAATGACAAAGCTCAAAGTTCAAATGAAATCCAAAGCCCAAATGACAAAATAAAAAAAGCTCATTTGAAATTTAGTCATTTGATATTCCTTTGACATTTGGATTTAATGAATCTGGTATTCTGCTTCGTTCAGCCCCCTGGGGAAAGTAATTGTTGTCACATCCGAATCATGCTCTGTGCCTATAACTTACGTTGAACCACATAATCGCAGAGTCTAATCAGTGAGTCCTTGGCCGGGGAATCGGAAATTGAGGCCAGCTCTTTCTTAGCCCGGGAAGCGTAATCTCCTGCCATCTGGCGAGAGTAATCAATCGACTTACTCTTTTCAAGAAGCTTGATCACATTGGAGGTTCTGACCCTCTTTCTTACCTCTGGCTTCAGAATCCCTAACAGTTGATCCCTATCCGCGGGCCGGGCCACCCGGAGGAAATGAATATAGGGCAGGGTGCATCTTCCATCCCGGAAGTCACTGCCCACCGACTTCCCTAACTGCCGGTGATCGGCAACCAAATCAAGAAGGTCATCAACGATCTGGAAGGCTATCCCTAAATTCAATCCGTAACGGGCAAACTTTTTCTCTACCGCTTCGGAGCTGCCCGCCAGACCTGCCCCTACCCTACAGCAGGCAGAGATAAAAGAAGCGGTTTTACCCTTAATAATCTGAAAATATTCCTCCTCGGAAATACCGAAATTATCCCTTTTTGCAAACTGGAGAACCTCCCCCTGAAAGATCAGGTGGGCGGTATCCAGGATTAGTCTCAGCATTTTGATATTATTATTATTTTCCAGCAGATCTTTATTATTGGCGATGATGGACAGGGTTTTCAGATAGAGGTTGTCCCCCACCAGAAGAGCAGTCTCGTGATCCCATTTTGCATTAATGGTTTCCTCCCCCCGCCTGAGCACCGAGTCGTGCAGGAGATCATCGTGAACCAGGGTTGCTACATGGATAAGCTCAACCGCGGCCGCCAGACTGATACTCTTTGATCCTCGATAATTACAGGCCCGGGAAGAAAGAAGAACCAGAGCCGGCCTCAGTCTCTTTCCCCCGGCTTTGATAATATGATTGGTAGCGTCGATAATGGGCTGGAATCCGATTCCGTTGCGACCGATCTTAGCCAGCCCTCTCTGGGGAAGAAAATTTCTTAACTCCCTCTCAACCCCGCCTAATTCCTTCTTGACAACTCGAAACAGAGGGCCTAGGTTATTTGCTTTTAACAAACGGGGCACAACCGTTTTCATTCTTGAAGTTCCTTCCCGGCTAGATCCAGTTTTTCCTTCGCCTCGGCAAGGAGAGCCTCGCAGTAAGTGAAATTATGGACCCCCGAGCTCAGATCGTCTTCAACAACCTTAAGATTATAAACTGCCTGATCGAAAAGACCCCTTGCCTCCGGGACATCCTGCTCCTCTGCCTCGGCTTCTTGCAGAGCCTTTACCACAGTATCCTTAAGAACCTTGAGTTCCGTCACCATTAACTGATACCGGGCCTGACATTCCTTGATCGAGCGGTCAGGCTCTCCCTCATGGCATTCCCGGCATCCTGATTCCTGAGGCCGGTATTTGTCCTCTTTCCGGTGACAGTCCCCGCAGGACATCTCCACCTCGGCAAACATCATGCTGGGGTTAACCCTGGTGCCAAAGGTATTTATCCCCTCATACATTCTCTTTTCATTCAGGTGACAGAGCTCGCACTTAAGCTCGAAGGGCCTTTTCGTCTGATGTTCGATCTCTTCGTGACACTCGAGGCAGCGGGCCTTATCCTCTCCCACATGCGTCTCGTGCATATCCCGGGCACTGGTGACACTCCGGGGGAAATGCTCCTTAAGGAAATGATCATCATGACAGCGGACGCAGAGTTCCTTGACCACCTTCCCCTCCCCACTGCCCATTTCCGGGTGACATACTGAACACTGGGAGTCCCAGTCCGGATGATCATATTTCATCCCCTCATAGACTACCTTTGGTGGTTTGGTATGGCAATCAAGACAGGACAGGGATAAATCACCGTTACTTCGCAGATGACAGAGGAAGCAGAGCGAGGTATCTTCTTTCACATGCACCCTTTTATCCTTGACATGGCAGAGAGTGCACTTCACCCCTAAGCCTGCCTTTTCCTTTAGTTCCCGAAAAGATAAATGATGGTCATGACTGAAAGAGACACTATTAAAGAGGGTCTCCTTCCCTTCCAGCCTCTCCTCTTTGTGACAGCGTTTACAGCTTTCCCCACTTATCGGCAAGATCTTATTGGTGCTGTAGGGCTCCTCATAATCACCGGTCACATAATAAACCCACATCTCATAGATGGCCCCCTTTATTCCTCCCTCATAAAAACCCTTTAGTCCCGGTTCATAATGGCACTTCCCGCAGTTAACCCCATAGTGGTCAGATTTTTTCCAGCTCTCGTGGGAGTACTTCATATAAGAGTGGCACATTGCCCCGCAGAACCCCGGAGATTCCACTACGTGGAAGCCAACATAACCCCCGATTACCAGGACCAGAACGGCCACAATTACCAGGAGCAATCCGGTGATAAGAAGCACACCCCCCTGGGCGACAATCGCTCCCCAGATCCAGAGCAGTCGGTATTTACTGAATATTCCCTTTTTTTCCGGTGTAAGCATTTATAAACCCCTAAATAGATAAACCCATTGCTACCTTGGGCTGTTCCTTCTCGGAACTCAAGCGATGAGCGCGCCCTAACTGCTTCATAATCCGCCGGGTATCCTCCGGCTCGGGAGGGAAGGGATAGTTCCTGATATCCGGACCCGGCAGACAATTTCCGTAAGGTCGATTACAGGCCACCTTACCCTCCTTATCCGGACACCCGCTGGTCATGAAGGGAGTCCCCAAGGCGATAATCTGATTTAGCCTCTCATCGGTTAGATTGAAATCAATTATTCTCCCCGGAGAATCAAACTTGAACTTCTGATAGCTGCCGATACCCTCATCGATCAAATATCGGGCTAATTGAATTCGCCGGTATTGATCCAGAGGGGGCTGGGGAAGATCCGCTAACGCCGATCCTTCCTCAGCAAAGAATGAAAACAGATGCGTGCTTGAGCCCAGATCATGGACTTTTTGTATCACCTTGACCATCTGCTCCTCGCTCTCTCCCAGACCGACGATAAGATGCACCCCCACTTTGCCTTTTCCGAATATCTGGATGGCCTCCTCCAGGGTTTCCCAGTATCTCTGCCACCGATGTGGCCCCTTGGTCTCCTTGCCCCGGTACCGGTTGAAGATCTCCTCGGTGACGGTATCAATCGCAACTCCGACCATATCCACTCCACTCTCCCGATACTCTACCAGATCGGCGGGCTTAATAATCGTAGGAGAAATAAGGACCGAAAATGGCAGATCGATCTTTTCCGTGATCCTCCGGGCAATAGTACTCACATCCGCCCGGGCCCGGCGGTTAGTAACCATGGAAAGGCAGATCCGGGTAATCCTTCCCCGGCGTTCTTGTATGGCCGAGATAATCTCCTCAAGCGGCCGCCGGGGCCAACCGACATGGATGAAGCTCTTCTCCTCATGCCTTCCCCCCCGTTCCCGGGCCAGACCGCAGTAGGCGCAGTTGGCAGAGCAGCCATCCGAATAGCTGAGGAGAAGATTTATGCAGGTATTGCGGGCATTTCGGTAAAAACGTCCGGGATGAAACTTTAGGGCCATAGCGGAAGCTAAGCTCATCTGCAAATACTCCGGGCTCTCAAGCTTTGCTGACATAATACCTCTAATCAAATCTATTCTATATCCGCCGTAGTCCGCCCCAGGCGGACGAAGGTGGACCAATGACCGATTTATTCTTTCCTGAGTTCAAGGTAGTTCTCTTTGGCCTTTAAAATAGCCTCAGTCAGGGAGGGAATATCAACTCCATAAATAATATCTTCCCTCCATACCTGCTTCAGATTGTTCTCAATCTCCTTCTCTTCCGCGATTGTCCATTTCAATGCACTCTCAATCCGATTGACATCCTGCGAAGTAGAGAAGTAATCTCCGGTTACAATGAGGTTTTCAATCGCTTTTCCGGAGAGGGAAAGATAGATCTGGAGCAGTCCCCCGGGAGTCTTCTTAAAAGCAGTGGCCATCCGGGAACGGGGATGCCGGTGGGAAAATATCCATTCCTCATCACCGTATCTGGAAGCCATTAGCTCCTCAACCTTATCCGTCTCCCATTGGGTCATCTGATCCTCAATCAGGCGCATCTCGAACTCTTTTTCAAAGGAGGCAACAATTACCTCCATCACCGTATCCATCTCGATCTTCTGCCCCAACTCTCTTTCGATGGTCGTTATGCGCTCGCTGAAACAGCTATAGCCTTTATCGGAAAGCTTTTCCGTTGGTAGATGCATAATCTCCAGCATCTGGGCGATATCAAAATCCACCAGGATACTGGAGTGGAAGAGCAGGGTGTCACCGACCTCGGCCGAGGCCGACATCCCGGCTATCTTCTTTCCCGCTACCTCGATATCATTCTTCGGGCGAAACCCGGCTTTGATTCCCAGCTCTGCCAGGGCATCGATCAATACCCCGCTTAGCACCTTAAATATTCCCTCAATTCCCCTTTGCATCCCTGGATGTTTTAAAGATATCCCCAGGCCCAGGGCTACCGCCTTTCCCCCCATAATTACCGTGCCCCCGCCGGTATTTCTCCGGTTGTATTCAATACTTAGCTCCCGGCAACGGTCGATCTTCAGTGCCGCCTGGATATCCTGATATTTACCTACAATTGCCGCCGGCTTGAACCGGTAAAGATGCAGGATTGGAGAGGAACTGGTCTCATTAATTGAGTGCATCAGCATCTCATCCACCGCCAATCCGTAAGCGGTCGATACCTGCTTATCCCACTCTTTTAAATGCCTCCACTCTTCCATCCAGACTCCCATTAGTTATTCATTATTCGGTTGCGCTGCTCGCCCCGTGAAAAATTCTCGATATATATCGAAGATAATCACATTTAGCAACTTATTTCTACGGGGCTCGTTTCGTCTTTCGTCACCAGGTTGCGTTTTTCCTTGCGCTCTTGGCTTTTTGATTTCATCCCTAACCGCTTTACGAATCCCGACCTGTCCTGAGCCTGTCGAAGGATACTAGCTGCGCAACCACAACCGATTCTCTCCCAACCGATCCTTCTACAAGCTCAAGATGAGCATTTTATCGAGTTTTATCAATCATTAAAGGGTCATCACTTAACAGGCTGTTGCCCAAATAATATTTTACTCAGAGAGCATTAAATCTAAAATGTGTTAATGTAGGGGCCGACGTCTCTGTCGGCCCGTATTAGGGTGGACACGGAGGTCCACCCCTACATTTTATTGTCAGTGTATGCTGTTTTGCAGATTTTTTTTTACGTCTTCAGGATTTGGGCAACAACCCGTTAATTATTTACTAATCCGATAAGTCAGAGGGATACGGGAGGCCTCCCTCCAGAAACCCTCTATTCGATCAGGGCTGAGAGAGGTAAGGATCAGCACCCCGATCTTGATAAAAAGGGCAAAGAAAAGCCCGGGGCTTTCCTTATCCAGGAGTCCATGAACCTTCGGGATCCCGCTTTTCATACTGAGCAGCTTAAACCCCTTTTCGCCCTCGGGTACCTTATCTTCAATGAATCTATCTTTCCAGATCCCCTCAACCAGATCACCCTCCCCGGTTATCCCCTCGGGATAGGTCACTACCAAACCACCCTTCTCCAGACCGATTGCCTTAGCTGCCGGTTGATTGACATAAAAGGCATTGCCGGCATCCTTGGGGATGGAGATCTTCTCAATCTCCTGGTCTAACCAGCAGATATTAACTGCATCTCGCGGTCGAATCGGTATAATCAATTCCGTAATTGCTCCAAACTCCTGGGGCCAGATACGGTGAGGGGAGCCTTCGATAATCCGATGGAGGGGATAGCCCACATTAGCATGAGTGGAAAACTCCGAGCCGTAGGTAAAGGTTTGCTGAATAACGGTATGCTTATTTGAAGGCCTCCCCAGCTTTTTCCTTACCCAACTCATAGCGGGAGGCTGAGAAAGTTCAGTACTGCTCTCAAACCAGAATAGTCTGGAGGCAAAGCTACCTTCCCTCAGCGAATTAAAGCCCAGACCTCCCTCCAAGATAAAATCACTTAAGCTCTGCCGGGCACTCAAGGGTTCAACGAACAACTCCTGATTCCCGATTAAACCGTAAAGCTCCTCCAGGGAGATCTGACCACTGATCTTTACAATATCCTCTCCCACCTTCTCGATCTCTCTTTTTTCAGCCATAGCAAGCACCTTCTATTACCTTTAATGTAATGTCAAATACCAAAGCTCAAAGTTCAAACAAAACCCAAAGCTCAAATGACAAATAAATAAAAAATCTTCTTGTCCTGAACTTGTCGAAGGATTGACATTTAGTCATTTGACATTCATTTGGCATTTGGACTTTGACATTTGGATTTAAAATATATTAGCCCTCCGGATCTTTGGGTTTCTCCTGCTTCTTGATGAATTTGGGCAGAAACATGGCAATATCCTGGACATCGATCTGAACATTGGCGACCCCGGCTCCGGATTTAAAATTAAGCAGACAGGTAGCACACGGGGTAAGAATCAGCTCCGCCTCTTTTTCGCTGGCCTCCGTGACTATCTGGGCGGCAATTTTGGGGGCAAGCTCAGGAAAACTTCCCATTAAGGGTCCTCCGCAGCATACTGTTTTTTCTCGATTATAGTCCAATTCGACCAACTCCAGGCCGGGAATAGCCCGAAGGATATTTCTCGGCTCCTCGTAGACATCCATGTGCCTGCCCAGGTCGCAGCCATCAAAATAAAGCACCTTCTTAGGAAACTCCTTATCAAAGACCAACTGTCCATCTTTAATCAGTGTGTCAAAGAGCTGGACCGTATGGAGTACCTTAAAGTCCTCCGGGTAGTAATGGGAAAGGGTGCGGTAGCAGCCGGCACAGGCGGTAAAGATCGTCTCCACTCCGTATTTATCGAATTTTTCAACATTCTTGTTGATCTGCTCCTTTGCCGCTTCCATCTCTCCCAACCGGAGCAGGGGGCTTCCACAGCATTCCTCCTCGTTGCCCAGGATCGTGAATTCAAAGCCAATATCATCAAGGATCTTTACCACTGAGCGGGCAACCCGATTCAAGGAATAGGCCGCGGTACAACTCATAAAGTAAAGATACTTGCTCTGTTTGGTAGGAACATGCTGCTTGGGTATCCACGCCCCCCGGGTATCCTTTGACTCTCCGAAGGGGTTACTCTTTTCAATCAGGGTATCACGCACCGGCTTAAGGTTTTCGGGTAGAAGTCCCTTGGATACCAGATCCTCCCTCAGGGCCTCACAGATAGGACTAAATTCGATCCCGGTTGGGCATTCAACCGTACAATTCTCGCACCCGGCACAAAGATAAATCGCCTCCACCAATTCGTCTTTGCAGGAGTCAAAATCCAGCTTCCCCTCCAATAACTTCTTGAAGACCTGCATCCTCCCCCGGACCGAAACCCTCTCAAACCCGATCTGCTGATAGACCGGACAGCCAAATCGGCAGTAACCACAGCTACCGCAGGTATAAACCGCCTCAATTAACTCGGACCTTTTCATTTCAGCTTCCCCCCCATTAACTTCAATCCCAGCCTGGTCAAGCTGAGGGGCATATAACCGGCAGACTCCAATCCAAACTCAACCACCTCCGGGACGATCCCCATCATCTTCATCGAGCTCGCGGCCATCAATCCCGGAATCCGGATCTGGGTGGTCTTGGAAGGGTTGAGAATGTTTTTCGGATCCAGAGAGCTTTTCAAACTCTTCATTACCCGGAGAGTCTCTTCCGTATGAATCTTGGGCATCTGAGCAGTATTGTGCAGTCCAATTCCGAAGGGGGTTCCGTTGCATTTCGTCCCCAGATTGCCAAAATCCCGGATATAGGCAAATTTCTTAAAATAATTTGCCTTATCTCTTTCATCGGCCAGGATGTAAACGATCAGGACAACCGAATTGTTATCGCTTGCCAGAGCCTCAATCCCCCAGTGTTCGTCAGCCAGCATCTCCTTTATCTCCCGAAGCACTTCCTCCAATTTTACCAGGGGCACCCTCAATTCCTGGACAAGGACACTTGGCCCCAGACTTTTAAAAGACATCCCTACCTTAAAACGATGATGCCATTCCTCAATTGCCAGCTTTTCCCGATACCGGGTAGCGGCCGAGCAGATCTCGCTGACCTTCTTTTCGTCCCGCTCCAGTTCCTGTTCAGATCCCTCAATTACCAGGGGGATAGTTAGCTCCTTCAGGGGCAAGCGGGAAGCTCCGACCTCATTCAGGAAAGTGACGAAACCCTTATCCAGAAAGCTGATAAAGTAGGGTCTGAGCTTCACTAACTCTGTCAGCGCATTAATTCCGGCATAAAGGGAATCGAAGCCGAACAGAAAAAACTTGCGTTCACCCATTTTGAATACGTGCAGGGTGACCTCACCAATTACTCCCAGCGTACCCTCAGACCCGACAAAGAGCCAGGATTCCCCGGGACTGGTCTGAACAACCCTCCCATCGGCAAGCACCACCTTCAGGGAGATTATCTGATCCCCGATATTCCCGTATTTAGTAATTCCAACCCCTGCCCCCGCCCCGGCTCCGATATAACCACCAATGGTAGCTGCGGGAGAACTGCTGGGGTATGCGCCCAGTTGCCATCCCTTTGCCTCCAGCCAATCAATCAGTCGCTGGAATTCCAGCCCGGTCTCCACCCTCACATATTCATCTCCTTCATTGAATTCCAGAATGTTATTCATGGAGCACAGATCAAGAACGATCCCCCCCTCCATCGGGATGACTGCCCCGGTTGCCGTGGTAGCCGCCCCCCGGGGAGTAATGGGGATATCTCTCTGGTGGGCGAAGGCCACTATCTGCGAGAGCTCATCTGTGTTCTTTGGCCTGACCACCACCTCCGGGCCGATCATCCCGTAGCTCTTAAGCAGCGAATCAGGCAAGGGGGCCAGATCTGCCGAGTAGCAGATTAGATCCAGCTTGTTTGTGGTAATCTGGTCCTTTTCGACAATCTCGTAAAGCCGACTGATATCCTTGATTTCCATAGAATTAAAGCCCCTTTATTTATTCTTTCTTCTCTGCCTGGGCTTCCACATCCTTAGCCTTCTTAATCTCGGCCTCCATCCAGGATACTACCGCATCACCTTTCATCAACTTTCCCAGGTCTTCATCAAGGTTTGATGGCTCAATCACAACTATCCAGCCCCCACCGTAAGGCTCCTTGTTAATCAAGGTGGTGTCACTTTCCACCCCGTCGTTAATTTCGACGATCTCCCCGGAAACCGGGGCCACCAGTGTTCCGATCCACTTCCGGGACTGGATCTTCCCGCAGACCTCCCCCTGGGTAATCTCATCTCCCTCAAAAGGCAGATCCACATAGACGACATCCCCGGCACTAGCCTGGAACATATCGTTCATGCCCACCCTAACCTTCCCGTCCTCTACCTTAGCCCAGCTATGATCCTCATGATAATAGAGCTCATCCGGCAAATCGTAATCTCCAACCTTCATAATTTACCTCCTTTAGGGTTAGTGTAGGTCATCCTCCGCCTGAGGCGGATTGCCCGTCCTACTGATGCCTATTTTACTCCTTACCCAGAATAATTCAATAAGGAATAGTGGTTTTTCGTTCTCCCCGGTTTAGGACTACATTAATAAAATCAAATTATCTGTTTCTGCTCCAGCAGGCTCATCGGGTCAACCAGATGTTTATTTAAAGCCAACTTCTCCGGAGAGGCTCCGAAGGCCAACCCCATCAACTGAGTAAAGTAAAAGATCGGCAAACCATATTTGGTCCGATATTTTTTCTCGATCTCCGCCTGACGGGTATCAAGATTGGCATGGCATAAGGGACAGGCAACCGAAATTGCCTCCGCCCCCACGGCCCGGGCATCTTCCAGGATATCATGGGTTAATTTAACAACGATATCGGTCCGGGTTAAAGCAAAACTCATCCCGCAGCACTCGGTTTTATACGACCAGTCCAGGGCCTTAATTCCCAGAGCGGACAGTATCCGGTCCATGCTCATCGGGTATTCGCAGATATCAAATTCGACTATCTCCGGAGGACGGGTGATCAGACACCCATAATAACAAACAACCTTCAGCGCCGACATATCCCGGCGGGCCTGCCGGGAAATCTTCTCCGTGCCGATATCATTAAGAAAGATATCCAGGGGGTTGCGGACCTTAACCTCGCCTTTAAAGGAATAGCCGATAATCTCATCAATCTTTTCTTTGGTTCCTTTATTCTCTTTGATATCATGCACTGCGGTCTTCAGGCGGGAGAAGCAAGCGGCACAGGGAGCTGTTACCTCGGTTAAGCCCTGCTCTTCCGCCAGGGAGAGGTTTTTTATGGGCAGCGCCGTTGCCAGAAGCGGGGAAGAGGAGTGAGCGGGCGAGGTGCCGCAGCAGACCCAATCTTTGATCTCTTCTATCTCCACCCCTAACCTCTCGCAGGTCTCCCGGAAGGAAATGTCGTATTCGGACCCGGTTGAATGGAGCGAACACCCGGGGTAATAGCCATATTTCATTAGCTTATTCATAAACCACGAATTACACGAATCTTTTCTAAAAGCGGGGCTGGAAAGCCCCGCCTATCCTGAGGAGTCCCGATGCCCATCGGGGCGTCTCGAAGGATGGGATTTGGTGAATATTACTTTGCTCCCTTTGCCTCCTGAGCCTCCATCTTCTTAACCCGGGAAAAGATCTCTTTCATCGCCTTAGTATTGGTTCTTTTGGGTATAAGCTTCAGTTTACCCTTCTTAAACATCTGCGGAGCCAGTAGTAAATCTTTAAAGAAATCCCGGGTTTTTAATTTAAGCATCATAATCAGGCCAATCTCATACATCCTTCCAAACCAGCGGATATTCTGGAGGCAGACATCATAGAAAGCGCGGATCTCCGGCACCTTTGGCTTTATTTTTTCTCTCTGGGCAATTATCTTGACCGCATCCATTACCCGGGCAATATCCACCTCCTGGGGGCAACGGGTGGTGCAGGTTTCGCAGGCGGCGCAGAGCCACATGGTCTTGCTATTGAAAACCAGATCCTTCTGGCCCAGCCGGACGGCGTGGATCAGCTGGGTCGGGGTTAAATCCATCTCATAAGCAACCGGGCAGCCAGCCGCACACTTGCCGCATTGATAGCAAAGGTTTACATCCACCCCGCTTTCCTCCCTGATCTTTCGGGAGAACTCAGAATCAAAATTTTTACTCTCCAATTGGCCTTTCATTATAAAAAGATAACTCCTGTAATCTACAATCTGAAACCTACAATCTATTTAAAATTAGACTGTGGGTCTCGGCAGCAGCCCGGCCTTTTCCACAATCTCGTGAACCTTTTCTTCCCATTCAATCGCCATCAGATGGATACCGCGGATCCCCTCGATCTCTTTTACCTTCTGAATTGTCTCCACACAGATATTAATCCCTTCTTCGGCTGCCTTCTCCTTACCCGCTCCTTCCATTCTCTTGATGACCTCATCGGGCACATCCATCCCGGCAACCTTCGCTTTCATATACTTTGCCATCCCGGCTGATTTCAAGGGAGTCACGCCGGCCAGGATATAAACCTTCTCGTGAAGTCCTTTATCCCTGACCATCTCCATCCACTTCTCGAACTTACTTAAGTTATAGATACACTGGGTCTGGATAAAATCCGCCCCGGCGGCCACCTTCTTTGCCAAGCGCATGACCCGGTATTCAAAGGGATCGGCAAACGGGTTGGCTGCCGCCCCAATAAACATCTTGGGAGCTTCTTCAATCTCATCCCCGCCCAGCAGCTTTCCCTCGTCCCTCATCTGCTTAACCGCCTGAATAAGCTGGATTGAGTCGATGTCGAAAACACTCTTGGCACCGGGCTGGTTCCCGAATATTTGGTGGTCTCCGGTGAGACAGAGAATATTTTTTACCCCCAGGGCATAGGCCCCGAAGATATCGCTCTGGATGGCGATCCGGTTCCGGTCGCGGGTGACCATCTGCATAGTACCTTCCACCCCCAGTTGACTAAGGATCACACAGGTAGCGATACTGGAAAGTCGAACGATTGATGTCTGACAGTCAGTAACATTAACCGCATCGACATTGCCTTTCAGGCTCTCAGCCTTCTTTTCAATCACACTCCGGTCGGCACCCCGGGGAGGACCACACTCACCGGTCACCGCAAATTGGCCGCTCTCTAATATCTTTTCTAGATTACTCTCAGATTTCATAACTTCATATCCTCCCTGCTGAGCTTACCAACTCTCCCAAATCTGCCCATTGACCAATCCTTAGGCGGCTGTACTTCTTCCAGCCTATCCAGTTGGCCCAAGGCCTTAAGGTGGTCATAAATCAATTGCCAGCCGCAGTCAAGCTCTGGATCGACCTCACACTTCCCATCCTGCGAGCCTCCGCAGGGCCCGTTGAGCAGCCCCTTGGAGCACCGGCCAATCGGGCAGATCCCGCCGAACATATGGGTCATACAGTTGCCGCAGAGGGCACACATTTCCTTCCAGACTCCCTGCTCCTGCGGAATCCCGATAAACTTGGTATTTACCCCGGGAAAGATCGGCTTCCCGGGATACTTCTCGGCCATTGCCTGGATCCCGATCCCGCAGGCCATGGAAATGACTGCCTGGCTCTCCTCTACCTTATCCTTAAATTCCTCCAGATACTCCCATTCGCACTGCCTTTCCACCACCCCTTCAATTGTCTCCAGTTTCTTCCCGGCAACCTTCCGGGCTATCCGTAGCTCGGTGGCCAGGAGGGCCGCCTCCTTCTCTCCTCCGGCATAGCAAACAGTAACACAGGTCCCGCAGGCCGCCACAAAGATCTTATCATAAGGCTCCACCATCTCCTGGACCTCTTTAAATGGCTTTCTCTCCGCAATTATCATCTTTTCTCCTCCCTGAAACCACTAATTACACGAATTGCACGAAATTAAAAAATAAACGGAATTTTTTATTGTAATTTGTGAAATTCTTGGTTAAATAGTCCGCCTTGGGCGGATCGCCGATACTTCTCCTGATCACAATAGATTTCTTTCTTTATTTATTTATTTGTCATCTGAATTTTGAGCTTCATTTGAACTTTGATCCGCCCTGTCCGCCTCAGGAGGATCAGGCGGATTGGCATTTGTCATTATGTCCTTTTCCTCTATATTCCGTGAAAAGCCATTTTTATTTATCGGATTCGGGCCCAAACCCTTTATTTTTTCAGTCATCTCGCTTACCGTATCAGCAAACTTCTGACCCTCGGCCGATGACATGTTATACATCTCCAGTCGCTCTCCCCCGATTCCCAATTCATCCAGGAGTTTTTTCAGCTGATTAACTGTTTGTTTGGCTCGGATATTACCTTCCAGGTAATGGCATTGCCCTTCCAGTCACCCGGCAACGAATAAGCCATCAGCTCCATTCTCAAAGGCCCGGAGAATATACATCGGGTCTATCTTGCCGGTGCAAGGGAGCTTAATTACCCTGACACTGGTTGGATACTGCAACCTCATTGAACCAGCCAGGTCAGCAGCCGCATAGGCACAGTAATGGCAGCAGAAAGCAATTATCTTTGGTTCGAACTCAGCCATATCCATGATATCCTTTCGGTTATTAAGATTTGGTCATTGATTGTTAACTAGTTAAGGTTAAACACCAATCACCACATTCCAAACATCAAATAAATTCCAAATACCAATAATCAATAACCAGACTAACCTCAAGGTCAAAACTATGTTTAGTTATTGGTACTTTGGTCATTGGTTATTATCTGGTTATTAAGATTTGGTCATTGATTATTAACCTTCTACCCTGTCTGCGTCCTCAGGAGAGACAAGCGAAAGTAATTCATCGCATTTAGCCAGTATCTGGTCATCCCGGGAATGCATCAGTTGTATCGCTCCGGCCGGGCATACACTGGCACATATCCCGCAGCCCTGACAGGCAGCTACCTCAATATAGGCTACCCCGTCCCGGATAACCGGCACATCATAGGGACAGGCCCGCACACAGGTCACACAGGCCGCGCACAAATCCTCGTTCACTACCGAAACCGTCCCCCCTACACTCAGGGAATCTTTGGAAAGGATGGTATTTGCCCGGGCAACTGTCGCACTTGCCTGGGCAATAGACTCATCAATAAATTTCGGATAATGGGCCAGGCCGCAGAGGAAGATGCCGTCGGAGGCAAAATCAATCGGCCTCAGCTTCATATGGGCCTCGAGGAAGAAATTATCCTGATTAAGAGCAATTTTAAGCAAGGAAGCCAGCTTCTCATTGTCCGGATGGGGTACGGTAGCCATACTCAGCACAACCAGATCCGGATTCAAAACAAAAGGAACCTTAAGCATCTGCTCCTTGAGCTTTACCTTTAGTTTCCCCTTACTTTTCATTGGGATTTGGGATTTGGTCATTGGGATTTGATCACTGGTAACCTCCGGCGGCTCATTTTGGTCATACCTGAGGAAAAATATACCCTTCTCCCGGGCCTCCCGATAAAACTTCTCCCGGAACCCGTAGGTTCTGATATCCCGATAGAGAACATATATCTTAACCTCAGGATTGATCTCCTTTATCTTCAAGGCATTTTTCATCGCCTCGGTGCAGCAGATCCGGGAACAATAGGGACGCTCCTCGGTTCGGGAACCCACGCACTGGATCATTACCAATTCTTTTAGTTTCTCTATCTGATCTCTCTTGGTGAAGAGCAACTCCTCCAGCTCCAATTGGGTCATTACCCGCTCGTCCTCTCCGTAAAGGTATTCTTTCCCCTCGTACTCTTTTCCCCCGGTGGCGATGATCACGATCCCGGCATCAACCTCTTTCTGCCCATTGCCGTTAGCGCCTAATGTTACCTTAAAATTACCCTTGAAACCGGTGAAACCCGTAACTTCGGTTCCGGTATGAACCTCGATCAGATCATTTTTGGTCACTTCTTCGGTAAGCTTTATCAGATATTCCTGGGGATCCTCTCCGGTTATGGTATGGCGGAGCTTTCGGAGATTCCCTCCCAGATCTGCCTCCTTCTCCACCAGATTAACCTTAAACCCCTGACTGGCCAGATCCAGAGAGGCAACCATCCCGGCAGCACCTCCTCCGACGATTAGAGCATCCTTGTTAAGGGAAATCCCTTGCTTATACAGGGGCTCGATAAGGCGGGCCCGGCCCACGGCTGCCCTGACCAGAAGCTTGGATTTTTCCGTCCCCTTCTCGCGCTCATGCATATGTACCCAGGAACACTGGTCCCGGATATTGGCCATCTCGAACAGATAAGGATTAAGCCCGGCCTCTCGGATGGTTTCCTGAAACAGGGGCTCGTGGGTCCGGGGGGTACAGGAGGCAACGATTACCCGATTCAGGTTGTGCTCCTTGATCACCTGCTTTATCTTTTCCTGGGTATCGGTAGAGCAGGTATAAAGGTTTTCCTCAGCATAGACAACATTAGGAAGCTCTCTCGCATATCCAACAATTGCGGGGACATCCACAAACCCACCGATATTGGTCCCACAATGACAGACAAAAACTCCAATCCGGGGTTCTTGCCCTACTACATCTATTTCCTCGGGATACTCCTTTTTGGTAACCAGGGTTCCCCTTTGCCCGGCCAGGAGATTTATTGCCTTGGAGGCCGACCCGCTGGCCTGGATCACGGTCTCGGGAATGTCCTTGGGATCGGAAAAAGGACCGCAGACAAATATCCCCTCCCTATTGGTCTCCAGCGGCGAGAACTTATCTGTCCGGCAGAAACCATATTCATCAAGCTCGATCCCTACTCTCGCGCTTAAGTCTTTAATATCCTTATGAGGCTGGAGGCCGCTGGAGAGCACTACCATATCGAACTCCTCCTCCACCTCCTCGCCCTCATCCGACCGGTATCGGAGCTTAAGATTCTTGCTCCCCGGAACCTCTTTGATTGATGAAGGCTTGCACCGGGTATATTTTACTCCGATCTCCTTGGCCCGCTCGTAATAGGCATCGAACCCCTTGCTGAATGCGCGCAGATCAATAAAGAAGACATGGCATTCGAGCCCGGGTGAATGCTCCTTGGCAATAATGGTATGCTTGGTAGCATACATACAGCAGACCGAAGAGCAGTAATTCCTCTCCTTCTCCCGGGAGCCGATGCACTGAATAAAGGCGACCTTCTTAGGCATTCTCCCATCAGAGGGACGGAGAACCTTTCCCCGGTAGGGCCCGCTGGCACTCAATATTCTTTCGAACTCAAGGCTGGTCACCACATTAAGATATCGTCCGTATCCGTATTCTGCCTGGGACTCCGGGTTAAACAGCTCAAAGCCGGGAGAGAGGATAACTGCCCCTACCTTTAGCTCCCTGAGCTTATCGCCCAGGGTATAATCAACGGCTTGATTTCCGCAGACCTTGGCGCACAGGCCGCAGCCAATACACTTTTCCTTATCAATGGTATAGACCAACGGCATTGCTTGAGGATAGAGGACATAAATACTGGCACGCGTACCCAGACCCACATTATAGGTATCTATTGCCTCCATCGGGCAATTCTGGGCACACATCCCGCAACCAGTACATTTCTCCTCAATTACATAACCGGTCTTTTTGCGAATTATTGCCTCAAAGTTCCCGGCCTCTCCCTTAAGCTCGGAGAGCTCGGCATTGACAATAAGCTCAATATTCAAATGCCGACCGGTCTCCACCAGCCGGGGGGCCATGGTGCACATAGCGCAATCGTTGGTGGGAAATGTCTTATCCAGTTGAGCCATCACCCCTCCGATACTGGGGCTGCGGTCCAGGAGATAGACCTTATATCCGGACTCAGCCAGGTCCAGGGCTGCCTGCATTCCCCCGATCCCACCGCCGACTACTAAGACTGCACCTACTTTTTGATTAGTTTTCTCACCCATTTGTTACTTCATAACGATAGTTATTCTAACTTTTCTTAATAGGTGTCAAAGTTAAATTTCCTTCGCTATAATTTACCATTAAGTCAAATTTTGAAAGGAAGTTCAGACCCAAAATACCATCAACCCTTGATTCCTGAGGCAAATCATGACAGAGGACATCAACATTTTCCAAACTTTCACCTAAAGTAGCAAGTTTGTGTACTACGATTCTTGGTGCATATTCAACGCCACTGCCCGTAATAATCCTGACCCGCTCTCGAGATGCCGTTGGATCAAGACCAATGCTGAGTGCAAAACTCCAAGGGACAATGGTATAACTGGAGCCTGTGTCCAACACCATCCTTGCCAGAACCTTGGGCTTGGCTTCCACCCTGCCAATAATCTCAGCGGATATGAGAATTACATTTGCAGTTCGATTAAACCTTATTGTTGTCATAGGAACATAATTCCAGTGTCCTTTGGAAGTTCACCAGTGCAGAAGACACAGGCAGATCGGTCTTGCAGTGTTTCGAGCCGTCTGTATACCTCCTCACGGGATTTGCTATGCATCAGTACCTTGCCTTCAATTGGTGTGGTTGTTTTCTCATCTATGGCGTAATCTACCACGATGACCCACTCATCAGGATATCGTTGTTTTATTGTCTCAATCGTCAAGACTTCTTCTGTTTTCAAAGTTAGTTCTCCTTACATAAGGCGGTTCTTTATAGCAGGGTCTTTCTCTACAAGATAGACCTTATATCCGGACTCAGCCAGGTCCAGGGCTGCCTGCATCCCCCCGATCCCGACACCGACTACTAAAACTGCACCAACTTTTTCATCCTTGCCCAATTTACTTACCTCGGAGCCATTAATCTCTGATATTGTTAATCAGAGCATTCATGAAAACATCTAAGTTTTTACCCCTATATAAAGGGGAATATCATTTTCAACCTTATCGAGCATTACTGAGCCCTGACGATTGAGCACTACTACATCTTTCAGAACTTCATTCGCCGGTATGTTTAACTTCTGAGAGATAGCTTCAACCGACAGCGGTTCTTCTTTGAGGGAGATTAAAATCCTTTTCCGCTTAAATTCAGTAAGGAAGCTCTCGTTGACTATTCGGTTGTATTCCTCTTCGGCAATCTTTTCACCAAAGACATTTTCCTTATCGGCAAGCTCTAATTCCTTGCCAATAAGCCAGCGTAACCTCTCATCGTTTAAGACCTCTCGCAGAGCGGTTAAACGTAGTTTCAGCTCATCGGAATCCAGCCCCTCACCTTTACCCAAAGGTCCTAATTCCTTAAGCTTCTCGGTAAATTGAGTTATAAAGGCTACTAACTTCTCATCCTCTTCAGAAGATACCCAATCGTTAAAGAGCCGCTCGGGAAATATTCCTATCTGCTGCAAAAAGCTACCGATCTTTTTCATTCTCTTTTCTGCATAGTAATTTCCGTTCTCATAGCGACACTCACCGAATCGGCAACCCACCACCATCACCCCGTCATTTCCCTGAATATATGATTCCAGCACCATCTCCGGGTCAACCCTTCCGGTACACATGACCCTTATCACTCGAATATTATCCAGGTATTGGCGCCGGGAGGCACCGGCCTGATCAGCAGCCGCATAACCGGCCCAATTACATAAGAATGCCAGGACCTTTGGTTCAAAATCTGCTTGGGCCATTTATCAACTCCATATTGAACTTAGCTTGCTACCGAAGCGGCAATCTGGGCGCTGATCTGTTCGTCTTTAAAATGATGCATGGTAATTGCCTTCATCGGGCAGGCCGCACTACAGGTTCCGCACCCTTTGCATAGGATCGGAAATACCCGGGACTTCACTCCTTTGTCGGTTTCAATAAGCCTGATTGCATTAAAACGGCAGATAGATTCACACAGACCGCAGGCAATACAGAGCTCCTCATCCACATGAGAAACTATCGGTTCGGTCTCCACCTCTGCTTGCTTAAAGATCTGGGCAGCTTGGGCGGCGGCCCGGTATCCCTGGGATATGCTCTCCCCCACATCAGCCGGCCAGTGGGCACAACCACAGATAAATATCCCTTCCGGAGCATAATTTACTGGTCGCAATTTTATCAGGGGCTCGGAAATGAATCCATACTCGTCGATCGGTTTTCGGAGTAGGGTAGAGAGCTCTTTTGCCCCCTGAGGAGCAACCAAAGGGGTAGAGAGCACGGTAAGATCGCTCGTTAGGGTTATCTTCTGGCCGGAGAGCTGATCATTAACCTCCACCGACTTGTCCTTAACCTCAGGAGGTTGGGAAGGAAGGTACTGATAGAACTTCACCCCGAGCTCTTTTAGCTTTTTAATATCCTTTTCCCTTAGGATACCGGACATCTGAAGGTCTCTAAACACAAGATGGACATCGGTAGCAGGATACTTTTCCTTGACAATCCCGGCATTTTTAAGGGCGGTGGTACAGCATATCCGGGAGCAATAGGGCCTATTCTCAGTTCTCGAGCCAACGCACTGGACCATAACGATGTCTTTCGCCTTAAGCTTTTTCCCATCTCGTAAAACCTGCTCGAATTCAAACTGGGTGATTACATTCTTTCCATTGTAGTTAAATAGGCCCTCCGGAGAGAATACCTCTGCTCCGGTAGCGACAATGATAATACCTGCAGGGAGAGTTGATGTGGTGCCATCCCTGCTGACACTCACTTGATAATTGCCGATATAGCCCTCAACCCCGATTACCGTAGTATTAGTCAGCAGCTCGATATTAGGGTTTTTTTCTACCTCGCTCGTCTGTCCGGCCAGAAAGTCACTTGCCTTCTGCATTAAGGGATAGAGCTGATTGAGATCATTCAGCAGTCCTCCGACCCTGCTCTCCTTTTCCACCAGCTTAACCGGGTAATTAAGTCTTGCCAGGCTTAAAGCGGCGGCCATCCCGGCCACTCCTGCCCCAATGACTACTGCGGCTGGATTTACCTCAGCCTTGACCTCTGCCTGGGGCTCGAGCAGAGAAGCCCGGGCAACCCCCATCCTAATGAGATCCTTCGCCTTTCTGGTAGCCTTCTCGGGTATCTCCCCGTGAACCCAGGAACACTGATCCCTTATATTCACCATCTCTACCAGGAATTTATTCAATCCCGCCTCCTCACCAATCCCACGAAACAGATACTCATGGGTCCGGGGTGTACAGGCAGCAATAACTACCCGATTCAGTCCCTCTCTGGCAATTGCCTCCCGGATATCTCGTAACCCCTTCCGATAGCAGGCGTAACGGCTCTTCCCCACGAAGCTTACTCCGGGAAGAGATTTAGCATATTCCTCAAGTTTCCCAATATCTATGATCCCGGCGATATTCTGGCCGCACTCACAGATGAAAACACCAATTTTGAGATCCTCTTCCAATCTTAACTCCCAAAACTATCAAGTAAGAAGCTTTTGACAGTCCTGATGAAATTCAGGGGCAAAATGGTAGCCCCCGCAGATCTTACACTTTCTCTTATCCAGCTCCTCCCGCCAACTATGGACCACGGTAGTTTTATCAACATCATCGATGCTAATTGCCCCGGTGGGGCAAACATAGACACAGGTTCCGCAGCCGATACAGGCATCGGAGGCTACCAAAAAAGGAGCCTTGACTTCACTCTCGGCTCCCCGATTAACAAAGCTAATGGCACTGACCCCAACAATCTCTTCACAGGCACGCACACAGAGTCCGCAGAGAATACAGTCACTCTCTTCTAACTTGAACCTGGGCTTATCAACCCCCATCTGTCTGGCCAATTCCTGGATTTTCTTCGCATTTGGTGAGCGGGCTAAAAGAAACTCTAAGATCACCCGGCGCGCCTTCAGAACCTTCTCCGAGTTAGTGGTAACCACTAATTCATTCTCTGCCGGATACATACAGGAGGCAGCTAACTGGCTTCGATTACCCCTGGTTATTTCCACAATACAGACACGGCATGCTCCATAGGGGCTGAGGATCTCATGGTAGCAGAGAGTGGGGATCTCGATTCCCATTTCCCGGGCAGCCTCCAATATCGTAATCTCTTCTTCGGTCTGATATTGTTGACCATCAATCGTTATACTTACCATAAATTTCCTTCCCTTTAGGCCCCTAAATCACAGCGCAGGCATCGCCTTGCTTCCCTCACTGCCTCCTCTTCGCTAAAGCCCAACTCGACTTCCTCAAAGCTCCGGATCCTTTTTTCATGCTGAAGTGCAGGCATCTTCGCTCGCTTAACCCCTTCCATTTCTTCCGTAACTTCAATAGCCTCGACCAGCATCCTTGGCCTTGGCCTTTTATATCTTCGGTATTCCTTCTCGCCTCTGAGATAGTTATCGATGGAAACCGCTGCTCTCTGCCCGGCAGCAATTGCCTCAATCACCGTCGCCGGGCCGGATACCGCATCTCCCCCAGCGAAGACTCCGGGAAGAGTAGTCTCCAGGGTCTGGTCATTAACTACCAAGAGGTTCCACTTTGAGATCTCCAGCCTATTATCCGAAGGGAGGAAAGATAAGTCCGGTTCCTGACCAATTGCCGGAATGATTACGTCGGCATCAATGATAAACTCCGTACCCTCAATTGGAATCGGCCTTCTTCTTCCGCTGGCATCTGGTTCTCCTAACTCCATCCTGATACATTCCATCCCGGTTACCTTCCCATTCTTACCCAGGATCTTGACCGGGGCCGCCAGGTAATGGATCTTCACCCCTTCCTCCTCCGTTGCTTGGATTTCCGACTCATGGGCGGGCATCTCCTGACGGGATCTCCGATAGACAATGTTGACCTCCTGAGAGCCGAGGCGCAGAGCAGTCCGGGCAGAATCAACGGCGGCATTACCCCCGCCAATGACAATTACCTTATCTCCAGGCTTTTTCCGATCTCCCAGGTTTACCTGCTTAAGGAAACCGGTGCAGTCCTGGAAGCCGGTATATTCATCCTCACCGGGTATTCCTAACTTTAGCCCTTTATGTGCACCGGTAGCGATAAATATTGCTTGATACCCATGCTCCCTAAGCTCATCCAAAGTAAGATCCTTACCGATTAAAGTATTAAGTTTAATCTCTACCCCCAAGGCCTCGATTGCCGCTATTTCCGCCTGGATTACTTCCCGGGGAAGGCGGTATTCTGGAATACCAACGGTAAGCATCCCTCCGGCAACTGGCAGGGCCTCGAATACCGTCACCCCATATCCCCACAATGCCAGGTCATGGGCAACAGTCAGTCCTGCCGGTCCCGAGCCAATAATAGCAACCTTTTCCTCCCTTCTTTCGGCCACCTTGGGAATTGCCGTTTCCTTGTGCTTAAGTTCATAATCGGCGAGAAATCGCTTCAAGAAACGGATAGATACCGGATCATCATCCTCACCCCTTTTGCATTTACCCTCACAGGGATGGGTACAGACCCGGCCGCAGATTCCCGGAAAGGGATTATCTTCTCTAATGAGTTCCAGGGCCTCCTGAAACCTACCATGGCCAATGAGGGCAACATAGCTGGGAACATCAAGACCCACCGGACAGGCACTCTGGCAGTCGCAGGGAACCAGTCGCTTGCAGACCGAGGTGGGACACCATTTTTCCTTAATATGGGCCTCGTATTCATCCCGGAAGTAGCGGATGGTAGTTAGCACCGGGTTGGGGGCGGTTTGCCCCAGGCCACAGAGTGAAAGCTCTTTGACATTCTGGGCCAACTCCTCCAGGAGTTCAATATCTCCTTCTTTTCCCCTACCCTCAGTGATATCATTAAGGATGTTCAACATCACCTTGGTGCCGAGACGGCAAGGAGTACACTTCCCACAGGACTCATCGGCAACAAAGCCGAGAAAGAACTTGGCGAGATCCACCATACAGGTAGTCTCGTCCATTACGATCAAGCCCCCCGAACCCATGATTGCCCCTGCCTCGGTCAGCCGCTCATAGTCCACTGGGAGATCGATCAATTCTTTCGGGATGCATCCACCTGAAGGCCCTCCGCTTTGCACCGCCTTAAACTCCTTCCCATCGGGAATACCTCCCCCGATCCCGAAAATGATCTCCCGCAGGGTAATACCCATCGGAACTTCCACCAGGCCGGTATTATTTACCTTCCCTACCAGCGAGAAGACCTTGGTGCCTTTGCTCTTCTCCGTTCCGATCTGGGAGTACCAATCCCCCCCCCTTTCAATGATCGGGGCGATATTGGCCCAGGTCTCGACATTATTGATATTTGTCGGCTCCCCCCATAGGCCCTTCTGAGCAGGAAAAGGTGGCCTCTGCCGGGGTCTCCCCATTTTCCCCTCGATAGAAGCAATAAGGGCGGTCTCTTCTCCACAGACAAACGCCCCTCCACCCCGGATTACCTTAATATCGAAACTGAAATCGGTATCAAAGATGTTCTCCCCGACAAGACCATATTCCCGGGCCTGTTCAATGGCAATATTAACTCTTTGCACAGCTAAAGGATACTCGTCCCGGATATAAATGTACCCTCTATGGGCCCCGATTGCCCGGGCGCCGATTAGCATTCCTTCCAGAACTGCGTGGGGATCGGCCTCGAGGACACTCCGATCCATAAAGGCTCCCGGGTCTCCCTCATCAGCGTTGCAAATAATATGCTTCCCATTCCCCTTAGCATTTCGACAGAACTCCCATTTCATTCCGGTAGGAAAACCGGCCCCTCCCCTTCCCCGGAGTCCGGACTTCTTCACCTCCTGGATTATCTCTTCCGGACCCATCTTCGTCAGGGCCTTCCCCAGGGCGCGGTAGCCATCGAAGGCAATGTATTCATCGATCTTTTCCGGGTCAATTAGACCCCGATGTCTCAGAACGATCAGCCTTTGGTGCTTAAAGAATTCAATATCCCTCATCTTGGGGATTGGCACCGCCTCTTCCTCCGGCTGATACATCAATTTCTTTACCGATCTTCCTTTCAGGAGGTGCTCTTCGACCAGATAAGGGATATCCTCCTCCTTGAGCTGTTGATAGAAGATCCCGTCCGGCTGGACTACCAGAATTGGTCCCCGTTCGCAGAAGCCGTTACATCCGGTCATTACGATCAGCACTTCTTTTTCCAGGCCCCGGTTTATTATTTCTTTCTCCAGGGCATCTCTGATCTGGAAGGAACGGTTGGAAACACAACCGGTCCCGCCACAGACAAGCAGATGTGTTCGATATGTTTTTAATTTATCTTCCACTTTTGCAACCTATTTATATAACTCCAGAATATCCGGGATCTGACTCGGTTCCAGCTTGCCGTGGAAGTTTGCGTCGATCATCACTACCGGAGCTAAGCCACAGCAGCCCACACAACGCACCGTCTCCATGGTAAAACGGTCGTCATCAGTAGTCTCTCCTTCCTTGATCTTAAGGTCTCGCTCAATCCCCCTTAAGATTCCTGCCCCTCCTTTGACATGGCAGGCGGTGCCCAGACAGACATTCAGCAAATGTCGCCCTCTCGGTTTCAGGCTGAAGGCCTTATAAAAAGTAGCGATAGCATAGATTCGAGTTAAGGGAACATTCAATCTTACGGCTACATCTCTCAGGTCATCCTCCGCAAGGTAGTTCTTTTCTTTCTGAATGTCTTGCAGTACTGCAATCAGTGCTGATTCATTATAGTCATGGCTCTCCAGAACATTCTCAGTCTCCTCTATATACATAGGAACTCTCCTCTCTTAAATTGAGAACGAACTTTAATAAGTTGTCTCGCTCCCCACCCCTAATGCATATCCCTCGACAATCTTACCCTTGATAACGTGTTCGTCAAAGATCTCCCGAATTTTCTCCTCGGTAAGATCCACATATTTAATTGGGGGGTGATCCTTCAATTCTACCGTGGCCATGGGCTCGCGGCTGCACAATCCGGCACAACCAGAAGTGGTAATGATAACATCCTTGATCTCCCTTTTTTCAATCTCATCTAACACGGCACTCATTATCTTTCTCGCACCCGAGGCGATCCCACAGGTTCCCATATGCACGGTGATCTTTGCCCGGCTTCCCCCTTCCCGCAGTATGGTAGTTCCCCTCACCTTCTCTCTGATTTTTTCCAGATCCTCTAATTTTAACTTGGGCATGACTTTTCCCCTCTTAGCAAGAAATAGAAAACAACCTTATTTAACTCCAATTTCCTCCAGGCCTTCCTTTAAAATCCCCCGAATGAACCTTACAACCTCTGGACTATCCAGGGGAACTCCGTCAAGAGGATTTCTAATGTCTAATGTATTCAAGGAGAAGTCTAAACTATCTTTTTTATGATAATATGAGAAATTAATGTCAGGATTTCCAATAATTAGAGTCATCATAGTATCTACAATATTCCCCAATGGCTGTCGGTCAATATTGCTGTGTTGAAAGGCTGCCTGAATAGTCGTGCCTTTTCCTTTCGTGGAGTTAATCGAAAAATTGCCGTTGCTCTTTCTTGTTGCCTCCGCAAACAGCGATAAACCTAAACCCACATTTCTCGTAGTTCTGGTAGTGAAAAAGGGATCGAGGACCTTCTCAACCACCTCCTTATCCATTCCTTTACCGTTATCCTTAATCTCAATGCTCAATTGGTCCTTGTTCAGATCCTCCTGAATCCTTATCTCAATGTTCTTGGCCCCGGCAATTATGGAATTCTCAACAATATCCAGAATATGGAGGGAAAGCTCTTGCAAAGTAAGTCCTTAACTTAATATCCTTCTTCCATCTACATTGCCGAAGGCTTTCCTGATCTCTCCGATCTTTGCTTCCTTTAATAAAAATGTCGTAGGGTTATTGCCGACATCCTCCAGAAAATGGGCATCGGAGGAGCTTACCAGAGGAAAATCGGAATATTGTGAAAACTTAGCCCTTGCTTCTTCCCGGGTCAACTGGGGTGAGACCTCTAAAGCATCCAACTTCAGGCCCTCGGGGATCATCCCTAACTGTCCGATAATACTAAAGCTTTCTTTGTCAATATGGGAAGCAATTGCCAATCCTCCCAGGGAGTGAATAATTTCCACAAATTTATCGATGGTTAAGGTTGTTGCCCCAATTAGCAGCCTTTTATTAAAATCCTCTACTTCATCTAATTCGTTGACCACCACCTGATAGCCAAATACCTTCTCATCGTTTTCTCCGGGAAGCAGACTGGCATAAACAACCTCTTGTAACTCCAATGCCTGCTCAGCCCGGTCAAATAGGGCAACCAGATGGGCCTCTTCGGCGGAGGTAACTTCCATACCTGCTAAAACATTTACCTTTGTTCCCGAAGCCACTTTTATTGCTACCCTGATATTCTCCGCCGAATTATGATCGCAGACGCCAATAATGTCCAATCCATTCTTTTCTGCCTCTTCAACAATTGCCTTCGGTGACATTTTCAGATCGCCGCAGGGTGAAAGGCAGGTATGAATATGCAAATCCGCCTTGAATTCCCTGAGCATTAGCGCAGTCCGGAAATGCCCAATTCATACATTTTTCCCACCAGCTCAAAAGCTGGCAATTTACTGATCATAATTGGCAGTGCTTCCACCTCTGCTTTCTTTAGAGTTTCCCCCTCTGGTTTTCTACCATTATTAATGATTATGCCGGCAAGTTCTTTTAAGGTACCTACCGCCGCAATATTAGGATGAATCTGGAGGGTCACCCAGATATCCCCCTTTTTACAGTTTGCCATAACATCAGAGAGGAGGTCGCTCACATATCCCCCCGTCACTTCGGTCTCCAGATTTCCGCTGGCTGACTTCACTTCCAAATCGAGCTTCTTAATGAGCTCCTTCAACTTCATTTTTCCCCCTTTAAGTTAAACCACGGATTAAACGAGTTTCCGATACAATTAAGCCTTCAAACCTGCTTTCTCAATCAATCTAAAAACACAATCGGTTATCTCTGCCTTCCCCTGAACTATGTCCTCGGCTAAGGTCCGACAATCCGGGGCACCGCAGGCGCCGCACTCTTTCCCCTCTAACTGCTTAATTATTTCTTCCCTCTCCTTCATCTTCTCAATGGCTACCCTGGGGTCCCGATCCAGCGGAGGGATCGGAGTGGGAGTTATTTTTTTCTCCGAGGAAAAATATTTTTCCTCCCAGAGTCGCCATATCGCCTCATCAATGACCCGGCTTTGTTCCCCGAACATCTTAATCAGCCTTGATATCTTACTTTTAGCTATGTATTGGTTTTCCACGGTCAGCGGGCCACTGACACACCCTAAAGGACAGATCCGGCATTCGAGGTATTCAATATTTTTTAGTTTATTACTTTCAATATCCTCCAGCATCTTAATTACATTCTTTACCCCCGCCACTGCCAGACAGTTGTCAATCCCCAATCCATTAACTACCCCCTCGCTCACTGCCCAACCTATTCCCACACCACTTGACTGCTGTAAGACTTTATCTTCTTCTAAGTCCCTTAAGTAAGACAACAGGGAACCGTAAATATCGGAGATTGCAATTGCACCATCAAAATATGATTTTTCTTTAGTTGGCGGATTATTGATGGAGATCATCTTCGACGGACAGGGGGTAATGTAGATAACCCCGATTTCTTTCGGGGAAAGATCAAGTTTATTGGAGATCCTTTCTTTTAATTCCCTCGCGGCCAACTCCCGGGGAGCCTCAATGGGAATGATAAGATCAGTGAGCTCCGGAAATCTTACCTGAATCAGGCGGACAACCGCGGGACAGGTTGAGGATATTTTAGGCAGGCGTTCATCCTGACCTTTTAAATATTTTAAGTAATACCTGATCGCAGCCGTTACCATCTCACAGGTCCAGGCCACATCGTAGACATAATCAAAACCTAACCTTTCCAGCCCCAGAAGTATCTTGTTGGGCAGAACATCTTTGCCGAACTGGCTATAGAGGGCGGGTGAAGGCATGGCAATGTTATATTTAAACTTATACATAAGATCGAGATAAGCGGTAGTTAGCGGGATTATGGCCTGCTCAGGGCAGACCCGCAGACACTCGGCGCAATCAATGCAGCGCTCGTCAAGGATAACCGCCTTACCTTTCTTCACTCTGATCGCATTGACCGGGCAGGCCTTCATACAGACCACGCAGCCGGTGCATTTATCTTCCTTTACTGCTATGGAATGATAGTTATTCAATTATCATTCTCCGAACTACTTGTAGGGCGGGCTCCCAGCCCAACCTGCAATAATCAGGTTTTTATAATTGCCTCCAGCCTGGTTCCCTCTCCCACAACCGAACTGATCTTAAAATCGTCGGAATTCTTCTTGATATTTGGCAACCCCATACCCGCCCCAAACCCCATCTCTCTTATCTCATCAGTTGCCGTAGAGTACCCTTCCTGCATAGCCAACTCAATATCCGCTATCCCATCTCCTTCATCTTCCATCACCAGCTTTATCCTATCCGGGGTTACCTCGAAGCTAAGAGTCCCTTCTCGGGCATACATTACCACATTCATCTCTGCTTCATAGGCTATGATAGCTGTCCGACGGATAATATCTGAATTAATTCCGATCTCTTTAAGTATATTCCTTACTTTACACGACACCTCGCCGGCATTGGCAAAATCCCCCCCCTTAATGATAAAGCCCTGTCCAAAGATACTCTCAGCAGGCATCGCTTACCGCCTCGGTTAATTGAGAAATACCAATCATCCCATTTTCATACAACCTTCCACAGGATTCAAACATAGGGAGCCGGGTAGCTAAAATAGGCATATTTTTAGATTCGGCCATCTCTATTGTTTTCTTGTCCGGTCTTTTACCCCGGACAAAAACAATTGCCTTAATATCTGCTATCTCCGCCGTCCTTATTGCCTGGGCATTGGTTAGTCCGGTTAAAAGCAGAGCACCCCGCTTAGTAAAGGCCAAAACATCACTCATTAAATCGGAACCACAGGCAGCATTTACTTCGAGCTCTAAGCTCTCCTCTCCAAACAGGACTTCTGCCTGTAGTATCCTTTGAATCTCTCTAAGGTTCATTTTTCTGTTGAACTTAACTTCTTGAGGTTTTCCGCCATTGAACTGGTAATCTCCGCAAATTTAGGTCCCATATTGGGAGCCAGATTATAAATCTCCAGCCTCTCCTTCTGCAGACCAATTTCTTCCAAAACCCCTTTCAGATACTCAACTCTTTTTCTTGCTCGAAGATTTCCCGTTAAGAATTTACAGTTTTCGTCGTGACAGGCAAGCACCATTACCCCCTCGGCCCCGAGTTCAAAAGCCTTAAGTATATGAATCACATCAACCTTCCCGGTGCAGGGAACCCGGACAATATTCAGATTCTCCGGGAGACTCAACCTCATTGTCCCGGCCATATCCGCTGCTTCATAGGCAGATTGATAGCAGCAAAAAACAATAATTTTCGGTGAAGAAGCTTTGTCGTTCATATTAGAAGATTTTAGATTTTAGACCCTTTCAGTTTTTTTGCGAGATCTTTAGCAAACACCAAGACATAACTTGCTTGATCTTGTGCTTCTCTTGCTCTTTCTTCAGTATATATTTTTTCAACATAAAAAGCAGGGGCACGCTCTATAGCTAAATCGCCAGAGATTTCTACAATCTTGTTTAGCGCTTTCTCATCGATCTTGAGCCCCTTCTCTGTAATTATCTTTGAAAGCAAGGGGGCAACATCATGAATCTTTGGATACTCTATATTCATCATTTTTAGAAGCCCTTTTAATGAAAGCTCAACCGCTTCCTGGGCTTCCCTAATGGCTATATTCCACCATTTTTTCTCCACGGCATTTTGAAATCCCTCAAAGTGCTTATCAGCCTCATTCAGCAGATTCTCTCCATTTTCAAAGTTGTTCATATCTTTATCTCTACTACCTCTCCGGGCTTCCAGTCGGGCTTCAGATCCCAATACCATGTTCCATCCTCAAGCCCAATGCGTTTCGCCCCTAAGGTATTAAGCTTATTCCTGAGGATATTGAGCTTTCCCTTCAACAAGTCGTTTTTATCGAAGAGAATGACCCCATGATCCAAGATGTCCAAAAGTATAAGGGGCTTTTGGGACAGATCCTTCTTGGTTAAGAATATAGGATACGGATCGGCATAGACTCCTTTCCCCAAAAGTTTCCTATATACCTCAGACTCCCTTAATTCTATTAGAATTCTAATAAATTTTTTTAGAGGGTTAAAATTAATTCTTTTATGGACGATGAGAATATCTATGTCACTCTCTGGCTTTGCTTCGCCTCGTGCTACTGAGCCAAAAACAGCAAATGAAATGAGATCTTCATCAAAATCTTTTCTAATTTTTTCTAATAATAATTCCAGTATACTTTTGTAAGTCTCAAAGCTTAGCATCGAAATACCCTTTTCCAATCTCACTCCTACAATCTATTTAAGAATCGCTTCCAGCTCCGCGAGGATCTGATCGTTCGTATAATTCCTTACCTGGATCGCTACGGCCGGGCATTCGCTCGCACAGACACCGCAGGCCTGACACAACCCCTCGGAAGCCTCGGCTGCCCGGGTCCAGGTAATTGCTCCATGAGGGCAGAAACGGACACAGGTGAGGCACAGGGTACACTTGCCCTTCTCGATCACCCACCGATTATTGTTAACCTTTATTTTAGCCGGGGAAATCAGGTTTACTATCTGGGTTACCGCACTCCCGGCATCGGCCATAGCTTCCGTAATATCCATTGCCTGACGGCAGGAGCCGACAAGAAAGACCCCGCTTTTATTGGAGCTCACCGGCACCTGGTAAACATTGTCCTGCTGAAAGAAACCCCTCGGGCCGAGCTTAATATCAAGAGCACCTCGGAGGGCCTCGAAATCTTCGGCAGGAACAAGGTTTTCCTCTAATACTAAAAGATCGCAGGGAATTTTAACCACGGGGCTCTCTGCCTCTTTAGTGCTCAAGAAATAATCGCTAACTACCGCCTTGAGTTCGGAACCGTCAGCGATAAAGGCCGGTGGCTTCCCATTAAACTTGAAAAATACTACCCCCTCTCCCCTTGCTTTTCGGTATAATTCCTCCAGCCCTTCCCCGGCTACCTTCATCTCCCGGCAGGCAATGAAGGTCCGGCAGTCGTATTTTTCCTTCAGCAAAAGTGCGTTCTTCAATGCCGAGGCAGTCGAAAGCTTGGAGTCCTCACCAATCATCCCGGTAACGAATAGCACCTTTGCCTTTTTATCTCCCTTTAACCGGGCATCGCTCTTCTCCGGGGAGGCAAGGATCTCCTCTAATTGAAGCTGGCTGACGACTTTTTCCGAGAGGTCAATCCCGTAGGTTTCCCGGGGGAATCGGGTACTGAAGCCGGTGGCAACCACGATCGCCCCGAAGCCCAGTTCCTTTTTCTCTCCTGATTGCCTTATTTTTGCGGTGAAATTGCCCGGCGAGCCCTTCAGTTTAAGCAGTTCGGTCTCGGTAAGCACCTCGATGTTACTGTCCTTCGTAACCAGGTCAATCTTCGCCTGAACGAAATCCCGGGGATTCCCCTCGAGCAGGTAAGACTTATTAAGCAGCAGAGCCTTCCCCCCAAGGGCAGGGCTTTTCTCAATGAGGGTAACCTTAAATCCCAGTTTAGAAAGCTCCAAGGCAGTCTCGAGCCCGGCAACTCCCCCGCCGATGACGAGTACCCTCTGCTCAGTGGGAATATCTACCTGCTCAATAGTCTCCAGGTTTTTAGCTCTCCCCACCTTATGGCGGAGGTCTTCCCGGGCCTTTCTGGTAGCGGTATTTTTTTCCGGGAAAACCCAGGAACACTGCTCCCGAAGATTACTGACAAGGAGAAACTCCGGGTTAATATCAGCCGTTCTCAAGGTCTCTATGAATAGCTCCTCACAGACCTTGGGGGAACATCCAGCAATAATTACCCGTTCAATCCCTTCCTTCTTGAGAAGCGAGCCAAGCTTTTCCCGCTCCTGCTCACTACAGAGAGACTCAAACTCCTCAACACAGTGAACCCCTTCGGCGGACTTAACCTCATCAATGAGCTTTTTAATATCAATCCGCTCGGACAGAGTCTTGCCGCAGTTGCAGAAAAATACCCCGATTTTAGCAGATTCAGACATGTTGTTAGATTATAGATTTCAGATTGTAGATTTTAGTAATGAGACTACCTCTTCGGCTGCCCTCATTCCCTGGACTACTGAGCTATTAATATCCTTCGGACCCTGACAGGCACCCGCTAAAAATATCGCTTCATCCGCTGCCCTCAGCGAACCATTAGAGCCTGCCAGTTGATAAAATCCATTCTCTCCGACCTTTATCCCTAAGAGTTCGGATAATTTAACCGAATCTTCGTTAGGAGTAATCCCTACCGAGAGTACTACCAGGTCGAATTCTTTCTGGCCGATTGTACCCCCGGTAATGTCCTCATAGCCAATAACTACCCCCTGGGTGGGAGTTTCTTCCAGGTTACCCGGCATTGCGTGGATAAAATCTACCTCTTTCCGGACCTTTTCGTAGAATTCATTAAATCCCTTCCCGGCGGTTTGAAGGTCCATATAGAATATTGAGACCTCCGCCTCCGGCATACGGTTTCGGATCAGACGGGCGGATCTCATGGCGAATGCGCAGCAGTAACGGGAGCAGTAACTATTTTCCTGCCGGATATCTCTGCTTCCCACGCATTGAATAAAAGCCACGTTCTTTGGTTCTTTTCCATCCGAAGGCCTGGTCAAGCTCCCTTTGAACCGGAACTGTTCTTCAAGCTCAAGGCCAGTTATTACATTTGCCATTCTGCCGTACCCATACTGCTTTTTCTTGGCGGGATCGAAGGGCTTGAATCCGGTAGCTACAATTATTGAGTCCACCTCGAGGGAACTCTCCCGGGCCTCCTCCTTTAAGCTCACTGCCTTTACCGGACACACATCCTGGCAGATCTTGCAATCTTTGCCCTGAAAGCGAAGGCATTTTGCCTCATCGATATAGTAGCTGTTGGGGATCGACTGCGGCTGGGGAAGCCTTATCGCTTCTGCCTCCGGAGAACACTTTTCCGCGCAGAGGCCGCAGGCAGTGCATTTGCTAACATCCACGAACCGGGGCCGATGAGCTAATTTAACCTCAAAGCCATCCCCACCTTTCTTCAGCTCCTTTATCTCTGAATTGGTGAGAATGGTTATCCCCGGATGGGTAGCTATCTCATTCAATTTATGATTGATCAGGCAGACCGAGCATTTATTACACTCCTCCGAGGCCTTACAGCAGAAGCGGGCACCATAACCCCCGATATTGGGGGCCCTCTCGATGAGAGTGACTGGGATATCATTACTGGCCATCTCCAGGGCGGCACTCATCCCGGCAATACCGCCACCAATTACCAGAGCTTCTTTGTTCTCTTTAGCCATTTAGATCTTATTTGGTGCAATCCGCCTTTGGCGGATTGTAGGGGTGGACCTCCGTGTCCACTCCTATTCGGGCCGACAGAGACGTCGGCCCCTACATTAGCGCATTATTTGGGTTTATGCCTCCAGTCTGCTCAGGAGCTCCTTGGTCTTCACCACATTCATCTGGAGCCCCAGTTCCTTGGCCTCAAATCCCATCGCTAATCCCAGGAGCTGAGGATAGTAGAAAACCGGAATATTGTACTGTGTTCCAAACTCAGCCTCAATGGATCTCTGATTGCTATCATACATAACATTACAGAAGGGACAGACCAGAGTAATTGCATCTGCACCGGCCGCCTTGATATTCTCCAGCTTCTCTTTTGATATGGCCAATGAGACCTTGTCATTAATTGCGATTACCGCCCCCCCGCAGCACTGCATATAGTTCTGATAATCCACAGATTTTGCCCCGGTTACCTCAATCAGCTCCCGCAGTGATTTCGGGGCCTCCGGGTCGTCAAAGTGATCATAGATCTCGGATGGTTTCAGGTAATGGCACCCATAATGCGGAGCAATCTTGAATACCCCCAAATCCTTTTTGACCTTGCTCTTTATTTTCTCAACCCCGATATCCTGGTACAGAATCCGATTGAAATGCCTTACCTTAACCGTGCCTTTATACTCGTGATTGAGCTCTTTAAGCTTCTCGTTTACCTTATCCCTTAATTCCTTATGCTTATTTAATTCATGGCTGGTCTCGGTGAGGATCGAGGTGCAGGCACTGCATACCGTGCAGATTGTATCCAGCCCCTTCTCTTCGGCCAGACAGAGATTGCGGGCCGCCATCAGCATGGTCGTCTCCTGCGAGACTGCCTTCATCGGAAACCCGCAGCAGGAAAAATCGCCGATGTCAACGAACTCTATCCCCAATACCTCGGCCACTTTTCTCACCGACATCTCATAATTTCTCGCCCTTGCCGGTACGGTACATCCTAAAAATAAAGCAAAACCCATCTCTTACCTCACCCTCCTCAATCTTTCTTTATTATTTTGTTTAAACCTGAAAGTTCGAAAAGCTTCTCCACTTCCTCGATCTTAGTTGGTAAAACCGGCAGGCCTGCCTTTTCCCGCTTTTTATTGTCAAAATCCTCCAGGGCATAAAGCCGGCCACTGGCCTTGATCAGCTCGGCCTGCTGAACATAGGAAGGGTGGATATAGCCTGCCTTGGTTGCCATGTTCTTGATTGCGTTCATCAGGTCAGTGACCCTTACATCCTGGGGACAGCGCTCCTGACAGGTATAGCAGGTTGAGCACAGCCAGACGAAATCGCTTTTAAAGAGCTCTTCTTTCATCCCCAGGAGCGCCATTCGGATGATTCTGCGGGGATTATAGGCCTCGTCTACCTTCCGCACCGGGCAACCGGCAGTGCAGGTTCCGCAGGAAAAGCAGTACTTTATGTTCTCTCCTCCCGGCTCTTTGGCTATCTCGTACTTCAAATTTTCATCAAGTTCGTCAACCAGTATTTCTTCCATTAAAATATTCCCTCAATCTCTGGTTAAAAAAATGAATGACCGTTCATTCAGTCATAAAAAATAACACACCGATCTTAGGGTGTCAAGGATTTTTTAGCTCTTTTTCTCATGAGGAAGCATCCCAAATTTTGATCTGGAGAAAAAATAGGCTAACCTATAATTAGGGGGATGATATAACCCCCCGGAGGGGGGGAGGCAAGGGGTATTGGAGGCGAAGAAGGTTATTTTAATTGGGGCTGGGGCCCGGTGGATTCGGGGGAGAAAGAGGAGTATCTCCCAGATACCATTGGTATTTTAGATGCTTGGCATTTGGAGAGGAGTGTGTTTCTTCCTGCAAATGAGCAGTATCTCCGCGATCAGGTTATGATCTTCGGCATTTTCTCTCCGGAGGAAGCTTTCTTCCTTTCCCTCCTTTTCGCCAGGAGATCCGATCCAATGTATGAGAGAAATCCCATCATCAGACAAGCTATTAATGCCTTATAAGCTGTGGCGATGATTTCCGCAACCATACTGCTCTTTTCGGGCCCGCTGGAATGGAATCTCCCCAACACGAATTTCTTGTCCACACCGATGTGGCATTTACTACAAGTCTTTACAATGTTGGAAGGATGGATTGAAGAGCGGGGGTCGCTTGAGGGCCTTATATCATGGTATCCATGACAACTGCCGCAATTCGCCACTGTCACATCTCCCATATCTGAGGCGGTGCCGTGATAGGAGCCGAGATAACTGGCCATCCTGGCCGAAGGGAGGCCATATTTTCTATTGAGCCCTTCATTGTCGTGGCATCCCGAACACATGGAAGCTATATTCGTAGTGAAGACGGATGCCCTCTTATCATTATGGGAGCCGATGAAATGCTCCCCGTGGCAATCGGTGCAGACGGGCACGTCCAGATTTCCCGACATGAAATCCTCCCCGTGAACGCTCTTAATGAATGTGTCATATATCCCCCGGTGGCAGGCAGCGCAGGTTTCCGGGATGTTCTTCCGATTTACCGATGAGAGAGGATCCTCCGCAGGCCTCACCTCATGGGTGCCGTGACAGCTGCTACATACCGCCACCACCGAAAGTCCACTCTTCGTCATTGCTGTGCTGTGAACACTCCTCTCGTACGCCAGGATTGTCGAAGGCTCCCGGAGATGATGTTTCTCGGTGAGTTTGCTATCCGTATGGCATCGCGCGCAGACTTTCACGAGATTCTGCGGAAAAACCTTCGAGGCCGGGTTATTTGGAGATGCGATGGTGTGTTCGCCGTGACAGTCAGTGCAAATCGGAACATCAGGGTCACCCTTCTCAAAACTTATGCCATGGACGCCCGTAAGGAATTTCCTCAGTGTCTCGCGGTGACACTTTCCACAAGTAGAGGGAATGTTCAAGCGGTTGCTAACCGATTTCGGGTCATCAGAAGGCTTGACATTGTGGGAACCGTGACAATCACTGCATATCGCCACGGCTTTTTTCCCCGCAACCAGTGCCTTCCCATGGACGCTCGTTTCATACGCCTTTATGACGGAGGGAAGGGGTAGGTCATGCCTCTCTTCCAATACCTGGTCCGTGTGACAAGACATACAAATATCTTTCAATTTCTTAAGAAAGATCCGGGAATGAGGAGAGCTTGCTTTCTGAATATCGTGTTTGCCGTGGCAGGTCTTACAGCTTGGTGCATTAGGATCACTTCTTGCGTATCCTTTCCCGTGTACGCTTCGAAGGTAGTCCCTCCCTTCCTCATCGTGGCATTCGGTGCACTTAACGGAACTGGTGGCCAGTTCGTGCGGGAAGTCTTCGACCGTGGCAAACTCCGAATGGCACGAGACGCAATCGAGGCCTTCATGAACCGACCGCTGGAAGGTTTTGCTGTCCACAAATATGGAGCTGCCTTCTTCATCGGTCAACTCAGGGTCTTCGTGGCACATCATGCAGTCTTTATTCGAGGGAACAGCGGTGGACGGAAGGGACAGTATCGCCAGGACGAGAGCGCTCAGGATAAGGTCAAGAAAGGCTTTCTTTTCAGTTATGCGCATTTATGATCCTCCAATCGAACAGGCCTGAATTATCCGAATTCAACGAAGATAAATTAGCTCAATCCAGGTTAGCTTATTGTTGCACTATCATCCCCGAGTCCTATCACACCCCGTCGAAGGCGTTCGCGCTCCACGGCTTCCTTCTTCTGAATGCGCTCAAATTCGAGCGGGTGGTGCCTCACCATCTCATCCCTGCTAATCTTTCCTGTAAGCCACACCCTGCTCATTGGAAACACTTCAGGACTGAAATGGACATTATAGAGGTGCCACACACCTATGGAGAGTATAGCAAGAATTGCCTCGTACCTGTGCACGACGCGCGCAACATCAATAGCCCAAAGAGGAAGGGCTATGGCAGCCGTCACTTCAAACCAGAGAACCAGGCCGGTTGCGATCATCACCACAGTACCCCAGAGAACCGCAACATACTCCATTCTCTCGATGAAATTGAATCGCCCGAATTTGGGAGCATCCTTGACGATCCCGAGGTTGTGCATGAATGACTTGATGCCATCCAAGAGGTCACGCGGCCGCGAGATAAGGTCAATGATGTCACGGCGACCGTCCCGTGAGAATAGAAAGTACAAGAAGTGGAACGCACTGAGGCCTATGAGGACGATTGCCGCCAATCTGTGCAGGATTCCCCGCAGCTCGAAAGCGGCGGCATTGGGAATAAGACTCTTCACGAAGGGAAACTGTGGGAAAACGAGAGGAAGACCGGTTACGGCAAGCAAGGTAAAACTTGCCAGGAGAACAACATGCTGCACGCGTTGAGAGAGAGTGAAACGAAGAAACTCCTGTTTCTCCGGAATCTCTGACTCGATTGCTTTGGCCAGTCTGAGGGCCGATAGTCGCTTCTCGCGCCGCTTCTCAAGAACTCTCGTGGTGCACTCCTTCAGCTCAGTCGGGGTGAATGGCTTTATAAGGTAGTCGAGAGTCCCCAGTCTCATACCGTCCGTAGTGGTCTCGATGGAGGGATAGCCCGTCATAATCATGACATCGAGTTCAGGTTGGGATTCTCTCATTCTTTTGATGAACTCAATTCCGTTGATTTCAGGCATTCTAATATCAGTGATTATAATGTCGTAGAGATTTCTCTCAATCATCTCGAGAGCTTCGTGGCTACCCGGTGCAGTTTCGACATGGTATCCGGCCCGTGACAGGACCATATCACAGCTTTTCCTGACACTGGGCTCGTCATCTACGACGAGAACGCGCGTCTTATCTTCCATGTATTTCCTCCGTTTGTAAGTCGGGCATCCTGCCCGACATAATGGTCCCGCCTGAGGCGGGAGAAGCCCGCCCTACATTTGGAATGTTATGAATCTACTTTGCCGGTAATCCACGAAGCGGTTTAATATCCACGGGATCGAAAATCTGCTTCGATGTTCTACGACGGGGCACTCTCAGAAAGACCTGCCGTTTCTGCGTCGAAGTTGGTCGGGGCAATCCGAATAAGCCATCCATCCCCCATCGGGTCGCTTTTCAGAAGATCGCTCCTGACATTGAGGAGCTCATTGATGGCGACGACCTTCCCACTGATGGGAGAGGTAATTCTTATTATTCGTCTATTCGAAGTAGTCATCTTTACGCATATCTGACCCAGTTCGACCTCGTCATCTTCGAAGGGCAGTTCAACATAGACAACATTAGCAACGGACTCCTTGAAACTGTCATCAACACCAATAGTTACCAGGCCATCATTGTCGAGGCTCACCCATGTATGATAAGAAGTGACATAAACCTTCTTCTTTACGGGGAGAGGTGTCGGCTGGTTCTTGGAGGCCAAGCGGGGTAAGGTTTCTTCGACAATCGACGTCGCGGATTTAGGGGATACATTGTTCGTGAATCCCGGGTGCTTGCGCTCAAGGGAGCGCGCCAGGGCATCGACCAACTCAGACGGGGTGAAGGGCTTGGCAACAAAGTCAATCGCACCCAAGCGCATGGCTTCAACTGCAATATCGGTCGTCGCATACCCGGTGATGGCGATGATGACAACCCAAGGCTGTTCTGCCTTCAGATATTTAATAATATCCATCCCACTGATACCGGGAATTTTGAGATCAGTAATAACGGCATCAAAAATCTCATTCTGTGTTTTGCGTATGGCCTCCTCCCCCGAGCGAGCGGTCCCGACATAATAGCCTCTCTTTGTCAATATCCTGTGCGCAGATTTGCAAACGCTGGGCTCATCATCAACAACCAAAACCCGATGTGCATCTAACATGCTCAACACCTCTAAATGATTTCCTCCAGCTATCGGCCTGTCAACTGTAAAGACTTTAATGCTACCCTGTACCTCTTTTTAGTTTTTAGTAGGTGCAAATTGTGTGCCAAGCCGATTTTGCGTGTAATCACACAACATTTTACCCTGAAATGACTTTAGTACATCCGCGATAGCTGCATATATTGCGGTCGACAGAAGAAAAAGGTGGCAACCGAGAACAAGTCAAGTGGGGATTTTGATAAGTTATATATTCACAGATGGCTATATACGCATGCATTAAATATGCACTGAATACATTATATATGCATGCATTATATATGAGGAAATTTTAGCGGCCAGGTTTATTGATACCGTATTTACGTATGAGGCCCTGGAGGTTCTGGCGCTGCATGCCAACATCCCGGGCAGCACGAGTGATATTCCAATCGTTCTTCTCGAGTGCATTAATAACAAATGCTTTCTCTATTTCTTCATTAATTCTTTCTCTCGCCAAACGCTTGGCCTCCTTGAGCTCGCTGCTGGTTGCAGGAATTTCACCTGAAAGCACCGAGCAAACGCTCTTGGGATGAAAGGGAAGATGATCGGGCTTAACAACACGCTCATCAGTCATGACAACAAGACGCTCCATCATGTTGGCAAGTTCGCGAACATTCCCCGGCCAATCGTATTCCATGAGGGTTCTTATGACCTCTGCGGAAATTTTCGGAGCTTTCCTGTTCGCTTCCTCAGAGTATTTCTTAATGAAGTGCATAGCGAGCGCGGGGATATCATCACATCGTTCCCGCAGAGGCGGAAGGTGAATCGGAACAACGTTGAGCCGGTAGTAAAGGTCCTCCCTGAACTTTCCCGAGTGCACCCGTCTGGCAAGGTCCTTGTTCGTTGCAACGATAAATCTCACATCCAATTTCCGAGCGGTTGTGTCACCCACTGGCTTATACTCGCGTTCCTGAAGAACGCGCAGGAGCTTACCCTGAATGGCAGGGGAGACATCTCCAATCTCATCGATAAACAGAGTTCCGCCATCAACGATCTCAAGGATGCCCGGCTTGCTGGTGTTAGCGCCGGTAAAAGCGCCCTTGATATGGCCAAAGAGTTCACTTTCGAACAGCGTTTCCGCAAGAACGCTGCAATCCAGGGCCATGAACTGTTTGTCCTTTCTCAGGCTATTGAAGTGGGTGGCGCGTGCAACAAGCTCCTTACCCGTACCGCTCTCTCCATATATAATCACCGTGCTGTTCGTTGGAGCAACCTTCCTTATCTGATCGTGGACCTGAAGCATCTTGGAATTCGAGCCAATTATATTATAGAAATTGTAGCGTGATTGGAGCTCTTGCTTGAGATACCGGTTCTCATCAAGAAGCTCCCGATTTCTGACGGCCTTCTCCACCACGACGGCGAGTTCATCGGGTGTGAAGGGCTTAGGAACGTAGTCAAATGCCCCTTTCTTCATAGCTTGCACAGCCGTTTCAATCGAGGCGTAAGCAGTTATCATTACCACGGGCACATTAGGAGTTATCTCGATTATCTTTTCGAGAACCGCCATTCCGTCCATTTCTGGCATCTTGAGATCCAGGAGGACGGTATCCACTCCACCCTCCTTGATGTGATCAAGTGCCTGACGGCCACCGGTTGCGATCTTGACCGCATAGCCCTTGCCCGCCAGAATCATCTCGCAGGACTTGCAGATGGACATCTCATCATCGACGACAAGGATCGTAGCTTTATTCATCAGAAAGATGCTCCAATGGTTGCTTCAATAGGTATCTTCATGGTGAATACGGATCCTGTTCCAACCTTACTCTTCACATCGATTGCGCCTCCGTGACTCTTGACAATTCCGTAGGATACCGCCAGACCCAGGCCGGTGCCCTTCCCTTCCTTGGTGGAAAAGAACGGCTCGAATAGTCTTTCGAGGTCGGCTGGTGGTATCCCGCAGCCTGTGTCTTCGAATTCCACTTCAACGTATTTTCCGTCCGACGAGAGTCGGGTTCGCACCGTTATCGTCCCCCTGCCTGGCATCGAATCGGCGGCGTTCAGAAGAATATTCATGAAAACCTGTTGTATCTGGTTAGTATCTACCATCACCTCGGGCAGGCCGGAAGCGAGTTCCCGATTTACCTTTATATTCTGGAAGGCAATCTGTTTCTCCACAAGAATCAGCGTCGCCTCAATCAAAGAGTTCAGGAAAACTGGTTTCTTTTGCGGAATTGCCTGCCGCGCGAAGTCGAGAAGTCCTCGGACAATATCCCGACACCGCATGGTCTCGCGGACGATTGTTTCTAACTCATCGTGCCATGCATCGTCCTGTACCGTATCCTCCAGCATAAGATGACTAAATGTGAGAACGCTGGTGAGCGGGTTGTTAATCTCATGTGCCACACCAGCTGCAAGTTTGCCTAATGATACCATCTTCGCCGACTGTACCAACTGGCTCTGGGTATCCCGTAAATGCCGCGTCATCTGATTGAACGACTGAGCAAGATCACCAATCTCGTTATTCGAACGGGCGGCTATCTCGTGATCAAGGTCGCCCTCGGCCACCCGTTTCGTGCCGTCCACAAGCATCCTGACCGGGCGGTGGACGAAGTGCCTGATAAAAAGGGCAATGATAAAGGAAGTGCCAAGAATGGCAAGGATTGAGTAAATGAGCATACGCGTGCTATTCTGAACGATCTCCTCGTCAACAAGCCGGAGTGACATACCGATATCGAGAACGCCCAGCACTTTCTGCTCCGAAGGGTGGAAGTGGCAGAGAGCCTGATAACAGACAGGTTCGTTATAAATAGGAGCGATCATACTCAAAAGACGATGGCCTTCTTTCTTAAAAATTCGGTAACGGTCGGGGGTGGAGAGTCTTTCCAGTGGACGCTCCGCAGCATGACAGGCATAACAAGCCTCGGTTTTTTTATCCACCAGGAGGCCGATCTCCGATGCGTCGGTAGAATGAATTATTTTGCCCTCCTTATTGAAGATACGGACTCGTTCGATGCCCTCCTGCTGCCCGATGGTTTCGATGGTTTTGAATACGCGGTCATTTCGAAACTCGAGCATATCCATACGGGTGCTGCGCTTTATCGTGTCACAGAAGCGTGCTGCTCCCCGGATAACTTCACCGATCAATTGTTCCCGATGCGTCCCAATGATGGCGTACGCCAGCAGTCCCATGGATACGACAAGGATGCATCCCACGGCTATGATAAGCTTTGCGGCAAGGGTTCTCAGCATTCGAACTTACCTATGATTGGGAACGGAAATAAGCATTACGCAGCGCACATTTCAGCGTTTCTACATCTTTACGATTGTCACTAATGGGTAGAAGGGGATGTAGAAGCAAAAAAACCAAGAATCGCAAATTTCATACCGGGATTGTGAAATTTCCATTTTATGGGCAAAGATTCGACTCATTATACTATTATCATTTTATTCCAAGAAACTGTTAGCGTCAATCAATTTCGCCCTGACAATATTTTTCCAAAAAATTATTTAAGAACTAATTATACTGAATAATTAGGGTTTTAGATCCCTGGTATTTATATCAATTCCCTTTCCGGGGACGAACTTCGACGAGTTTGGTCGAGGCAAAAGCCCCGCCTATCGTCTTTGAAATTAAATAGAAATTTTAATTCAGCGACCGATTTGGGGGTAACTCCTGTGTTAATTGTCTGATTGTCTCGCTTGACATTTCCCAAGCAATCTGCTAAAAATCAAACTTGGGTTTTTTACCCTATAACTATTTTTCTGCGGAGCGGCAGATACAGAGTGCGGGTGTGAATAATCCATCCCTCGGGCCGTCCCAACATGTTGGGGCGGGGTTAACCCTGTCCTTTCCTCATGAGAGATATGGCTATTTGCTCCACGGTCACGGACTTATGACCAATCATTATCATCTACTTATAGAAATAGAAAATGCGAACCCGTCCCTAACTTCACTGATTCAAAGAAATGAGCGACCGTTTTCATAATCTTAAGGCCCTGAATTAAATTATGTGGTATAGAAGCTTAGGACCTAAACTCATATTTTCCGTGGGATTTGCCACCATTTTAGTAATAGGGGTCTTTGCCTATTTGAATGTTCGCACCCAGAGAAAGCAGTTGATTGC
>SDBT01001204.1_pt1 | contig 44679 bp, 61 predicted proteins | sample 2277101 | NCBI WGS metagenome assembly SDBT01 (sample SAMN10404973, study PRJNA504765) | marine sediment metagenome | isolation source: marine sediment core GS10_PC15, 103 cmbsf | place: Arctic Ocean: Southern Knipovich Ridge | collected 2010
TAACCGCCCTGGCGTGTGTTTGGTATCGCTCATGGTCTCAACTCCTTTCCACGTTGAGCATACAGAGCCGGCCTACAGTGCATGCAGTATCCTGGCGTGTCCGCCCTGTGCCAATCAATTATCAGGATCGCCCTGCGATAGCAACGAGCACAGATACCTAGTACGTCGCCTCTAATTACCACGGGTGGTGGGATTGTGGTCTGGGGGATTGTGGTTTGCATTGATTTTCCTTCCTTAATAATCAGCCATATCAAGTTTAGTGGCTTCAACGAGAGATTGCCGGCGGTTTGCCCACCACATTACGCATTGTAAAATATCGTCGCGGATAGTCCCATCTGACTCGGCTAGATGTTTTGTGTTTTCATAACCATTACGACTCTTATCGAGTTTCCATCCAGCAGTACCCACGAGAATGAATGTTGCCAAGTCACTACCAGTAAGTTTTTTTGTGAGTACCCCAACGACAGCAAGAAGCTGGTCGGGAATACCGGGAATCACTTTATCGGTTAGTTCATCCATCGCTCTCACTCCTCGGGGTTTGGGGTTTGGGGTTGGTAGAATTCCAGCCCGGCACTTTACAAAGGTCGCACATCCCCTCATGGTTTCCTTGCTCACTTCTATACCTGAATATATAATCTGCATACTATTTGTCAATAGTAAACCCTTTGTATATCGCAAGTTTCCCCCAGGTTGTTCCCTAAGTCTATGCTGGCGTTAGAGTTAGAGCCGCCAGATACTTGGGGATTTATTTTCGCGAGCCCGGAAAGAAGACAAAATCGGGGGGGGTAGGTTGTAATTTCCAGCCGGCCGGTGTATCCTGGAGGGAATAGGAGGGATGCCAATGGCTACGTTTCTCTGCGACCGATCGGCGATGACAGTCCGGCCACCACTATGGGCCATGCTCACAATGCTCGCCGCTTGGGGCTTTGTGGTGCTGATCGCGACGCTCAGCCTGTACTATTTGCTGTGGGCGATGGCAAACGCAGAAACACCCATGGGGTGGACGGCAGCGGCGGTCATGCTCGCTGCGTTCGTTCTGCCGACCGTCGCCGGGTACGTCCTGGCCTGGTACGTCGAGAAGGCCGTCTGGGCGTTCGTGCGGGAAAATGGCTGTATACTGCGACCATGAGCACTTCCCCTTATCGTGGCGTGATCTGGCATTCGCGGGACAAGCGATATCGTGTGCGATGTCGATGCCTTGCCGGCCGGCGAGTTGATTGGTCCCACCCAGCCTTCGCCTTGAATGCCGAGGTCGCTGCCCGGGTCTACGATGTCATCGCCCGGCGCCTGCACGGCCCAAACGCCAAATTCAACTTCGATGGCGCCCCACCCAGCGAGGTTTCCGAGGTGGAAATCGAGAAAATGCTGCTCGATCGGGGTTTTCTTGACCCGTTTACGCATGCCCCGGTTCTCTAGTCTGCCTAGCTTACCGAGCGGCGTGGTGTTTCGGCCACCCCTTCCAAAAACCGTCCGTAGACTGCGGATAGCTTTTGTAGTCCCTCCCGACGCAACACCAACCGTAGCAAGGGAGTGGATTATGTCAGTTGGTACATCCGATCCGGCGACCGAAAAGTTGGCCGAAGAGTCGAAGGCAGACAGCACGCCGTTGGCCGTGCAGCTTTCTGCGGTCTCCGAAACGCCGAAGCCCAAGGCAAACGACGATGCCCCTGCGGATGCAGGCGGCGAAGAAACCGGTGAAGAAGACAGCACCCCGGAACCCAAGCGAGAGTTGCTGGCGACGGTCCAGGAGCGGTTCGGCGTCGACCTCAGTGACAAGTACACGGACGACACGGCCCTGTTGGCCGGGCTGGTCCATGCTCAGGATCTCGCCAGTCGGCGTGATACCGAAGCCGAGTTCGGCCGTAAAATGCGAGACATGCTCGCCGGCCGGGAGAACGACCTGCGGGCGTACCTCGCTGGTGAGCAATCTCAGACAACAACGCCGGCGACCCCTGATGCTCCGTTCGACGTGGCCAAGGCACGCACCCAAATTACACAGAACGAAGACGGCAAGTTGGAGGCGTTGCCTGGTGCGCCCCCGGGCATCGTCTCGCGGTACGAACAGCACCTTCAGGAAATTCGCGAGTCGATGGAGAAATTCCACGCCGACCCCAAGGCTTTTTTCAAGGAGACGATGGGCGACGAGATTACTAGGCAGGTGCAAGAGCAGACCGGCCAGAACACGGCCGTCCAGCGAGAAGAATTGGCGATCGACAAATGGATCGACGCACACGCTGACATGCTAAACGATTCAAAGGACCCCACCGTGCCTACCCTGCTGGGGCGTAAGGTGGGGGAGCTATACGAATCGCCTCGATTTCAGCAGATCGAGCCAGGAAAAGTGCGATCACTGGCCAGAGCGGAAATGGCCCTTGAGATGGCCCAACTCCAGCAACCACGAGCCAAAACCTCGACGCCCTCCCAGCATGCACAGCGGCGGCCCGACACCACGCCGGCGCTTCCCGACGACAAGTTTGCTCCGAAAGAAGGCGAGAGCCTGGCGAAACAGTTACAGCGAGCCGACGAACTTGAGGCGTCGGCCGTGGGCTGAGCAATACACAGCCAACCGCGCGCTTCTGGGAGGGACGCACGGTTGGTGGTGCTTGCGGGCGTGAGCGGCTACCTCGGCAACGAGCCCGGCTCACGCCCGCTGATTTCCTTCCTTCCTGACAGCTTCCCTCCCAATGCTGCCCTCCGTCCCTCCCTGGACAATTTCCGGACAACCTTTGCAGTTCGAGGGAGGACTGTTCAATGGCATATATCGACGCTGGCGCCCGGCTAAAACTTAGCCTGATCGCCGAAGAAATCAGAAAGAAGGTCGAGCCGATCTTCCGTAACCACGTCCTCATGGGCGCGTTGCGGGGGCACGGCCGAATTACGTACAACCACAGTTCCGACGAGGTCAAGTGGCACCCGAGAGTGCTGCGGCGACCACTGGTGCCGGGCATCGGCAACGTCACCGAGACCACGTTTGGGCAGACCAACACGCGGATCGAGATGACGTTGCCGTGGCGCATGTATGAAATGGGCGAAAGCACCACGAAATTCGAACGGCTGGCGAGCAAGGATCGGGCGACGTCGCTCTATCAGGCCATCCAGCGGGTCGTCGAAGAGATGTCCGAGGACTTCGTAGAGGGCTTCAACGACGAGCTTTTCGTCGATGGTAATGCCTCTGGTTCAAAAAGAATCCACGGGTTGGAATCCATCTACGGAATAGACAACAACACCGATCTCGTCAATCTCAACTCTAGCGGTAACGGTGTCGTAGGTGAGCCTAGCGATTCCTACGCCGGAAAAGACACCGATCTCGCTGCCCTTGGCGGCGACTGGACGCCGGACGACGACAAGGAATGGCCGACAGGGACAGGAAAAACTGAGTACTGTGCCCTCTCGCCGATCATCGTGGATTACAACAACACGAATCTCGGCGGGGACACGGCCAATTTTGCGAGCCAGTGGCAGCACGCTCTGAACTATCTCCTCACCTATGGGGAGACGTTGCAGAAGCAGACGTACGATCTGATTCTGTTGAACCCGGACCTGATGCGACAGGCGAAAGATTCGCTCATCGGACAGGAGCGGTTCGTGGCTTCCGCCAAGACGAAACTGACAGACCTGGGATTCAAGACCCTGTCGTACGAAAACACAGAGATAACCATGTCGTACGGTGTTCCTTCCGGCGTGGGATACGCCTTGAGGTTCGAAAAAATGTCCCTCCGTTCGATGCAATCGCAACTCGTGATGCCGGAAAGTGACTTCGATATCGTCACTTCCCAAAAGCTCCACAAGCTCGATTGTTATTGCCAGATGGTCTTCGAGACGCCGGCGTTCTTTGGCAAGTTACAGGGTCTTTCCACCGCTGGAACCTAAGCCGGAACCAAAACCAAAACCGCTCCGGGGGAAGTGATTCTCTGGGACACAATACGAAAGAGACTGAAAGATGAAAGAACGATGTTTACCATTTCCTCGTGGTTCGACGTACAACCAGCTTGCTGCGTTGACGATGACCGCCACGCTTGGTGCCGAGTGGGAGGGGCGCGAGTTCGACGTAGAGGACACCGAGCACGGTACTGGTGTGACTGTCGTCTTGCGGATCGTGCGGAACACGACCGGAGGCTCAATCACGCCGGCCAATCAGTTGTTCACGTTTGACGGCGATGCCAAGGACTTCGGACGACAGGTGGACGCGGTCACCAATACGATTGGTGATCTGTGCGTTCCGATCGACGACGTCTACGGTGCGATACCGGTGATCGCGGAGAACGATTTGTTCTACGTTGTCATGCGTGGACCTTGCAAGATCATGAGTGGGACATCCAGCATGGCGGTTAACGCCCGCGATGCGGTGACCTCTGATGCCGTTGGGGCGTTGGAAATCAACCTGGCTGCCGCTGGTGAGTTTGTCATCGGTACGGCTGATGCGGCTATCACCGAAGAGGATGTGGCCTCACTGATTTGGGTCGACATTGACCTGAGGAAAGCTCCTGGCCACGCCGGGGACTAGCTTTTGTTTGCAATACGCGGCCCGCCCGGTACAGCCGCCGGGCGGGCCATTTTTCGAGAGCACCACCAATGCCACCGAAAGACAAGCGACACCCAGTACCCGATGACCTGGCCGTCTCACGGCGAGTCAGTCTCGTTGGGGTTTTACAGAAACAGCAGGGAGCCACGTGGTTGCCTTTGCCAAAGACGCACGTATGCCAGGTGGTGCTCCAGATCGACGAGCACGACGTACAGGTGATTGCGTACGGCGAGTTGGCCAAGGAGTTAGCGAGCGTGTTCGCCGGCAGCGGAATACAAGTGGACGGGCAACTGATTCAACATCGCTGGGATGTGGACAACCAGAAACGCGAACGGCTGGAGGTCGAAGCGGACAAGATCACCGTGTTGGTTCGACGGAGAATATGATGAGCAAGACGGCTGAGAGCATGAGCGCTGAGGAGCTTCTGGCCGATCTGGCGGAACCGGCGAACCGCAGTACGTCCATGAAGCAGTTGGCCGAATGTCTGATGGTTGAATGGAGCGGCCCCCCTGGCTTGGCCCGAGATCTTCGCGCGGCCTTTGTGGCAAACAAAACAGGCAGCCTTAATCAGATCCGCGTCCTCAACGACATCGTCAAGGTGGTCAGTTCCGTTGACTCTGACGGCAGCGAAGCGAGCGACGACGACATCGAGGACCTCGAAGCGGAACATCGGCGTTTGATTGAGTCTTATCGAGAGGACCAGTAGATGGACAACGACGCCATGCTGGCCGAACTTTTACGGCAGAAGTCCGGGTCGGCCCCGCCGAGGGCACGCGAGGCTTGCAGGTTGGCGGCCCGCGCTCAGATCCGCAAGGTAACACGGAAGATCGCTGCCCTGAAGATGGAGGCGATGCGGCTGTATCTGCCGTTGCCGGCAGCGGAGGCGTTTCATGCCTCAACGGCCAAGTGGCGGGTGCTGGACGGCAGCAATAGAGCTGGCAAAACCCTTGCATCAGGCGTCGAAGCCGTTCGAGCCTGGATCGGTTGTGACCCTTACGACAAGTACCCGCGGACGGGCGGCAACTCGCTGGTAGTGGGTTTGGATGGCGACCACATCGCGATGATGTGGAAGAAATGTGCCGAGCCCGGCGGGTTCACGATGATCCGCGACGAACAAACAAACCTCTGGCGGGCAATTCGCCCGGACCCGGCGTGCCCGACGCAACTCGACCCCTACGACGACGCCTATCGCGAGAAGTGGAAAAACGCCCCGCCGCTGATTCCCCCGCGTATGATCGCCGGGCGCATCGCGTGGGACGATCGAGCTAAGGGTATACCCCGCGTGGTCAAATTCACCACCGGCTGGGAGTCTCTTTGGCGATCCAGCGAGGGGAAGTCACCACAGGGCGATCATTACAACCTGGGTTGGATCGACGAGCAGATATCCAATGAAGATTTCTACCGGGAATTGTCGCGTGGCTTGGTCGGCCTGAGCGAAACAGAGCGGCACAAGCCGCGAGGGATATGGTCGGCCACGCCGCAGACAACCAATCCTCAATTGCTGGACTTACGGGAGTCGGCCGACGCCGGCAGTGAAGCCAATAACGCCTTTCAACTGCTTATCGACGACAACCCGTTTATACCGGCCAGCGAGAAACGGTCGTTCTTCGAGTCGTTGAGCGACGACGAGCGGGAAGTCCGGTACTGGGGCAAGTACGCGATCGTCGGCAGGCGTATCTATCCTACGTACAACGCAATGGGCATTCACGGTTGTGAACCGTTCGAGATTCCGCCCGAGTGGACACGGTACTGCTGGGTCGATCCCAGCCGACAGCATTGTGGGTGCTTGTTTTTCGCCATCGACCCAAATGAGAGCCACGTCTACGTCTACGACGGCTTCGATCTTCGCATCGGAGACGCACAGAAGTGGGCCGCGGAAGTCAAGAAGCGAGAGACTGAGAATAGCTTCGAAGCGTTCGGTATCGACCAGCAGATGGGCAGAGAGACACCGGTTGGCTATTCGGTGAACGTGGCCCATCAGTATTTCCAGGCGCTGGCGGAAGCGAATATTCGTCCTCGCGTAGCCGGGCCACTCGGTGGCTTCTTTCCCGGCAGCAATGACATTCCGGCCAGAGAGGAAGCGTTGTTGCGCTGGCTTTCGTTACGGGGCGACGGCCCGTTTGCTGGCACGCCGCGACTACAGGTGATGCGGAGCACCGTGCCCGAATTGGACAGGCAGTTCAGCCGAGCCCACATGAGTCACAAGCACGCTGACAAGCGAGCCAAACTCCAGTCCCAACCAGAGGATGTGCTCGTTTGTTGCGAATACTGCGCCGCGTCCGATCCCAAGTATCACAAACCGGAACGGCGAGTCGAACTGTCGGAGAACCCGGTACTTGACGCATGGAAGCGTAAGAAAAACAAACACCTACACCTACAGCCCAGCGGCGGCGAGCTTGGCTGACCACCAATCGTTCACCACCAACTACTACTAACAGGAGAAAGATGATGTCACAACAATTCACGTTCCCTGAACACCTTACGATGGGCGACCGGGTCGAGTATTCCCCCGATGGCACAAGCCAGTCGCGATGCCTTGCGATGATTTTGGAAGTCAAGGCCAGTAGCGCGATGTCGGTGGACTTGCTACTGTATCTCCCAGGCGGCAGCCAAGCCTTTCGCCGCGACTGCTGGCACGCCGATGATCCGCGCGTGGAATCGCACCCGGAAGTATTTACTCAGCAAGAGAACCGGGGGGTCTTTCGCTTGCTCGGCGATCAACAGTACCGCGTGGAGATGTCCAATCGATTGCAGTCCCTGGAACGTGTGTGCCGAGGGCTCGTTGTCGATGTCGGCACACTAAGGGCGACCATGCGGGAACTGCAAGAGGCGGCGCCCCAAAACAACAACAAGGCGGTGTCACCCATCGGCAAGAAGAAGACGCCCCGAAAGTTGCAACCGGCTGGAGCGTAAGTCATGGTCATGAAGGTGCTGGAAGCCACTGTCGATATTTGGAGGGACCAGATCGGTCCCTGCAAGAAGGCCAAGCAGGTCCATTTCGGCAAGACGGCCGATCGGGCATGGGCCTACCTCGGCAAAAGCTACAAGGCCCTTCATCTCGATGTCACCGAGTTTCGTGTCCCGATCGAGCCGAAGTTCAAGACCCGGCGGAACTTGGCCCGCGAGTACATCGCACTAATGCTGCCGATGCTGCATCACCAGGTGCCAGTCAGACAGGTATCGCCTCGGCGGCCGCCGGTGCCGGACACGCTGTTGCAGTTGATGGACAAGAGCGATCCGGGGATGGCCGAGACGGTGGGCGCCCGGCAGACGGCCATGGCCACACAGGAACAGATGCTTGCCTTCTTGATGCAATGGTGGCTGAACTATCTCCCGGGCTTATATGGCTTGTCCCGAGAAGCCCGGACTGCGATACCCGAGGCGTTGGTGAAGGGCCGCGGCGTCGTCTGGCACGAACTGATGCAGTCGCCCCACGGCCTGGTGCCCGCCAGTTTCTATGGCAGCGTTGACGATCTGTTGTGCGACGATGCCAGCCGGCAGTGGCGCGACTGCGGCTACATCATCCGGCGCCGGCACAGTTCGCTACGGGAAGTGGCCAAGCGATTCGGCGCGAACCTGGAGCTTTTGAGGAGCCAGTACCAAAGCGCCTACGAGTCGGGCGACAGCAACGGCGAGGCCCATGGTGACGTGGCCGACGTGGAAGGCGAAAACGCTCGGGATGTGTGCGTGTACTACGAGATATGGTCTCGCACGGGAATCGGCGACACGCTGCCGAACGCACCGGAAGAACTACGGACGTTTGCGGCATGGCTGCAAGGAACCCAGCCACAGCCGCTTGAGCATGTGTACCTGGTTTACATGCCCGGCGTGCCCCATCCGTTGAATGTTCCGCCGTCTGTAATGGACAACCGGAAAGAGGTGCTGCGGCGGTTGCGATGGCCGATCGAGTGTTACAAAGACCCGGAGAACCCCTGGCCGTGCAGTGTGTTGGATTTCTACCCAAATTCAGATAATCCGTGGAGTAGCTCTCCCCTGGAAGGAAGTCTTCCGCTGTTGGCGTTCTTGGATCACGTCTACTCATACCTACTGGGGCGTGTGGCCCGGTCAAGTTGCGACACACTCATCACATCCGCAGAAATGGAATCGGCCGTTCGCGATGCCATCGAGAAGGGCGTCGACCTGGAGATAGTCGTTGCCAACGGCAAGGTTGGCGACGATATGCGGAAGCTGATCGAGGTCCTGAAGTTCCCGGAGATGCAAAAGGATCTGTGGCAGGTGATTCCGATGGTCGAGCGGGCATTCGAGCGCGCCAGCGGCATGCTGCCCGAGGCGTACGGATCGCAACCGGTCACGCAAGATCGCTCGGCGGCGGCCACGCAAGCCAGGGAAGGACATCTGACCTCACGCCCCATGGATTTTGCCAACATGGTAGAGGCCTGGCACTCACAGATAGCGGCTAAAGAAGCTGCCATGTCAAGAATGTACGTTTCTGGGGAGCAAATTGCCCCGCTGTTCGGCGAGTCCACCCAAAAAGGAGAGGATGGCGAGATTATCGCGGGTGGCGACCTGACGGCCAAGTGGATGCAGTTGGTCAACACGAACGATCCGGCGATCGCTGTCAGCGAAATGCTTTACACCGTCGAAGCCGGCAGCGGGCAGCGAAAGAACAAGCAGAAGCAATCGGACGATACGATCCAGATCGTGCAGACATTGATGCCGGCGGCCATGGCGTTCATCGAGCGGGGCAATGTTGATCCGTACAACCAGGTCATCGACTTCCTGGCCGAGGCGTTCGAGCGGCCGTTGCAGCGAATGAAGGCCGCTCCCGTGCTCCCAACAATACCGGCGATGTTGCCTGACGGCACTCCGCCCACACCACCGGGCTCGTCGTCGAAAGCCACCACCACCGCGAAGTCCAAGTAAGGAACGAACACATGACTACGGCAACCGCAAGCGACAAGCAGCGGCATTACCAACACCTACGAAGGAGAGGCGTGTCGCATAAGCACGCCTGCAAGCTGGCTACTGGGTTGTTTTTTTCAGTTGGTTTATCCACAAGCACGACTTTTATGGCCAACCGAGACGACGGATTTGGCACCGACGATCGCAGTCGCAAGCGACACCATGCGAAGGCACGGGCAGCGGGGATCAACCCCACAGGCAAGGTGTGGTCGCCGCAACTCAATGAGTGGTTCAGCAGCAAAGATGACGTGAAGCGTATTTGCGAACGGAAGGGCATGACCTGCGAAGGGCTCGTCAATGTGAAGGGCCCGGCAGTTGAAGTGAAAGAGGGGCCTTATCGGGTGGCCAACGATTTGGTGCAAGAGGAAGTGGAAACTATCGTGGCGCGTGACCATGAAGGTCATATCGGTGAGCAAGCCTTAACCGATTTGACCGAGACTACCCGCGAACGCCTGACGGGGACGGTGGACTGATGCCAGCGGTAGAAATTCACACATACGCGGACGCGATCGACAACCTGGCTGAGTTTACCGGCGCACATTCACGTTCGGCCAATCAGTCCGAACTCCGTAAGTGCGTTCAGTCGGCTTACCGGGAGATCGCCATGGTCCGCGACTGGTCGTTTCTGAACGTCAACGGTCGTGTCCACCTGAAGGCGGCCAAAAGTACCGGGACGATGGTCTACGACCACACTGGCGGAGAGGAAGAAAGGTTACTCACGCTTTCGTCGGCAACATTTCCCGATTGGATTATCGACGCTTCGGTTCAATTTGGTGACGTGGTGTCTGATATCGAAGGCATTGACACTACCGACCCGACTACCATAGCCACTCTGGACGCGATGATGAACCCAGGAAAGGATGTGGCGTCAGGTGAGTTTACGCTCTACCCTCGCTGGTATCGTTTGCCGGCCGACTTCATGTCGTTCACTACGCCGATGGAAGCGAGGACGTGGCGGCTGGGTGAATACCTTACGTTTACGGAGATGGCCCAGTTAGATCGGTTTGTCCCTCAGACGGGCGACATTCGCTACCACACGATAGCACCGGTGCCCGACTTGTACGGGGCGTTAGGGCTGTTTGTCTATCCGGCGTCGAATGCCGACGAGACGTTCGATTTCGTTTACAAGCGGTGGCCGCGGCAGTTGCGTTACGCCGGCTACGACAACAGTGAGTACACGGGCACCATCGGGGGCACAGCCGCAGCGATCACCGGCACCGACACGGCGTTCGAGTCCTCGATGGCCGGCTCGATTCTTCGCGTCGGCGGAACCACCCTTCGGCCCTCGGGTGTCGAGGGGCTGTCTCCATGGGTGGAACAGCGAAGCATCAAGAGCGTAGCGAGCACCACCGGCTTGACGCTGGACGCTTCGGTGACGGCCTACACGGGAACCTGGAGTGGCAAGAAGTACGCGATTACTGACCCAATTGATTTGGACATAGCGGCCTACGACGCCTTCTTGCGGTTGTGTGAGAAGAAAGTGGCTGAGCACTTGGATCTAAAGAGTCTGCTGCAAATCACCCGGAGTGCCGACAACGCCCTGGCGTTGGCCAAGGGCGGCGACTCGCGGGTGAAACAGCGGAGGGTCGCCGGCGGGGGCGTGCCGATTGGCACGCGGCTGGCATACACCGACCGAAGCACTCGGGTAGAGGGAGGCTTGTCGTAATGTCAACGTACTGCGAGAGATCCGACATCGAGGCGATTTTCGGGACAAAAAACGTCGCGAAGTGGGCGGATATGGATGAGGACGAAGGGGCCGGCGACATCACCGCCCGAATCACATTGGCTATCTCAGTGGCCAGTGAGGAGATCGATGACTTCGCTCGGCTGTATCAATACACAGTACCGCTGACCACACCCGCTGAGGCAACACCTGTCACCATCGTAAACTTGGCGGCGACCTTGGCCGGCGTGTGGCTGTACGAAGCCCGCGGTTGTGTAGACTTTGACCCGAAGAATGGCGCACCGTACCACCGACTGGCGTTTAAGCGAGCAGAAGCCCAGCGGTTTTTCGACCAACTCAGGACCGGCGAACGAAAGATAGACGCACTGTAACCATGGCACTCGAACTGGCCGACAACCCGTTGCGACTCGTTTACGCCGCCATCTGGACGATGTTGGAGGCGAAGACTGAGTTTACAGGTTTGGTACTGACTGGCAATCGGATCAAGTACACCAATACCGTGGGCAACCGTGCGCCGGACCAAGATGTGGCAACGTCGGTGGGGCCACGGGTGCGGGTGGCTCATACGGGATTTATCCCACACCTATTCCGGGTCACCGGAGGATCGTCGCTGGTTATTCGCTGGGAAATTGAAATAGCATCAGGCGATCAAAGGTTTGCAACAGAATTGGACGTGACGTGGGCCATTTTCCGGGCAATGACTGGATGGGCAACACACATACAAACCTTGACGTGGAAAGGCGAGACATTTGCACGCTTGTACCGGCCGCAGAAAGATGACGCGGAAATCATGGATGTTAACGTCAACCGTGGAATCAAGGGGTGGTCGTCACTGTGGACGGGCGAAGCGGAATTATGGTTTAGTACGACGCAACTCGCGTCTGGCACGTAATAGAGGAGAGTTTACATGGCGACTTCAGGAATCTTCAGCGCTATACAGGTAGCCGGCAGCGAGGTTGTGGCGACCCGAGGCTGGAAGATAGATTTATTCGACAACGGTAAACCGATTTTCCATTCAGGCACCAACGCTGGTGCCCAGCAAATCGCTGCCGTAACAGACTGGACTGGCGTGTTTCGTGGATACGGCGCAGTGCCTCCTGCATTTCCGGGGGAAACATTTGCGTTTGAAGGGCAGTATGATGCGGTAAATGACAGTACGTCAGGTGTTGGTTGTGATGCTACGAATGCGATTTGTGACCGCATTGAAGTCACTTGGCGGGGAGAAGAGGGGGGCATTGTCGATTACTCGTGCTTCTTTAGTTCCAATGGAGTTTTGGACCTTGATGCAACTGTTGCAGATATGGCCGCAGATTCCTCGTTTGCAGTGCCGCCGTCAGCAGTAGAAATGACATTGGTTGGTCCTACACCGGTTGCCGCTTTGCGGTCGATGAAACTGGTTATCACAGCAGCGAACCGTAAGTACAGTGCTGCCGATACTGGTGGCGGAACTCGTCGCACGCCAGGCAATCTCAGCGGTGGTTGCGTATATTCTGCTTACGTGTCCGCCTCTGATCTTACTGCAATGAAAGCTGTGTTGCAGACTAACGTGGCATATCAGTTGAATTATTCAGCTACCGAGTTGTGGCTGATCAACTGGATGCGAATAACGAAGATTGCCGAGATCGGTGCCCACCGAGAGACTGCGGAGAATGTTGCCATTACGGTTACCGGCATGCTGAATGTGGTTAACGGCACGAGCTTGGGCTTCATTGGCTCTGGAACTTCTGGAACCGGCAAAGAGCACTGGCCAACCGACTGGCCAGCGGCCCTGGATTAAAGGTGAGTGATGTCCGAACGACTGCGGCGGTGGGTGTCTGGCTTGTTTACGCGCAAGCAGCCCACCAAAAAGCAATTGGCGATGCAACAACGCACGGCCGAAGAAGCCATGCAAGAGAGGATGCTACCGCTTCCCGGCGCCGGCACTCGGGTAGACAATCCCAATGGTTCGTTTTCTACGGAGCGAACCATTGGGGTTAACCTTGATGGCAAAGAGTATGTGATTCCAACATTGCTTGATGGCGTTCAGGTGTCCAATGAGGAGGCCGTCCAAGCGGCGAGGACAAGAGGGCTTGACAACTACCCGTCATTTTCTTCGCCACAGGAGGCCGAGGCGTTTGCGAGAGATAGATCGGATAAATTAGGACAAGGGCCAACGGAGGTACCTGACACCAATGCGCCCCATACTGAACTACCTGTTCTTCCTGACGATGATGAGCGGACACCACCAACCGCCAACCTGGACGCGCCCAGCGAGATGCCGCCAGCAACCCTCCCGCCGATTGCCCCACCGCCCGAGACTGTGCGGCCAGTACCGGAGCCGCGTGCCGATGAGGACACAACGCCGGGCCGACCGGAGCCTTTGCCAGCGGATGACGTAGAAGAACAATTGGCGGCAAGCATCGAGCTTGAGGAGATCGGGCCGCCAACTAGGTCCGACGTAGAACTACCACCTGGCGTGGATGTGCTTGCCCAGTCGGACGAGTCAGCCGCCCGGAACCGTGACCCCGGCTTTCGTGGCGATTTCGATCCGGGGGATGGTGGCGGCGAGGGTCGTCAGCTAGGGTCTGCGGCCCAGGGGTTCACCCCCGGTGGGTCGGTGGGAGGCATTGACAGCACGGACGATGCTGAGCAGAAGGATACGCTGGCCAAGATACTGGAGATTGCCAAAAAACTGGAGGAGTCGGAGGCTAAACGAAAAGAGGCAAACGATACATTCAAGGAGACGCTGGCGGACCTCGCGGAAAAGATGGAGGGCATCAGCGAAGCGATAGAACAACTCAAGGAGGAACTCCCTGGCATCGGGGCGTTGAGGTAACCAATGGCAGCATTGACAGTCGAACATTCAGAACTGCATGGTTGGCCCAGAGAGAAGTGGCTTCAGACTGGCTTCTTTGCTGAGCGGAAGTTGGTTTGCGCATGGGCCAATCGGGATGCGTTGGTCGCGGAACTCGGGGCCTCCGGTGGACACGTCTATCCGTACGGGACACTCGGGCAGGGCAGCTCTGATTCGTTTTCGGCGAGAGCTATCGCGGTGACTGACGTGAGGCCGCTCGGGGGTGCTGTCACGGCGTTGAATGGCAATACAGAGTTAGCCGATTATGCGAAGGCGGTAATCACCGTCATTTATATTACGCCGTCCTTGGACTGGGTGGTCCTTGATGGTGAGAACTCTGTTTTGATGACTGAGGAACTGGCCCCGGCAGGCGAGTTCATTACGCTGGACAACACGGAGTATTTCCGCTTAGAAGGCGCTGAGATTGTGCGACTCAAGCCGGGTGAGGCACCTGGCAAGCGTGTGTCGCAGATGTCCTACACCATCACGTACTTCAATGTAGTCCCCGGAACCGCGTGGACACAGTTTCTCTTAGATGTAGTGGACACGGACGTAGTGAATCACTGCAATGTAGCCGCATGGACTACGTCTACCCTAGCGTTTACATTCGTAGCACAGACAGTGCAGTACATGTGGACGAAATTGTCGCGGACATTTCAGACGGGTGAGTTCCCGACGTGGACAATCCAGCAGCGTTTCCTCTTCTTCGCCCACGGCTGGAATAACGTATGGAATCCTTCGGCGGATAATTTTGAACCACTATACGAGGACGATGGTGCTACGGAGAAGATACTTGTCCCGACAGTAGACTTCGATAAATTCAAGCTATTTTTAGGTGCAGCCCCCGAGTAAGGTGCCCAGTGGCAAAGTCAAACGATCTCCATGACTTCGAGCAAGGCGACTTCCTAGAGGCCGCCGACCTGAATGCCCTTGTGGCATTACTGCGTAGGGGATTCTCCGCACCGAACATGGCATTCGACGTGGACGGGATATACCATCGACGGAAGGTGGATGAAGTAACCACGCTCAGGCCGTTTGAGCTAAAGGACGAGCTGACGCTCGGCGGCAGTGCCGAGGCGTATGACTTACTGTGGGTTAGCAGCAACTACGTGGCGGCCGTGGATCAAAAGGTGTTCGTTGTCCACGATACGCCGATGGAACGGTTTCGCGGCTGGGAAAGAACAACGGACCCCGCTCGGGATGGCGCGCGGGGCTGGGCTGTGTACAACAGCGAGTCGGAGCAGTGGGAAATTGTCGCCATGCAGAACGTGGCCCGCTCGATCACGTTTGAATTGACCGAAAAGATGGGTGAGTCCTTTGACAATGGGGCTTCGATGACAGTTGATGACTTCTATCGTGGCGAGAACCCGGATGGTATATTTCTGGCTCTCGGTGTCTTTGACCCGCAAATTTTATTTCCGTGGGCGTTAAATGGAGCCAAGGGTAAGGCGACGTTTGACGACGTTGACCAACAATATCACATTACGGAGTGCGAGCAGATAGCCCGCTCAATCAACTTCACGATTTCCGAAGACGACGCCATTGGCGCGAATGACGTGGAAGTTACGTACGACGACTGGTATCACGGCCAAGATCCCGCAATTCACTTTGACAGTGCCGCCTTGCGAAAGGTATTCGACCCCCAGGGGCTCTTTCCTCGTGCATTGACTGGCGCAAAAGGTAAGGCTCGATGGGACGATCGAACAGGGGAGTATCACGTCGTCGAATGCCAGCAGATGGCGACGATGATCAAGTCGGCTGCGGATGGCGACGTAGACGCAGGAGATGGCACGATATCAGTCGCCCCTAGCGTCACGGTAATGAACCCAATCACCGGGCAAGACCCGGAAACAGGCAACGAGACCTATGACCCGGTGGAGTTGGGGGCGAACAACACCTTTGCAGAAGAATTCAAGAGCGGCGACACGATTATCATCGCATGGAACGAAGAGGACAACCAATGGGAGACGATTGCACCTGACGGAAACAAACAAGCAGCGCAGTGGGCAGTCGCCCAAATAGACTGGGAAGATATGGGTGTTAATCACCCACGAGTGAAGTGCAAGGACAGCGACAGCGATGGAAATACCACAGGCAACGACTTTTACGTCTTGTTGCCTCGGTCTACGGACCAAGATCCCGCAATATATGCAGGCAATATCCTTGTGTACGAAGTGACAGACGATGGCAAAAAGGTTTGCGTCAGCGACTACATGAACGGCAAGGTTGGCGACATTCGTGAGATATCGTCTGTCGCTAAGATCCCAGAAGGCTGGGGCGAGATAGACGCATTTGCTCATCGCGTGACTATCGGGCGGGACGCGAATGGCGAAGACAACGAAAAGCAGGTTGGCGATCAAGGCGGTTTCCGATGGCACGGCAAAACGGATGAGGACGGAGAAAGTAATAACCATGCACACCACACGTTTGAAACAAAAGACAGCGTTGATGATGTTGACGGCCAAGCAGTAGCTGGACCGCTCGGGGAAGTGGCGACAACCAGCGACGCTGCCACATTTTCGCTCGGCTGGGGTCGAAGTTTAGTCGCATTTAATGCCTCGGGGGTTTCTGACATTTACGAGCACGCCGGCCCCGGCCAGCCCCGGCCAGAAGCCGGCGAGATACAGCCAACGATAAAATCCGACGACACTGATAACCGCATGCCGTTTGTAGTAGTGATTAAAATTGTACGATTTAAGTAAGTAACCAAAAGGAGTTTATGAATGGCTACTCAGACAATTCCGAGTGATGTGGTGGTTTCCGGCACGCTTACGCCGGGTGCCTTTAATCCGCCGGCACTTTCAATTGGCAATGCAGCAATCGCCACTGCGGCGGGTATCGTCGCGACCAAGCTGGAACATCAGCACTCGCTGAATTACCGCCAGAACGACGGCAGCGCTGTAGTGGCGGCGATTGTTCCACTAATGATTGTTCGTGGGGTAGCGGCAGAGGTAGTTGACATCGAAGTGGCTTGCATTGATGCACCATCCGGTGGCGATCTAACATTTACTGTCGATCTCGGCGTGAGCAACGCAGGCAGCCCAGCCCCCGCTACGATTCTTACAACGCCGCGAACATATCCCAATGCTACTGCGGACGCGGTCGTGCTGGTTGGCTCGATTGACACAGCCGCCTTGGCTGCGGGCGACACGCTGGTGCTCACTGTCGCCGTTTCTGGTAGCACGGGTACGCAAGGCCAGGGACTAATTGTCACGGTTACCGTGCGTGAAGATGCCGAATAATTGAGCAGGCAACTGCTGAAAATTGAACCAAACCCCGAGTGGGTAGAAGGAGAGATATTGTGGCAACGACAAAACGAAACGACTTTCTCGGAGGGCTTGTCGGCCCAAGCAAGAAGAAGACAAAGAAGAAACCGAGAGCAACGCCCTTCGTATTGGCCGGTCAGCAGCCCGTAGCGGCTGCCAGCATTACCGATCCACTTGCTCCCAGGGCCGTGCCGCGGGGGCCGCTTCCATCACCAGGGGAACTTCGCGAGATACAGCGACAGCGAGGTCTCCTTGGGATTTTCGGAACGCCAGAGGCAGCAGCCAGCCCCGCGCCACAAGCACCCGTCAACGAGACGACAAAGGCGGCCGATTCCATCATAGGCAGGGCCCGGGCCAACATGATGCAGTACAATCCTTCGCTGGCCCGCACCGCCTACGGGCAACCAAGCCGGTCGCCGCAAGCGTTGGGCCCTGGCTTGCCCGCCTACGCCCAGATATTCGACACGTCGTCTCGGGAAAACCTTTCGCCGGTGGAGCTTCAGACCCGCTCGGCGGCCCCGTGGCAGCCCAACCTGGCGCCGGCACCCACATTGTCGGCGGAAGCGGCGGCCAGCCGGGCACAACGACAGCAGGTGGCGGCGGACAACACGAGCTACGCTGATGCGTTAATAGGCACGCCGCGGAATGAAGGGACGTTCAGCGGGACATTCGATGAGTTCGTTGATGCCACGGCGGACTTCAAGCGGAAGACGCTTGCCGGCGACCCCTCAGCAACTCGGCCGGCTCGATGGCAGAGTTCTCCAGGGGACGGCGGGGTTCCGTTCGATCCAACCAACGAAAAGCTCCAAGCGGCCCGAGAGAAGCGGAAAGACGAGCGAGATATCCGCCAGCGAATGGTTGCCGGCAAAGCCCAGGGACGGAAACTGACGGCTGCGGATGCGATCATGGAACGGTCGCAAGAGGGCATCCAGAGGAGGATTGAGGCTGGCGAGGAGCTTACCCGTGACCAGCGGACGCCCCAGCAGAATGCACAGTTCGACGCCGCGGAGAAGGCACGATTGGAGGCACTTACCGGCATTGTCGCCGCGCTAAGGGGACCCGATGGCACCGGCGACGTGGATGAGGACTTAGTGGAGTCGCTGATGGGTAGACGTGGAAGCGCAGCGGGAGGCGGACCCCAATCTCCCGCCAATGCCATCATGGGTGGGGCGGGCGGTGCTGTCTCTCCGGTGACGCTCCGCGCAGCAAACAAAGTGGCCACTAAGATATTCGATACGACTCCAGACATTGAGCCGGCGGACTTTGAATCACAGTTGCGGAGACAGTCACCCGGTATCGACGAGGACACGATCGAAGAAATCGGGCTTGCACGATTTGGTGTCAAGGTATGGATTGCAAGGAACGACAACATCCTCCTCAGGAGGAATCCTCTTGGACCCTTTGCCCCGGCAAGCACTCCGACCTTTGGCGAGCTGGGACGCGGCGCCGGTATTCTTTAGGAGATTGATCCATGGCAGTTTCACTCGCGCCTTTGGCTTCGCTTGCTCTACCAGCGGCCCGGCTGGCACCTTTGGCCCCGCTCGGCGGCGACTCCCCCACGCTTCTGCCTCCCCGTCGACGTCGGCGGCGAAAGAAGCAGAAGCCGCTCACGCCCGAGGAAGAGGAGTCGATCTTGGGCGGCGTGATGGGCACCGTGCAATACCTGGGTGAGACGTTGGACAAGCCGGGCCGGGCGGTACGGGGGTTGCTGTCCGGACGGCCCGAGGCAGCGATGAACCTGATCCCCTTCTCAGACACCATGGGGTGGACCGATCCGAAGAAAACCACCAGCGGCCGGGATCTCCTGGAGCAATACGCCGGCGCCCCGCGGAACAAAGCGGGGTTGTTCAACAGTTGGGAGGATGCCGCTTGGGATATCGGTGGGTTCGCTGCCGAGGTTGGCCTGGATCCATTGACGTTCGTGACAGGCCCCCTGGGCTCGTTGACGAAGCAAGGGGCAGCCAAGGTCGCCGGCACGGGCGCCAAGCAGTTGGGCACCAAGGGGGATGACGTGTTGAGGATGGTCAAGGAGGTTGTCGAGGGGACAGTGCCCAAGGGCTCGCAGACACTCGGCAAAACGCCTTTCGAGTTGTCCAAGCAGATACTGGAGGGCGACCGGGGGGTGTTCGGGCTAAAGGTGCCGTTCGCCAAGACGCCGTTCGCCACGTTCGGAACCAAGAGCAAGCTGGCGGCCGGCGCCATGGACTACTTGGCCTATCGTGGGCGGTTCAACCCGATCCCGGTAGCCCGCGGGCTGTTCAGTTCCACGGCCGGCGGACACTTCACGGGTGCGGCCAGCCGGGCGGCCGATATGATGGCGATGCAGAAGCGGCAGGCCGTCGACCAGTGGATGAACGTGGTCCCGGCGATGCATCAGGGAATACGGGATATCGAAGAACAGTATTTTGAGATGGTCAAGGTGGCGAGAAACCAGGGTGACCTCGACACATTCAACGACTTCACCCGCCGGATGCTCGAGGAGAAGACCGGGCTACCCTCGATCGAGGAAATGGCGACCGGGCTGCGGCGGCACATGATGTCGCGGAGTCCCGGGGCGGCGATCGAGGGGACCGAAGAACTGGCCGGCGAACTCCATAAGCACCTGGACGCCTTTCGGACACTGTCGGCACACGCTGGGAAGCGGGTTCGAGAGCTGGGCTTCGATATGGGCGTGCTGGATGATGTCTACGCCCCGCACTTCCCGCGTCGGCCTGGAGATCCTCGCCTGTTGGACCCAGACGCGGACCTGGGTAACAAGTTCTTCGACTGGCAACAGGCACGAAAGGACTACCTGAAGCAGTGGCCGGGCAACACAGCGAACATCAACGCGGTGGCCCGGGACGGGCTGATAACGGCCACCAAGGGTGCCTCCAAGGCAGAGCGGGAAGTAATCTTGGCCCAGATGCGCAAGGAACTGGCGGAAATGGGCATCGAGGTAGGCGAGAAGGCCGGTGTCAAGGCCGTTCAGAGAGCCTACCTATGGAACAAGCACGCCCGAAAACCGTTCGACGAGGCAGCGGCCGCGGGGCTGTTGGATGAGTTGGGGCTGAAGGCCCACGTTGAGCAAATCGCGGCTACTGCGAAGGTTGTCGGAACAAAAGAAGCAAAAGCTACGGCCAAAACGGAGGTCGACACCCTGCTGGCCATGGGCGTTGACGGCGGCCTCGGTCGCGAGACATATCGGGAAATAGGCAGGAACGCTGAAATGACACGGTTCCACGAAGACGGGGCCTTGGACCGGATGCTCAATCATTTCCGCAACTATCCGAAGGCAGTCCAAGAAAAGGGCCTGTTCGATCGTCGACCAGTGGAAGACTTGACGGACTACTACCGTTCGATGCTGGAGAAAGAGGCCACGATGTTGACGGCCCACAACTACCTGAAGGGCTCGGGCGCGACGAAGGTGGCGATGCGGGCTGGTGACGACGGGTTCGAGGATGGTGTATCGCTGGCCCAGGCATGGAAGGACGCCGGGTTCCGCAAGCGGGGGTTGGAGAAGTTCGTTCGGGACAACTTCGGCGACGTGGCTGACGATGAGATAGGCGACTTCGTGAACAGCCTGACGGTCCGAGATGGCGGACAGCACGTCCTGAAAAACCTCAATGAGAGCATGAAACCGCGGGTTCAGGGCGCGGTGGTAAATTGGTTGGACAAGGTCAACTCGCTTTTCAAAGGCATGGTTACGATCCCCTTCCCGTCGTTTCACATGCGCAACTTCTTTTCCGGGGCCTGGATGAACTGGGCCGAAGGCGACTTGCCGCTAATCGGGCTGATGGACGAAACCTACAAGTCACTGAAGTTCGCTCTGGCCGGCACGGGCGACATCGAATACCTGGACGAGATGGTGCAACTCGGGCTGATGGCCGGGCACGCGACACGTCAAGCGGAAGTCGGGAGGGCGGCCGTGACACTGGCCGGCAGCGCGAGGGAGGAACTGCTGGGGCCGGGGCTGGTGGCGGGCATCAAAAAGAGCCGGAAGCGGGATTTATTCGATCCGTTGGCCGCCCGCGGCGTGAAAGACACGCGGAACATCGTGCAACTGGGTGGCGAGAAGCTGTATTCGGTGGTCGAGTTTGCCAACCGGGCAACGCCCTACCGCATGTTGCGGAAGAAAGGCTACACCTCGGCGCAGGCGTATCGGAAAGTGATGCGGCGGCAATTCAACTACTCTGAACTTTCAGAATTCGAGCGCGGTGTGATGGCGAAAATCGTGCCGTTCTACACCTGGTCAAGAAAGTCATTACCGTACTCTCTCGCCAAGCTGCTCGAAGCCCCCGGCGGCAAGACGGCGCAAACGATCCGGGCACTGAGCCAGCAGCCGGCCGAAGGGGAGTATCGGCCGTCATGGCTGCGGGAAGGAATGTCGCTGCGGTTGCCCAGTGGGACGCCCGAGGCCACGAGCTACATCAAGCAGGGGGGGCTGCCCGTCGAGGACTTGAACCTGTTGACTTGGCAGGACGGGCTCCCGGACCTTGAAAGGACAGGGAAGAAGGCATTGAGCATGACCCGGCAAGGCATCCAGGCTCCGTTGGAATGGCTGACCGGCGAAAAGCTGTTCACTGGGCAGAAGCTCAGTGAAGTGAAGAGCACGTCGGCGGCATTGACGCGGCCGTTCGGACGGGAGATAGAGAGCGACCTGTTCGACGAAGCACTTGCCCGGTCTCCATTTTCCCGCGTCGGGACCGAACTGTCGAAGATAGCGGACTACGAAGGGTTCGAGGGTGGCCGCAAGCCGTTGCCCGCCGTGCTCGGCAATCTATTCACTGGGGTCAAGGTCACCACGCAAGACGCCGAACTGCAGCGCCAACGCGACTTGCGGGAGGCGCTTCGCGAGGACATTCTGGCCGACCCGTTCGGCCGCGAGGGCACGCACTTCTACACCCCGCGCCGGTTCAAGGGGACCGAAGACGCGGCGAGGGCCGAAGAGCTTATCCGCCGGGAGCGGGAGGCAGGCGAGATTCTGAAGATCCTGCAAGAGGATCGTGACGCGAAGAAAAAGGGTAAGAAGAAGACCAAGAAATAAACGGCTCGGCTACCTCCTTATCCGGTTCGCCTTTGGGGATCTCTACGACTCCACGGGTTTTATGCCGAAACCAATTCCTGGTCGGATGTCAGCCCGTAGTGCTGCTCACCGGCTGGGCGTGGCAATCCGTTCGCAACCGCGAAATCGTCGATCAACTTCCACGCGCTTTCCTTGTCGGGGGGCTCGGTGATCGTGGTATTCGTCTCAAGGTTCATTGTAATCCTTGGCTCTAACAACCGTTTCACCTCGGCAAACTTGTCGTCCGGCAAAAATACACTTGTCCGCTTCATCATTCGTCCCTTGTTGTGTCTAATACGTCAACTAGTTCCCGTGAATTCACAATCGTCGGGTGAACCCAATCCCTAAGAAATAAACGGCTCGACCGGCACCACGGACGGGTCTACGGCCGCGGCGTCCTTGTCGCCGAGTATCTGACTGACGATCCGCTCGGCTTCAAGGCAGGCCGTGGCCCTAGTGAACCCCTTGGGCTCTCCCCGCTCCTCGACGTGCTGTAGGTAGGTGTCGAGGGCCCGCTGCATGACCTCCTGGGCAAGGTAGCCTTTGTATTTGCCTCGCTTCCGTCTCGGGGCCCACGGCTTGCCGGTATGCAAGTGCATGTGTCTGCGTTCAAGATCCCGCCCGATATCAGCCCAGCCTTCGTATACAGCCCGCCGGGCGGCGATCTCGTGGATTACCTCCAAGTCATCCGCGTCGTAAACGTCAACCTTGTAGATCTTGGACCCACGGTGAACCTGGACGCGGCGCTTGCCGGCGGGTAGTGGTCCGCAGGCAAGCCCCCGGCGCTTGTGCCAGGCCAGGGCTTCGGAGATAGCCTTGCGGCTGTGTTCGTTGGTCAAGTCCTTGGCCCCGGCCAGTATTCCCACCATCATCCGGCCCAGTGCGTGATTCAGATCGATCGGCACGGCCCCGAACTCTTCGAGACTATGGATGTTGATCCGGCGGTCTTGTATCCACTCCAGACAGGCCATGCTGCCGAAGAACTCCCCACCCAGCCTATCGACGCGCCATATTACCAGGTGGTCGCGTGGCTGGACTACCTGCATGAGTTCACGAAACACGGGTCGCTCGTTGAATTTCATCTTGACGGCAGATGCCCATTCCATCCAGCACTTGCCCCAAGTGATGCCGTGCTCCTCGCATAGTTCCCGGCCCCGTTTCTCGATCTTCTCGGCCTGGCGATGTGGGGAGAGTTCTTGCTTGCTATACTTCTCCCCCTTGGCACCCAGGTCCTTAGGGGATGACGCACGCGCGTACCCCCATACATGGATTGGATCATTGTTGCTCACGGGCTTGGCTCCCCGGTGGCTTCGGCGATGGCGGCCTCAATCTCGGCCAATGGCGTACGGTTAAATGGGTACGGTGCCTGGTTGGCCGCGGCGCTTGCGTAGTCAGCGGCGGAATGCAATGCCGCGAGCATGTGCGGGATGGCGGCAATAAGCTGTGCCGTCTTCGGGGTGTCCGCGAGGCAGAGTGCAACAAAGCAACCGTCGCCTTCGTCATCATCATCGACAACTGCCTCAATGATAAACATTTCGGTCGTCACGCCGAAGTGGGTAACGTCGGTAGGATGGCGGTCAATGCACCATGACTTCGACATGTGGTTCGTTTCACTCACGATCATCTCCTTGAATGTGTGGGTTGGTTGCAATCGAGAAAATGGCGGGGCACCCGCGGCCGGTTGCTGACCCAGAACGCGAACACGAACAGGACGAACAGCCAGAATGCGAGGACGGCGAAGGCGCCCGTGTGGTCTTGGCGTTGGCGTTTCTTTCTTCTTGTCATGGGTTCTCCTTGGCTTTGGCGATGGCGGCGCGGGCTCCGAACGATTGGTCCAGGTCGTCATATCCATTCGCGTCCATCCAGGACACTATTCGCTTGGCAACGCACAGCAGGTCATCGTGAACAAGAATGGCGGGAGTCAGCACAAGGCTAGGGGTGCCGTCACATACCCACTTGTGGCCACAACCGTCGCACGTGAAACCATTGTGCCTCGCTATCGTTTGTTGGTGATCGCAAAATGGGCAAATGAATTCCAATTCCATGGGGTTCTTCTCCTTGTGAATTATCGCCGGCGGGCTACCCCGGTGTGAGAATCCGGGGCAGCCCGTGGCCACAGAACCCCTTCTGTGGTTGCCGGTGTTGGGTTAATTAGGCAGACGCATCCCAGTCGGTCATACTGGCCATTAAAATGGCGAGCCATTCCTTGTAGAGTCGGTCTGCTTGTCGTGACAGGCGAGCTTCTATTGGCGATCCTGGGAGCCATTTGTGCGGGTGCGTGGCCATCTGTTGGGCGAGGCCCACTTTAGCCGCGTCGAAGGCGCAGCGTTTCAGTATCCCATGCACCACGCCAATGATATCAGTTGGAGTGAGTTTTTCACGATTGAATATCCGGCTTGTTGCGGCTAGGGCTTCATGGTACTTTTTAACCGCTTCATCCTGTTGCGGTTCAATTAACTCGTCGAAAGTTGCTCGTCGCATTATTCACCTCTCGTTCTTGGTTGGGGTTTAGTTTTCCAACAGATCCCCCGGCTCCACCCTGCACACCTCGGCAAACAGCCGCAGGTCGCGGGACTTGATGTCCGATCGGCCGGTCTCCCATGCCGATATGGTCATCGGGGCCACGCCCATGATGTCGGCAAGGGCCGGCTGGGTTAGGCCGGCGCCGAAGCGGGCGGCCTTCAGGAGTTCAGGGGTTGGGTTGGTGCTGGGTTCAGGCATTTGGTTGGTTTCTGTTGGGTCATTGAGAATTTGCGGTCCGCTGGTCGATTTCGGTGATCGCTGCCTGGATAAAGTTGGCCAGTCGCCCCGCTTGCTTGCGGTCTAAATGCGCCCACGCATCGCCGCCTTTGATAGAGAGCGACAACTGGAAGTTGCGAACGGACCCCTTGAGCCGACAAGCGACATCCTGGTTGTCCAGGCATCGAATGTCTGTCGATACATTTTGCCGTAGTCGTCCACTCATCGTCTCATCTCCTCGGGGTTTGGGGGTTCGTTAGGTTCAGTCCGGCACACGAGCGCCGGGGGTGACGCTGCGGGGGTTCAGTCGCATCGTTTACACGGCGCATCGGTGCAACCGTGTTCGGCTTTCTCCGCAAGTCGCGGGTCTGGTATCTCGGTCAACTCCAGGTTCAAAATATGCTCGAATCGATCGTAGAGGTTCAGCCTGGCGGTCGCGGGGTCGTCGCCGGACACCGTGCAGGTGATCGGGTAGAAAATGCCGATCGAGTCACGCTTTCGGCCGGTGAATTTGGCGGTGTAGTGCTTCATGGGCTTAGCTCCTCAGTAAGGCCCCGCGCCGTGTAAACGACGCGGGGCGGTGGTTGTTAGGTTCAGCCGCGGATCGGCACACACCAACCCTCTTTGCCGAAGTCGTTGGTCTCACTGTTGGGCATGATCAGCTTGACAGTGCAGCCGCGCGGGTCGCCGCCGAACTTTACGCCGGCCATGCTGCACTGGGCCGCCGCTTCCTCGATCTTACTGCGGAGGACGGCCAGTTTTGGTGTCGGGTCGCCGTCGTCATCGAAGACGCCCGCGTCGGGGATGTTGCAATAGTCGCACATCTTCCGATGGTGTGCCGTGGCCAGCCTGATCAAATAGGCCGCCTGGGTGGCGTTGCAATGGCCGCCGTTGCGGTCAATGTCGATTGCCAGTTGCTCGGCGTCGGTTTTGGGCTGGTGGGCCTCTTGGACGATCACGGCCGTGGGGCCGGCGGGTTCGGTGAACAGTACCCGGCAGACTTCCTTCTGTAGCGTGTAGGCCGCGTTGAATGACTCGGCGGCCTCCTTACTTCGCTTGCCCTTACCAAGTTCCAGGTAGTATCCGTAGCTGTCCTTGTACGTTTTCACAGCAACCGTGACGTAATTACTCAGGGCCAGCTTGGCGGCCCAAGTTTCAATATCGCCGTGCGTGTAGCCGTAGCCCTCCGCGTTGCTCTTGCCCGTGGTGGCAATGTCCAGCCGGCGAAGTGCGGCGTCAAGCTGATCGTCGAGCGACTGGCCGGCGACGTGTGCGGCTGCCGTGTGGGCCTGGCTGCGGGTCATTGAGCAGAACTCCCCCACGGTGTCCACGCTCGTGGTCGCCGGGGTGTACTGCCGGACAGAATAGGCTCGTTCGCCGCTCGGCGGCTTCTCTGAGGTGACGAAATACACCCCGCCCGGCCCCTGGTAGACTTTGGAGCTTGGGCGGCTGCCGAAACCCCGCATTGTGTCGCGGTCCCACCAGTGTGAGCCGGCGGCCGCCATCTCGTCTTGGATACGATTGATCGTGTAGGTCATAGTCTTGAATTCTCCAGCGGCGTCCCGGTGCCGTAACCGTCGGCAGTTGTTACGGCTGCCGATCCGCTAACCCTACTACTGGGTATATCGGAAAGTCTATAGGCGGTCAACCCGCCCACCAGCCCCGGCCTACCCGCAGATAGACCGGAGGGGAGGGGGTTACGGGGTTTTCGTGGCTTTGGCTATGGCTGCTTGTACGCCTGGCGGTACTATCAGTCCGAGGCATTCCATTTGCACTACCAAGGCTTGTAGTTGCTCCAGCAGATCGGGCGCGGTTGCCCATAACAGAGCGTTGGCGCGTACTTCCTCATCGGTGAGCCGGTCGGTCTTTGCTGACGTGCCGAGGATTGCGCCCTCGGCTGACTCGATGTTTACCGTGCCGTTATGCCGCGAGAAAGCATAGCACGGTCCCGGCGTGTGTTTGGTTTCGCTCATTATCTCACCTCTTGGGGTTCAGAAGGTCAGTTTGTACACTGCAAGTTTCCGCGCGGTCTCTGGGTCACGCATGAAGGTGAGAACCAGGTGATTCAGCGCGAGATCGCAACTGTCGCATATCGGGCGATAGAGCCCATCTGCGCAGGCGTTCCATTGGCGGCTGGCCCGCTGGCCACACCGGGCGCAGGGCAGGCGGCGCACGCCAATGCTGGTGTAGGGCGTCTTTCGCCCATGTCGCACGTGCTGTTGGCTCATTTCAGCATTTCCCCGGCCTCAATGGCCTGTAGCACGGTTCGCATGTTGCCGCGATGTTGGTTCACCAGTTCCTTGTAAGCAGATAGCGGTTGCCCATCCAATCCCTCGGTTTGGGCGATTTCCTGGGCACGCTGGGCGAAAGCCGGCCCGACGCCCTTGGTTGCGAGTCGGACGGGGTTGCACCTGGACAGCAACGGGCCGGCGTCGGCCATCCCGTCGAACGTCAACTGCCCTTCGAGTGTGGTCGTGAATATCCACACCACGGTCGACCGGATCGGCTCCAGCACGCCCAACAGTCGCTTGGCGTCGCGCAACCCGTGCGCCTCATTGACAATTACCGCGTGCCCGTTGCCGAACATCGGGCAAAAGCGGTGGCGCTCGAGTATTTCGCGGAGTCGGCCGGCCGTCAAGTCTATCGCGTCCAGTTCGTCAACGTAGTCCGGGTCCGCCACTTCACCGACCAGGATCCGGGCCAGCGTCGTCTTTCCATTGCCACTTCGGCCCGACAACCAAAAGGCCCGGCCGGCAACGGTGCCGGAGTCAACGAACCGGCGCAGCTTCTTGACGGCTGCCGGCTGGCCGATCACCTCATCGAGTGACCGGGGGCGGTAGCGTTCGTAAAGGGGTTCGGGGTTCATGGGTTCCTCACTTTCCTGGGGGTTCAGATAAACAGCAGGCGCTGGCGTTTTGCCGCACTTGCCGGGGGTTCAGGGTCACACGTCACGAAGTCACGCCGGTGGCCGTGCCGATAGAATCGGGCCAGGCCCACGCGGTCGCTGTCGGCCTCGGCTTTGGTGCCGTAGGGTCCGCAGTCCGGCTCTGTGTCGGGCTGGCCGGTAATCCACCAGCCGTCGGGCCGGCGCTCGAGCTGGAGGGCGGTCATGGCTTTGCCTTGATAGGCTTCCACGCACCCGAGGGGTAAATTTTGGCCGTTTCGCCGTCCACGCGAACTACCACCGGGTGGTCGGCCTCCCGGCAGTAGTTAAAGGCCTCCTCCCATGTGTCGAACTGCTTGGCGTTTGCCATCGGTCACCTCACAAAACAGGGTCAAAGGTCAGTCAAAAGCGGTTTAGTCCGCCGGCCCCACGCCCCGGCCGTGTTGCTCGGCGGCTGGGGGCGCGGTGCCGGGGGCTACTTCCAAACGTATTGTCCAGAGTCAACGTGCAGCACAACGTAGCTACCACACATCGGGTGCATCGTTGGGTTCCGTTTCAGGCACGCTGGGCGGTCGTCCTCAATGCGAACAGCTACGCCTGCCTTATGAAGTCGTTTTGCGATTCGTCGCGCGTCTTTCAGACTCATCGTCTCACCTCTTTCGATAGGGGTTTGGGGTTGCAGGTAGTTACCAGCGGCACACCACTGGCCGACGTGGTGCGCGGGCTGGGGACTACGGCCGCCCGTTAGTCATCCCAAACGATCTGGTCGTCCCGATAGTGACCGATCCGAGCACCGTGGTTCCGCCAGCCCTCGACATACTCAGAAAGGCAAACATAATCAAGGGGACCGGGCGTGTCGGCCTTGTGACGGTGGACGACCTGTAGGGCGAGTAGCTTGCCGTAATCGTTGCCAGCCACAGCCGAAGCGAATAGGGCCGACGGTTGCGGGCAGTCCTCGCGGCCGCCCTCGGGCAGGTTGACGTCAACCATCGGGCCCTTGAACACCCACGAGTAGCCCTCGGGCGTGTCTATCGCGGCCCGCTTGTCTATCGCGGGGGTGCCGTCCGGGATGATGCAGTCATTATCAGGCTGGGCGGCGTGGGGATTCTCCGGCGTGCCGTAACCGCTGCCAGAGCACCCGCCACCATACTCGACGGAATCACCGCCGCGACCGAATTCGACTAGCTTGGCGGTCTTACCAGAAGCGGCAGAAGAAAGTAGAGTAGCCATGTTCTGAACTCCTTAACAGTTCGGGGCCAGAGGGCCGGCGGCTACAACCGTGCGGCCCTCATTTAGTAGATACGTTGAAGATATCGGAAAATGAATAGAACGTCAATAGGCAAACGAGCACAGGACGGCGAAATTCTCCAGAATCCTCGGAACTATGCGACCATGTATAGCGGGTTATCGCCTGAAAATAAATCTGGAATTATTAGGCGATAGGCTGGAATGACGGCCGGCTATGTCCAGCCAGTAGAACAAGCGGCCAAGCCAGACGGCGGCAGCAGCCCGAGGATCCTTCGGCAAGCTGGTCGACACCAACAGCCGGGCCCGCGGCCAGCAAGGACCCGCCAAGAGTCGGCTAAGAGTCGGCTAAGAGCCACCCAAGCACACCCCACGCGCACACGCGATAGAAGGATGGACGGCTCGGACGGCCCGAGGGCGTATTACGTAAATTACGTGTCTGGTACGTGTCTGGTACGTATCCAGCCTTGACAAACGGTCCGATCGTCACCACAATAAGTGTGGGCGGGGGTCATTTACTCTGTTGTTCATCTGCTTCAGCTTATCAGTTCACACTCTTGACCGACTCTTAGGCCACTCTTGAGCGGGTGGGATACAACCTGTGCTTGCAAGTGGGGTGATATGATGAAGAGGTGACGTAAAGGCAGTAGCGGCAAGGAGTTGGGGCAACGCTTATAGTAGCAGGGTGTAGTATTAGTCTCGTCCTTTGGCGGGTTCTGTAATAGCCCAATCGGACCAGAAAAAGCGTGTGTTATAGGTGTGTGGAAAGAGCGTTACTCACCACCCGCTGACGTAACCCGTTGCTATCACGGTAGTTAGCACCCACCACCACGCCAGCAAGCACCCAGCAAAGGCCCCCGGCCCCCCCGAGCGGTTTCGGGGTGTCTCTATATAGGTGTGGCCCCCCATTTTTTTAGATTTCACGCCTGGGTGGGGAACATCTACGCTCCTTATCCCTTCCCTGCCTCATTCCTGCTCCTGTGCGTGCGTCCCTGGGGATTGCTGGTGTTAAACCTGTCTTGATTGCCCTGTTTGCTGTTGGGGCGTAGGGGGGCTCTTGGGGACATTGGCGACGCTGCAAAGGTCAGCGAAACACTCTGACGGGTCTCGACAGAATCTGAAGGTACCGCCACCAAACGGGCCATCTGCGGGAGTCTCGGATAGGCATAAGTACACTCGCCCATCTTGTATCCCAATAGCCTCAACTAAGCACACCAACAACTGCACGGCAGGCCGCGTCCACACGACCATCCCCAGCACCACTGGCACCCCGTCCTGAGTCCGGGGCAAGTTGTCGACGATGACCTGGAGTTGCTTTCTCTCAGCCTCTAACGTACGAATCCACTGATACCCCATTCGTTGTTCGTCGACACTGGCCCGGCCGCGATCAAGATTGACTAGATAGGTTCGTTCACTCACTTTGTTGCCTCCTTGGCTGTGCGCCCGCCTGAACAGGGAGGGCAAGTAAACCCTGCTAAAGGCCCGTGGTGGGGGCCGTAACAAAAGTAATCTCCCACCACGGGCCCGTTAATTCATCATCTTGAACTGACCACACCCGCCGCAACTCCGCGACCGGCAAGCCTTCCTTCATGGCGGCGGCCATGGCGCGCAGCCCTTCTGGCGTGTCGCCGTGAAATCTCACGGTCGGCTCGGGATATGCGTGGCCCTCTCCTCCTTGACAAGACTCGAATGTTTCGACGCCGTGACCGCGTAAAGCGACAACCGCATTGAAAATATCGGCGTCCAGGGGCGGATCGAATTGGCCAGCGATGTCTTCCATGCGTGCGGCCCCCCCTACTGCTGAAGCCGACGCGGGAAACATTGTTCATGGGCAGTCTGGATCATGCGGCAGAGAGCCTTCCATGGTGGCGGTGCGAAGCGGAAGGCCCTCCGGTGCATACACCAATCGGCCTTGCCGTGTATGCACCTTACTGGGAAGCCGTTTTCCTTGCATCGTTTACAGGGGTGGGAGACGACTTTCATGGGGTTCCCCCTATTGTGTGTAAGCGGTATGCGCAGATGCCTGTGCCCCCTGTTTTGGTGTTAGAGGAACGCCGCGAGCTTCTCTTTGTCGACCCGGTAGAAAACTGGCTCGCCGTCCTCGTCAACCGCCTGTATCCATTCCATGCAGTGAACTTCGGCGTCGGTGAGTTTGTTTTTGGCCAGCGCGGCTGAGAGTTGCTGTTTGTTGTCGGGGTGGCAGTAGAACACGAAGTTCCTGGTTGCGTCTTCCAGTGCCTTGTCCTGCTTGGCCTTGAGTTCCCGGATGAGCCGGAGGGTATCAGCCATTGAGAAGTCTTCGCTGGTGGAGTTGGCGTTCCTGGTGCAGTATTTCACGACTCTTTCTCCATTTCGGCCCAAAACGCCTTGCTGAACTCGGCATCTAAGGCATCTAAGACCTCGGCGAGACGTTCTGGAGGGATCCGGGCGTCGTCAGGACGCGATGCCATGTACTCGGCGTAGGTCATCATGTGGTGGTCGTTTGGTGTTTCCGTCATGGGCTTCGGCGCCTCTGTGTGCTGTCTGGCTCGAACGTCTTCTCTGCCATCGCCGCGGCTTCTTCGGGCTGTAGTGTGCTGAGAACGAACGCCGTCCAGAACTGGGTAATGTTCGTGCTGACCTCGAAATGTATCGTTCGGAGATTGTAGGTTTCATGCGGGATTGGATCGAGGCTTGGGAGATTGGTAGAATTGATGGGCCTCATGGGCCGCGGCGGCCTCACTCGCAAAACGTCTTGCCTTGAGTCTACCGACCGCCACTTTCCGTGCAGGCAGCCCCCGATGAACTTTCGCTGGACGATGGTCATTGGTCTTTCTTCTGTCTGGCGTAGTTGATCCCCGCCTGGAATCCGGCTGAGAATGGGATTATCCCCAAGGTTGGGAGTAGCGGGTCGTCTGGATCAACCTCGGAGTTGGCTATTAAGGTGTCGACCCACTTTGAGTGTGCGTCCTCAAGAGCACGTTGTCTTTTGAAGGGATCCCGAGGCTTCAGGGGCTCCACTGGGATGTAAGCGACGGCTTCGATCGCCTCTGCCCCTGCCTTCAAAGCGGCGACCCACTCTCTTTCCATCTTCTGTCGTGTTTTCTTGTATTGCCGTTCCGCCTGATCGGCAATGCTGTCTGCATCCATCATGGTTTTTCCTCCGGTGGTTTCGTGTTGATGATGATCGGCCCCCGCCCCTTTTCCCCTTCCGCCACCTCTTGGTATCCGATCGGTCCGCCATAGAAGCCGAGCGGCCGCTGAACGCACACTGGCGCGTAGTAGCGGGGTGGGCCGATGGTGATTGGGGTGGTCACGGGCTTAGAGGTCCGCCGCGTCGATCGTAGTTTGGATCACAAGGCAACTGACGTCCAGGCGGTCAGCCATCGCAATCAGGGTTTGTCCCATTTCGCAGCTATTCGGCAGACTTAGAGGTAGAGCAGGGTCGACTTCCGTTGAGGCCATCAACACTGACGCAAACGTGGCGTTGAATTGCGCCGTCAGTTGTTCCAGTCGGTCCAACTGGCAAGCCAGTCGGACTATCGCTATCTGAACAGTGGGTTTTCGTTCGGGCGCCATGACGGTAGGGCGTTGCTCGGGCACCGTTGCCGGCGGTTCTGGTTTGCGTTTCTCTCTGGCTGCCGCTCTGCCCTCTAGCATCTTGTACTTGGTCATGGCAGGATGTTGCTCAGGTGTCGGTGGCGCCGCTTCTGCCGCGTCAACAGGGACCTCTGTTTTCGACGACGAGTATGGCAGTGTCTTGTGGTAAACGCCTCGCCACCGCTCGGCCGCCGCTTTCCAACCGGACGCTTCGGACGCCGAATCCCAGTTTCCGCCGTAGGCATTGGCGATGAGGCCCCACGCCGATTCGATGAGTTCTTCAAACCGCAAGAATCTTTCGGGGAGGTCCTGATTTTTGCAGCTTCCTTCAGTTGGTTCCTTTCCAACTAGTTCCTCGACGGCCTTGGCTGACTCTTCCGTTGTTTTGTCGCGATCGCACATGGGTTTCTCCTTTGACTTGATTGTAAAGTGTGTTTCGATATCCTCTGCCATTTCACCGAGGACAGTGATTACCGTTCGGGGCCGTGAGGCTACCTCATAGGGCACGCTGCCGGTAACTCGGGCAGCGTAGACCTCGGCTTTGACCGCCTCGTCATGGAGCGATTCCATGAAGTAGATGCCGAGTCCCTGTAGGTAGATCGTAATGGTCTCGCCACCGGGTATATCCGTGCATTTGATCTCCCACTTCCGAATACGGCCGGCCGCGCGTAAGTGCTCCAGGGTTTCGATAATGTTACTCACGTTCTTTCCTTCTGGCACATCGGCCATGTGTTTGTCATCGTCAAGCCATCCGTTCCGGCGAAGAAAGTCCCTTGTGTCGAATGGCTCCCCGCTTACCATTCGTTCTATCTCTGCCTGCAACCGGGCTTTCGTGCATTCCCGCGTCTCCTCTTGTTGTCTCTTTATTTCGCTGAGAATGACTTCCTTGTGTGGTTCTGACAAATGATCGTTCATGGTTTCTTCCCTGGATGTTTGTATGTCTCGCGTTGCCGCGTTGGTGGTTCGTGTAAACGCTGGGCTGAGCTACGGGGTTTCTTTGCGAACAGGCGCGCCGCGAGTTGCTTCAACCAACTGGGTTTTGGTTGTGGTTCCTTTAGGTCGAGAGCATTTTCAATGGCCAATCGCAGTGACTCGGTCTGGACCCTCGTCCCTCGATGTTTTATGCCAATCCGGACTTGCCTGTTGCCGAGTAGTTCGCAGTCCACCCGCGTGACATAGTAAGTTTGCTGCAATTTGGTCAACACCCGTTCTCGGTCTTCCCATACACAAGACACCGAAAGTTGGCCCGTCAATTTGCCGTCAGTATTTGGGCCTAGACTCTCTGACTCTATACGAAACGACGCCGGCATGGCTAGACCGCCATTGAGCCACACTTCCCCTCTGTACCCTACGGCTAATTTTCCCATCGACGTCCTTCCTCTCCGATTACCTGCCCGCACGCGGGGCACTGCGCGCCGGGCGTGCGCCGGATCAACTTGATGAGGTTTGCCTGCATGCCGCTGAATAGTGTCTGGGCGATGGCGACCGACGTTCGTCTGAGATACTGGGCGACCTCGCGTAGCGGGATGGGCGTGGTCTTTCGGTGAGAGGCCCGGATGTAGTGCTCGACGTTGCGGGCCAGACACAGCGCATCACGAAAGATCGAGCACGCCTCGTAGTAGCAGTCGGCTTCCTCGGCAAGTCGATGGCGAGCGACCAGCAGTTGCTCGAGCGCGCTGTCTAAATCGCCCAGGTCTCGATGGTCTTGTAGCAGTATCCCGCTCAGTAGTGCGGCAATGGGGTCGTTCACCTTGCGGCGCGCAGCAAGCCATTGCTTTTGCTTGGCGAGTGCCGCTTGATGCTGGAGTTCGACTTTGTTGGTCATAGACTCTTTGGCCGAAGATGCGCAAAAATGCTTGGGGAGGTAAATACGAAGGCGTAGTAGATGTCTAGTGTCAATAGCGACCCGTGTAGCTCAATCGCTACGAGATCGGAGGCCATAGCTCGTACGTCCACGGCGTGGCTTGGAAAGAAGTAACCTTCATCTTGTCGCAACTGCGGTACGCAAGTGACCGTCATATCCTCGATGGGAAAGCAACGCTCTTCTTTCTCGCAACCCCATGACGATGCCAACTTCCCGTAGAGCCGTCGGCCAACCCAAAGTGTATCGGCCTTCCATTTCTCTGACGCACGGTCGTGTACGGCCTTCAATCTGTCGCTCCAGTCTTGACGATCCCAGCCCGAGTGCGGATAGCTTACGGTCAATGCTTTCACAGGCAGCCCGGCATAGCCTTTGCGGCAGACCGCAGGTAGTCCATTATCCCCCTGAAGGAATCTGTAGGAAAATGTCGCAAGTACACTCTGAAGGGCTTTGGTCACCTTGCAAACCACGGCCTCGGGGTCTAATGCAGCGTCGATGACGTACGGTCCCGTCGGCACGTTCTGCCACGGAAGCCAGGCAAAATGCCTATCGCCATCGGACAACCTGGGCCACCATTCCGCCCGGCACCCACTGTGGTTGAAGCTGGCGTGCGAATACAGGAAATTCAGGACGTGGTCCGTGTGACACTCCGCAGCAACGAGACGTTTAACCATCACATCGAGCGCGGCGGCATCCGGGCTCGTTACCAAGACATTGCCGTGTTCTTGGGTGTGCAGATCGAGTTTCTGTTTCTGTTTGATCATTTTGTTTCTTTTCAATTCCACCTAGCCATATCGTTCCGCCGAAACAATTCCAGCCAGGGCAACCCGCAGTCGGGACACCACTGATGCTGGTTCGTGCAGTGCGCGTGAGGGCAGGTCAGTTGAACCAGGAACGGTTGCTGTAGTATCAGGAGGTAGACGTGCATGGAGTCGCCTCCTGCTGGATCTATTCCCATTTGGTGGTTCCCGTAAGTGCGTTGACGGGATTGAGATCGTGCAGCCCACCGTCGCGTTGCCAAACATCTTGGTACTGGGTCGGCGGCCCGTCGATGGGCGTCAATGCGGCACCGTCGAACGCATCCGCGTACCGCTGGTTCCAGCCGCCGCAGTGACGGTAAGCTGAACATCGCCGGCACGGGTCGGTGTTCGCGGTCGCCTCGCCGATCTTGACGGATGCCTTCCATAACGAGTCGCGGTCGTTTGCTTGCAATTCGTAGTTCCACTCCCACGGATCAAAGAGGACGTAGCGGGCGTTTACCACGTACGGCCAGTATCGTTCGGAGAGGTGGCACAGCGGATGGTAGCGGATTGTGAAGTACGTGCCGGCGTCCAGTAGCACATCGGCCGCCGTTTCGATGTACGGGCGCAGCGCGGCAGGGTGAACTGCCACTTCGCGGAGGTGCTCACCCCATTCGTAATGCGGCAAGAACCCAAGGAACACGAAGTGGAATACGCCGTGGCTGACTTCATACTCAACCAACTCAGGAAGCTGCTGGTAGTTTTTTTGCTGAAGAGTGACGTTGGTACGGAACGGCATACCGCTGGACGTCAACCACTGCTTCAATTCGGCTTGCTTCTTGAACGCACCGGGTACACCCGCGATGTTGTCTAGCGTGTCGCCCAGTCCGTGCGACGAAATATGCAGGTGATCCATCCCTTGGGCGAACATGCTCTTATAGCGATCGAGCCCCGTTGCCCCGTTGGTGATCATGCTGGTGGCCATGCCGTGGGACTGGCAGTATTCGAGGATGTCGGGCAGTTCGGGGGCCAAGCTGGGCTCGCCGTAGCCGACCATCACCACATGATCGAGCCCGCCGGCTTTGGCTTTGTCGATCTTGACTGTGATATCAGACAGCGACACGTCGCCGGTTGACGCATGCAGCTTGGGGTTGCGGCGATAGAAGCAGTGCCGGCAATTCCAGTTACATCGCCAGGTGATGTCGATACCTACGCGGGTGCAGGGGTGCATTGGGCTACTCTTTCGCAAAGGGCGGGAGTTTTTTTGAATAACCAACTACGGTCGGGCGGAAACAGTTTCTCTGGCGGGCCGAGAAGTTCGTTGACCGCCTGGACGACGCCCATATGGCCCTCTTGATCGGAATAGTCGTGTCCGCATACGTATCCGCCCATGCGGACTTTCGGAAACCAACTCAAAATATCCTGCTTGACGTTGTCGTAATCGTGCATGGCGTCAATGTAGACGAGGTCGAGGCTCCCATTCTCGAAATGCGGCGCGGCGTCTTGCGATGGCAACTTGAATTTGTCGCAGTTATCGAAGGCTGCCATTCGTTCGTCGAATGCCTCCTCCCCACCCTCAAAGCCAGGCCCCCAGTTGTCAACGCACGTCAAGTGATCGAAAAAGTTGGCCGCGATCTCGCTGCTTTCACCCTGGTAGCAGCCAACCTCCACGCCAATGCCAGCCCGCCCCGTGGCCGCCACGTATTCGTACATGCTCACAAGGCCACGGAGTGTCCCCTCTTCCTCGGTTCGCATGTGTCGTGGAAACCCAGGCTGAATGGGCACAGCCCCAAGTTCCTGCTCATCTTGCATGCTCATGTGCATCATAAACGGCAGGGGGCCTTCAAACTCAGGGGCAACAACATCGTCATCAAACCCGCTACGAGACATCCGCAAGTAGGCCGCCATGGAGTCCACTCGGTCTTGGAACGGGTAGAACTCGTCCATTCCGCCGATCTGCACTATTCCGGGAAGCAGACGGACCATATCGGTGTAAAGCGAGGGACCGTAGGCACCCCATCCCAGCGATCGGACATTGGACGTAAGGGCGGTCACCCGATCCTTTAGCGAGTCGAGGAACACGCTCGACGACGTGCTTCCAATGATGCCGTTGGCTATGAGCTTGGGCGTCCCCTGCGTCAAAAAGCAGTCGCGAGGAAAGTTGCCGTAGGCGGAATATAATTCGTCAAGCGGACGCAGTGGCAGAAAGTCGCAGTCAAAATACCAGCCCCCGTGCTGCAACAGCGCCGAGAGCCGAAGCAGGTCGCTTTTTCTGGCAAACTCGTGTTCTCCTTCGATAGCTTCATATCCATCGCGGAACTGCGGAAGCAATACCTCCTCGCCGTGGAGGTGACAGATAAATCCCGGGTTGAGCGACTGAAACCGCTCCATGTTGACGTGAGCCCACCAAGGGACAGGCGGGCCAATCCAAACGAAATGGATATACTTCGGTATCATCGTTGCCTCGCGTAGAACAGGGACGTGCCGGCGGGCGTGCGGAAATCAATAAGCTGCTCGTCGGCCGCTTGGATGACGCCGGGAAAGCGAGTTGTATAGTCGTGGCCGGTCAGCAAACCGCCCGGCTTTACCAGTGGCCAGCACATAACAAGGTCATCGCGAACGAAACTCAGCGTGTGATTGCCGTCCACGAAGATCAAGTCGTATCCATCACGAGACAGGAAAGGGGCTGCCTCTTCTGAACCAAGTTCAAGGTGATTGATCCTATCCTGGTAACCGTACGCGCGGGCGGTGTTGGCAAACTCAGTCTTGTTTCCTTCCCGCACGCCACGCGCCACTCCGGCGTGAGTCTCTTCGTCATACGGCAAAAACGGGTCCACAGTGTCCAGGGTTATGGACTCATCCGAGGCGAGCGCCAGTACGGCGGTTGATCCCCCACTACCGCAGCCGATTTCTAGGATACGGCCGCCGGTGGGCACCTGGCTAGCCCAATGCGCCAGCCACATGGCCTCCAGGTACGTGGTCTTTAGAGCCGCTTCAAGTGGTTTAGTGTGCGTGATCTTCAAGCATCGTCGGGCCAACTGCTCGCCGTACATCGCCTTGCCAAGTTGCGTCGGCATGGGGATCAACGTGTCGCCGGGGGGGCACTGTCGCAAGTGGTCTTGCCAGCGATCTTCCTCTCGGGCAATAAGCTCCTCGACAAGCGGCATATCTATGATGTGCCGTTGTAACATGGCTGGAGTAAGCACCCTAATCCGTTGCCATGCCGCTTCAGACCCAGCAGTCATGTGTAAGCCGGTTCCGTAGGGCAGCTTAGGCCAGATATCAGTCAGCCATGTCGGATTAGATGGAATATCCTCCTGGGAAGAGGTCGCGTGAAACTTATTGGCGATATCGGCGTCATCGTCCCTGACATAAGAGAAGTGGTCAATCACAAGTTCGTCTATTTTCATCGTGGTCATGCCAAACGGTCGAAACCTGCCCACAATGGCACTTTGCGGGTGGGCGTGTTGCAGGCCACACGACACTAATGCCTTCTCCTGCCACACTTGATACAATGGCGACTTGAGGTACGTACGGATATTGGCCGTAAAACACAACACCCTTGGATATTTCTCCATGGCACGACGCAACACTTGAACGTGCCCCGGACGCCATATCTCGTCGGTGTCGATTATCAACACTGCGGAGTCTTCGCCGAAGGCGTCTCGTACGGCCGCAAGCCCTTGGGCGTACTGGAATTCTTGTTTTGTCCATTCGCCCCGAACGGTCACCACGGGAAGCAACTCGTGAACTTGCCGAAACTCCTCTAGCGGTCCTTCGCAGTTACCCGTGAGATCCTTTCTTCCATCCCACTGAGTGTCCGAAAAGACAACTACGATCCCATCGACATCACCTGCTATCGACTCCAGGCTCGCCTTGAACCACTCCCCTCCCCGAAAGGCTTTGTAGAGTGCGATTAGTTTCTTCACCGGACAATCTCCTTTGGTCAAACGTTTAGCTTCGTACTGCAATGTGGGCATAGCCAATCAAGCGGGCAATGCGACTCTAACTCGCCCATCGTGTACCCGTAGGCCACGGCGTCATTGGCCACGGCGTCTTTGAGATCCCCGTCTGGAAAATTTCGCCAGACAGCGGAAGGCTCCCTGATACTGCTGTTCTGTAGCTTTCCTATCGCATCCAGTGCATCATTACACTCATCGGGATTCCTGCCGTCGGTCGCATCGAGGGTCTGGAGCAGCCGCCATAGCGAGTCGTAGTCATCGCCCGTTAATGTTTCAACCCGGACGGTGTACGTGGGGCGACTGACTGCGACCAGTCGATTCCAATACAGCCAATACTTCATGCAGAGCACGACAACATCGTCGTCCGGGTTAAGTTGCGGCAAGTGACGAAAATTGAACTTGATGTTGCTGTGTACCCGCATCTCTGGGTGTAGATTGCGAAGCCCAATGAGAGACGCAATTACGGCCACGGGGTTACGGATTAGATGCACGATCGCCATCTCCGGCGGCAAGTACGGCAGATATGGAACCGCAAGTCCAGACGATTCGCCGGCCGTGTGTGTGTGAGTAAGCCACTCGGTAAAATAGCTTGCGTGGAACGGAAGTGAATGGACGGTAAAGAACTCTTCGTGGGATGTCCGTATGCCAATACGCGTAAACAACTTCGCCATAAACGTAGTGCCGGATCGTCCACAGCCCGTGATCACGAACGGTGTAGTCATTTGGTGCCCCACTTGGATTCGTAGTATTCTTTGTTCTTCTGAAAATTCGCTCGCTGGTTCTTCTGCTCGTTGCGATGAATGACGCGGATGTCGTGGCACACCATCCATGTGCCTTGCGGGTATCGCGCCCGTAAGTCAGCAGAGTACCCGTCGTCCTCCCATCCAGACCCGACGAAGTTCTCGTCAAACCGCAAATCGTTGTCTCGAATCATCACAAACGCCGTCAGTAGTCTTTGTTGCGGCAGGATCGACAACCCACTGGCCTTCGATGTTGGGCACCCCATCATGAATGCGAACGTGTTGTCCGGGTTGATCAGTTGTGGGCTGAGCATCACACAGTCGGGATGCCAGTCCATGACCTGCACCATGTCCACTGCCCAGTTGTCCGGCAGCCGCTCGATATCGTCGTCGATCATCACGCGAAGCGGCGACTTGGCCCGATCCAGGCCGTAGTTGCGGTTATGTGCGGCCGAGGCTTGCTGGCATGTTTCGATGACGCGGACGGGCATACCGGCCGTGGCCATGATCTCGATCGCCAGGCCAGGGAGCAATTCAGACTTTGTTTTGCAGGTGGGTACGATAACGTCGAGCAAGTCTATCATGAGTTCTGATACATCCTTTCATTGAACTAGAAACAAACAACTGTTGCCACTACTTTTCTTTTGTCTTGCGAATCTACGTACATCCTTCAACTGGCCATTCTTCTATGGTTGCCTCATGATGAAACGTGCTTCCATCGAGGCGAGTGAGTTCAACCTGAAACTCTGCCTTTGCCTTGTCCGCCGACTCTGAGGTCGAGTGGATACTATGAAGTTGCCATTCGTCACCATCGCCACCATCGCCGCTTGTTAAAAGAAATACCCTATTCCCCTCGTGTTCCTTTAATATTTTCTCTACGTGTTCAGTGTGTGGGTTTTCCGGGTTTATGGCACGCATCAGTTCGGTGGCACGACGTACGCCACCCACAAGACCATCTATTCGGATCAACACAAAAAGGTCGGCCAATCCATCTCGCTTCCCAAGATTATAGTACGTGAGATTATTGCTGTTATTCATGAGTGCTGGTGGATCCTTTCATCACTTGTCACAAACCACTCTTGAAAGCGGAAAGCAGGACTCGAACCTGACATCTCCGCAATCCCGTTCCCCGGATGTGGTAAGCCATGTCATTACCCTTTGGACTCATCCAGGGTCAAGTTGTTTATGCGGCGCTTTACGCCTGTTAAGCTATTTCCGCATTTTCCGCTTTCAAGAGTTCTGATACCTTTTCTCATTCTTCTCGTTCAACGCCTTGTTTCCCCACACCGAATCCCGCTGACTGCGGATATGGATCATGGCCTTCTCCGCTTCGGTGACGATCTCGCCTCGGTACGGCTTTCGTCGTCGAAACACCTCCCTAATAAACCACAGGTCCTCGAATCCGGCCCCCTTGTAGTCTTCATTGTATCGCAGATCACCCAGCGTACTACGGGCCATGCTGAACTGACTATTGCCGAACACGTGAAGGCATTTATGCGGGTATCGAAGTCCGGCCTCTGGGTCACCGTACGCCTCAGAAGAACGCCCGAGTTCGTCGTACTTCGCAAACCAACCGGACACCAGCGTTTCGCGGTCCTCACTTTGCTCTAAGTCCAGCAGGGCATCACAGGGCACGTACCGCACACGGTAGCACAGGCGGGTGATGGATGGGTCGGACAAGCGGGCGGCCTGATTCATCCACTCGCGGCCCACGATAGCATCGGCATCGAGGAACGTGAGCACGTCGCCGGTAGACACCTCGATGCCCAAGTTGAGCGCCATAGGCTTATTGAACACCTCGGTCACCATTGGATCGTCGATGACGAGCATGTTGTCGCTGGTCTCGGGTGGAGGGGCGTCCGAGCCGTTGTCCACAACAATTACCTCATAGTTAGTGGTGTTGCAGTGCCGGGCCGACCGGGTGATCGACCAGAGGCACTGAGCCAGGTGCCGGCTTCGGTTGCGGTGAGGGATGATGATGGAATGGCGCATGCACGTCAGAACCTACGGATGGGAGTGTCGGTGGACGATAGGCCGCGGCGGACGACGGTACCGGTGGCGGATGATTGGCGACGGACGGTGGTATCTGCGGTGCTGGGTGCGCGGCGGAGGGAGGCTGGAGCGACGAAGCCTGCAACCTCAACCCGCCCCGTAAACGATCCGTACCGTCGCCCCGGTATTGCCATCGGTGATAGTTGGGTGATCGCTGCCATTAGTCTCACAGGATAATGAACGTGTCGTCCGCCGAGGGCGCCTCGGTCGTCGCCGCGTAGGTCAACAGCCCGTTTGCCCCGGCGTAATCAGTTATTTCCGCCCCCTGGTTCTTCAGCACTCCGCTCGTCCAAATCAGAACACGGCCGATATAGTGATTATTGGTAGCCTCCGAAAGATCACTCGTCATCTGCGTTGTCGAAAGCGTCCCTGCCACGGCCGTCCCTGTAACGATCGTGCCGGCCGATAATGCGAGTTTTGCCGCCGCCGCAGCCGTGAGTGCATCGGTGATTGCCTTGACGGCCTCAATCAGTGCATCTGTTGTGGAATGGGCGCTCACGACATTTGCAGGCGTAGCGAAGCCAGTTGCCTTGCTCGCTGTTCGACTCGCTGTGTCCGTTATCACCTCATCACTGCTCGGGTCAAAGTAGCTTGCCGCAACAATTGTTCTGGCGTTGAATTCGGCAACTGTCGGTACATCTGCGATCAGCCCGTCTGTTGTCGAGTGAGCGGCTGCAACGTTTGCGGGCGTAGCAAAGCCAGTAGCTTTGCTTGCTGTTCGGCTGGCCGCGTCAGTTGTAACATCTGCCGCGATTAGCCCCGGTAGGGTCGTTCCGGTGTCGAGCAGGACCGCATCCAATAACAAGTCTAACCGTCCATTGTTGATCCAGTCAGTCAACGTAGCAGCCCGTGCAGCAGTCAGTCTCTCGGCAGCAGTCTTGATCGCTTTTGCATCCCCATCACCACCGTCCGACAGCAGCGTAGACAGAGCTTGAACGAGTTGCTGCAAACTATCGGCTGTGAATGGTGCTGAAGGTACGCTATAGGCCTGGTAGTATTCGGCATCGCCACTTAGCAGGCGAAACACAAGATCAGTATCAACATCGGCCTGGTTGGAACTCACGCCCACGCGAAATATCTCGGACGCTGGAATAATGAAAGGCCCAACTATCGCAAAATTTGGCTCAATCTCATCTCGATTCGTCAATTCGATCGTCGTATCACCGTAAAGCACCGTGCCGTTAGACTTCTCCGAAAAGATCCTGATATCTCGCGTCGTGTCGGCAAGAGAGTTGAACGTCATGGATATTGCGACCCAAACTAGATGAAACTCGTCGGGTAATCCCGGCAGCGCGTCAAACGCCACGCCTCTACGTGTCTGTATGTCTTGTGCATCGAGTGTTTTCACGCTCAAAACTCTCATCGAATGCCATCCTTTCGCCGCTTTAGGTTTTCGCCATCGTCTGCCGTTACCCTAAAACCACTTGCGTCGGCTTGGCTCTGGGTTTCCCATTCGTCTACGTTTTCAGAAGGAGGCACCAGCCCATTCATTATGTAGAGTTCAGAAGCAGTATCAGGCGTGAACGGCAAAGCACGTCCCAAGATTACCACCCCGGCGTCATCCATCGAGAGAATCCAGGAATCTGCATATCTGTCGTTGGCTGTATCATGTACTCTAATCTGGTTGAATTGATAATAGTTCGTGACTGCCGGCAAACTGGAACACGTGAAACTGGTAGCCGTATCTGCTGTCGTCACGTCATGGGTATTGATCACGGACATAGCCACGTGGAATCCGAGACTGTCGTGGTCCGTGTGGACTGATACGTCATGGTCACCTACGGCCTGGGCGATATCCCCAGCGGTTAACGATGCCGTACCTCCAGTGAGCACGTTGACTTTATCAAGCCAGAGATACTTGTTTGTCGCCACGCCGGTTGCGGTAAATCGCAACTTCACCTCACCGTCACTCACCTGCTGGTTTCGATCTAACAGAATGTAGGGCTCATAATCCTTGTATGTTGCTCCGCTGATTGCAGTACCAGTATCGCTGATTCGCTCCCAGTCAGCCAGCATATAATTCCAGGCCCATACATGCACAACGCCAACCTGATCTTCCTTGGCCCGCACCGACACGGTATCAGCCCGCTTCGCTGTGCCGAGAGCAAAGGTCAGACCCATATCGATACCGTTCCCGTTCCCATCGGCAGCCTCTCCCGCAACCTGCCAAGCTGTGCCATCAGGCGTAGCCGTCTCTTCATAACCGTTAGCCGTGTCTGTTCCAGTGGTGATGTTCCCGGCGGTTGCAGCGTTCGCTGCCCGAGCACTGGCGTCTATGGCATCACGGATAGCCTCCTGACTATGGAGGGTGTCGTCATAGTCGCTGATATTCCCACCAATCACCAATATCTGGGCCACCACGGAATCATCTTTCACGACGGAATCATTCGTCAGATTAACCGCGTTGGCAAAGAGGTACTGGGCAATTTGCGCGAGCTCCGTTGCTCGCTGAGTGCTGGTGTTTATCGCCTGCACATCCGACCAGCCGAGGCCGGGGATGAGGACGTATCCTTCGGTGGTAACGGCATCCGGCACCGCGGGAGCGAATGTAAGGGTATCGGTTGCGGCATCGAAATCTGTGATAATTGCTGTCCGCCCTACGTTAGTT
>SDBT01001205.1_pt1 | contig 44670 bp, 65 predicted proteins | sample 2277101 | NCBI WGS metagenome assembly SDBT01 (sample SAMN10404973, study PRJNA504765) | marine sediment metagenome | isolation source: marine sediment core GS10_PC15, 103 cmbsf | place: Arctic Ocean: Southern Knipovich Ridge | collected 2010
AAGACTATAGTTTCTCCAGTGAGGACGAGCGCTCTGTTTTGTGTGGCAAGGACTGTTGTACCACGTTGGAACTTAAGAGCTTGTTGGAGAAGGAGCTACGACAGTGACCGAAGAGGAATTAAAGACCTTCGGGGTGGGCGACAAAGTCAAGATCATTGACAATGTTGCTGGTGGGTATACGACAGACTATCCTCATGCTATTGGTAAAACAATTACAATTTCTAATGTTGACTGGTTAGAAGAGGGCTCGATAGGAACCGACGATATGGTATCTGTAGCTGGTACCCGTGGGCGAACATCATGGTTTGCCAGAGAGTTAGGTTTTGCCTGTTTCCTGTGCGCAGGAACAAAGAAGATACAAGATACGAAGTGCCCGAGGTGCAAAGATGGTTGATTGTTCCAAGGTTAAGTCGGGAGACCGACTCAAGATAATTAGAACTCGTAGCACTGGTTATTTATCTGATGCGGGAGGGACTTTAGGAATGACAATTGTTGTGCACGAAGTAGAAATAACTACGAAGATAATATGGACAAAGACTATATCCGATAGTAGCGTGGACAGGTCGCATTGGTATGAAGATGAACTAGGGCCTGCATGTTTTCTGTGTGATGCTACCAAGAAGATAGGTGATAAGGGCTGCCCGCGATGCAAAGAATAAAACCCTTTACCCTGCTTGAGTTAGCCGCTCACGAGTTGGCCCTAGACGAGCCGTCTATGGCCATGACAGACCGGGGTATCTTGATCGACGAAGCCGTTAGGCTTCAACTCATAGACTCCTTGGCTGTCGAACGTGAATCGCTCACAGCGGAGCTTAACGAAGCTATTGTTCCATCTATTGTGGAGAAGCGTAAGAACCTTGAGCGGGCCAAGCAGTACCATCTCTTTCAGAGGAAGTGGGTGTGTGGCTGTTGCCGGGGCGGCAAGCTAAAGAAGGCAGCGTGTTGGGGCTGTGCTGGACTGCCTGATGCAAAAAGCGCTAAGAAGGCACAAGGCTTAGGGCCTTGTGCCGTGTGCAATGGCGAAGGGCGTAAGGAGTGGATGGAGTTTAATGTAGATAGCGATGTGCAAAAGAAGATAGTACTCTACAAAGTTCTTCGGCTCCCCGAACGGAAACGCCACCGTAAGACTACCGCCGATGAGAAGGCCCTCAAGACTCTAGTGGGCCACGACACCAAGAACGTCGTCACAAAGATGCTTCGTGCATCCAAGCACGGAACGATGATTACCAAGTTTGACAATATCAAGCCAGGGGCTGATGGAAGGTTTAGGACCTTTACCAACCCGGCTGGTACAGAAACCGGTAGGTTCAGCCATAGTGGCGGTACTCCTTTCCCCAAAAGCACAGCGGAACGCTACGCTTTGGAGTTTGCTGGTCAGGGCGGTAACATTCCAAAGCGACAAACGAAACGTGACGAGCGGTATGCTGTCCGTAAGTGCCTTGTGCCCGACAAGGGCTACGCCTTCTTGGAGGCTGACCTAAGCCAGGCTGAGGCTAGGGTAGTGGCCGCTCTCTGCAATGATACCGAGCTACTGGCTAAGTGGGAGGACCCCACGTTTGATGTGCATTGGCTTACCGCTAGCTATGCTTTCAGCAAGGTTACGAAGGCCATTCGTGACAACGTAGGCAAAACATCGCGTCATGCTGTGTCGTATGGTGAGGGTGCGTATCAGTATATGACGAGTGTTAACGGTGAGGCCGATGTGACGGGCTTCAGTGTGACACAAGAAGAGTCCTTCAGGATTCTGGAGGCTACCAAGGGTGGCATGTTTGGTCTTGAGGATTGGTGGGAGAAGGTTTATCTGGCCATCGACCAACACCCCGTGATAACGACGTGCTTCGGGCGCCGCCGGACTTTTTTTGGCCGCCGACGTTCCGCCTCCATAAAGTCTCCATCGGGTACTTGGGAACTACCCTCTGAGCTTCGAGAGCGGGGCAACTGGCTTGACAGTGTCCACAAAGAGGCGATTGCCTCTGAGCCCCAAGGTACCGTAGCAGACCTACTCAACTATGGCTTGTTGCATTGGTGGCGCACATACGATGCCAAGCTGGCAAAGCTCCATCTTCAACTGCATGATGCTATCATTGTCCAAGCGCCCTTAGCTAAGGTGAAACGCACCGCGAGAGCGTTGAAGCGCTCTTTGGAATGGGAACTGGAGGTTAACGGGATCAAACTAGTTATACCTGCTGATGTGAGTTGGTCAACTACTAACTGGCACGAGATGGAGGAGATGGAACTGTGAGCCCACTAGATATACTAATACCTATTCTACTTGGAGTTTCCTTGTTTTTTAACTTTTTCTTCGTTAGGGAACTGTGGCGTGCGCGTCAATTGCACAAGGCCGAACAAGCTACGCTGCGCGCCCAGCATCGTGGGCAGGGTTATGCCTACAAGGCTTGGGCCTTTATGTACCGTGAGGAAACCATGAAATCCAACAAGGGTATAGCCCGCCTTCGGCGCAAGCTAGACCGCCAAGCAATCGAAGCGGAAACTAACGCTATAATTCTAGGAATGGGGAAATGAAAAAAGAAACGTCTTACTGTGATAGGTGCGGCAAGAGGGCCGAAGGGGCGGAGGGCTGGCTTCTAGTTGATACCCTGTATGGAGTAGATGTAGAATCCTGTTACGACCTTTGCCCAAAATGCCAGAAACAATTTAGTAGGTTCTTCGTTGGTTTGGCAACTAAAGCTGTATGACCTTCGGCCTCGCACTGCAACGCGCCAGAGAACACCATGCTTTAAGCCGAACTTGCCTAGCAAGCCAGCTTGGTTGTAGCCTTAACGATGTTATTGAATTGGAGGAGGATGGCCCAGCGGCCAGAGTCCTACGGGAAAAATGGCGAAAGCCGCTGGAGTATTTCTTCCCTAAGCTGCCGGGGTGAACGCTTTACAGTCCTTGTAGGCTGTGAAAGCATTTGACGTTGGGCTTGAGCCACAAAACCAGCAGAGCTAATATGAATACCATCATCCAAGGCCCGGTTGATGATATCGTTTTGCTTTGCGAGGTCATTTTCAAAGAAGGCTCGGCCCCACTCCTGATAGACTACCTGCGAGCGCGCACTTGCGGCAGTAGCCTGCCGTAAGCTTACTGCTACCGACTCACTAAGTTGAGCCCGTTCAACCGAACGGAAACCCACCGCCGAAACAGCGGCTTCTCTTGTGGGATTCTCAGGCTCAAACACAAACTCTCCGGGCCTACGAACCTGCTGAGTCTCCCAGATTTCGGCAGCCTCCCGGATACGCCGCATATAGACCGGCGTGATCTGTCGAACTGCGAGGCTAACTTGGTCAGGAGTCAAGGTGACGCCCCGCTCAATCAGATTGCGGGCCCAATCTGGCATATGCTCCGACAGTTTCTCAAGGCCCGCGAAACTTAGCTGGCCTAGAGCATATACATCAGCAGGGCCAGGACCGAAAACATCACCGGCATCTCGTAGTTCGCCTTCGATGGCTACACTACGACTTACATCTATACCGGCAAGGGCGGGCAAGCCCCGGCTGCCCTTTGGAAACCTTTCCTTGACAATATCGCTGATCCTAACACCTTCATTGAGCTTACCACTAAGCACATTTATTTGATGGACGATAGGAAGGCTGAAAAATGCTGCGAGCCCGCCAACGAGTTGTAGATTCATAGCAAATAGTACTGCCTCCTTAGGAGACAAGCCCGCCATAAATTCCATTTCTTTGATGTAGAACTTCTTAAATTGGAATAGTGTCCCTCCTATGGGGCCCGCTGTAATACGAGGAGCATCAGCAAGGCTGTACTCGAACTGTGTCTCGGTAATGAAACGCTTTGCTCGTGTAATGGATAAATCATGGGTTGCACCAGAGCGCATACTCTTTAGATACGCAGCGATGCCAGCGATTTGCCGGTTAGCATCCTCTGCCTTTTGGAATGCGTAGAGCGCAATATCCAAGATGTTTTTGCCCCCACGTACACTATGTGCGAGGATTTGTTCTCCTGTACTAAGAGGTACAATCGCTTCAATATCTAATTCACGCAGTAAAATATCTAGAGATTGGCGATTCTTGATCAGAGTATTGCTAGGCATAATGCCTTTGCGGCTATTCATCAGAACGCCCATAGCTTCTAGTGTAGCTGGCCAGCCAATTTTTGTTGCGGTGTTTACCGCAGTTTGTGACATGTTAACTGCTACCGCAGGTAACGAAAAGCCGAGTCGTGCCAGGCTTTCAAACTGTGTAATGGCCGCCCCTATTCTACGGGGCTGCAAAAACTTTTCCATACCGAGCTGTACTACTTCACCAACCGCAGGATTTACCCTGCCGATGCCCTGGCCTACAGCTCGCGATAGCGCTACCATCGTATTTTCTATATAAACTTCTTCTGGTGTAGGATGTCCCATGACTCGTTTGACATAAGAATCAATAGCTGTTTTAGAGCTAGCAGTGGTGCTTGGCATAGCATCTAACACGAGCTGGGCTTTTTGGGCATAGTCATGGAAAGCGATCTTCCGTGAAGAGCCAGCGGCGTACATAGCTATAGCTTTGAACGGATCACTTTCAAACCCTGACATGTTTGCTTCTCTTTTTAGCAAATTGCCAAAGAACTTCTTGCCTGGAGCTGGTGTAACTACGCCTTTAAGTACTAGTTCACGAACTTGTTGAGGTGTCAACGAGGTTGCTTGACTGATAGTCTTTGTCATTCTAGCAATACGTTGGGCTGACATACCCATACCTTTTAGGTCATCAGGTAAAGTAATTCTATTGGGATGAACTGACAGTTCGATGCCAGGGCTATCATCCATGAGTTTCTTGAGCTTTGAAGTTAGTGTGGTGCTTGTAGAAGCATCAACGAACTTGTTCCCAGCAAAAATCTTATAGTCTCCAATGAACACATGAGGAAAGTAACCATTGATTCCCCACCCAGGCTGCGCACCTTGGAGAATCCTTAGTGTTTCTCTGTCTGCCTCAAATTTGTTACGAAGGATGCTGAAAGATTTCTTTATAGATGGATCAGTAACCAATGGTATATCATCGGGGTTAAAGACAGTATCTAAAAGATTGGCAACTGCTTCTTTACGGCGGGCTTTGACTTTAGCCCGTCTTCCTACGAGCATAGGAAGAGTTTCATTAATAGCTGCTTCAGACAGCTTCAAAGTTTCGCGCCATTCAGCCTGGAGTCGTACAGACAAACGCATACGCTCAATACCATTTTGTATAACCCGACCAGCACCATCTCCAACCACGCCATGTATACTAGCCCACTTCGACGGGCTCCCAAGCCAAGCACGAAAAGCCCCAATATTTTGTGGGGTTTCTTGCCAAACAACTCTGCCAGCGCCAAGATTGTCTAGTGTTTGTAAGAACCTGGCCTTGGTTCTATCTCTGGCTAGTCCTCTAGCATTGAGATTCGCTGTGATTACGGCGGTTTCTTCAGCTACAACAGCGCCAAGTTCTTTACCCTCTAGTGGTATATGTTTCTTAGCCTCCGGTAGTAAGTCAGCAACCGCGGTTTTCTTGCCTACTCTTGCGGCTCGCCATAAACTACCTCCTAGGGCGAACCCACCAAAAACTAGGGCATCAACAATGATTGCTTCTTGAAGGGTTTCATCTTCCCCCTTCGTACGAACAGCCGCAAATGTCGCTCCTGCCCCAACATTAGCTATAGTATTTCTAACAAGCGCTTTTGGAATAGCCCTTAGACCAGCGACTAATGCACCACCAACAAGGCCACTAGCTAAGAGGGCGGCACCCTCCCGTTGGTAATATAATTGTTCGGCGGTTTCAATCTGGGTAAAGCCCTGCTTACGAAGTTCAGCTTCTTCTTCTGGAGTTTCAGCTAGAGGAAGTCCAGCGCTTGTAGAACCAGTAATGAGACTAATGCCTCCACCTACTGCTTTACCAATAAAACCTAATATATTGGGCACCAACATAGCCCCAGCAATAAACTCTTGCTTGATGGCTTCGCTGAAGTTATCTCCTACAGACTGTTGGCCTGTAACGTCCGCAGCAAAGCCAGCTTGAAGGCTGTCAGGAAGTGTGGCTTGAAGCTGTTCTGATTGTTCAAGCCGTTTAAGAAGGTTTGTTGGTCGGCCTACAGAACCATCTTGTTCGGGCACCACTGTATTTTCAAGGCGCTTAAGGAGATTCGGTTCTCCAGTAGTATCTGTGGTATTAGAGCCCTGCTGTAAGGTGGGATGACTAGGCATTATTGGCTACGTTGGAATGCAATCCTAAGCATATTGTCTAGAGAAGCTATAATTAAAACGTGGCTCTCAGGGTCAACATAATTTTCATGTTCGGGAGGTAACGCTAGGCCCTTATCTATAAGAGATATAGCTTGTTTACGAAGTTTTACCATGAATTTACGTTGGTTCATGTCTGTCATGGCACCATCTTCATCTGTTGCTTGTTCTCCAGCACCACGCCAATCAGCAATCTTTCCCATAATAAATTCCATGGTAGACATAGAAACTATTGCTGAACCCTCTAATTCAATGTCTGAAAATAGTGCTGGGTTGGCTGTCGCCAACATATCCCTAGCGAGAAGTAATGATTCAGAAGTAGTCAATGAGGCTCTACCAATAAAATCTTTACTGGCGCCCATCAGTTGAATAGCAGTGCTAACTAGCTTGTTTCTATTTGCAATATCTCCAGTATCAGTCCGAGATATAGCGACCTCATAGATCTTAATGAAATCCACACCAGCATTAGAAAGATTGATACCCTCTTGTCTTTCAAGCCCCAGCCCCTCAACTGCAACTCTGATTTGATTAGGTAGACCCTTTCTACGTATAGCTACTTTTAGATCAAGCTCAGCTTGTTGGGCCCTTACTGTAGCTAACCGTGTATCAAGCAGTTGTTTTTCACTGGCCTCAACTCCAAAAGCCTCACTAAGGCGGGTTGCAGCTCCAGCATCCAAAGTTATGTTACGCTCTTGTAGTCCAACCAATGCACGAAAGAAATCTTTGGTAGGCTCCTTCAAGTCTGAAAATGGGCCAGCGGGAACGGCTTCCGAAGTTTCGGTGGCTTCTATCCCTTCATCAAACATGGCCTCAAACTCTTGAGCCCTAGCAGTCTTTCCTTTCTTAATGCCTTCGGTAATAGCTCCGCTAAACCCAACTACTCCAGCGGTCTGTTCAAGTTGTTTGGCGGTGTCTGTGGTAGCGAACTTGGGATCTTGTTTGATGCCTGCCAACAGCAGTTGGATAGCATCATCTCGCTGTGCCGTCTTCTGTTGGGCAGCAATACGCATTGCATCAATACGTTGAGCTCCCTCAACGGCTTGTTGCCGCTGCCGTAAGGCAGCCTGCTGTTGAAGAGTTTGGAGTAGTGGCAGCAGCCCTTGTTGAATTGCTTGGCCAGCTCCTTGCTGATTAACTACTACTGGGCGAATTGGAGGTCCAGTCATTTTTGCGTACCGCTGCTAAGGATTCGATCCATCATTTCTTTAAGAATGGAATGGGCTTGCATCTCTCGGGCCCCAGAGAACATAGGTAGTTGAGGATCACGCCCGCTCAACCGTACAAATGACCGGCCCAACAACGTCTCAAAACTGTTGGCCGCAGCTCCTGGCGCATGGGTAGAACGCATTATACCATGGCCAATTGCTTCGTGGCCCAATAGCGTAGCGATCCCTTGCGGGTGGCGAAATTGGCCAACGGCTTGGGGATTCAAGAATACGGTGTCTGCGTCGTTGCTGGACACAAAGGCCCCAGGTGTCTGGCCCAACAAGCTACTAGAATCGAAAGCCATGCGTCTAGGCGCAGCCAAGGCCCGTAGGGTATCAAGCATCCCTTGGCCAATCCCAGGAAGGCCAGCAATAAACTGTTCGCCAGGGGGTCGAGTATCAGTGGTACTGGATTTTTGATGGGCCACTTAGCCGAAGCCGCCCGATTGCAAAAACTGGAGCACGCCTGGCGGAAGTTGATTCACTCCGCCGGTTCCGGTTTGCACGCCGCCTACAGACCCGCTCATGCCTCCAACGGTACCCGCAGCAGCCCCAGCAAGGGGCCCAAATGGCCCTGTAGCGGCTAAACCTATCCCACCAAGGGTACCGAGGGCACTTGTGATCTGCGAGAACGTACCGGGGTTCTGTTCGATGACCGGGGCACTAGTAGCACCGCCAGCTGTCAGGCCTGTTTGTAGGAGCGGAAGGATGGCATTGAGGTTCATTTGCTCTTGGCCTGCCCCAAATGCGCCTGCGGCTATGAGCTGCTGAAGTTCCCGCTGGCGACCCTGCTCTAGCGTTTGCTGAGCAAACAGGTTGAAGTCTTGAATGCTGCGCTCGCTAGACCGGCCTACATTGCGCTCAGTTTGGTCCGCAAATCGCGGCCCACTCTGCCTGAGAACATCTGATTGTTGCTGGAGGTTACGGTCAAAAAGAGGGAGAGCTGCGTTAAGAACGTCCTGTCCAGGCACGTCGTTCGAGTTCAGGGCCTGCATAAACTGTCGGTTTACTGCCCCTAGCAACGGGTTCTGGGGTGTCAAGGAGCCCCTGGCCCCCGCTGGATTCTGTAGAATCCCCTGTAGAAACGACATCACGTCGTTCGACAGTCCCGGCATCGGAGCTGTGTTTACGTCCGATCTGTTGGTGCTGGGTCCACTCATGGTGGAACTCGTCCTTAGTTATCGACAACAGCAGCACGTCCTGCCACCGGCCATTATAATATGCCGCTTGATGGCGGCGCGAGGCTACTTTGGCCTCTTTGGTAGGAAGACGGCGTTCCGCCTCATACTTGAAGAACAGAGCTTTCCTGAGAAAACCGGCAAGTCGGCCAGCATACACTGGAAGATCCACCCGTATAGCATGAAGGTCCAGTTGCTCATCAGCAAAGACCTTGTTCATCATGGTCAGGCACAGTGTCTTCTTGTTGACCAGCACTCGGTCAAAGAAGATAAAATGGCCCTGGGCGTCTAATCCTAGCCGAACTTGGTTCAATATAAATATACCACATAAAGTGTCTTCGCGCCAGACCTCCCAGACCTTTCCGTCAATATATGCTCCGCTCAAATACTTAGAGGCATGGGCCCGCCTCACTGCGGGCCCCCCGTTCCACACGTTATCTTGGAACCAAGGTCGGTGCTCTACACACCCATCCAAGATGCCTTCAAGGATGCTAGGAACCACTGGTGGGCTACCGGCCCACAAACGGGTATGGTACAAATCGGTCATGTGCCTTCACCCCCTATCTTCCACCCACGCGACGTTTCTTGTGCCGCTATATTGTGCGCCCGCTCCAGAATCGGCGCGAGGTATTCAGCTATCCGTGCTGGTGATGGCTGTGTCTGCGGCCATCCTGCTATCAGCTTGGTTGTCAGCGTATCCTGTACGTCGTTAGACATTGCTGATGATCCCCAAGCCACCGGCAGAATGCAGAGGCCTCAAATCCAGCACAATTCCATTGTGCGAAAGCACAATATTTTCAAGACCGAAGGGCCCCACCACATCGTGGATACACAAGATACCCTTAGGTGCCAGCAAGCCTCGGTTGATGATAGCGTTTACCTCCTCTTCGACGTGGCCCGCGTTATGGCTGTCATCTAGAAAGATGAAGTTGAAAGGCTTGCCCTCGTATTGCTGAAGCCATAGAAGAGCGTCAGCCTCAAGAAGCACCACATTGGGCAACTGACGTAGCCACACCAAGGGGACGCCTGACGCGTCCCCGTTATCAATTGAAGCAATCTGCCAGCCGTCGATATCAGCTTCATCAAAAGCTTTTATGATGGCCTCAGTTGTATAGCCTTTATATGTCCCTGTCTCCAGCACCCTAAGGGTGTGATCGAACCTGACGCTAACTGCTAGCTGCGCAACTACACTGGCTGTCCATGGCTCCGTTGAGCCAGATCTATACCTTTCGAGATCAACCATTTGGAATACTCCTTCAGCCCTTCGTTGAGGGTACGTGGTTCCCACGCCGGAAGTTTATCAAGTAGCTTTGAGGGGTTACCTACACAGTGTCGAATGTCGCCGTCGCGCGCCTTTGGATCTCGCTTTACATAGAAAGGCGACCCTAAGGAGTCCGCTAGCTGCTCAGCCACAAAGTTAAGGGTGGTAGCAATGCCAGTACACACATTGTATACCTCCTGGCCAGCGCCTTTGCGAATCAATCGTAAGATCACATCAGCAACGTCTTCAACATACACATAGTCTCGTGTCTGCTCGCCATCCTCGTAGATTGTGGGCCGCATCTCTGTGAGGAAAGCCTGCGCAAAATTTGCAAGTACGCCCGTTGTGGTATTGTGGAGTGCCTGTCCAGGCCCGTACACATTAAAGAATCGTAGTGCCGTCACGTCTATGTTGTTCTTGCGGCCCCATAAAATACTCAGCCGCTCCTGGTCGAATTTTGTCAGCCCGTAAACGCTTTGCGGATCGACGGGCCTAGCTTCGTTGACGCGGCCCTCACCAGGATCGCCATATACACTCATACTACTAGCTACAATCAAGTGCTTCGGCACAACATTGTGAGTCTCCAACCGTGACAGGAACTTAGCGGTATCCAGTGAGTTGTCCTGCACGTAACCCTCAGGGAACTCCATGCTATCAGCAACACTCACTTTGGCCCCAAGATGCACAACCACATCAATGTCTTTCCACTGGCGTACATCCTCCCGCACGAACATTCCAGCCTCAAAGTGATGGCTGTCCACAGCGGATTTGTGATCGTTAAAAGCATGTACCTCTTGTTTCAGGGGGTCCATACCAATGACGTTGTGACCCGCACCTTTCAACTTGGCTACTACATGGCTGCCAATGAAACCCAAATGTCCAGTCACCAGTATTCGTAAGTGGCTGTTTGCTTGTGTCTTACTCACCTTTGATTCTCCATTGTTCCTTGCAAATCGAGCATTGAAGTAGGCCTATGTTCTGTAACAGTTTGTGGCTCCGATACTCCTCTATGTATCTGATCTTGCCGAAGCCTTGACAAGCTGGACAACGCATTTCCTTTACCCCTTCAGGAATCTCCTTGGGTTGGTATGCTGTAGCAAACTGGCCTGCCATACTACTCATGCTACTATATATAGGTCCTGCCGTTGAGCTCGATAGGATATGCTGAGTAGCTATAGAAGAAGTTTGCATTTGCAGACTCTGTGCAGCTAGGAGTCTCTGGTAGGCCTGCTGTTGCACCCCCTTACTTCCAAGGCCTGCTGCCATATTCAACGTCCCAGGCTTTGATTGTGCTAACCCACTCAATTGAGAGTCCAAGAGACTTGATTTGGGCGGTATGCTGGATATCCCAGGTGAAGATGGCTGGAACGTTTTTCCAGGGTGCAGTTTCAAGAACAGCGCGACGATAAATGGCCCCGTGACCCAAAATATAGCCGCCGCTAGCAGCAACAACCCCGTCCATAGCCACGGCTGGCTCACCACCATTGATTCGTTCGCCTGCCACCCGACGAAGTCGTGTATACCTAGCAGGACTGAGTACGTCAAAAGGCCTCCCATGTGTGTTTCCCTCAATATAATGATCGTCGTGACAATGCACAATTACATCCCCAGTACTGGCTTCAAATCCTGCCTGCCGCTGGTGTAGTGCATCCTCAGCCCCAAAGAACTTGCTGGGGGCATGGACATACGTATACCCCTCACCCTCCTCCCACTCCCCAGCCACAATAACCTCATCGAAATTGGCGATGGCCATAGGCAACAAGAAACATCGTAGGGCATACGCTCTGATTTTGTAGCGCTCCGCTACGTTGGAACCCATCGCTGCTGTATTGTATATGATGGAAGTGGTCAATATTCCTTCCACCATTCCCGGCTAAGCGCCAGCTCCCACTCAAGAAAGCAGAACTGGCAGCGGCACATCTCGTTCACGATTATCTTGTGGCCGTTGGGCCAATTTCGCCTCGGGGCCTCAGTTACGATTCTATACTTAATAGGCGCCTTGATGCCGGTGGTCTTCTTCTCGTAATAGAATACTACTTTTTTGCGCCGACAAAGGGGGCACTTGACTTTCGGGAGAACACTATTCCACTGATAAATGTACTTAGTAGCTTTATTGGTCATTGGTCCACTCATGAGGGCTCCTGGTCTGAAGGCTCGCCCCGTAAAGCTAGCAACCGCAGCGGTTTGCGTCAACCCCGCGCGCCGACAGCGCGTTTTCCAGCCTCGATGTACTTCATACTTATATGGTGCATAGTAATACTACCAATTACAGTAAAGACAGTATAAAAAAGACCAGTCATTACTATAACCGGTACATCACCTTTGGCAAAAGCGTTAGCAATAATACTAATGATAATGGTCTGACTAGCAAACCAAATACCATTGCTAAAAACACTAGCAATAGCATGGAATTTAATGCTGCCTGAATTGCGAGCTCTACTAACTAGTGTAAAGCTGGCATTTTGAATTACTAATAGTACTGCCCAAAGTGCATACAGTGTCATGGTTTGGCTCTCCATATACAGCAGCTTTGGTTTCTAGCTACCGCTGTCTGTTTTTTGTTAGTGTTGCCTTGAAATGTAACCCCAAGATATGCGGGTAATATAGGGGGATACCCCTTTTCTACAGCATAGCCTGTCCTGCTATCATATCCACAGCCACAAATATAGTTGTGTTTGGTTCTCCACGCAATACTTTCCTCCCTAGTAGGAAGATAAGCTATAGTTTCTACAGGGGCCTCCATACAAGCATGGCTATGGGCCGTAAATACTGCGTCTGTTTGGGCTTGTGGATTGAATTTCATAGCGGCTGAAAGCTTTCCACCAGGAGTGATACTGCTTGCAGCACCATGATGAAAGAAACAATCGTAGGTTATGTCTGTCATTTTAAGCTTCATAAAGACTGACAAACCAAGATAGGGAACCCCAAGCATCGTACACAACATTTGGTCCCAATCAACACCAGTGCTTTTTGTTACACGCCGTCCATGGTTGCCACTGATACCAAAAAGGAGCTTATCGGCAATAGGCTCCAACAAATCTTGACTGACTGTCAACTGATCCCCTGGACTAAGATCCTGTGTGTACACATCGCCTTTCGAGTGTATAATAGAACAGTCTCCGGCATCCCCTAAATATACAGCCACGCCATTAGGGTCCTCTTTGATTCTTTTGATATGCTCAACAATAAAGCCGGTGTCACTTTGGGCAACACCGACATGCATACAGACAATAGGGTAAATTGTTAAGCTTTTTCGCTCAGTTTCATGTCGGAAATATTTCATAAAGTCCTTATGAAAAGGCGCCGTCTTGCTTTACAGAGACCACACCAGCAAACGTAATGAACACATCACCATCGACTCCAAGAGTATTATCAACGGCTTCGCCTGTGAACACCTCCACGCCCTGACGAGCATCGAGAGCGTCGGCCACATCTAAAAGGTACTCATACAAAGATGTGTCATCAACAATGGGCGCCGTACCGATTCTGCGTTTGAAGCCTTTGGGTCCGATAATTGCCATTACAGCGCTTCCCCAAGTTTCTTAGCCCGTACAACCACTCTGTTAATCTCCCATCCAGGGTCCTCAGACTCTACCCTAAGAGCAGGGACAACCCCGCTAACCATAGGATTAGATCTGACCAAAGTTGTATTAGACTGCGCTGATAGCGAGATGTTGGTTTCGTTGCCGACCGTCCCAAAGGCGTCACCACTCACGCTCAGCGTGAGTGAGGAGGCCGTGTCCGACTTCACATACATCCGGACCTCATCGACTAGCTTGATCCTTGTAGGATCATTAGCGAAGTTTGCGGCAAACTGAGCTTGGCTCAGTACTCGTGTTCCGTTATCGCTGGTGGCACTACCATCGTAATATAAGGTAGTACTGTTGCTTGTCAAGAGGCCAGTTTTGGACGTTCCATCTAGGCCAACAGCGTCGTTGAAGGTGTAGTTCTGAGCGCTTAGGGTACCTGCAAGGCCTCCCCAAGATGAGCTACTAGATGCAATGGGGAGCTCACTAATGTCACGACTTAGCTCAAAAGGATATGCTTGGGGCATCCATTTCTGTTCGGCAATATCCCATGTCATTCCCTTCGTAGGCGCTGTCTCAGCCGTAATACTATAGTAGAACGTCAGCTGTTGACGGTCATCATTGTATCCGAAGAAGGCCCGATCAGGCGTTTTCAACGTTGTCCGTAGGGTATGTTGAATAGGGGTGCCAATCCGTGCGATGCGCCTGGCGGTATCCAGCTGGTATATATTGTAGTCGTTGCCTAGCCAGAAGATACCGTGTTCTGTCTGAATGACTGCTCGCTTGAACGGGGCGCCTGTGCGCCTTTCTAGGGCGTCGTACCGAAAGATAAACGGGAAGCCCACTCGTCGTCCGCGCCAAATTTCCTCCGTGCTCATTAGAATTAGTTCATCGCCGCTTGTGAATATCCTGGTACCCTCCCCACGCATATCCACAATATCTTCTCCACCACTGCCCTCACCAACCCAATCTTCAGGGTCTCCTGCTACTGGCCATGTTGCCCGTGTAACCCTTCGAGATGTGCTACTAAGCGTGAGAATGTTCCAAGCAACAGGGCGATTGTCAAAGAGAGTAACATCAGCGCAAATAGGAGCCCCAGTAAGAGTACTATAGGCAGTCGAATCAGAAGGGCCGCCCCACGAAAACATAGGCTCAACGCCGTTTGTAAATAGGCCAACGTTAAGGTCTCGACGCGGTAGATAAACCGACACACCAAAGATATCACCTGTGGGCCCTCCACTCAAGGGCAGGTTGCTTACGCTGGAATCAAACGTCAATGTAGTATAACTATCAACGTTCAGATAGCCTACCGTTTCCTTTGAAGCCACCACCCACAACTTCGAGCCATCGACATCCGAATAGAGCCAAGACCCCACCGGTTCATCTTGAAACGGATTGTCAGCATACGGCGCGAGCCGCTCACGCGGCTCCAAGCGCCCAGTGCGAACGTAAACGTTTTGGCCGCTTACAACACTCCCAGCTGGTGCGTTGACAGCATCAACCTCAGTGAATCCGGCCACAGGTACAAACACTTCGTGAGTAGTATCACTAGCCCTACGGCGGGATTGTTGTCGACCACCTACAAAAGTCTTACGCGTAAACGTCATGGCAAACAGCCTTCACATGATGGCGCATTGAGCTATCAATAGAGTCAACAGCAGCGCTAATTTGGGCCGCTGATGCCGGTATCTCACAGTATTTTACAAACTTGTTTACTACCTTGGTGCGCCCCTCAATGTCATTGTCCATAAGATTATCATAGTCTACTACTATAGTAGAAATATTCCTTTTCTCTGCCACAGAGAGGTGGTGTTCTCTAGCAATATAATATCTAGATATAATGTGTTCAGCCACACCTCTAGGCATACCATCCCGCTCTACCAAGCTGTCAATACACGACTCAAACTCCCTAAAAACAAATATTGCAATGTGCTCCTGCTTAAATGTCCCTAGTACAAAAGCCATAGGATTGAATGTAAAGCACAATTGAGGGGTTTTTATACCCCAAACCTGGCCACCTGCATCCAACAAGCGATTCTCCACTAACAACGAAAGCAAGAACTGGTCTGTACTAGTAATACTATTCATGTTGTGGAGGTATTTTGGATCAGGATTTCTCCAATTACCAATCATTGAAGAGAACGTACTGACAAACCCATTGTCTTCAAACTGTCCTTTAGGATTAGAAGGATACAAAGGCCAACCATCCTTTAAGGTATCCCCTTTTGTTATACCAGGAATACCCATCTTCACACCTAAATGATATAGCATACCAGCTACACAACTAGTACCACCACGGTGCAAACCCGTAACTGTTATACAGGTCACAGCAAACCCTCGTCGTTATAGCATGGATCACTAAAAGGGCCTGAGCCCTTTACAAGACGAAATAATCTGCCGTCTACCACTCTATAGTCACCACCAACCATAACCGGTTCAATATTTGAGGGTGTGCAATTACAACTAAGGCGACAGCACTGCCCACAACTAGGACATTGATTTGTACAGCCACAAACAAGCGTCATAACAATCCTTGCAGTAACCTAAAGAGTGGAGACCACACTTTGATTACTTCAAACACTAAGTCCCTAAGGTCCAGTAGTTCCACTACTCCTCCAAGCACAAGTTCCAAAGTTGGTGGCGGCACCAGCACCATGATAGTATCTGCCTAACGTGAAGCCAGTTCTTGTCACAGCATTCACGCTGAACTGCCATTCTTCATCGTCAATGTTACTGACAATTACGTGGGGAAGACCTCCAAACGTGGTCCCGAAAGTAACCGCAAACTCCTCGTTTGCTGTGGCATTAGCCGTAGTTTCTTGGCCATGTATAGTCAACTGCTTATAGCCTTCTAGCCCCCCAAAACCAGGAGTAGTCCCAATAATTGTTGCTGAAGAGACATGATGCATAGCTCGTTGCCCACCAATGACATAGCTATTGCTGCTAGAAAATACTACAGCTCTGCTTTCGTCACTGATAATCATCCCACTACCATCTCTACCGGGGTAGCTTAACTCGCTTCGGGGACCATAATAGAATCGCGCCAAGCTGTTCGCTGTAGATGCACTACTATTGGGCGCACCAGTGTTAGCAGTATCGTTACTCCAATTGAAGTGAGTTTGGATAATCTCGTCTAGCGCACTTCTGTTGCTGCGCACTGGATTGCCCATCTCGTTTACACGAGAACTATTCTTAGGAATATTCTTATTGAAGATTGTCATGCTCCAGTAGTCCCACTGCTAAGCCAACGTACAATCATACTCCCGCTGGTCGTTACCAAGTCGTAGCCTCTGATTCTAAAGCCGCCAACGCTGTGTGTAGAAAGACTTATGGCAACGCCAGTCTCGTCACTACTTACAAATACACTGGGCTGTGCTCCATAGAAAACTTCTACTGGCCCCTTACCATCAGAGCTAAAGCTGAACGCTTTATCGCCGGGGGTGGTATTTACTATACTCTCACCACTTTGTTGCAGCCAGTAACCAGCAGTTGGCTGGGTACCGTGTTCTAGAAACAACTCGCTCCCAGCAATCAACACCTGATTTCTAGTATCCAAATCACTTGGGCTGGTAAAGCTGAAGGCGCTCGCGTGGTAATGAAGCCTAATAGTTTCGCTGCTATCTACGCGTAGCATGTCTTCAGTATTGTAGACACCAGCACCACTTTCATAGGTCATGTAACTACCACCAGGCTTCACAATGCCAGTATCGAGGTCAAACGATACTGATATTCCTGTGGCTACATCTGCCCACAACTTACGAATCTCTGTGGCAGCTACAGTACTACCATCACTAGGTAACGTTTCATCCCAATGAAAATCTTTACCCATTATATTTTATCCCATGTGGCGGTGCCCTCACTGCGCCACAACAGTTCCATGGTAGTGTCGGCTAACACCGAACCCGAAATCATACTAATGGTAGAACTAAAACCATCGCTGTTAATATTGGCTAGTGTCACGATGTTGGCCAGGGCGCTCGTAGGAAATGGCGGATCTGTAAACGCCACTTGCGTCAGCACCATAGGCGTAAATGTATACTGAATGGGATAGCTTATATCGAAGGTGCTAGTGTTACTAGTACTATGAAAGAACTCTTGGCGGCCCTCCTGCACGAGCCACCGCGAACCGTGCGGAGTGGCTGCGTCGGGGACTTCAGCATGTTCTTCAATATTGCTGCCACCCAACACAAACGGCCTAGAGCCCGTATGAACTAGTTGTACCAGGCTTAAAGGCTCAAGGGCCCCCTGAACATATGCCTGACTAATGCTGCCATCAGGGCCCTGCAACTCCAGGCCAGCAACGCCCACCTTAGAAGTAAGGGCCGTTCCCGGCATCAGCTCCCCAGAGCTAGCGCCAGAGTTGCCCTGAGACGCAGCGCTTCCTGGCCAATACAGACTCTCTCCTAGCCCCGTAGCCAGCTCAGATGCCAGCTCTCGTACTTGACTAGCAGCGCTAGTTGCTACTGTCCCATCCGAAAGCAAGTCATCCCTATAGATTATGATGCTCACTTATTCTCCTCCATAAAGATCGGCGTCAACGCCGCAGCTAGCGTTGTAACCAACTCTTCATTGTTATCCCTGATAACCTTTACGGCAAACTTAGACTCTGCCTTTGCCAGCCGCTGAGCGTTTGTATACAACGGTTGAGTAACATAATGAAGCACCTCATGGATACACGTATCTACAAGCTGAGCCTCATCCATATGCTCCATATGCTCAATGTCGATATTGATGCTGGCATCGCGGTATGGTTGAGAACAAAAGCTATGGCCCATCCGCCCCCCGTCGTGCTTGAACGTAAGCGCCACACGGGCCTGAATGGAGAAGAAAGCAAGTATCTGCTCGATAAGCTTCTTTACTTTCTTCCGCCGTTGGTCAATAGTCCCGGTCATCAAAATGGGCGTCCAGCCTCTTCATACCAGTGAGCACAAGCTTGCGCCCAAAAAATGTAACAACTGCGCCTACTGCGCATCCTACAAGAAATGTAATCATCTTAGCTCCTTACGTATCCATCGTTTAATAGCTATTGCGCTGTCTTTAGGCGCATCTAAGTCAGCCCATAAAAGCCAGGGCCCTTTCGACCTATCTCTATAAAGAGTTTCGTTGCAAAAGCCGCAGTAAGCATAAGACCACTTATTACCAGAAATATGGTTCCTAATTTTCAGGTGGGGAGTAGTACAACTAGGGCACTTCTTGATGGTCATACTAAGGGCCCCTTTAGTGGAACCAACTCCTTTATCCACTTTCTAAGCATTTTCGCGCTGGCTTTAGAGCCTTGCAACTTGGCCCATTCCAACCACTCCGTATCCACTATATTCTTATAGAAGGTGTCGCCACAAAACGTGCAATATGCGTACGACCATTTTTCGGAAGTATGGGTTCTTACCTTCAGTTTTTGGGTGGTACAACCAGGGCACTTGGCCATCAGCCCCTCCAAGGAAAAGCACCATCGCACATGATTTCGGGAGTCTTAATCTCAACTTGACCATAATAATACTTATACCTATCTAACAACTCCCAGCAAGTTTTCCCTAGTGTAACCTGATTAACCCCTGCCCCCTCTGGTCCCCGATAAAAACCGCACCATTTACACATCCACCGGCGTACCTTGCGCTCGTCTTCGCGGTCCAACCAACCTCCGTGTGGCTTCCAACAACCAACTCCCTTACATGCTGGACACCGTAGCCTGTCGCGCATACCAATCAACCGCAGGAAGTCGAAGAACTGATGCTTTAGCATCAGCCTCCGATCCCCACCAACTTGAACGTCTCTTCGCGGGCCCTCTTCACAATCTTCATGTGGTCCTCCGGGCCTATGGCCCGTGTGTCGATGTGCTTACACACCGCGTTGGTCTGCACTACAATTGTGAACCCCAGGGCCTTGGCCTTATCGCAGAACCCGCTGTCCTCCCCAACATTCGCATAGCGCTCCCAGGCAGTCGGCGCCGCGGCCTTACCAACGCTGTCCTCACGGGCACACTGAAGGAGCTGCTGCCACTTCGTGTCGTTCTGCCAAGGGTTGTCGCCATCGAACTTCTGACGTGCATAGTTGTCCACCTCGGCCATGTAGTCCACGGGCCTCCCGGCCATTCGCACCTCAAACCATGGCGCTACCATGCGTTCCAACACATGGCGTTTGATAAGAAGGCAAGCGGCCCCAGTGCGCATTACGTCAACCGCCCCCACGAATGCGTCATGCGATTCCCAGAGACCGCTGCCCCTATCAATAGTTGGCGAATAAGGTTCTCCTCTTAAGTTACAGTACCCGCCTACAATATCAGCGTCTTTGCGCTCTTCGTAGGCACACATCAACATCCTATCAAACAAATCGGGTGTCCATTGCATATCACCATCGAGGAACCACAGCCACTGGTTCTTGCTCTTCAAGAGTTTATGGCTGGCCTCATTTCGTGCCTTATCTACTAAGGCCTGCCCAATGAACTCCCACTCTACCGCATCCTTCCAATCCAGCCGAGCTACGTGGTCCCGCATATTGCCCCAAGAATCGGCGGTCTCAGATCTAATGCTGCCATGGGTCGTCATGACAATCATACCTGGAATAGGACTAATGCTCATGCGTTCATAACCCAAGCTTTGATTTGACCAATTACGGTGTCCACTTCATGAGTAGCCCATACAGCATCTTTCCATGGAGGGATCGTTAAAACGTTTTTCCCCTCTACCCACCCATCTGAGGCACTCATTCTAACAAATGTAGATGAACAAAACGTACAGTATATATATTGGTACTCAGACGCGCGCGCCAACCTAGAAAGCCGCTTCTTCGCAAGTCTAGTTTTGCAGCCTGGACAAGTTGTCCTTGTAATGGTAGAGTCTTCCTTTACTACCGACATGTGGTCTCCTTGTGGCTAAAGCGCCAACCTAAATGGCCTTTGGGGCAGTTAGGATACATCCTAATCTTCTCAGACTGTGTACCACAAAAACTACAAACACACTGAAGCTGCATTAACTCTCTGGTCTCCATGAATGATCTATAAATAGAAAACTTACCCTTTTTAACTGTACAGTATGGGCACTCCCCCACCCACCTCGCTATAGACACTGCTACCGACATGTGGTAAAATGGCTCCCAGCGAAGTGTTGCATCACAACTAAGCGCATACAATTGTCAATAAGAATAGGAACACGATCAAGAAAAACAGTACTTTGGCTAGCGAACGGAGTGAACGAGACATAAATATCAGGATGGGCATTAAACCGCATTTCGCTAAGAGTAAGAGAGCCTGCGCGCCCCAAGCGCACAGGAATACCGGCGGGGCCCCTTGCATAATGAAGGATCACATCTTGGCTGCTGTTGTTTTGCACTTGCAGTGTGGCACGATCATCAACCCTGCTAGCTCCATAATAAGTGGCGCAAGCAATAGCAACAAAGATACTATAGAACAGCACTAAAACCAACTTAGATGACTTCATTCACCTGCTCCCTAGTCAACACCGCTAGGTCCATACGTACATTTCCCGAGCTCTGTAAGAGCTCCGAGTCTACCACCGGAGGTGGTACATCATGGCGCCAATCAATAAGTTCTATGTTCAACACAAAACTGCGACCCGCCATTTCCTTGTGGGACCAGTGTACTGGAAACCGCACTTTGGTCACTGTACTATCTCCTACCTTCATGGACGTTACGGTATCTACGATCTCTGGTAGGGCTCTAATCTGCCCCAGTACTCCACGCACAGCTTTAGGCCCACCACCCGCATCTAGATTGGTAATCCTTAGGTTAACCTGATCAAAGAGCCCTGGAGACCCTTTAAGCATCGGTCTTGCAAGCATCTCCAGCTTGTCATCAATCAAGTCATGGTCCTGTGGATGATACGCATGGTAGATGTTTGGCCAGGCATCCGCGAACATTCCTACATGAAGCTTGTCAGCGAGCCAACAAAGATGGCGGTCCTCGCCATCAGCCATTCCCCCAGGGGGGAGGTTATCAACTGGCCCAAAATGTACACCCTTAGTAAGGGCCGCTTTCTGAAATAATGTACAGGCCCCGAGGCCCCAAACCTGCACAAGCTGCCGATTAATTAGCGCCCCGCGAAACTCCTCAGCGCTCCAGCTCCTACCGTCTAGGTGGTACGGGTGTCGCAACCATACCTGAGGCTGGGAGATAGATTCAATTGCATCGAAATCTGAAGGTCTCTGCCAGTGGGTCCAATACACACCGGCAACAATCGGCGCACGGGCTTCGATCAGCGAATTCATAGTGGTCGGTTCGCACAATACGTCGGCATCCACAAGCCAGAGTGAGTCCCACGAACCCCTGAGGAAGTGCTGAATCGTCCGGTTCTTGATCTCCCCCTGTCGCCTCCACGCCTCTTGCGTCCATCCCCTCGTCCTGCCAGCACTCTGCTGATAAACGGCGGTGCCTCTCGGGTACTCGGCAATCGCATCTACTACGGTTGCATTCAGGACACTTTTCATCAACGCGTAAGCGTCGTTGTGATAGGGATCGTCGGAGCAATCGTCCCAGAGCAAATACTCTACTGAGGATGGTTTTGTCGTTGTTTGCCATTGCAATGTTTGGAGGAAAGCATTAAGTACAATGGGCGGCTTCCGCAGTACGGAAGACACGAGGATCTTATGAATTTTCTTTGGAGGAATAGGCTCCAACAGCGGCCTTTCATCGAGAATCGAACGGGCGTGGGCCTCCTCCTGAGGAGATAGCTTTTCCATACCCAAGCATAACCCCTTAGGGGTTATGCGTCAAGCCAGAAGTCTTTAGCTGTCCAGCACATCACCGGCAACCAGAGTCTTTGCAGACGATTATCTGTTGCCGCCCGACAGGGAGGCGCTGACTGCCCTCCGTTAGTCAAGTGGCGATAGTATCGAGGGCCGGGCTTGATACCGGCTTGTGGTGCTTCTCCGATCTTTTTGCGGATTTCATTGGCTAGCGTATCAGGGCGGCTATCTTCGCTAACCCATCGGTTGTGTCCTCTGAAGCCATGTCCGGTACTCCGGTCAATGCCACCCATCAGCTTGCACTCACTGACACCATATTCGCCTCGCTGGACGACCTCTCAGGCTTGCGCTTCCTTCAGCGCCGCCTCGATACTACCATGGCTTGACCAGGATTTGCACCTAGTATCTCAGGTCTTATATTTGCCTGTCTCTACTGTTGAGCTACAAGCCGAGGTGGTCCCAGCTATCCCCGCAACTTACTGGAACCTGTTATAGGGCGACCACCGCCCCGAAGGGGGACGAATGCGGAGCCTACATTAAACCGGGCCTGGTCGGGATTTAAACCCGCAACCTCTACTCAGCTTCCCTCAAACGGTCCGCGAGACCTCGGGTACTGTTACCGCAGCGCTCTATTTGAGCTACAGGCCTCCTCGTTAGCCCGCTAGGGCCAAGTACCGCTCTGACTTCTCTCGTCTGTGCTCGTCTTTGATGTACCCCAGATGTCGTATTGCGGCCCCCTCAGGTGCCACCTGAGCCTGTATCGGGTAGTTCATAGGGGCATGACCGCAGTGAACTCCCCTGGAGCTCCAGGTGGGCACGAAGCTCTCTTCAGGCTTAGCCCTAAAGAGCCATGGTCTAGCCACCGTGTGGGCCTTCCAGTGCCCATCTACCCTCATCTGTTCGTCTGTATCCCAGCAATCCCACAACGGAAACGCCCAAGCGTTGATGTAGTCGCTGCTACAAAGCTCCTGAAAGCCCTCTGGGCTTATGCCCATCATCTCATGGTCAGCATCAAACACGTAGATCCAACCGTCCTCTTTGGCGAGGGAGGATGCCAAGGTCCACAATCGGGCCCTGGCCATCCCCTCTGTGTTGCCCCAAGACGCCTTTCCTTCAGGGTACTCATGGACCTCGGCGCCCATTCGCTTAGCGATATCAGGCGTTTGGTCATCTGAATTATCGTCGAGCACCACTATTCGTTGGCAGAATTGCCAGGCGTTTTTCAGGGCGCGTTCAAGATAGCGACCGGCTTCATTTCGCGCAAGGCATGCCCCGATGATCATGGGAGGAGTATACATGCTATCTCAAAATGAGTCAAGAGACTTTAGTTGACGCTTCGTGATACTTCGTGCCAAATCTGGTCGTTAAACATTGTTAGTACTAGTGTATCACTTGTAGTCATAGCATAGTTACCACTAGCATTAAGTACAATTGGGGAACCATCAGTAATAGTGACGGAATGCTCGGCTAGAATCGTGATTGTTTGGCCCACAACGCCATTATCGAAATCAGTGATCGCGGTTGTGCCTCCTGTTTTGAAGACGTCACCAGCCGCTACTGTTGGCGTCCCATCATCTGCGAGGGTTGTTACCACCGATGCAGTAGGCCCCCATGCATTGAACTCCGTTGTGTTGTTGTCGGGCTGCGTGAAGCCCCATACACGAGTAGCAGACCCATCAATAGACATCTTGGGCCGCGTCGTAGATGTCTGGAAAAAGTTCGGCCCGATATATACATCCAACGCTTCGGAGTCAATCTTGATACAGGCATCAATGTTTGTGTCGGTGATTAGCCGAAACTCGTTGTGCTCAATCGCAACAAACTGGGCACGCTTAACGTCGATGCACCGACTGCTACCCGCCGTAGGAGTGGTTTGGCTAAACGAATTGGCAGCGATCAGAATGTTTGCGGCGAAATTCGTTGAGCCCATATTGTCTACAAGGATATCCTGATCGTTCACCTCAAAGTACACCCCCCGAATCTCTATCGAGGTAACCTCACCAGCTGCACTATCGCTTCCGAGGATGCTGACACCACGAGTTGTGTTTCCATGGATATCACCACCATAGATATTACAAACATTGACAAAGCTGCCAATTGAGATACCAGTTGCGTTATCACGGATTGAGTTGCCATACATCCAAATTTGCTCACCGTTCACAGACGTTCGGACACCAATGTCGTTATCTCGAATACGACACGACTGGATTACAATCATGTTGCATGTCGTGAAGAACTCGATGCCATGTGAGCCATGAGATGCTACTTCCACGCGATTGAACTCAACCTGGCGGGCCACACGCTCACAATAGATACCTACTCCACTGTTCGCGTTGCCGTGTACACCGATGTCTCGGAGCAACAAACCATGAACAGTGTTGCCACTCACGCCTACAACACTGATAGCGTTCTCGCCAAGGACTGCATCATTGCGGATCACCGACGCCAATGGCCCAGCACCAACGAGTGAGATATTCTGTAGGTCATCTGCCGCATTGATTGTCAACGGCGCTGTGATAACGTAGATACCAGGCGGGAAGTAAATCGTACCACCAACACCGGGAATTCCGGCGCCCGCAACTCCACCACTATGGACAAGCGAATCAATCGCTGCTTGGATCGCCGTTGTGTCATCGGTGGTGCCATCACCTATAGCACCGAACGCGGCATCTTTTACATTCACAACTATGCCACCACCACCGCTTTTAGTGTTCATATTGGTGACGCTCGCAGCGTCACCTTCAATCCAAGCCATAACCTAACTCCTTCATGGTGTACTAATAACTGAATTGCTTATCAAGACGCACCCAGCAGTTTCAGCGCTAATACGAAACGGGTTAGCATCACTGATTTTTATGATGTAGTCAATGCCATCATCGGCATCTGTAACATGGCTTAATACGTTCCATGGCGTGACAGATGCTTGTGATGTGGGACCTAATGTTGTCCAACTCACTGGTGGCGCTGCTCCCGCATGATGTCCCGAATTTCTTGAAGCACAACCGTCTGTTTTGTAGTTGCCCTAATGAGTTCTTCACGGTTATCTAGTACATTTTGATCTATGCGTTCCAATATCCGTCTGTCCAAGTCTGTATATTGAAAGGTTGGTGATTTGCCATTGCGTTTACTAACAGTATACTTAACGGCCTCTATAGCCGCGATCACTATTGCAACAGGAATAGCAAAAGTCATAGTTTCATTCATTACGGGTGCTTTCTGGGAATGCTAGCACCAATATAGTGCTTCTCCCGCTGCTTCAATGCCCGATCTGATGGAGTCATGTTCATATATCGAACAAACTCATTCTCAGCTTTTAGCTGGCCATCATCATCGTTAATTTCGTCAGCTATAAAACTCCTCGTCTTGAGGTAAACGGCATAGCGAAATCTTGTCGCTACAGAAGGAATGTCAGTGAGGCTAGTCATGTACGGAACTTCGCCACGGTAACGTAGTGTAAGTGAGTAAGCGCTGTCTGGGGTTGGATACAATTCCAAGTAGTCATTGTACTCCAAGTAACCTGTAGGCCGCCCAGTAGTCTGGCTAAGCGTATCATACTGCTGAACGTTCAATGGTCTAAGGCCCGCTGAGGTATTGGAAGTTGTGCCGATACTCAAGCTCAGGAGCTCCCTATGCCCCACTGGTTTTGCGATAGTTCGCTCTCCACTAGTGGTGCTACTAACCGCCAAAAGCTCTTGAGCATCATGAACACTTTGATCCCATACAAACCGCTGAGCTTCGTTAGCCCAAAAAGAGGCCGTAGAAGTATCTACGTCCAAGCGGTTACCAAGTGCAGCAGTGCTACGACTTATAATGGTTCCCAGGGTCCAGTTTTCGCTTGTTGCCATTACGAACTACCGCCAGGTAAAACATCAACTTCTGTTACTAGTGTACCTATAGCACTTACTGTACTAGTTTGTTGGTCAGCAGGGTGAATCCAATCCACAACTTCCGTGGGCGCCGCTAACGTAGTTGCTACGCTACTACTAGTACTGACTATCTCACCCGCAGTATTAAATACTATTGACCAACAACGATATCCTGTTGACGCTGCCAGACTTCCGACAGTACCTAATTCAGCATCAATAGGAAATGTAGGACCTAGCACAGATACCAAACTAGATATAGGGGCATAGTCCAATCTAAAACCGTTTTCGTCGTCGCTATTATCTGTCCAATCAATCTGCATTGTGTTAAATGTAATCGGCGTAGCGCTTAGATCGCTTGCTGCGGTGGGGACGGACCCTGAGGGTCCGCCCCACTGAAGTAGAGGATGCAGCATCATGATTACGGCCCCGCAGGATTGACGCTATTAATACCACCACCACCAGTAGTTTTGCTGAATGTGAACGCCGACGTAGTGTCGTCGGGGTGATATACTGTGCCGATGCTACCAGTAGCATCCACCCTGTTACGCAGAGTGAAGATTGCCTCTTGCACATATCGACTATTGCCGATGTCTGTAGACAGCAAGCTGTCAGAGATATTCTGATGTTCGGCGGCAGTTATGGTATAACCAGTCTTGTCACCGATACTATTGGTAACACTACCAATACTTACATCGTGCTCGCCTGGAGCCAGTGTAACACCACTTCCGGCCTGGACAGCGTCTGTAAGAATGTATTCACCAAAGGTTCCAGCAACAACATGCCCAGATCGGGCTTCATCCCAGTTAGCATCAGCGAATTCTGCACTTACCGATGCATCAAACTTCGCAGCAGTAAGGGCATCGTTAACAATTGCAGTAGCAGGAATAGCCGAAGGACCAAGCAAACCGACTTCAGGAATTGTAGCTCCACTATGGATAATACGTTGCAGTACCACTGAAGCTGTGCTAGCATGGCCATGCAGGGTCAAGACGCTACCAATAGTCTCAACACTGAGATCCGTTTCAGGAGTCCCAGCAATCATGGTGTATGTCATACCAGAAGCTGTAGTGACCGGCAAGGTGTTCTTAAAGGTTACTACCTGCCCAGTTCCAGTATAGTCATCTACGATGGTACCAACTACAGTACCATCGGTATACTCCATGAAGATCATGGCACCGTTATGCACATCGTCAACATCAGTTTCACCACTACCCAAAGCACAGGTAGTCGTGGAACCAGTAACAATTAGGCTGCCCCCTGAGGGTACCATGCCTACGGTAAGCCCGAAACTTCCAAGGGCCCTGTGAGCAGAAGTGACCTCTGTCCAGACTTGGCGAGCCACAGCGCCTGCCGTAGCTCCTGAGCCTGTCGGCGCGTTAATAAGTGCCGCAGATGTGAAACGTTGCGTGCCGCTGTTGTCTTCGGTGAGATCTCCTAGGAACGAACCAGACGTAGGCTGCTCTACAAGCGCATCAAGAAACAACTCATTAATCCTGTTGTTACTGAGGACACTATTCACCATCGTAGACAACTCACTAGTTGATGGATCATTAAGTCCTAAATCAGCGGCAAAAGGATCGTATGCCACAATCTCAAGGTTTGCTATATGCTGACCGAAATCCCCTTGTGTATGGTACACAGCGTGCTCACCTAGCACGCTAACATTTGAAGCCGAGAGCTCCACAAAATACATACCTTGTGCAGACTCCACAGCTTGCACCAACACATCAGGCACTATTGTGCCTGAGCTATTGACAGCGAAAACAACGCTATCGTTTGATGCCCCAGTATCCGGGGCCGTGCCATTAGAAGTAAACAACCGAAAAGGCACGCGCCTTCGAGCGGCTGTCGCTTCGTCCAGCTGAATTTGTATACTCATGCGCGTACCACCGTATTGAGATAGTGTTGTAAATAATGGCCGGGACCAACGTCCCCACCCCCAGCACTTACTATGATTGAATTGTAAACCTCAGCCCCCCAAGACAAGGGAGGCCCAGAAGCATCAACCAACGTACCGTTCTCGGTGAGATCGTTACCTAACCCGGAATAATCCCGCATTCGTTCTGTGGCACCTGGATCAGCCGGGTAGAACCCTAGGATGTTCGTTGTACGTTGAGGCAGATAGGTAAATCGTTCTGCATTCACCTGGGCCACCGTGAGCTTGTCAGACCACATCTTGATCCCAGCGAAACGGGCATCGCAGGAATCACCGAAATTATTGAGGCCGAACTCGATCACGTCAAAGGTTGCAGTGAAGCCTACGCCTGTGATATCCAGCACTCCATCAAGGTAGAAAAGTGTGGAGGTCCCATCGGTGCACACTGCCATGTGATACCACTGGCCCACGTTCAGATCCGTGCCAGACACCTCCGCACCCTGTACCGACAACTGCAATACCGACCCATTGATCTCCGTGCCGATCCAGTTGTGCTCTGACGATAGGGTGCCCCAAAACGCCTGGTAGACGTTGTTGTCCGCCACGACATAGACCCACGCCATGATCGTACCCGTGTTCGTGCCAAATCCTGGGTCGGCAATTGAGGCATAGTTGGCCGCTGTATTGTCAATCGTGAACGCCATTATTAGGAAGCGTCCCTTAGTTCTACAAGCAATACGCCCGCGTCATCTGCAGCATTATCTTCAGCTACATCGCGGGCCAACCTAATGCGCAAGTAATCAGCCGCAGCTGCGCTATCTTGGTTTGTTAGAGTAACAGATAGTTGTTCCATGAAACCCACTGTATCAGCCACGTCTCCAGACTCGGCGCCATTCACCGTATCAAAGCTTTCAGCCGCATCAAGATCAACCGCATCTAAGCTTGTGATTGCTTCAACAGAAATATCTACAGCGAACGTACCTGTAGTAGCAGTCTCCATAACGAAACTTACGACTGCCGTCATAGTACCTGTAAAACCCGTTGGTGCTACAATAGTCCAATAACAAGTTTCGGCGGTTGTTTCATCAAACCACAGTATAGGCCTACGTGCGGTAGCATGAATAGTTGTCCGCTCCGGAAAGTTCGCACTCGGGAACTCCGCAGAGTTTGGGGACAGTATTGCAATAGTTGCCATTATCGTTCACTCTAGTTGTACGTTAAGTTGTTGGGACCTTCACGCAGAACAGATCCCCGCGTGTGCTGCCATTCATAGCTGAGCCCCAAGCAATGATATGCCCACTAGCCGACCAGCCGGGGAATGGGTGCTTCCAGTAATTATTGTTTACTGGGGTGCTATAATTTTGGGCAATCAGGTACTTGCGTCCGTCCATAGCAACCGCGCCCACAGGATCTTGTGCGTAACCAGTTACTACGGCATCTACCCCATAAGTACAAAACCATAGGTCCGCGAATAACGGCGTAGCGGTTTGCACCCACCCGCCGTCCATGTGCGACCCCAGGCCAGCCATCCCAAGAATCCCAGGAATCTCTGCGCGTATGGGTGCTAAAGCACCATTTGGATTTGGCGAGAAGTAGTTGTAGCCTTGAAAGCTGAAAGCATCAAAGCTCACCGAGAACTCTGGCATCACTGCACCATGCGCCCCGTACCCCTGGCCCGACACGGCCACCGTATCCGCGCTTGTTATCCCTGTTTGCACGTCATAAATAGCCAAGAACGTTCCGTTCGTGCGATCCAAGAACACATAGCGTCCCGTCTGCAACACCCGGTGCTCGTTCACCGTCCCTGAAGGTGTCAGCAGTGTGTCAGCTGCCCGCCCAAAAACGGCGTTCCTAACCCAGACACCCATCCCACCACCCGACAGCTTGTAGCCAAAGACGTTGTCAAGCTCGCTGTTCGTTAACCAGCCGTCGTTGCTCGCTGTAGTATGAACCGTCGCAAATGACAGGTCCGACGTGTCCAGCCGTACAATGGCGTTACCACTGAACACCCACGCGATACGCGGTGTAGCTGGGTCCTTAGAGAACGTGAACGACGTGCCACCCGTCCCTGCGAAAATCGGAACGGCCCGCCGATTCGATACACTCATATTGCTCAGGCGGAGATCACGGAGGTAATGGAAATTTGAGTCTGGGAACCCGCCACCATCAAACTGATCATTGAACGTGTAGATGGTGATGTGGAAATCACCTGGTGTCAGTTCCCATGGGTAACTCATACAGACTTGTCCACCATTGGAGTACCCAAAGTGGGGACCTACACCATTAGCCCCACCATCGGTAGTAACATCGGTGAGTTTGTAGATTGTCTCACCTGTACGAGGCTCAAGATAGGAGTCTGCTGGGTTGCCAGTATCAAGATTACAGCGCATTGCTGGAACATTAAGCAGGTTGTATGCATTGTTAAGCACTGGTAACGGAGTACCAATGTAGCCCCCATCTACAACAGGATCATACAGGAAGTTTTCGGGGCTCGGGATTCCCAACCCAACTACTACTCCTGTATTGGGAGTAACAACGTTTGACTGGCCAACCGGCGAATCCCCAGCGCTGTTAACAGCGAACACTTGGTAGGCTACACCAGCCTGTTCAGCTCGGTTCGTTAGGTCGTTAAAACCAGTGGTGTTAATAGGCAAGCTACCAACTAGAGATACATAACCTGCCCCAGCTTCGTTACTGTCGATACGATACGAGGTCTCGTTTGTAGAGTTATCAATCCACGTAAGGTCCACATCGTTAGTAGCAGTAACTACTGCAACTACATTTGTTGGGGCGATAGGCACTACCTCGTTGGTGGTACCAGGAGCAATATTGGAAAGAGCGGCTGCTACAGAGTCGCTTACTCGGAAAGGCTCTACCTGAACGCTATAGTTCGTTCCGCTAGTAAGGCCAGTGATAGTGAACTCCAACGTGGCCCCAATAGAAACACCACTAACAATGAATTCAGAGGCGCTAGCATCCGCCCAGATAAACGGCGAAGCCGTGCCAAAACGAGCATTGTAGCTAGCTGGACTACCTTCACCATCAGTAACCTCAGTAAGAGCTACGGTAATTGTAGTAGCCGTTTGCCCACTTATCGTGAGGTTACCAACGGTTCCGACTGCCCCAAGGGTGATAATGCGGAAAGTGCCCGTTGTACGCCGACCGCCAATAACGGTTTGCGAATGCAGATTAGGCGTAGGCACTTAGCGATCTTTCGTTTGGAGCAGCACCTCGCCAAGTGAATCCAACGCACTGCGCGTAACACGTAACCAACGCAGCCCAGGAACTATAGAATAGTTCCCCTGTGCAGTTATAGTTGTGATGTTACTAAACGTAGTGATAGAGGCGCCCAAACCCTCTTCGTTAGAGGCAGATACCGTTAGCCGTGAGGCCGCCCCACTGGATTGCCATGAAATAGTAACGGTATCCATATCTGCTGTGAGATATGTTGAGGATGTATATGTGCTACTTGTGACGCTCTCACCATCAAACGCCACAAGATGCCTAGTAATATTAGTCATGCAGGCATCCTAAAAGGGGGCCGAAGCCCCCTCTATTTAGGGTTTGACGATAGCGAAGTTCCACGTCTGGGCAGTCTGGACATTGTCAACCGTCGAAACATTACTCAAACGCAGTTCTACTATAGAAGCTGCCGACACTCGGGCTGCGTACGTAAGGTCTCCTGAAAGAGCACTAGGTGCCCCAACCAAGACTATATCACCAACAGCAGCCGAGTTTTCGGCAAAGGTAGTTAGTGCCGATGAACTGGCACTAACCGTCAAAGCAACTACACTTTGTGAATGCGCACCATACAATGTAAGTGCAGCAACCGCCATACGCCCTTCAGTACCGAACGACGTATTTTGATTACTAAACGTACTAGGACCAGTGGTCAAGTACGGTGTATTTAGATTGTCGGCCATGGGATCTCCTTAGGAAACGCCAGAAGTTCCGTAAACTCCGAACCAGCGGTCATGACCGTGACTCCAACCCTGCACCCGCTTACGAGAAACAATCTCTCGCTCTTCGTCATCGCGGAGCGATGCCGTGCGCGGCTGTACGTCCCAGTACCAGATGGTACCGAGCTGGGCTTTTGCAGCAAACAAGAACCACGAATTGGAATCAGTAAGAAACGGCGTAACAACGATCTCGAAGTCACCAGCGATGACGTTCTTATCGTTATTTGCTGTGCCAGGCTTACCAGCAGTTTGCATGATTTCCATGGCAGTCAACTCGTCGGCAGGATGCACAACAAGTGTCGAAGGCATGGAGATAACGTTACGTCCACGGTGATCCACCCAAAGCTGGAACTGCTGCCTAGCATCGGCAAGCGAAGTCCAACTCAAGTTGACATCCGTAGAAGGCCGATTTCTCTGGGTAGCTCCACCATCAAGGCGCGTGTGCGCCGTAGTGCAAAGCTGCAAACCATCGAAACCAGTCGAAGCAAATGAGCCGTTGTCCGTAGTACCGAAAGCGTTGTTGAGCAACAGATGCCCTCGAACTTCAAGGTCATCCTGGCCAGCAATCTGAAGGTCGCGCTCCAACTTGCGAATCTCATCATACTGATCATGATCAAGCATTTCCTGCGTGATCTTATAGCCCAACGCCCTGCGGATATGCGTAAACTTCAATTCGCTCCCCGCAATGGGGTCACTGTAAGTAATAGACTGGCCCTCAGGCTTCTCTTGGAAGTCTCCGATACCAGCCCGCTCAAAACGAGTTTCTGTCGCCTTACGCGACTGTTTATTCTCTCCGTAAAACCGAGTATAGATCAGTTCCCGACGAGGAAAGTCATCGTCGTTTTTAACCGCATCCAGAATCGGTTCAAGAAGAGAGCTAAACTGTTGTCTAAAAGTAGTCATCAGTTATCCCTTATGGACCGTAACGGCCAGAAGCATTAGAACCAAAGATCCCGGTCTTATCACCGAGGAATTGGCAGTACACCGAGGACTGAGCCGAGTCATACGCTAGCCCACTAGTACCTCGTTCAACCAAAATACACTGGCCACTTGCAGCAGACGGCGAAGCCGCCAACCGTGCGATACCAGCGTTTGTCTCTACTGCATGAAGCGAACCAATAGCTAGATTCGCAGCTGTGGCAGCTGTAGGCACAGGGGCCTCAAACACCGTAGCCGCAGTAGGAACTGTCATAGGAATCCTAGTAACAAGAGCGCCGCCAAGTGACACGCCGGAAGCCGACAATGCCACCCCATAAACGAACGTAGTTCCAGAATCTACTTCGATCAGTCTCGTACCAACGTCAGAAAGCGCAACAGGCGCTCCTTCGTCAAACGAAGCAGTCGAAGAGACCACAGACCAACGAACGGTATTTGGCCCCTCTACTACTTGGAATCCCTTACCCGAGGCAAAAGCCATGTGGGGAACTCCTAAATTGTAAGTGAGGTGAGATGAAGGCGGGCGTTGTCGCTTATTCAGTCTCTTCAATAATCTCCGTGCCTAATACCTCGGCACGGTCCAACATATCACCAGTAACTTGGCTCTCCGCGCGCGACCTTACCTGCTCCTCATGGCGATGAAGACTCGCTGCGGCGTGCTTTGCATCAGTGACCATCAAAAGGGTATCTCCATTACCTACCAAACCATCCGGGCGTCGTTCACAACCCGGAGCTCTCTGTAGGTCAATACCCAAGCTTTTCGCTTCTTCCCATTTTACAGGCCGATACTCAGCCTGCTTGAACTCCGCAACACGACTTTGCCCCTTCGTATCACGAACAAAATGGAATCTATGTTTTAGTGCCGCCGGGGCCTCACCTTTGGACCTAGCGAGCTCAGCCTCTCGGCGCTTGTCGCTATAGCCTGGCAAATCAAAATGAGACGCTGCTGGGTCATTCATGGTGGTTTCGTCAAAATCACCCCAAAGACTCCTAGGCGCTACTTTTACAAACGGTTTTCCTGCCATTACTTTGCTGCCCTCTGTTTTGCTCTGATGGTTTTTAGCTCCTTCAATATCTCTTGTCGTGTTTTGCGGGCAGCTGCTAATGCCTCTCTGTTACCAAGATTGAGGGGCCGCTGTAGAGTAGCCCCAGGCCCATTTCCATGCTGTTCAAAACTATTAACTGTTTTAGTGGCTTTATCCAACCTAGCAATCAATCTCTTCTGGCGAGCTTTATCAGTCTGTTGGGGCATTACACATCAACCTTACTAACGGTCCCATTACGCAACTGATCCATATATTTCTTCCTAGCAGCTGAAAGGGACAATTCTGGGTAGGCCTTCAATAAGAATCTGTCCACAACCTCTTGATCAATACCGGCTTCCTTCATTGTAGCCACATATTGGGGAGGGATCTTATCGTCTTCTAAATCTAACAGATCAGTAGAGTTTTGGGTACCCCCTACTACTGCGGCCCCACTCCTAAGTGGTACTCCACCAGACATACGGGAGATCTCTTCCTGGGTCTCCTTTTTTACCCGCTCCTGTACGATTTCGTCCAAATGCTGGGATTTCACCAACTGGACTGCCCGCTCCACAACTTCAGGAGTCCGCTGGTCCATATTGATCTGATTGAGCATCAGGTCTACTTCGGGGCCCCACCGCGCAAAAACATCCTTGTACTTCTCCGCAACAAAATTGCGGGTAATCTGGAAGTTCGTCTGGTGGAGCGCCTCCAACTGAGGGGTCACAGTTTGGGTAAATTGCTGTTGCAGCGAGGCTTTGTATAGTTCCATAGTCTTAGCCGGGGCACTAATCCAATCATCGTCCGTAGGAACAGCTTGGGGAGCCGTAGGCGTTTGTGGCGTGACTCCTGACGGAGTAGCGTAGTATGGCTGTTGCTGTGTCTGTGGGGGCACCCCTTGAGGCGGTTGAGCATTGCCATCTACCACAGCTTGATACAACTGGTCTGTCAGCGTAGCCAGCTCTTCCTTGGTTTTGCCCTTCATCCAGTCTTTTACGTTGTCTTCAGCCGTAAACACCGGCCCCGCAGGGCTAGAGGTTACGGGCGGGATTCCCGATGAATCGCCAGTCTGTGGCTCTATTGGGGGTGTTCCTTGAGTTGAGCTGCTTGGCTCGTCTGCCATCTGCTTCTCTTACCTTTCCTAGAATTTGATCCACCATTCTGTGGACATTGATATACGCAAGAAGCCTCTCACGTTTATAGAGGATCTTGTCTGCGGAAGTAGTGGCCAATCCGGCTTGCTCCCTATGGGCCATTTCCTCAACTAAACTAAGGAATACTACCCATCCCTTAAAACCCACCAGTGCCTGGAGGTCCTTGACCTCCGCCTTGCTGAGCCCCAGGGGGTACGCCTCCGCCGCCTCCAAGACCTTGCGTGGTCTGGAGGAGAGATTGAAGATTAGGAATAAACTCTTCTGGGTTTCTGACATCGAACTCCTCCAATACTTGGCGAAGCAACTCAGCCCCACCTTGAAAGAGTTGAATAGCCGTTTCACCAACTGCCCCTCCTTGTTGAATGAGCCCCGCCAAATTGATAAACTGTTCGCCCATCTGGCTTCCCAGCTGTAGCAAGGCTAGCTTGCTCTGACGTTGCATCTCACGATTATTAGTACCACTTGTAGCTGTAAGCTGAACTCCCACACCAAACTCAATAGACTCATTCGGTGGGTTCATCAGCACACTAGCCACTTCCTGCCCTTCTGGCATACCCAAAACCTTGGCTGCCGTGGAGGCATATGCATCTGCGAAAGGATTGTTTTGGAAGTTCCGGCTCTGTTCCTGTAGATTCTGGAGAATCCTTAGACCCACATTGCTCAACCCGCCCATCCTCAGATCCTTGATACTCATATCAAATCTGGTATTAGACTGTTGGAGCATGTTATTGACGGTAGTTGCAGGGGTGCGACTTGGCAGGCTTGTGATGTTCGAGCGCTGAAGGTCCCCCACACCCGTACGCGCATCAGCCCCGTTCTGCAACAAACCGATGAGCTGTAGGACCTCGTGGTTCCCACCGCTCATAAAGCTCAATGGCTGAATATCATCTGGCTCGTTACGAAACCAGATCTTCCCAGGAAAGATTGGCTCATCAGGTAGGATATTTGCGCCCTCAGATGCACTCCACATAGGCGAGTGGCTCAAGATAATCTTATCAATGTCAAAGTTCATGACATCACTAATTACCTGCTGCCACATATCACATTGCTCAGCCACACCTATACCATAGAAGCCGTCACCCCTTAGATACCGAATAACATCATACGGCCTTCCGCCTGGGTGATGATTGTAGACAGCTCGCAAAATCGCGGCGGTGTCCTTATGGAAATGCACAATGATATCATCTTCCACACCACTCCCAGTAGTATCGAAGCGCATGTGGACTTCCCAGATCTCAATAGGCCGCAACTCATCAAACCGGCCTGTGTCATCTGTAATGGCATCCAACTTGTTTTCCGCAGCTTCCCGGTCCGTCAGGCCCGTCTCAAACCACCGCGTAGCCTTCTCTACCTCGTCTGGCTCGAAGTTAGGTAGAAAGGGTTCTTGGCCTTTGCCCATGATCTTGAGCTTAGGCGCAGTCATACGGTGTCGCTCAGCGACCCAAGTCGCCCCACCCTGATCGTCAGGCTGGATTGCTCGTGCCTCAGGAGGCACAAGGAAGTCTGCCAGATTGACATGATCCACGATGGGCTTGTTGAATGTTCGCGCCTGCCTAACACGATTGCCAGCACCATCATATGCAGTAACATTGCGGGTTTCCCAGAACCAATACGTTTTATAAACGCTAGTTCCAAGAAGCAAAGCTTCGCGCATCGCGCGAATATTTACGTCCCACATCTTCAACATCGTAACATCAAGCCACTGCAAGTAGTCCTGTAAGGGTTTACTCGCCTTAATCCAGTTCTCGTTAAGTGGCGTTATAGTCCAGATGTTTTGGGCCTGATGGATATTGCCCATATACATTGCAAGAATAGGGTCCATATTCATTGCAGTTATAGGCATGATATAGTTGCTGGCGCCCTCAAACGGGTAGTGCTTCATACCGCTGGAGGCTGGAGCTCTGTACTGCTCCATCCAACGAGTCCAATCACCCTCGGCACTTGAGCGCCCACCAAGGGCGCGATCTAGCTCATCCCTGCATAAATGCCGAAACCGCTCACGCCTACCGGGGCCCCACTTGACTCTGTCTGTCATCTAGCTATCCTTGACATTCCGCGACGAGCGAAATAACTGTCTAATTGTTTTCGGCTTCGATTGCGGGGATTGTCCATGGCGGTGGAGCGGGGCTTAGGTACAAGTTCCATAGCATATGCCAAGGCATCCAAGACATCAGCTTGCCTACTCCCCGGTCGCCAGTGCCGATATTCATCATCAATAAGCTCACTTTGCGACACATGTGTATAGATATCTCCATTCTTGAAGGGCACCAAAAGGCCCTCGATACGTTCATCTTTTTTGCGGCCACCCGGCTTTACAGCCGAGATTTGACAGCCAATGCCCCGTTTGGAGGCTTGTTGCTCAACCCACTGTAAGTAGGCGAGCTGTTGACCGGCAAGCTCAACGTACGCTCTCCGAACCCCCCACTTCTGTAACATAGTTAAGAAGTCTTCCAGGTTGTCTTTGGGGTCTTTGCGTGCAGCTGAAACGTCCAGCACGAGGTGCTTGCCGGTCTCCATATCTGTACCAACTACTACGATTGCGGCTCTGCTCCCACCCGCGCCGCTGCTGAACGCGGGATCGGTGACGGCTACTCTTATTAGATCGCGCGCGTTTACATGGTGACTGGAGCCGTCATCCAGTTTGTAGTTTAGAACGCCGTCTTTGCTCTGCTTCCAATAACGAAGCCATGTATCCTTGAATGTACGGATAGCGGCGTCACTAGGGTTGTTCTGGATGTTACAGGCGAACAGCTCAGGGTCAATGAAACGCAACTTGTCCAGCCGCTCCTGCGGCCAAATCAACGGAAAAGTCAGCGTGCCGTCCTCGATCCCGGCTATCTTCATGGTCGCCAAATCGCCAGCCATCGTTACGGGTCGGTCATATGTCTCACCGGTCTTGCGATCCTTCACCCGAATGCGGTATGTTACCGGCGCGTCACCGAGGCTAAACGCGTGTTCGATGTGCTCGTACGTATCGCCCATCCACCAACGCGTTCCAATGAAGCGAACGAAAGGAAACCCCGGCCCCATGGCATCACGCGCTGCAATGCTGAGCATCGGCTCCAGCTGGTTCACCCAGCGATTGGTTTCCTCCACGACGGTCCATGAACCCCGGCGTGCGTTTTCCATGCCCTCCTTGGCAATCAAATCATCGCAGATGATAACGTCGTAATGCTTACCGACCTTAGTACCACCTACACCAGTACAGTCAAACGTTGCTTCGGGACGGCCAGTAGTTCGCTTGAGAGTTGCGCGGGTTGCGGACCATTCGACCTTATTGAAGTCAGGAGGGATAACTTCAGGAAAGAGTGCCCGAAGCAACGCATTACTTTCAAAGTGCCAACGAATGGACTTAATAAAGTCTTTCGCCGTTTCCTCTTTCTCATTAGCGATCAAAATCGCTGTATTCGGATGCTGGCAACCCAACCAAATAGCGTAACCAATCGTCCCACAGGTACTTTTGCCTGTTTCGCGGGGCCACTGGAGCATCTGGACCGGAGCCAGATCAATCTCTTTATGCCCAGTCTTCCTCTGCATGAACTTGTGGATAACCAAGTGCGTCTCAGGAAGCAGCTTGAAATGGTTCGCAAATCCCAGCACAACAGAATTGAACCAAAACAAGTCGCTTACGGCCTTACTACGTAGGCGATTCCATTCACTATCGCCTATAGTAAAACTGATATTCTCAGTCTTTGGCGGTAAAGACTGCTTCACTAATCACCTCACACTCAGCTTCGGGAGTATCATCAGATAGACTATGGGCCTGATCAACCGTCAAGGTAACCTGAATAGCTGTATTGGTTTGCAGCATATTTGGGCCCATTCGGGGCTCAACACGGTCAATCAACGGGTTGGTAAACCGTGCCACAGCGTTGTAATCTCCAGCCGCATCAGCCTTAATCATGTTGGTGAAATGCAGCTCGACCGCCGTAGGCAGTCGATGCCGCATCATCGCTCGCGCGGCCTTCACCCCACCATTTTCGACGAGAGCTCGATATTCTTTGTGTTCGGTGCGGTTCTTGAAGCGCTTCAGGTCTTTTTCTTCGATCCGCTCACCAGGCTCAAGTTCCCCGCATTGATGCGAAAAGTAGTTGGCCTGCTTCAATTGGGCGGCCATGCTGGGCCTCGAAAGCCTACGCGCTATCCACTCAATAAATCGGGCCTGCCAAAGTGTCAACGGGGCCGTTTCGCCTTTTTTGGCCACCACATCTTTATGTTCGGCAAGACTAATACTGGATTTAGGCATGATGAAATATACCTAGAAACGCCGGCATTGCGCAACCCAACGACTCTGACTAGATTTAGTAATCAACTCTGCCGCCACCCCCTAGCGGGGGTTTTTTGTCCTCCAAAATAAGCCTATGATCACTTGCCCAATCTGTATCGAGAACCCCGTGAGATCCCCTAGACTAGGCCAAATAGACAAAGGTAGGCCCTTACCAGAATCCAAACCCGTCAAACTAACAAAGGTAAATAGGAATGTGTATTTCTGCCCAAGGTGCGCGCTGGAAATAAGGATAGACAGAGACTGAATATATGACTCATTTGAAGGATTTAGTTATGTCATACGACGAGATCGACCCCAATTGGAAGCCCGAGTGGCTTATCGAAGGCCTTGTAGAGGCCCATCAGTTCAATGTCTTCTCGGGCTCCGAGAAGTCCCACAAATCCATGCTGCGCAAATACCTAGTGTGCTGCATGATTACAGGCCAGAAGCCCTTTGGGCTCCTTAATGTGACCTCGTCGCCACCTGAAGTCCTTTCCATGATCGCTGAGGACGCCCCTGGGGCAGAACGGCGCGTTTACGACATTATTTTAAAGGAAATGGGTTACAAAGATCTTCCACCTATCCATATGGTGGACCCCGACGATTTCGACCTGTCAAATGACCGAGACGTAACCGACCTGACCGAACTAGTTATGGACCTCCGTATTGATCTTGTCTGTCTAGACCCCCTTATTGAGTTCCACAGCCGCAACGAGAACCTTCCAGACCAAAAAGAAGGCATGAAACCCGTGATCAAGGGCCTTCGGCGGGTCATGAAGGCCACCGGCGCCACAACCATGGTTATCCACCACAACAGAAAGCCGTTTCAGGTGCCTGGGAAGGCCCAGACGGGCAACGAACACCGTGACCCAGGGGCTGATATGCGTGGAAGTAGTATTGTCCCAGCAGCTGCCCACTGCCTCACAGGGGTCTACCGCCATGGCCGCTCATTTAGCCATACTTTGTGGCGTAAAACCAAGAATGCTGACGATAGTGAGCCCTATAAGGTCCTTGTAGACCCCACAACCTGGCTTTGGGAACTCGACGAGCCCATAACCGAGGCCAAAGTCTACAATAAACTCATGAAGAACCCAGGAACCACATATAAGGGCCTCGCCCGCCTCATGGCCAAGCGTACCGAGGATGTTCGGGGCCTACTGGCAGGCCTAGAGAAGAAAGGCCTCGCATATTGGGAGCCAGGCCAAAAAGGCCGTCATGAATGGAGTGGACTAGCAAAATGATGAAACGCGTTTATGGTGATGTATGGTGTGATATTCATGGTTGTGTTCATGACGACAGTGGCGATCCTTATAGCTATGGTTACGAACAATCTGGAGAGACACCAGAGTGCTCCAACAAAGACTGGCGAAAATTGTGGGTTGGAGGCCAAAGTGATAAAACCCAAATGTCCTACAAAGGGGGTTTGGAATGATTTCACCTTTATCTAGCATAATCAGCGAACGCTTCTCCCCGCCCTCGGGCTGGTCATGGTTCCCAGTGATGGGCCCTGACGGTCCATGGGGCTGGTCTTGTCTCCGACCGCCCGACCTAAAGGGCGGTCAGGACGAGTCAGACCCGGAGGCTGGGAACATCGTTCCGGAGATGTATATATATAGGGGAACGCAGCGGGAACCAGGAAAAGAACCCAAAACCGTTGCAGAATGCAACGTTGAGGAACATTGCTGGACCTCTTGGACCACCGAATCGGTGCCTATTGCGAAGGGCTGCACACCACGTTACTACATGGTACGTAAGTGTTTACGCTGCTCACGAGTCGAAACTGCATGACCCGCCCTTGGAGTGGGCGGGTCCAAACATCGTTCCGGGGCAAAATCGGGAACCAGGATTGGGAACGATCACGTAAGTCATGACTAGCTATAGCTTTGCGACATCTGAAGAGGACCTTGAAGCTAGGTGCGAAAATTGCGGAGCCAAGCTGAATTTGCTCATCGCCACCCACGAAGTCATCATATACTGCCCTTTGTGCCTTGAAGAGGAGCGCCGAAATGTTATCCAAGGTTGATAAATGCCTCATTTGTACTAGACCTCTCAAAAGTTCAGTGATAACAATACCAACATCATCTACAACCTCAGGTAATTGGCAACTCACATTTGGCACTATTTGTACTTTTTGTCATGAGGAAACCTCCAACACGTACACTATAAAATATGAATAAACCCAATCTCACCATCATCTACGGCACCCGCCCTGAGGCCATAAAGCTCGCTTCGCTCTGCTCGGCCTTGCGCAATTTCGGCGCTCGGGTGCATGTTATTTGCACAGGGCAGCACACAACCCTGCTGGAACAGGTGCCATGCCCCGTTGGCGACACCAACGAGAGCTTGGATATGGCCTCCAAAGGCGAAGTAGGCTGGTGGCGTACCAAAGTAGCATGTATGCTGACGTACAACCTCAGAAAGAGCTGGCCTGACGCGGTAATCGTCCAAGGAGATACCATGTCCGCTGTCGCGGGTGCGGAGGCCGCTGCCTACGCGGAAGTGCCATTAATCCACGTCGAGGCAGGTATGCGCAGCCACAACACGGACGACCCCGAACCCGAAGAGAAGCTACGAATAGAAATAGCTCAGTGGGCCGACATCAACATTCCGGCCACAGCTACAGCCCGTGACAACTTGTTGCACGAGGGCATTCCTGGAATCGTGACGCCTCCTACTGGCAACACCGGGATCACGACCTTCCTGAGTAGCTATGTTGAAGATGGTAGTTACAGGGGTCCTTGGGTGGGCCCGGCACTTGTCACACTGCATCGACGAGAGCTTCGTGAAGATCCCAACTACGAGAATATCATCAGGGCCCTAAACATTGTGGACTCCAGTAAGTTCTTTTGGAGTTGGCCAGTGCATCCTGCAATGCATAAAACCGTTGCTAGACTAGTAGATATACATCTTACTCTGCCAGTGCCATTTGCCCATATGCAGCGCCTGCTTAGAAAGGGGGATATCAAGGGAATCCTCACAGACTCCGGGGGCCTCGTAGAGGAGGCCGCAACCTGTGGCATTCCCACGGCAATAGTCCGTAACCACAATGACCGGCCCGAAGCCGTCCAAGCAGGCTACGCCAAACGCTTTGATCGAACCCCCGAAGGGATCAGGCAAGCCATAACAGCCATCCAAGACAAGACGATCCTATCACCCAACCCAACGCCGTTCCCATACGGAACGGCGGACTCAGCACTAAACTGTGCGAAAACCATCATGGAGAACCTAAAATGACTTACGACCAAATAAACGCAATCGTTAAAGCTCTTCAAGGCATAAGTAAAGCAAATTTGATAGAAGCTGAAACAAACAAGAAGAGGTTAGAAATGGAAATATCTCAATCTGTAGTAATGGCTCCACGACCACCCGGCTGTGGTCTAGATTGACTGAAATGAAGGAAAAGGTCGAAATAAAGATTAAATGCCCAGAATGCAAAGTTGCCCTTTTAATAACCCTATGTAAGGAACTATTTAAATGAGATCAACCCTAGGCTGTATACTTTTAATGGTAGCTGTAGTATGTTTTGTAGCTATACAAAAGGCCCCACAGGTCGAGCTCCAAGCCATCCACCCCACCGTAGTAACCTTCAAGGCAGCCCCAGGGGCCACCCTGCGCTGTATTGTACGCACCTTCAGCGGTAACCTCACCATCGACCGCAAGGTCCTGCACATCACGATCCCCATCGCTGAGGTTTTCCCGGCCCAAAACGACACGCTACTTGTGCCGCTTACTCGTGGGGAGTTAACTTGTACATCGCACCCAACCACAGGACGAATCGGAGAGAGCCCATATGCTTCAGCCGGGAGATATTGACACCTTCAAGTGCCCAAAATGCAACCATGGCAAGCGTAAACTGAAGAAGCTCGAATGGGAAGACAAGGGCCAGCGCATTCGCTTTAATATCGCCGCATTCAAATGCGTCTTTTGTGGCTACGAAACCGACGACCGCACCGAGTGTATTGGCGTGTTGTTTTCCAAGATACCCGAGAGATACAGTAAAGTGTATATTGCGCCCTTCTATTCAACAGAAGGCGGTGAAAGGACTGAATTGGTAGCGGGCCAACCCGAAGAGCCCGAGCAAGAGTTTTGTATAGCCGATGTTAACAACAGGATTTTGTCGAAGGCAGATGTACAAGGCACCATTAAAAGGCCCCATACACCATGACAACCTATTTAAACGGAGATCCCTCATACTTTCTGAGCTCCAACACCACCTTTTACCAGACGATTACTACTACTAATACAGCTGATACAATTACATATTACGGTCCCGCCCCAACCTACTCCCTAAGGGATGATTTTGTGGTAGCCGTAGGCGACATATATAAACATACCAAGCTAAGAGTCCATGTATATATTCTAGAAGTAGACTATACCACGAATAGTTACAAAGCCCTGAAACTCAACCCGATTACCGGCGAAAGCTACGGCAAGGTAATAATGGTACCCCTAGAAGTCCTTGCCATACCTGACGAGGCATGGGCCACCGCAACCCCAAAAGTTCGTGTAGCAGTCAAATTCAAGAAAGGCCAGACCAATGACGCTGAAGACCACCACCAAAAAGACCCGCAAGCCCCGAGCACCATCTAACACCCCTCGCAAGTTGCCGTGTCCGGCCTGCGGAGTTCAGCAAGTCATGGCCGAGACCGGCAAACCCAACAAGTACTACTACATTAATAATGTCTACAACTGCAAATTTTGTAATATATATTTTAAGGTGAAGCTTGAACACTACTGTACGTGCCTCAATTGCAAACTTAGCGGCCCAACTTACGTAGAACACGAAAAGCCCGTGCCGGATGACAAATGTTATAGGGGTATATACCTGGTTGGTGAGCCCATAGCCGAAAAAGTCATGCCCTCCAGCCTCCCCAAAATCCGTTACACCCTCAATTATGGCTATAGCGGCTTCTAGCTCTTGAACCACAATGGGATGATAACCCAGCCCGATAAACGGATACAGCCATTTCTTAGGTGTCTCCACGACCTTGGTGTGACAACGTTCCAATCGTGCTCAGGTCATAAGGGCGCAGAGACGCTGCCCCTATTTGGTGATGCCTGTGCCTCAATTGTTGAAGCGTGTCGACTCGCTAGTGTGCGGAGCGACCCAAAATTCCTAGTGAAAAAATTATGAAGAATCGCTATTTGGCTTTTGCAAAGGAATCTTATGAACCGCTGGAGTTCCGTGGAGGTTTTAAGCGCATTTTGGGAGCACGAATGAGTTGCGAAGCCTATGGGCATGTAGGCTTCGCCGTGATATACGATGTAAAGAAAGGGCTTATACAAGATTATTATGAAAGAAATCCCACATATAAAAAGGGACCTCCTTGGCCTACAGTAGTATTTAGTTGGTCAGAGTGGACACCGTGGTAGCAGCTCGTTATGCCCCTGCTGGATAGCATCGCTTTATCACTAAAATCCAAGAGGGAGCTTCGGCCCGTATGTATATTGGGGCCCTCTAGGTGACCTAGAGTAAAGCATTTCGTGGTGCGTAGATACGAAGAGGTATAACTT